>Ga0307515_10010791_pt1 | contig 17428 bp, 15 predicted proteins | sample 17_EM_MG_FD_194513 | JGI IMG/M metagenome (GOLD analysis project Ga0307515, IMG submission 194513) | Populus trichocarpa ectomycorrhiza microbial communities from riparian zone in the Pacific Northwest, United States - 17_EM | ecosystem: Host-associated > Plants > Roots > Unclassified | place...
AGTTTTGCAAACCATCTTAAGCAACCCACCCACACGCACAATGACGAGGAGCTGTGTTTGTAGGGGCTTATGCTCAGCGTGGTGCTTGATCTGGTTGCCAGATGAAGATGCCCTTCCCGCTCCAGCCGTCTGCCCTGCCCAGCCCCAATGGCTCCATTGGTGCAGAGATGATCCACGCGCCTAGTATGATGTGAGTGCTCACTTGGTATCACACCTTCCTTCTGGGTTGGGGCTCACATGGTGTTCGGCTTAGGTCTGTCTTCCCCCGTTCTCCTACCCCAATGTCAACTTCTGGGTCTGGGTTTTTGGAAAGTGATACAGGGAAGTCATTCGAGGGTGGGAAGCGAGTGAGAGCCACAGGTGGAACACAGAGGTTCGTTCCCTGTCCCTGTCACACAACAGCATTCATATTGACATACACTGTAGTCCCTCAAGGCACTGTGGCTGAATTTCGTGCAACTGGTGTAAGAGACTGAGTTGAGAACCAAAGGACGTTATTATCTAAATCAGTAGTTGATTGCACTGTGGCTTCCGCATTGGTCTCCAATATACTAGATTGCTCTTAACTCATGTTTATTGCTTATGCCCTCAATGTGTGATTCCAATGATGTGAATGGATAAGAAATGCGGGTCATATACTAGAGAAATTGCGTATATAAGGTAGTGTAAAACCCCCCTTATACACCCCCTTATACACCCCTTCGGGGTGCGTGCAAGGCCCCAGAAGTGAAACACCCTTATAAGCCATTAAAAGCCTCTTTCCGACATTTGCGACAGACAACAGAGGACTGGGTGAAGGCAAGGATGTGCCAACACTTCCACCACCCTTGACATCAAGCAAGGATTCTGGTGATCCATATCCAATGTCTCTGTGCAGCCGAGTTGCCCAGCCAGCAACACCAACGCAAAACGAAGGACCAACTGTACGTAACGGGTTGTGTGCTGGCTAGGGCGGCGCTGCCAGAGCCTTGGCGGTTTCAGACGGGGACTATGGTGGAGGAGAACAAGGTCGAATAGCGTTGTTTGGATGTCTTTCGGCACTACGTATTCATGAACAATACAAGTAAACTGAGCGTGAACAGGATAGAGGAAACAACGGGTAATGGCCTCCCATTGCGCTCTGAACTCGGGATCCTCACGGGAATCACACCTTGGAACGCGAACGTTCGTATTGTCAGCACAGGAACAGTATCCAAAGCGTCGTTTAGCTATTTGGCCCTACTCCATACTTGTTCTGTTACTGGCCCCTCTTCGGGAGGCCGTTCCATGGCTTGCTAAACAACCCCACGCTTCTTCCAGCTCCGCCTTCCAAATTCAACTCTTTGACCGCTCGGCTTCTCTTTAGGCTCTCGTACTGTCCTTTCGCTCTCCTCCTTCAACTCTTCCAACTCCCGAATAGTAAGGATATCGATCGCAACCCGTGTGTGCAATTCGTTATTCTCTTCCTGTATCTTGACAATCCGCTTGCGACTCTTCTCCGATTCCTTTAGAACCTCCTCCGTAGTAGGGACGGAGCTGCTTCCTTCCAGAATTAAATGATTGTCGTTGGCTTCCATTCGCGACCCAGTTCTTCGGCGCACCCAGTTCCTGACCGCTTCGTGTCTTCAGCTCTTACAAAATCGGTCACCATGTCCTCTAAATCGATAACGTTCCCTCCCCCAGTGCGCGGGGCACGATTCGGAAATGAAGAAAACTGACGAGCCTTTCCACCTGTTATTGCTTCACTAGCACTAGACGCTACCATCCCATGGTCTGATTGGTCGCCGGGTGTTTGCTTCGTGGTGGTGAAGTGGCCATTTGCAGCGGCATCGAAGGAGTACGTCCGGATTCGAGAAGGCTGAGAATGTAACCTTGCTCTTTCATCCACATCTGGTGTGTCACGAGCATGGCTATGACGATGAGTGCTCTGCACGGGCTCTCGCCTGAATCCTATCGCGTTCCCGAGACGCCTCGCAAACGCAGCAAACACAGACTCTCGCTGGCTAGTAATAGGAATAGTGGAGAGCGACTTCTTCTCGAGGTAACGACGCGCTTTGGCGGCCTCTGAGATAGTTGGTTTGTAAATCATGACAAGGGACGGTGACGAGCTTGCGGAAGATGGGATTTGTTCGTCGTCAAGAGCTATCGGCGACGGAAAGCCTGATTGCCTTGGAGTGGGAGTGGGAGTGATGAGCCATATGCTTGGTAATGTAAGCAACTCGGTATGAGTGGGATCGACCGAGCCAGGAGCTGTACCTAGAAGACTAGGGGGTATGTCTTCATTCGCCTAGAGGGGAGTCCATCAGGTTGATTCTTGGACCGCACCCACAGACAGCCTTACACAGAATGAGTGAAGCAATGGTTGCTTTGACCTGGAGACCAAACGAGGCAACGAGTGATTGAAAAGCTTGAATTTGGATACGCTGCCTTGCTCAAGTGTTCCACTGGGAGACTTGTCCTCGGAGCTGATCTTCTTAACCTTGGTCATTCTAGGTGCCAAGACTGACTTTGTATGTCTGTTGCCAGCGACAAACATCGATTGATGGGGTCCACTGTTGGAGGCAATAAATGTGCGCGGCCCATCTGAGCTACAACCCTCGATTGTAGTCATCGAGGAAAACGAGGCGCCCTCGTCATCACTCAACGACTCATCGTGTGCAGGCGACGATAGTGGATCGCCAACAGGAGCACCCGTTGTATACTCTTCATCACTAGGTGGCTCTGATGGGACTAAGCAGCGAGAACGATGACGTCACGTCCCAAACTCCCGCCTATTGGAAAGGAGAAAACTCACTCGACGAGCTACTGCTCCAATGAAAGGGATGTCCATAAGGTGAGGAAAGCATATCGAACTGGTAGCGGTGGGAATGGGGGGCTGGCGGGCCCAGCAAGGAATGTGAGAAATCAGGAAATTAGCTGGTGCCGGGTCAAGGCAGGTGGCGGAAACAAGTGGTAGAAAGTTTATATGAATGAATGGACAGTAGTTCGGTTACTACAACAAGAAATTGGACGAAGCAGCGGTGTCCAACGAAGGCATGCGGTGCATTGATCAATGGTTGGTTGATGGCACATCTGATACGCCCGAATGCTATGATATTGAGAGTTTAGTTTAGTATTATGGTGAGGAATATAAGTAGATACTGGTTTCACCTCAGGGACATGACGACGGAGGACGGCGGATAGATGGGTGACACGGGTCTTCGAATTCTCGAATTTTCGAAGCTTCGATGAGGCCGGGCGGACTGGGAGGATCGAATGACGCGGCTTCGCAATTCAACCCCAACTAGCGCCCTTCAGTCTGAACTGCGGTACCACCTCGTATCTCAATAACCGTTCTCCAAACCGCACCACTGCGCGGCGGAAAGTAAGCACACAAAGGGATTATAATAGATCTGTAATCTCGTGGACATAAGTGTGACGCGTCAGGGTTCTGGATCCTTATATATAAGATGCTTTCCATTCAGCGATCTACCCTATCGCTGCAACGCCCCAGTGATTTCCTCCATTGCTTCTTTCCTCATTTCCTCGCAATGCTGGGCCCAATCCAGAAGACAACAATAACCCGGTTCGTGCATATACTGGCTGCGTCGATAGAACTTATTGGGAACACAACAGCGATGAACTAGCCGCGATTGATCCTATGTCCCTTGTCGCTAACTTCCAATTTCTGCCACCCACGGCTACTCAGAGAGCCTCAGATCACACGATACCAGCGGGCGACTCCACTCTTGGGTCCTCCTGCGATCTGGGCGAAGGCTCACTACATCCCAAGGAGGTCACAGCGGACAGGCGGAGCACTACTTCAAGTCTCGTCTCCCCATCAATGGGTCCATTAGCCGTGCCGGAATGGAACGAAGAAAGAGAGGTTAGGCTACCGCTACCAGGGGCGAGCTACAGCTGACAATACACGCCCAGGAGAGCCCAACTCCTGTTATCCATATCAATACGGATTGCGTGCCCTCTTGTCAGGACGCACCCGCGGGGCCGGTCCGCCAACAACCGTCCAGTCGAAAGCGTCGCCAAGCACTCCAGCGCGTCTATGATAAGCCTGGAAAGAAGCCCGCAATTCCTTGCGAGTCAGACCTTCCGAGACTGCAAGCCCTATCCAAGCAGCGAGGAGGACAAGACTTCGCCATCGCCTGGATCCCGAAGGCTTTCGCGAAAGGCATGACAGCAGACGCACTTAGACGTACCCTATCTGGCGACGAGATCAACACTGTGGATCACGACCACGGGTTCCGCCTCTCTCAGGCGTATTGCGGGTTCTTGGAGAAGGTAGATGATCGGTTCGAGTGCGGGCTCTGCGCCGAGGAGAAAAGAGCCAACTGGAAGAATAAGAAGGACTCTATTCGTCATCTTCAGAAGTTCCACTTTGGCATCGGGGAAACATGTGGAACATGGTGAGTTGCGAATGCGCCCCTCGCCCTCGAGGCTTATTGACCTCGGATCTGAATAGCAACAAGACCGACTATTCGCGTGCGGAGTTGAACAGGCATGTTTGCCGTGGCACTGACACGCTCGCGGAGGTCGCATAGCCATAATGGCCGACAGGTGAAAGATGGGTGTACGGATGTAGCACTGTAGCGTCTCTTAAGCGTGTGGAGGAGCCACCCTGATTGGTCTAAACCTTAGCTGGCGAATGTAGAGTAGGACATCTGGCCGGGCAAGGACGCCGCCGCAGAGGACTCGATAGTTTGTGCTGATAAATGATCTTTCTCCTTAGTTGCAGTGGTATGATTTATGACAATGACAAGCCGTTTTTATTTATGGCCATTTTCCGTTCTTGATCACGTAGATCTCCAGAGGCAGGAGTGAAGACCCTGATTGATATATTCTCTCCGCATGGTGTGCTACTGTCGTATCCGCTCTTCTCCTGTGGTCTATGGCTCTCCACCTTCGGGTAACATGTGCTGATCTGAAAATATATATCATCAACGACTATGAACACGGGGGTTCTAGATATAAAACCACCTGTATTCTAAGCGTGTCACCCGCCATGGCTGTGTGCGTAAATACGCCATGGAGAGGCGGAGTTCAAGGTTCACTCTCTCGATTTAGACAAGTCCAAACGACCTGTCGATTCAGTGATCATTCATCCAGCAAGATACAAACACGAACTACTTCGTTTACTTTTCAACAACATGGCGGAGCGCGAGACAAAAAGGTCCATTAGACAAACACGCGTAACGAAACAAAAGCCGATAAATTATTAAATAGTAGTGGTGGACATCCCTCGAGCACGCTCATGTACGGTGGGCTGCGTGGTACCCGCATACTTGAATCAGACAGGACAACGGCAGGACTCGCGCGGTAGACGACGTTAATGTGATAGCGTTCACTTTGACGGAACACGGTGGGCTCCCACCTGGTACCGAATCACCAAGAATTAGAACCACTCCTTCCAAAAAAGAGCAAACGAGAAAACTCACCTTTCCACAACAAGGGTATTGTGGCCCGCTTTCCTGACTTCCTTCATCAGCTCTGCTCGGGCGTGATTGAGCACCCTCTCCGTCTGAGCTTTGTAGCAGCCTTGTTGAACAAGAGTGGGCGGGTATGGCGGTACGACGTCGGTGGGTGTAGTTTATTAGAAGCCAATGGAGGTTCCAGTCGTACAATGGGAAAGCACGGCCCTGCACTATGGTGCGTCGCTTACGTTTGGGGTTGCGTCGATCTGCTTTCCCCAAAGGGACAGCGGGAACCGACTCCGATCCCGATATCCTGGTTCCACGACTTCGTCATCCTCCGATCCGTTGGACAATGCTCCACTCTTCGTGCTCAATGTGCTTGATCTACTCCCCAAGTGGTCCCTCCCGTGCTGCGGTTAGAGGAGCGAAAGCGTGGCTCCAAACGAACGACGCCGTTCGGCTGTTAGTTCTAGCGCATCCACAACCGCAGGTCCTTCTTTGGGAGGAGTGAACACGGGCAGAGTCGTCTGTTACAGTACCCCAAGAGTGAACGGTTCCATACGGCTCTCGCGACGCGGCGGCGATTCGACTCTTTCAATTCAAGTCCTTTGCTGAACAAGGTGCTGTGTCTGCCCTCTCGTTCGTGCTGGTGATAAGGTCAGAGGTGGGCCTTGGCTGTGCTGCCCTTACTGTCGCGCCCTTCAGATGCGAACTGGGCTTCGATGAGGCTGGCGCATATCCAGAAATCTGCCCATGGCATGCCAGGCATATAATAGCTGAGCCCGTCCAAGGTTATTCCGTTTGGAGATGCCCATTGGTCATTGGTCAATAGCCTGTGAGCAGAGGCTGGTACCCTCTTGTAGCCGGAATCCCCACTGCGGATGAGGGGCCCAGCCATCCGTAGTTGTATACGTGTGTACTGGACGGACCGACGCGCCGGCTGGTTGATGAATAGCGGTCGTGGAACACGCCCGCCAACTCAAGCAGCCGGTTTTCGTTGTGATAATGAATAGTGGTCGTTCGCATACGTCAACTCAAGCGGCCTGCCAGATAACGCACGCTTAGACCGAGTCGAGGTCCCACCGCACCATACGACTCACGAAAGGAGACAAAGGAATTTTTGTAAATCTCCAAATCTCGTGGACGTAGGTGTGACGCGGCAGGGCTCTGAATGCTTATATATAAGATGCTTTTATTCGGCGATCTAAACTATCGCCACAGCGCCGCAGTCATTCCTCCATCACTTCTCTCCTCATTTCCTCACAATGCCGGGCCCAATCCAGAAGACGACAATAACCCGGTTCGTGCATATACTGGCTGCGGTTCATAGAACTTATTGGGAGCACAATAGCGATGAACTAGCCGCCATTGATCCTATGTCCCTTGTCGCTAACTTCCAATTTCTGCCACCCACGGCTACTCAGAGAGCCTCAGATCACACGATGCCAGCGGGCGACCCCACTCTTGGGTCCTCCTGCGATCTGGACGTAGGTTCCCTACATCCCGTGGCTCCGAAGGAGGTCACAGCGGACAGGTGGAACACTGCTTCCAGTCTCGTCTCCCCATCAATGGATCCACTAGCCGTGCCGGCATGGAACGAAAACAGAGATGTTAGGCTACCGCAACCAGGGGCGAGCTACAGCTGACAATGCACACCCAGGAGAACTCGACCCCTGCTATCTATATCAATACGGATCGGGTGCTCTCTTGTCAGGATGCACCAGCGGGACCAGTCCGACAACAATCGTCCAGTCGAAAGCGTCGCCAAGCACCCCAGCGCGTCTATGATAAGCCTGGAAAGAAGCCCGCAATTCCTTGCGAGTCAGACCTTCTGACACTGCAAGTCCTATCCAAGCAGCGAGGAGGGCAAGACTTTGCGATCGACTGGATCCCGAAGGCTTTCCCAAAGGGAGTGACAGCGGATGCACTTAAGCGTACCCTGTCCGAGGACGAAATCAACGATGTGGACCATGACCACGGGTTCCGCCTCTCTCAGGCATATGACGGGTTCTTGGAGAAGGTAGAAGGTCGGTTCGAGTGCGGGCTCTGCACCGAAGAGAAAAGAGCCAACTGGAAGAATAAGAAGGACGCTATTCGCCACTTTCAAAAGTTCCACTTTGGCATTGGGGACACATGTGGAACATGGTGAGTTGCGAATGCGGCCCTCGCCCTCGAGGCTTATTGACCCTTGTTGGAACTAAATAGTGTTAGGCTCAGTACGTGAACAGCGAACTGAAATCTATTAAGTACCTAAATAGTGTTCTACGATACCCTGGTCAGAACTGTACATAGTAATCGTAATACGAATAATGGACTTACAGGCTCAGTACGTGAACAGCGAACTGAGCCTAGTAAGTCCGTTTGCGAGCGGTATTTATACTAGGTCGCCCATAACACAGGCACAAGGCACATTATGACTATCCGTGAATTTACGGAAGGGAGGGAATGTCCGTATACTAGAAACGTGTAACCAGAACGTACTAACGGATAATATACCTAGGCGAAGGCACAGAGCGCCTATTTCCGACAACCCTCGATCTGAATAGCAACAAGACCGAATATTCGCGTGCGGAGTTGAACAGGCACGTTTGCCGCGGCACTGACACGCCCACGGAGGTTGCATAGCCATAATGGCCGACAGGTGAAAGATGGTGTAGGACTGTAACATCTCTTAAGCGTGTGGTGGAGATATCCTTGTTGGTCCGAACTTTAGGCTGGGTGACGAGTATAGAGTTGGACATCTGGCTGGCTGCGGAGGACTCGATATTTGGTACTGATGAAATGACCATTCTTCTTAGTTGCAGTGGTATGATTTATGACAATGACATGCCTTTTTATTTGTGGCCCGTTTCCGTTCTTGATCGCATAGATCTCCAGAGGCAGGAGTGAAGACCCTGATTGATATGCTCGCTCTGAATAGTGTGCTGCTGTTGTATCCGCTCTTCTCCTGTGGTCTATGGTTCTCCACCTTCGGGTAACCTGCGCTGATCTGAAAATATATATAATAAACGATAGTGAACACGGAAGTTCTGGTTCTAGATTCCACCTGTATGATCATCTAAGCGTTTCACCCGATATAGCTGGGGCATGGATGTACCATGGAAAGACAGAGTTCAAGGTTCACTCTCAATTTAGACAAGCCCCTGTCAATTCAGTAATCATTCTTCCAGCAAGATACCAAACGAACTACTTCATTTACTCTTCAACAACCCGAGACAAAAAGGTCCATTGGACAAACACGCGTAACGAAACAAAAGCCGATAAGTTATTAGATAGTACTGAGTCCTCGAGCACACAGGTACGGTGGGCTGCGCGGTACCCGCATACCCAAGTCAGACAAGGTAACGGCAGGACGAGCTCGGTAGACGACTTTAATGCAATAGCGTTCGCTTTGACGGATACACGGTGGGCTCCCACCTGGTACCGAATTACCAAGAATTAGAACTACCCATTCCAAAACAGGGCCAAACGAGAAAACTCACCATTCCACGATGAGGACATTCTAGCCCGCTCCCTGCCTTCCTTCATCAGCTCTTCTCGAGTGTGATCGAGCACCCTCTACGTCTAGGCGTTGTAGCAACCCAGTTGAACAAGAGTTGGCGGGTATGGCGGTACGACGTCGGCGGGTGTAGTCCGACCATTATTAGATGGCAAAGGAGGTCCGGCCGTACAATGGGAAAGTACGATCCTGCATTATGGTGCGTCGTTGAGGTTTACGGTTGCATCTGCCTTTCCTTTGAGACAGCGGGAACCGACTCCGATCCTGATATCCTGGTTCCACGACTTTGCCATCCTCCGATCCGCTGGTCGATGCTCCACTCTTCGTGCTCAATGTGCTTGATCTACTCCACAAGTGGTCCCTCCCGTGCCGCGGTTGGAGGAAGGAAAACGTGGCTCCAAACGAATGAGGCCGTTCAGCTTTTGGTTCTGGCGCATCCACAACCGCGAGTCCTTCTTTGGAAGGAGTGAGCGCAGACAGAGTCGTCCGTTTCAGTATCCTAAAAGTGAACGGGTGCGATACAGCTCTCGCGCGGCAGCTCTTCGACGCTTTCGATGCAGCTCCTTTGTTGAACAAGGTGTCAGTCTACCCTCTCGTTCGTGCTAGTTATAGGGTCGGAAATGGGTCTTGGTCGTCCTGCCTTTGCTGCCGTGCTCCTCGGGTGTGACAAGATTGGTGCAAGTCGAACGTATAGTTGCCGGCGATCGCGTTACGCGCAATCTGGCGGATTTCACTCCTGCAGTCCATTCCCGGGCGTCAAAGGTAGACCTTCCTATTCAGGTGGGCACGCACCATAGAGGACCTGTACGGGCGTGCGACTTGGCGACTTCGAAATCGAGGAGTTAGGGTTTGGGTGCAATGGTGAGATGCGACAGTTGAAGGGTAGTAAGCCGAGGTCGAAGTGGCTGCCTCTCGGCCGATCCATCTCATTTGACTACGCCGTAGCGCACGAGGCAGACTCCGCAGGAATGCGAGCAGCTCAGCGGGGGTTTCCAGCATGAGGAATGGCGCTTGAGGCTTTGGAGAAGCGAGGTTTGAATGTTTGGTTCTTGCTGATCAGATCGGAGGTAGATGCTTGGCAGCAAAGGTGACGGTCTGAGCATTCTTGAGTGTTTCCTATAAAGCTTTTTAGAACTGCGCCATGTCACATTTGACGGCCAGTCCTGGTATCGAGTCTCTACTTGTCTCCGAGCACTGCGGACATTCACACCAGTCGACGCTATCATTATTGGTTGCGGAAATCAAGGCGAGAGGAAAGTCGTGGCGTACGATCGAGGCGCTGGGTACCTGGCTAAGACGTTGACAACAGAGAACTGGGTGAAGGGAAGGATGGGCCAACACTTCCACCACCCTTGACATCAAGCAAGGATTCTGGTGATCCATACCCAAAGTCTCTGTGCAGCCGAGTTGCGCAGCCAGCAACACCAACGCAAGACACAAGACACAAGACGCAAGGACCAGCTGTGTGTAACGGGTCGTGTGTTGGCTAGGGCAGGGCCGCCAGAGCCTTTGCGGTTTCAAACGGGGACTATGGTGGAGGATAACAAGGTCGAATGGTGTTGTTTGGACGTCTTTCGGCACTACATATTCATGAACAATACAAGTAAACTGAGCGTGAACAGGACAGGGAAAAGGCCAGGAAACAACTGGTAATGGCCAAATGGCCTACCATTGCACTGTGCCTCACGGGAACCTCACTCTGGAGCGCGAACGTTCGTATTATTAGCACGGGGGCATTATTCAAAGCGTTGTTTAACCATTTGGCTTATTCCATACTTGCTCCGCTACTTGGCCCCTTTCGGGGAGGCCGTTCCATGGCTCGCCAAACAACGCCACACTGTGGATGTTTTCTTCAAGCTCCCCAGTACACTAGATCGGCACCTGCTAGCAGGAAGGAACTAGGCACAATGTCCTCACAACCTACCGTAAGGACTCAGACGCACGCTTTGTAGCTGCCCTTCTCGCCTCGTTATGAACCACCGTCGACAGCACCAGCCCGTAAACGAGATACTTGGACTCGGCGACGATATAGTTCCCTCTCGTCGTCTATTGCCAACCTCTCAAACGCTCAAACGAACGTCTGCTGGCATTCGATGACGACGAAAAGGCGTGTCTCCCGCTTCACTCTTTGCAATCGAGACCACTGGTCTCAGTCGGTCTGCTCTGTGATTCTTACTTGTAGTTAGTTTGTAGTACACGTCAATCCAGTTCGAATTGTCCCGCTGCTAACCTTCCCGGCGACCCTCTGAGTCGTGGTGCCTTGCGCGCAGCGGGTGCCCTTTTGCACAGGCCGCTTGGAACTACATTCCTCATCTTCCTCATCGCTGACGCCCCCATTTGTATTCCATCAACACTCGAGTGTCCTGTCCACGGACTCATCTCCTTTTCCTACCTACCTCGCATATTTCATCCACCTCGACCCACAGCTCCTATAGCCTTTTGTTGGTCCTCAAACCCATGATCAAACACTGGCATGCGCCTTCCACCTTTCCATATTTACGCTGACGTTCTCTATTTCCTGGCCTAGCACTACTGAATCTACCAGCTGCGGTCTCATACCAGGTGAATATGGGCAATGCGCCTGTATACTATTGTCTCGTCGTTGGTGGCGACGTCGGCTGTAGAATATTAGCTGTTCGCCATCCCATCCACCACCATTCACTCGCAGGTCGATCTCCCAGTTCTGGCCGGCCAACCAGCCAGACTCGTCTCAAACGGTCTCTACCCTGTTACTTGTACTCCCACCAATGGCCAACGGTGATCAAGTCAACTCTCCCGACATCAGCTTCCCAAGGCCTATTTACCACCGCCGACTTCCTTGCCTCGTCTTCATTGCTCTCCCTGTACCCCCCATAGAGCCTCCAATGACCGAACGATACTCATCGAGTCACGGCGACGATAAGAAGCAGAATGTGAGTACCTCACAGTTTCTCAGGCTACGTCGCTGATGCCACCAGGCCCCAGGCCGCGATTATCGTTTGTATACTTCGACCACCCGGACCCTTTCCGTAGTGCTACTTGCTCATCGCTCTTACTGCCTTTGGTGACCCTCGATCACGTCACCCAATTACCTGCTCCAACACCAGCAACGGTGCCCAGGCTGTCGAGAGCGGTGATGACCGCACGTCTTCGTACTTACATTCCGATGCAGCATCGTGCACCATTCAAACGTCGGTTGACGTGCTTCATTCTCCACCAATACTCGCACTCCTTGAATTGCTTTAGACTTATTCTTGGAGCTGATCTCCTCACTCTAGGTGCCAATACCGACTTTGTATGTCTGTTGCCAGCGACAAAAATCGATTGAGAAGGTCCACTGTCGGAGGCAATAAGTGTGCGCGACCCACATCATCGCTCAACGACTCATCGTGTGTAGGTGACGATAGTGGATCGCCAAAAGGAGCACCCGTTATATACTCCCCATCACTAGGTGGCTCTGATGAGACTACGCGGCGGAAAAGATGACGTCACTTCCCAAACCCCCGCCCATTGGAAAGGAAAAAACTCACTTGACGGGCTACTACTCCACTGAAAGGGGTCTCCATAAGGTGAAGAAAGCATATCGAACTGGTGGCGGTGGGAGTGGCAAGCTGGCGAGCCCAGCAGGGAATGTGAGAAATCAGGAATTGTCCGGTGCCGGGTCGAGGAAGGTGGCGGAAATAAGTGGTAGAAAGTTATATGAGTGAATGGGCAATAGTTAGGTCACTACAACAAGAAATTGGACGTAGCAGTGGTGTCCAACGAAGGCATGCGGTGCATTAATGGTTGATGGCACATCTGATTCAGCCCGAACTCTATATGCTATGATAGTTTAGTATTATGATGGGGAGGTATATAAGTAGATACTGGTTTCACCTCAGAGACACGACGGAGGGCGACGGGCCGCGGGGGGGATGGGCTCAAGCCCTCGTTATATGAAGAGCGGTGTCCAGGAAGTGTTCCAAGACTCTTGTCGGCTCTCCAGGCGACCCTCAATTCCTCGATGGTTAACAGCACTCTTGGGCCGCAACCTGGCTTCGAAGAGTCGGCATATCCACCCAAGGCAATGCCGGGGATATAATAGCTGAGCCCGTCCAAGGTTCTTCCGTTGGAGATGCCCATTGGTCGATAGCTTGTGAGCAGGGCCTAGTCTCCTGGATTACCCACTGCTGACAAGCAAAGTATGCGTGGCACGGGGAGTGCCAGCCACCTCTAGAGCTTTACACGTGTGTACTGGGTTGCCGCGACCTAAACTCAAACGCGGCGAGAAGTGCCATTTTTCGATTCCGCGGAGCCGCTTGATCGAGTTGGCACGCACAATTCAACACCACTGACTCATTAGTTCCAAGATAAGGCACTCCCCACTTCGATCTATTCAATGTACCGTCTCTCCACTGTCCCAGCAGTGAGAATTTGTAAACTGCGATCCCACCTCGTTAACGCTTCCCGCGGACGAAACAAAGGAATTCTAATAAATCTGTAATCTCGTGGACATAAGTGTGACGCGGTAGGGTTCTGGATTCTTATATATAAGATGCTTTCCGTTCAGCGATCTACCCTATCGCCACAGCGCCGCAGTGATTTCCTCCATCACTTCTTTCCTAAATTCCCTCGCAATGCTTGGCCCAATCCAGAAGACAACCATAACCCGGTTCGTGCATATACTGGCCGCAGTTGATAGAACTTATTGGGAACACAACAGCGATGAACTAGCCGCGATTGATCCTATGTCCCTTGTCGCTAACTTCCAATTTCTGCCACCCACGGCTACTCAGAGAACCTCATATCACACGATACCAGCGGGCGACTCCACCCTTGGGTCCTCCTGCGATCTGGGCGAAGGCTCCCTACATCCCAAGGGGGCCACAGCGGACAGGCGGGGCACTACTTCAAGTCTCGTCTTCCCATCAATGGATCCATTAGCCGTGGCAGCATGGAACGAAGAAAGCGAGGTTAGCCTACCGCATTCAGGGGCGAGCTACAACTGACAATACACGCCCAGGAGAACTCAACTCCTGCTATCTATATCAATACGGATTGGGTGCCCTCTTGTCAGAATGCACCCGCGGGACCAGTCCGACAACAACAGTCCAGTGGAAAGCGCCGCCAAGCACTCCAGCGCGTCTATGATAAGCCTGGAAAGAAGCCCGCAATTCCTTGCGAGTCAGACCTTCCGACACTGCAAGTCCTATCCAAGCAGCGAGGAGGACAAGACTTTGCGATCGCCTGGATCCCGAAGGCTTTCGCGAGAGGCATGACAGCAGACGCACTTAGACATACCCTGTCTGACGACGAGATCAACACTGTGGACCACGACCATGGGTTCCGCCTCTCTCAGGTATATGACGGGTTCTTAGAGAAGGTAGATGATCGGTTCGAGTGCGGGCTCTGCGCCGAGGAAAAAAAAGCCAACTGGAAGAATAAGAAGGACGCTATTCGTCACTTTCAGAAGTTCCACTTTGGCATTGGGGAAACTTGTGGAACATGGTGAGTTGCGAATGCGCCCCTCGCCCTCGAGGCTTATTGACCTCGGATCTGAATAGCAACAAGACCGACTATTCGCGTGCGGAGTTGAACAGGCACGTTTGCCGCGGCACCGACACGCTTGCGGAGGTTGCATAGCCATAATGGCTGACAGGCGAAAGATGGGTGTACGGATGTAGCACTGTAGCGTCTCTTAAGCGTGTGGAGAAGCTATCCTTATTGGGCCGAACTTTAGGCTGGGTGACGAGTATAGAGTCAGTCTGGCCGGGCAGGGCGTAGCTGCGGAGGACTCGATATTTGGTACTGATGAGATGTCGCTGCTTCTTAGTTGCAGTGGTATGATTTATGACAATGACATGCCTTTTTATTTATGGCCCTTTTTCGTTCTTGATCGCGTAGCTCTCCAGAGGCAGGAGTGAAGGCCCTGATTGGTCTAATCTCTCTGAATGATGTGCTGCTATTGTATCCGCTCTTCTCCTGTGGCCCACGGTCCTCCACCTTCGGGCAACCTGTGCTGATCTGAAAATATATATAGTAAACGATAGTGAACCCGGAAGTTCTGGTTTTAGATTCCACCTGTATGATCATCTAATGTTTCACCCGGCATAGCTGTGGGCATGGATGCGCCATGGAAAGACGGAGTTCAAGGTTCACTCTCAATTTAGACAAGCCCGAACCACCTGTCGATTCAGTAGTCATTCTTCCAGCAAGACACCAACACGAACTACTTTATTTACTCTTCAAAAGCATATATATAGCAGAGCGCGAGACAAAATGGACCATTAGACAAACACGCGTAATGATACAAAAGCCGACAAATTATTAAATAGTACAGGTGGATATTTCTCGAGCACACTCAGGTACGGTGGGCTGCGCGGTACCCACATACCTGAATCAGACAGGGCAACGGCAGGCCGAGCTCAGTAGACGACGTTAATGTGATAGCGTTCGCTCTGACAGAACACGGTGGGCTCCCACCTGGTACTGAATCACCGAGAATTAGATCTACCCCTTCCAAAAAGGAGTAATTCAGAAAACTCACCTTTCCACAACAAGGACATTCTAGCTTTTCTAGCTTCCTTCATCAGCTCTGCTCGAGCGTGATTGAACACCCTCTCCGTCTGAGCTTTGTAGCGGCCCAGTTGAGCAAGAGTGGGCGGGTACGGCGGTACGACGTCGGTGGTGTAGTCCGATCATTATTAGAAGCCAAAGGAGGTTCCGGTCGTACAATGGGAAAGTACGACCCTACGCTATGGTGCGTCGCTTACGTTTAGGGTTGCGTCTGCTTTCCCTTTGGGACAGCGGAAACCGACTCCGATCTTGATGTCCTGGTTCCACGAGTTTGCCATCCTCCGATCCGCTGGTCGATGCTCCACTCTTCGTGCTCAATGTGCTTGATCTACTCCCCAAGTGGTCCCTCCCGTGCCGCGGTTGGAGGAGCGAAAGCGTGGCTCCAAACGAACGACGCCGTTCGGCTTTTAGTTCTGGCGCATCCACAAGCGCAAGTCCTTCTTCGGAAGGAGTGAATATGGGCAGAGTCGTCCGTTTCGGTATCCCAAAAGTGAACGGATTCGATACGGCTCTCGCAACGCGGCGGCGATTCGACTCTTTCAATGCAGCTCCTTTGCAGGACAAGGTGCCGTGTCTGCCCTCTCGTCCGTGCTGGTGATAAGGTCAAAGATGGGCCTTGGCTGTGCTGCCCTTACTGTCGGATTGCGGCTGGGCTTGCTGGGGCATGTCCACCGCTCACCGCTGGGGCATATCCACCGCTGGGGCAAATCCACCCAAGGCAATGTCAGGCATATAATAGCTGAGCCCGTCCAAGGTTATTCCGTTTGGAGATGCCCATTGGTCAATAGCCCGTGAGCAGACGCCGGTACCCTCTTCCGAATTTTACCCACTGCTGACAAGCAAAGTATGCGTGGCACAGGGAGTGCCAGCCATCTGTAGAGCTGTACATGTGTGTACTGGGCGGATGGGCGACCTAAACTCAGCGCGGCGAGAGACGGAGAATGACCACTGCCGATTGCGCCCAGGCCGCTTGAAATTGGTATACGCGCGATGGGACCAGCACTCCCCAATTCGATGTATTTCTCAATTGTACCGTCTCTCCTCTGTCCAATAGAATTTGTGTCGTTCCTGTTGCAATAGTTAAACTTCTGCGAGACCTAGGAACGGGCATTCCGGCAGTTCCCAAAGTACACAAAGGAATGATAATAAATCTTCAATCTCGTGGACATGAGTGTGACGTGGCAGGGTTCTGGATCCTTATATATAAGATGCTTCCATTCAGCGATCTAACCTATCGCTACAGCCGCAGTGATTTCCCCCATTACTTCTTTCCTCGCAATGCTGGGCCCAATCCAGAAGACAACCATAACCCGGTTCGTGCGTATACTGGCTGCGGTCGATAGAACTTATTGGGAACACAACAGCGATGAACTAGCCGCGATTGATCCTATGTCCCCTATGGCTAACCTCCAATTTCTGCCACCCACGGCTACTCAGAGAGCCTCAGATCACATGGTACCGGCGGGCGACTCCACTCTTGAGTCCTCCTGCGATCTGGGCCTGGGTTCCCTACAACCCGTCGCTCCGAAGGAGGTCACAGTGGACAGGTGGGGCACTACTTTAAGTCTCGTCTCCCCATCAATATCGATGGATCCATTAGCCGTACCGGCATGGAACGAAGAAAGAGAGGTTAGGCTACCGCGACCAGAGGCGAGCTACAACTGACGATACACGGCCAGGAGAACTCAACCCCTGCTATCCATACCAACACGGATTGGGTGCCCTCTTGTCAGGGTGCACCCGCAGGACCAGTCCGACAACAATCCTCCAGTCAAAGGCGTCGCCAAGCACTCCAACGAGTGTACGATAAGCCTGGGAAGAAGCCCGCAATTCCTTGCGAGTCAGACCTCCTGAGACTGCAAGTGCTATCCAAGCAGCGAGGAAGGCAGGACTTTGCGATCGACTGGATTGCGAAGGCTTTCACGGAAGGAGTCACAGCAGATGCACTGAGGCGCACCCTGTCCGAGGACGAAATCAACACTGTGGATCACGACCACGGGTTCCGCCTCTC
>Ga0307515_10010792_pt1 | contig 17428 bp, 13 predicted proteins | sample 17_EM_MG_FD_194513 | JGI IMG/M metagenome (GOLD analysis project Ga0307515, IMG submission 194513) | Populus trichocarpa ectomycorrhiza microbial communities from riparian zone in the Pacific Northwest, United States - 17_EM | ecosystem: Host-associated > Plants > Roots > Unclassified | place...
CATACAATGCTTCTATGTAATTGCCAAACAGGCAACAATAACACACAAAGTTGTGATATGGGAGGACAGGGGAGGGTGGGTAGACTAGTGAAGAGAGGGTCCTAAACTGTTCCAAAAACAAATTTGACTCAAGGTTGATAGGCCCCATCCTTCCCTACTGGGGACAGTGCTCTTCCGATCTAACTCCAAACCCAACTGGAGGTGATGAACCATGCAACAATTATGACACAGTTGCAAGCCAAGCTGTCAAAAAGGTATCGTGGGCCAGTATCTAACAGGATAATAACAATTATGACACAGCTGCGAGCCAAGCTGTCACAAAGGTGTCGTGACTGTCCCTATTTAACAGGATAATACAATCTAAATGTACCAAATCATGGTAGTAGTAGTAGTAGTAGTAGTAGTAGTAGTAGTAGTAGTAAAAAATGGGTCATCTAGATGATTATTTGAAGCAGGAATTAGATTAAGAGGTGTGTACACGCTTAATGGTTGTTGGTACATATATTGATTACAGAAAAATCACAATGAAACCTTGAATGTCAAAGTCTTCTACATATTATGTACCAAGTAAATAAAAACATGAGACTAAAAACAGCAACTGCACTGTAGATGGTGTTCACCTGCATTATCTGGGGATACCAATCACGAAGATTACTGAGTGCAGCGTCAATCTCACCATTTCTGATTAGCTTCAATGGAGAAAAAAGTAATCAAAAACAAATCTCATATTCAAAAGGAAGAAAATAAACAATAAATAAAAATAATTCAAATAGCATAGAAATATTACAAGCATCAATACAGATTGAAGAATGTGAATACTAATAGCCAGAAGAATGATGATCATGACAGTTCAACTAATTCACAAAAGACACCATATGGGATGTAATCTAACATATCAGATCTTCTCAAACTTAATTATGACCACCATAGCAGAGTATATGACTACCAACTTAATCCTTCAACATTTTTGTACAAGTGGCTGATCTCAAGACTCAAACCTACAATGTTGTGGGTGCAAGCCGAATACTTTTAGAATTGCACCAAGCAATCATCCCTAAGTTTTCCACTGTACACCCATGGAATATATTATCCAAATAAGTACAACTTCTGTACTATAAAAGCCTGATTAAGTTATTAATTAGCTGTTACCAGCATCCATCACTACACATCTCTCTCGGTCATTACATTACCTGCACATGAAACACACACAAATCTACTCCTCCTGAATAACAAGGCTAAATTAACACATAGGCATTGCATTCACTGAAGCTGCTCACCCTGCAGATCCTACCCCAACTAAGCTTAGCACCATTCTGCAATGCTTGTGCATTTCAGAAACACTTCTTTAACCAATATATTCCTAAAAGAATTTAAAAGGGTGGACCAACAAAGATGGGATGCACATTAGAGAATCATTGAGAAAACAAGTGGCGCCCAGTGAACTCATAAAATGATATGGGAATGAATGCATCATTCAGGGGTTCATAAGCCCTATCACCACTAGATATCAATACATCGAATCCAAGGGAAGCTCTAAAGACGCTGATGAGCTTTTAACCAAAAAAAAGACAGGAACCTCCAAGTATTACACACAGAAACACATATTCCGTACAACAAAGGGTTTACCAGCATCTTACTCGTACATAACACCACTTACATTTATCATATACACTATGCCTAAAACTCAATGCCCGCCAATGTGAACTATTAATTGAATATAAACACCCATCACCAACAATTTCATACCTGTCGAAGAGTTTTTCTGTGTGTTAAAGCATATGCAATGTCCTGTTCACCAGAACCATTTTCTTGAGCTATACATATCGGAGGGATAGTACTTTGACTAGCCACATCAAAAGCATTGAGTGTCTCTTCATAGCCATAGTGTAATAAGTAGGAGCGAACAAGTCTGCCCATGCAATACAAACTAATATTAACTGAAGTATACAGAAATAATGATGATTAATGATAGCTGACTTGCAAGATCAAGTACTGTTATTTAAATTAGCAAGTTTACTATTATTTCTAAATACACCAAAGGGCTTTTTCATACTTCTAAAACCTCTTTTTTGTTGTTTTATAAGATTTTAAACCAAGACCTACTGCAGCCCTGCCCCATCACAAAACCCAAGGTGAAAAATTTCAGATGAACAAGATTAAATATTGGAAGAAGAGAAAGAGGAGCTGAAGAAAACAAGAGATAAAAAAGAGGAACAGCTTGCCTTGATCCATTCTTTATTTTTACTATAAATTTCCACCCGACTCTTCCGTTGTTGAGGTGCAGACATCATATTATAGGTAAATGTAGTTTCAATTACGGGGATATTGCAAGTTACACTGACTCAAAGCAGAAACTAATTTATATAAAAGAGACTCAAATCTAACATAGACTTACCCATAACTAATATTTGGCGGTAAAGATATTTTGTCAACTGTCGATTTTTGCTTCATAGCTTCTTGTCTTTCATATTCCTAAGCAAGGATACAAAGAAAAACATAAGGAAGCATCAATAATAACAAGAACTTGTGTAAATTTGTTAAATCTGTAGTTGCTGTTTTAGAAAAAAAGTTTCAGACAACTAAACCAGGTGATAAGGAAACCATTCACCAAGAGAATTATAAAGCAAACCCAAAGTGAAAAAATCTATGACTATCGAATCATATCACTTCTTGGAAAGTGAAGGTTGTCCATTAAACTTTATTTCCTTCCATACAAAACAACTTGACCTTCCCAAGCTCGAGCAATGACCTTGCACAGAGAAGAAGATTTTTGCAAACCCACTTAACCAAAAATAGAAAGTCCATAAGAAAGAATCAAAAGAATAGATATCTTGCCTTAAGATCAAAGGCAAATTCTCTCTGCCCAAAGTTGACTTCAATCCTGCCAGGTTAACAAGCAACTGAAGGTATCAGATCCTCTAGCATCATGATAAAACTAGCAAAATTAGCAAAAGAAAAGGAAAAATATTAAAATATAGTTTGAATTCGTTTTTCCATATATCTAAATAATTAATTACAGGTCATTTGCTGTAAAGCATGCGACCAAAATGGATTATATGAGTGATCAGAACCTTGGATAAGCTAGAACCTTAATCACCGTAGAGACAAAATTTTCTAGATGGCAATACAATGTATCTCTATGATCTTGGTAGCAAAAGTTCAACTAAAAGCCATAGTAGCCACAGGATAGTCTACCACATCTGCATATTTTAAATCTAGCACAAGAATTGACAAGCAAACTGTCTCAGAATAATAGTTAAATATTGTAACTAGTTGAGGGAGGTGCCACATACTCCTCATTCTGGCTGTGAACAGCAACAGTAGGAAACAACGGACCCTTTATCTCCTTGTACACTCCACCAACTACCGCTCCATTTTTACTGATATCAGCACAAAGAGAACTTGTAATAATGAGTAGCATAGTAACAGAAGAAGAGTTCAGAAAATAGACTTATTAATTACTCAGTGTCCACATGCAACAGGAGTTTGATATCAACAACACAAACCAACCAAAGTGAGCAACTTCCTTACGTGAAAAAGAATTCCTGTGAAGCATAGTTGATACCAGCACCAACTGTATCATTGGTCGTGAACGTTGGGCCAAATGTCTCTCCCTTCCCATGTCCGCTATAAAGATTCCCATCATCCCCGTGATATCCACAGCTGTTTGTTTCCCACCTGCTCAACCAAACAAAAATTTGAAAGAAACAACTGGTGAATCGCAGCATTATTATAGTTAACAACTCATTGCAATTCAAACTTGCATACAGTGCACAAGAACAAAAACCCACATTTCCAATCAAGAACTTCTGCCTATTATACCTTCAAAAGAACATTTAAAGTATAAAACACCCTTTTTTTTACCTTCTTTTAAATTTTCTCATGAACCAAAAGTATTTAATAAATAAATACTTAATATCGAACTTTTTAATCGCTCCAAAATGTTAAATCTTATAAACCTAATCCATTACCTCCCGTGATTAGCAACTAAAATTCTCTCAAGAGCCAGAGAAAAAACCCTAATTGCATTTCTTACTAACTCTACATTACAAATAACAAAACAAATTACTTAAAAAAAGAAAGAAAGAAAGAAAAGCCTTGCCCAGGTTGTCTCCTCATCTTGAAACCCTGACTAGTAAAACCAATAGCAATCTGTCCTTTAGCACCAGCATTCTTTACAAAAATCTCAAAATAATAAACAAGTCGTTTATCCGGCACCGGTTTATCGGCTTGAATAACACCAACGTCATGACCATGAAGATTCACACTTGGGTATTTAACACTCAATTTATCAGTCGATACAACAAGAAACCCTCCAGAGCTGTTCAACGTGTTTAACTCCTTTGGTTCAAGCTCTGTTTCTCCACCAATTGGTGATGAGTATTGCCGTGCTACGTCTATGAAGTAGGAGCCTGGATCTTGATTGATGCCGTTCTTGGAATTCGAATTGATGGCGGTGCTGTTGGTGGAGCTCATATTTTAGGGTTTGGTTAATGGAACATCGAAGAATTGGAATTGAATTGGGATTCCGTTTGAGGAATTTGGAGATGGAGTTTGTTAAAAGAAATGAAGTGGGGTCCTTTAACAGTGAAGAGAGAGAGACTGTCAGGCTCGGTAGTTCGGGGAATCGGGGGAGGACTTACAAGATCTACGTAATCTTCTAAACGATTTCGTTTTTATTTTTTAAAAAAATATTTTTAAAATCAAAACATTAAAATAATTTAAAATTATAAAATAAAATAAATTTAAATTTTTACAAAAATATTTTAAACAAACAAACTGATTTTTATCTTATATTTCAAATTCAAATTCCAAACACTAACCATAAACCTAATTTAAACCTAGCTAAATCTCAATCTTAAATGTAAACTCTAAACCTAATTAAACTCCAAATCTCAAACATCAATCGCAAACTCCAAACCTAACCTTGACTAAACTCTAAACCCAAATTTCAAAAACCGATGTTTAAACAATGATGCTTGCTTTAATATTGATTTCAACCTATGGAGCTTTGGCTTTCTTTTAAAGGATGTAGGGTGTTTTTATGGTGATATTTTTTTTATATATATTATATTTGAGAGTGTGGTTGTGGTTGCTTTTTAAAGTGTTTTTCATTTCAAAATGCATCAAAATAATTTTTTTTATTTTTTTAAAATTATTTTTAAGATCAGCGCATCAAAACGATCCAAAACATATAAAAAAATTAATTTTTAACAAAAAAAAATTAAATTTTTTGAAAATACGGGTTGGCTTACATTTCCAAACGCTCGTGTGATTGAACTAAAAAATTTTAAAAATATTTTAAATTAATTTTTTATATATTTTTAAATTGTTTTGATATATAAATATTAAAAATAAAATTTTAAAAATAAATAAATAAATATTATTTTAATATATTTTTAAATAAAAAATAAGCTATCATTATCTTTAATATCTACATGTAACTCTTCAACAAGTGTTTGAGAGGGATTGTGTATATTTTTCCTTTGTATTATCTTTTAATAAATAGAGAAAAGTTATGGGATGTCGGGTATAGAAGAAATCTTAATAAGAAATCATATTATATCTCCAAGCAATTCAAGATAAAAAAAAAGAGGAGAAAAAGATGAGAAGAAAAAAGAGAGGAGAAAAAGGTGTGGATGGTGACTAGGTTTTTTTTTATTTGATGATAAAATTATAATATTTAATATAATAGCTTTTTATTTATTAATTAAATATAATTTGTAATCTTTAAATAATTTTATTTAACTTTGTTGATGTATTTGTTTTTGTGTTTTAAAAATATTTTTAAAAAAATTTAAATTTTTTTTATATTTTTCTTTACTTCAAATTAATATTTTTTTGGTGTTTCTAGATTATTTTGATATGCTGATTTTAAAAATAATTTTTAAAAAATAAAAAATATATATTATTTTGATATATTTTTAAGTAAAAAATATTTTAAAAAACCATTATAAATTACAACTACACTCCCAAACAAGTGCGGAATAAAAATGTAAAGGATTACAAACCAACTCCAGGATGTTAAACAGCTTGATTTGATTTGAAATGTAAACTATGAGCCTAAGTGAAAAAATAATGATTAAACAGCATGATTTGAAGTGTGATTTTCCCTTCAATTTACAATTAAAATCAATTCTATTATATAATTTTTCTAATTGTTCAAAAAATAGAAAGAAAAAACTAAATCGGCATGAAGTGGAATTCCAGACACTGAGAATCTCATTCCACTCAGAATCTTCAACTATTAAGCAAATATCAGAATCTTAGACTGTCAAAAGAATGATTATTGATGAAAAGTAACATTACGTTGACCAAATACCGCTTTAATATTTCTGAATCAGCACCTGGGATTTCTAAATGCAAATCAAAGATGATATTTTTCCATGATTTTGAGATTTCGAGATTCCATGACAAACAAAACATGAGGTCCCACCTTAGTATCTTAAAGTTGAAGGTGTTGAGAGCCCTACGTCTCTTGTACAAATGCCACCCCAATCACTTGCTTGCATTGAGATAAAACCCTAGGCATGTTCATTTACCTACCTTCTTGTGGCAGCCCCAATGAAGCAAGAAGGATTTTTACAGTCTTCAGTGTGCTGTTGTCAACAAATGTTCCAGTTGCATCTGTGAATAGTGATGAAGCCAATATCCGGTACGACCTAAAAAAGAAATCAACACACAAAGATCTGGGAAGAGAATATAGATTGAAGAATTCAAAGTGAAGAATGTAATTGAATACATGGATATTCTGTTCAAGTACAGTTTCAAACACATCATTTAGAGCAATTTCCGACAATTTCAGTTACAATGAGACAGTGAACCTCAAAAAATCAAAACTATAAACCTATCATCTCAATTCTAATGAAAGAAATAATTATAATTGTAGGAGTTTTTTTTTTGTGGTTGTTAATTTTGATGATACAAAGAAAATTATATGCATATAGAATCAGTAATTATAGGAGTAATCTACTATTCCAGTCTTAAAATCAACTGTCACTGTCTTGTTGTCTAGCTTCAGTTTGTTTACACATGCAATCTGGCATGGGAAATGTGTAAAGTGATGCACTGGGCTTTCTTAATTCAGAGCCCTTCACATCACTGTGGCGAAGCATATTTTGCATCTGTCGCTTGAAGACCTCCCATCTGCAAAAAAATAAGACAAAAAGATAATAATCCTTTTCTACATAATGCTCAAAACATGGAGGGCTGTTGAAAGATGTGTGTGAGAATAGATCACAGAATTTTGTATTTGACTAGCAAAACAATTAGAAATGTCATCAGGAATCTTTAAAAGCACGCCAAATTTTATGTCTGAGTTATGAATGGTAGATCCAGCGAGTGTTTCTGTCGAAATGGGGACAAAATAAGGTCCCGAATGTATGGAATTGTTGTCCACTTCTCACTCTTCCTTTTACATCATGATTTGAATCTATCTTTACTCAAGTTTTGCTGTCTCTTTATCTCACCAACAACAGGAACAGGTTAACAATCCTTGTAACCAAGTAGATTATTGGCTAAACAGCTTTAAGCCCCCACATAAGTGCTAAATGTGAAACTAATATCAGACTAACTAGCACAGCTACGCCATTGTGGTTAGTGTACCCAACATTCACCAGGAGATTAAAATGTCCATGATAAACATTACCAAAACAACCACATGGAGATGAAACACTGACCAAGACAACATGCACAATACTTTTAACAGGTTGCACGGATTTCAGATTATTAATTGGGATATTCCATGCAAGGACACAAACTAGTGGGACAATCAGAGGAAACCAACTCTATGCACTGGGGGGGGGGGGGATATTTCAGATGAAACAACAATCACATCATCAGTTATGGTGATAAAAAAAGACATGAATATCTTTCAGTTATGAGTTGCACAAATTAAGAGCTACACATAAGGTTCAGAAATGAAATAGAAACTGAATTGCATACCTGATTGTGGGTTTATCAAATAAGAGAGCTAACTTTCTCTTGTCAGGATTGATTGTCTTGGCATGCCCTCCATACAAATAGCGCCTGTGACCCATTAAAAAGTGTGGAAAGTTCCCACCTTGTGTTGTGACAAAGACTTCACTATGCAGGCAAACCGTGTAGTCAAGAGCAGCCAACCTAGACGAGTGGCCCTACATCACATACTTCAGTATTACAAAGATTGATTTATTCATGTCTTTTACCAATTTCTATTTTACTTTTCACAGTAGGTGTTGACTCAATGATAGTAGGGAAAATTACAGACTACAAGTGCATATAGAACTAGTTTGGTACCTTAAATGGCACAAGTTCTTCAGCGGTAGCTATTGTGTCCTTTGTTTCTAAACGTGGAAACATCTGTTTAAGTGGAGCCATATACTTCTCTGCTTTATAAATATTACCTGCTGCGACATATACTGAGGTGGTATTATCAAAACCCATTCCCCTAAGCATCATCCCTACCTTCAATAGCAAGCAAGGTGATCCATGTTAATTGGTAAGTCTTTTAAGAACTTAAATCACAAATTACAGCTTTGTTTTGAACTAGATGGATATGTAAGAGAATAAATTTCAAAATACATGATTAATAATTGAAAACAACAAAGGAATTTATATTTCGAAGTTAAAAAATGAGCATATAAGATAAACTTCCAAAATTCATTTCAAGGAAAAAAATGATTGATAATGCATGAATCTGAACAAAATGACTGCCCTTTATAGCATCAGGAATCCTCCTTGACCCTGTTCAATAAAGAGCCACGCTAGTGACAGCCCCCAATTTCCCCCCTTTTCTTGTGTCATAGAAAAGTTATAGCTTGCAATGTTAAGAGAAAGGGCATACACTTTCAGGTCTGTTCATGCTCATTAAATTAACAAATCAGATGGAAACCAATAAAATTGATTTCTATAACATCATGTAAACTGCACCATCAGACAACTTTTACAAATTCGGACAGATTTTCAAGAATGAAAGAAGAATCCTACATGTTCATTGAATAGGCACTAGTCACAGCCCCCAATGGCCACTCCTTGTTCTTGTGTGCTTGGAGAGTTAAAACTTTCAGTGTCAACGTAAGGGCATAGATTTTCAGGCATGAAGCCAGAATTTATATGTGCTAACTTGATTTGCTAATCAGATGGACATTCTGTAAAATGATCTATTTCTAGAATATCACACAAAATGCATCATTATATATTTTCACAAATTTGAAATTTGCTTTAAAAAAATAGTGACTAAAGAATATTGGATGGGTCTCACAGCAATAAAGGGATTAAGTTAGTCGAATACCTCCAATGGAGTTAAAGGGCACTTTCCATCCACACGATTTGCTCCTGGCCTTATTACTCTACCCCTTCTCCTAAATTTTCCTCTCCAAGCACTTTCTCGTGCAATATCCATCTCTCGTTTCTCTTCTTCCCCGCCATCATACTCACAGCATGAAAATGCAACCATATCCTTTCATAAAAATATTGACATTTAGAAAAGCATAGGATATAGCTAGAAAACCAACAACAGTACATCCTTAAACATAAGGAAATAAGAATGGCACCGTTTCAAACCGCAGATGCACCGAGACATATTTTCCCCCACTTTGAGAACTATTCTTGATCATCCGATCAACCATCTGCTCTGCAAGCATTCTTATGGATTCTGAAAACCTCAGGGCTTCAAAATTGGCTAAGCATCTAAGACCCTGGATATTTGGAGGCACTGCATGTGCCAACCTGTTGGAGAAAGGTGCAATGCGTACTGCCCTGCATGATAGAATGAGAAAACTACAATCATACTAGTGCCCACAAATATATCTTACGTTCATGAAATTGACTGCGCACATTATAAAGAATAGCATCAAACTGCAAAAACTTGAAAGCTATCTGGTCTGGCTGGGAGTCAGCTTTGACTAGTGCATACAGGCAATGCTTGTGCCTTGGTTGTTTTTTCTCTTTTAAAACAAGTGTGTTTACTAGTGTTCGTTTGTGTGTACAAGTAAATACCATGTTGGATTGGCACACATGGTCCAAAACAACATCCTCTTTTATATCTAAGAGGTTTCTTTAGTACAAATCATCTGCAATTTCATTTAAAGCACCTATTCCTTTTCTTTTACATGTTAGAAGGAAAGTTTTTTCTGTTAAGGGTGTTTGCCATGTGTTCTACATCATATGCATGTATCAAGAAGTGGGTAATCAGAAGTGTCCATTTGCAATACGGAACAAGTATAACTGATTATGTCAACATTAACTTTGAATGTGTTCTCCACACATTCAAATGTGTTTATTGTCGCAGCAAAGATGCTTTTGCAAAGTAGTTTGGGCTGAAAACACCTATTTTATCGTTTTTTATGTGCTTTCCAATGTTTGCTGAGACAATCATAGCACACCGTGTAAAAGTCACCCAAAAAACATCAATCTGGTGCCTTTTCAGCCTAAGAGAATTGCAATTGCATAGACAAAGGCACACAAGTCATGGACAGTTATACCTTGTAATGTACTGTGAGCATGTATAGTTGCTTAAATTTCCTATTTAACATTATTCTAATCAAAAGAGTCTTGACATGAATAAAATAAGTCCTTGGTTTTCCCAAAAGCTTTAAGAGTAACTTTTAGGTACTAGTGGAGGTTAGATTCCCTCAAAACAAACCACCGGCTAACCAAAAAACCCCTTTTTTTTTTATCTTCTCATCTATCAAGATAAGGAATGGCAAGAATAAGAAAAACAAGTCATTGGATCCCAATCTACTCAAGATGCACCAAATGGGATTGAATGAACCATGGTCTTCACCTTCATCTATACCATATTCTTAATCATCTGTCCAGCTACCCTCTTCCCATGATAAAAATAGCTTTCAACACTTCTGACTTGCTTCAAACTCGTCCTTGAAGTTGAAACAAAAATAAAGGCATCATCCCTTCACTCCTTCAGTTCTATAATAATAGCTTTCCTAGCAAATAAAAATTACCTTGATTCTATCCTTCACTAGTTATGGAACCTTCTTGCCTGTGATAGAAGCAGTGCATCATGGTGAGATGCCAAACTGAGATGCATTCCACACGTGTATCGTCAAAGACAACAGAGGATAGCTCAGCTCGTCACTCTTTGGCTGGGAGATTGGACTTAAGCTCGTGTTATTAGATTTCATTTGGTTTTATTATTGGGCTTGATTTATGTTATTGTTGGACATTTTATTTGGTGGGCTATAAGCTCAATTTCTAGTTGTGTAAGGTTTTACTATTTATATGTACCCTTTTTACATTACAGATAGTTTATAATGAATTAAGAAAAATCTGTGGATTTCCTCCTTCCTTTCTTTTCCCTCTCTTCTCCTGCTCCTTCTCTTCTTCTTCCCAGCTCCCTCTTCCTCTTCGTCCTTCCTTTCTCTCCCCTTTGTTTATTCCTTTCTCTCCTTTCCTTTCTTCAAATCTTCATGTCCCACAACACACCATGACGTTGCTCTCAAGATCATATCATCTTGAAACCTTTATCTATCAAGAGATCTGAAAGTCCACAAGCTTCCACAATTGTATGAATACTTTCCTTCAGCCCAATCACAAAACACCCAACTTGAAGTACCTGACCTTGTGACTCTTTTCAGTGGTGGTACTTGATTTGTATTTAGCTTATCAAGCTAAAAGTCATATAGGATTTCTTTTATTCTTACCTTCTCTATGTTGACAGATGAGAACTGAGAAGGTAAAGGAAAATGGATGTTTTGTTCCCAATCATCGTTAGTAACTAAGGATTATTCATGAAGCTTTTGGAGAAACAAGTTGCATTTATTTAAATGAATGTTGTCCTACTTATCAACATATGCATGTGCTGTAGAATAAACATGGCAAGCACTCTTCATATTTTTTTCTTTCATTATTCTCATTTTTCACAAAAATATAAAACACTACTGTTGTGCACTTTTAAGACAAACAAGGACCAGCTATAAAAGAAACAAACAGGTGGGACACATGAAAAACTCATGAACTACAAAATCACACCATCCCCAGCCATGTCCTCTACCTAAATGTCAGAGGTGATTGTGTATAAGAATGATAAGCATACACAGCTATTCAGTTGAAGTAAAATGTCCACATATCATTTAAAATCAAACAACTTGTAATTTCTTTGTTTCCTTGGAGCTTTGGGAAACAGTCCCCGGTGACAATGTCAACAACAATAATTAAGAAAAAGTAAAACTGCATACCTCATCTGCCTCAGCTTTGGAAGAACCTTCTGAAGATAGTAGGTCGGGCTGGACCAAGCTTTTACCCTTAAGTTTACTATGCTGCTTATGTTATTATCAAACTGCTCAAGTACATCACTTGGGAGCTCTCGAACTACTTTCACATTATTCTTAAGTGCGTGTATGAAGAAATCTTCATCAAATATTTCTCCAAATTTACTGTCATTGAAAATAAAAAAGGAGAAAAAAAGTCATGATAACAAGAACTGTATTGGCATTAATTCTCACAAATCTGATTATAGAAAATAGTGAAATGTTTGCAAGGAAAAATAATAACTTCACCATGAAAAGAAATTGGACAAATTCCTATTATATAATAAAACAAGAAACAAGTTGCACAAATACTGTTTGGTGACAAAACTTGCTCATGTTGTGATATATTTATGTAAGAGCAACCAGAATGTATCAAGTTTTATTTTGTTTATGTTCTAGTATAAGAGACATATGGTTGCATTACCGTTATACTAACTGATACACAACAAACATGCAGAAAATCCTCAATTGTGTGTTCAAAAAGAAGAGCTGGCATTTGGTGACAGCAAATGTCACATTAGTCAAGTGTGAAGAAAAGTCAAGATGACCAGAATGAGGGTGGAGGAAAAAAGATAAAGCCACCATTTCTCAGAATGCTTGGAAGCTGTGTTTTCTTATATTGTTGAACATAATCATGCACCATGCAAGGATTGCTTAAAACAAGCAGAAAGGTGTCATTTGATCCAAAGGTTCTTGACAGCTGTCAGGAAACTCGGAGAAAGGAAGTGAAAGTTGTGATCTTTGCCTTGGCTCCAACATATTTTTTTCCATTGCAAAATTGAACAAACAATTGGTTGTAAGAGAAAGCTTTTACAACTTATAATTCCTAAGATAGAACTTTATTATATTCTAAATGCACTGGTCGTTGGCCAAGGTAGAGACATATTTGAAACCAACAAGGAAAACTTATGACCTATCATAAAGCAAACTGTTCAGTGAGATGGGATGGTCATGCATATTAACATTAATAGCATGGAATAACAGTAATTACCTGGAATCTCTCCAAACACTATTTAGATGAAAAAATGGAATGACCAAAGTAGCATTCAGCAATCCTGCCACAGCAACTGCATCGCATATCTGTATGCATTAAAAGGATTTTTTAATAAAAAAAAAAAGGAAATAAAGTGAATGATATGAATTATAAGAAAGATGATTTGACAATAAATAGACCAAGAGCGCATTCAGATGTAGCCTTTTAATGATTAAAAGCATAGGATAAAGTCAGCTTCACTTTAAAAGACAAAACATACCGATAAGCGTTGTTGATTCAAACCACCATTCGCTTCAATTATAAGGAAACCATTAGACTCTGGCAATTCTAAAAACCATTAAAGCACAAGAAAGCAGTTAGTTTCTCTTGATGCTTTAGCAAGCAAAAAAGAATGGCTAATACCATAAGAGATACTAATGTCTGAAAGGAGAGCTACATCAATAATGACAAATAAATATGTTTTCCCTGCATAAGCAAGTGAACCCTATGTCACCACCATATGTAACAAGTAAGTTATCACTACATTAGTGCATTAATGTTGCTTCTCCAAAAAATAACAAAACCATACAGATTGTCTGGATTATAAGATACATAACCAACATGAGACCACATGGCTATCCACAATGTAACTGCAAAAAGATAGCTCAAGCACCAAATTTAGGCACTGCATACAAGCAAACATAGCTATTTGCAGATCTCGATGGGCTATAAAACCCACCAGCTTAGTTTCGATATTTTTGCTTACCATATTGAGATATCTTTCCCTAGCAATCAAATAAAAAAATTCATTGTAAGGTTGGCAGATAAATGTCATATGGGAATCCTACCTGCATCAGAGTAATTGCTGATGCCACTGGGCTTCCAAGCTTGACGCAGTTTTGGATCCCATGCTGTCATCAACTGCATGATTTATTATTTGTCAGTTGTACACAGCATGGGGAATCATCTCAAGGGGAAGAAAAGCAAAAGAAAAGGAACAACAAAATGTTATATTTCAACAAAAATTACACACTGCACAGAGATGAAGACGAAAAGGCAGAAAAAATGCAGCTCTTATAAATATCTATCCGCAAAACATTGCAGTAGACACTATAATTGGAACGGCGGTTGTTATTAAATATATCAAGCATATGTCAAACTGTTTATTTCTTCTTATCACTAAGACCAAACTTTATGAAGACAGGTGCCAAAGGAGTGTGCCCCCTTTCCATTATTTGTATCCAAGGCATCCTTCGTGCCATTCAACATTTTTATTTCAAGTAGCTGCTCTTAAGAAAAACTCACCTCCTAGAGTTGCAAGGTAAGGAATAGTATTGCACCTGTAATGGCACTTACAAAAAAAAATGTTCACATGCTCCCACACAACCCAATCCCATTCAACGATGGCTTAGCTGGAAAATCTTTCTATGAGTTGCTAATACAAAATCATCTCTTACCATTTCATCTCAAGTCCCTTTTCTGCCTCTCCTTTAACTCTTCTTTACTCCTACTATTTGGATCCAAGCACCCCTTCATTTCATCTCACGTCCCTTTTCTGCCTCTCCTTTAACTCTTCTTTGCTCTTACTATTTGGATCCAAGCACCCCTTCACATTGGTGCGCACCCACAGAGCCATATTGCATTGGAGGCAAAGCCATCTCCAAGTACCTCTTATCTTATCCAATCAGTAGTCACCTCCACCTCTTCTTCATGCGCTCTCTTTTTATCATGTCCTTTCTTATCTTAACAATCCTATCTTCTGGACATGTTTCTTCACAGACCAGCACTCACTGTCACATAGCATACCTAGCCTAATTTTAGCTTTAAGAAATTTACCTTGCTGCTTAGCAAGTATTGTATGATCACAACGCCCTCAAGTCACATTCCTTGATTTCAAAAACCCTACTTTGATTTAAAGGTAGCATCTTCCTACATGCCTCCTTCCTTTCGTATGGCAAAACATAGCAATTAAACTTAACAGATAAGACACATCACTCCATCATCTACACTCTGTGTTAAGACTGCTTAACCTTAAACCAAAACTCAAACCTAATAACACACTTCCATTCTTCGCCGTCAAGCTTTTACTAAACAGCAAGAGCTATAAATATCAGAAGAGAAGAGAAAAGAAAAGGGAAGAAACGCTACCGCATTGTGACTGCCATTGTTCTCAGCCTCCATATACGGCCAAAGCTTGTCAAAAACCTTAGGACTCCGGTACACCGTACCAGGAGGTGCACGTTTCCGTACAACAACACCGCCATTTTTCAAATTAACATCAAAATTCAAAGAACCCATATACAAAACCATCCCTGCAACATACAGCAATGGCGCAAACAGCAACAATCCTCTTCGCCTCAAAACCACCGTTACCACCATAAACATCAACCTCTCCACCACATGCTGCTTCCCCCCTCCTCCCCTACCGCCACCGCCACCGCCCCCCGAAAAACCACCGCCAGGAGACGAATTGCTCTTTCCGCTGCTGCGGCTGTGACGGAGGCGAGGCGAGGAAGGAGGAGACGGCGTGGGGGTGGCTGTGACAGTGCGGCCGGTGGCCCCGGCGTTTCCGAGGCGACTGTAGCCGTGCATGCTGACCGAATTAAATTAAATGAAATCAGGGTTTTAGAGAAAAAAATAAAAACAAAAGCAGAAATTCTAATTCTATAGAATTGAAAAATAAAAAATAAATAAAAAAACAAAGAGAGAGAGAGAGAGACGAAAAGGAGGAGGAAGATCTGAAAACGATTTTGGAGGATCTTATAGAGAAAACGATTGCATTAGGGAGTGACAGTTGACAGAATTTTTTTTTTTATTATTATTATTATTTAAAAGAGAGAGAGATTCTTTTTAGTTTAATGTTCTACTTTTTCAATAGAATTCTGAGTTTTTTCTATAAATCAAAGTCAAAAAACCATTTAAAAAAGGATTGCAACGGGGTGAGTGTGGGTGTGCTTCAAGTGGGCACTGTTGAGAAGATGCGCCTTGTTTGCTTTCATAGGCAAGAAGACAAGAGAGGATGTTGTCTCCTCCGAGGGATGATTTGTATTTGGAAGTATGAATTTGAGGGGTTTCTTTCCTTATTTTAAAGAGAGAAGATCAAAATAATTAATTTCATTGACCAAATTGAAATCCATTTTTTCATGTTAATCATGAGAGTGTGTGTTTAGCATTCTTTTTGTTCAGTTCATGAGCTTCTGTTCTGTTACAGCAGTGCCAATAATAGTAATCTCCATTGCCTTCTCTTCTCTCAGATACCTTCCACTGATGATAAATTTCATGGTGATCAAGGACTAAGAAGAACCATCCTGTTATTTACTCGTTGATCTTACATTAAAGAAAAAAAAGATAAAATTCATTACTCATCAAAAACATTAAAAATATATTTTCTTAAGATTTGTCTGTGTCTATTTTTTTCTTTAAAATAAATTTAAAAAATAATTAATAGAATCTCATTATTTACTTTTTAGGTAACTAAAGATTTTCCGCATGAGCACCATAAATTTCTCGTCACTCACTCTTATTAAGAATGTTAAAAACATATTTTTAACACAATACAGAAATATAAAATAAACTCGGATCTTAAAATTATACAAAATTTATTTTTTATATATAATTCAAGCACTTTAAAATATATATTTCAAATAAAAATTCATATATAGTTCAAGCATTAATGCAATACCTTGAAGGAATAACTCACCATAAACATAAGCATTTAGTTTAGGTATAAATTTTAGTATAACCAGCTCCTAATTTAAAAATAAATATTTTTATTATTAAAAATCAGCTCAAAATAATTTATTTTAAGATGTTTTAGGATGATTTTTATCTTTTATTTAATATAATTAGCCCCAGCTCAAAAATATTCAAAAGAAAAAAAATTAAAATTTTTAATTACTATAAAACCAGGGATGCAACTCATTTTCTTTTATTTTACTCCTTTTACTTATAGTATGTAAAGATGTCTTTGGGACAAAAATATTAATAAAAAACTTTAAAAAGTGATGAAAATAATTAATTGAGAATTTTGAAAAACTTAAAAATATAAATGATGTACAAATAATTAAAATTGATATAAAAAAACTGTTTGATGTAAAATTAAGAATATATATACTTGAACCATCTAGGTGGTGGTCCAGTGGTAAAAGCTTGGGACCAAGAGATTTGCTTCCTCTGTGGTCTCAAGTTCGAACCATGTGGTTGCTCA
>Ga0307515_10010793_pt1 | contig 17428 bp, 16 predicted proteins | sample 17_EM_MG_FD_194513 | JGI IMG/M metagenome (GOLD analysis project Ga0307515, IMG submission 194513) | Populus trichocarpa ectomycorrhiza microbial communities from riparian zone in the Pacific Northwest, United States - 17_EM | ecosystem: Host-associated > Plants > Roots > Unclassified | place...
ATATATGGTTTATCTCCTGTCGTATGGCTTCAGTTGGGCTGATGCATAATCTCTCTAAGATGATGGTCATTCCATCCTCAGCTGGAGATGCCACTCAGCTGGAGATGCCACTCAGCTGGAGATGCCAGCTGAGTGCGCATGCATGCGTACAAGACATACAAAGACATACTCCGACTACGGCGTATATAAGTCCATGAATGTACCTCTACTTTAGCATATACAAGCTTGTAGCAATCAGTATTTCAACAGATTTTATTAAGTTTATTATTTATTTTATTTTTCAAACCGAATGTCCAAGGGACCACCTAATCTAGGCGTCCCCAACCATCGAAGTGAGTTTAAATCACATTGCGCACGTCTTCTATTCAGGGCCGGACTCCAATGCGACAGCACGATGCAGCAAGAGTTTTAGTGGGTACCCACGGCGCTTGATGACAAAATTTCTGCGTCCAAATTTCGGCATCCAACCAATACGAGAAGTCATCATCCGAAAAATCATACCCCTAATTTTCGACGGTGGTAGGACAACTCCATACCCCTTTTCACCGATTTGAAGCACTTTCCATCCCTGTGAACTCATTGGTCGATCAACGTCAGTCCCTGGTAACCTTTATGATTGACATCTCAAACAGGAATGTTACAAATTCGAGAAAATCGGGTGTGTAAAGAATAAACCTTGTTCTATTGGCTCTATCGAAATCTCTGCCTGTTGAGTCCTCCGTCGCAATACGACAATATCACATTATATTTTCCATCCATCCCTTCCTGTTCGCGCGCAAAAGAACTCATTCGCATTCATCATCTGTCTTTCTCTCAACAATAGAGACATGTGCGATCCTTTTTCGGTCGCCGGCGGCGCGATCGGTGTTATTTCGTTCGGACTTATGATTGGAGAAAAACTTGCACAATTCGCAGATGGAGTCATCAGCGCAGACGATGAAATGAATGCGCTCGATTCCGCTCTTCAGGATTTCAACCCCATCCTCAATCGACTTCTTTCGCTTTTGCAAGAAGTGGATTTAGGAGATAGCCAAGAAATGATAGATACTCTCCTCCGGAAGTGCCTGACAGGCTTTATTGATATCAACGACCGTTTGGCCACTCTCAGGAACTATAGCTCAAAAGGAATTCGCAAGCGAACTCTGGCAAAAATCAGGTATTCCATGCAAAGCGAAACTATAAGGTTATTGGTACAGCAGCTAAAGGCTGTTAAGAGGGATTTAAACACAGCCATGCAGATTCCTATCTTGTGTGTTGACCGAATCATCTATCAATATCACAGCTAATCCCAGACAGAACCACATTAAGCCATACACAAACCATGCTTCGTAAGGCCGAATCACGAGAAGAAAGTCTGACTTTGCCGATGGCTATTATTGATGCGTCACAATCCCAAGCTTCTTCAATTTCCCTAGACGTCAGCGAAAGGGTGCAGACACATCTCAAGCCTCGCCTCGTCGAAATTAAGGATATAATGGAAATGACTTCGGATGTGTTGATAAATCTTCGAGGCGACAGTGAAGACGGTTTTGAACTGGTGTTGAAAAATTTGGCCGAGCACAAGACCGAAATAATGAGTGCTATCAAGTCTGCAAACCAAGGAAACATCGTATACAGCAATGGAAATATAGGAATCCGGATGAAGAAGATCATAAAGATACGGCGATTTGAGACTCGGTTTGGAACATTTGTCCTCACCACAACGACAATGAAAGCACGTTTCATTGGTGGGGAGCAATCATACGAACGAGGAGAACAGGAGCATTCCTTTTTATACCTTTTGCCATCCTCCTGGTTGATATCTCGTGGATTTGCCATGCGGTTCAACTTCGCAGCATGGGGTCTCTCGGTTAGTTTTCCTATCCAAAGGGCAATCCCATACGGTAATCCGGCGTTTGAGCTTTGCGAGCGTGGTGATCTGCGTGGGGTTCAGAGGATGTTATCAGAAGGAACCATCACGCTGTTTGATATCGAACAAACGGAGGATCACGTCAACTGCCCGTCACGAGGTACACTTCTTCATGTATGTACCATTTATTTTAACCCATGAACCAACTGTAGGTTATAACTGAGGATGGAATAATGAAGGTTGCAGCTGCAAACAATCACCTGGAGCTATGCACATATTTGGTATCACGAGGTGCCGACCCGTATCTGACATACCCAGCATCTATTGTATACGCCGAAAGTCGAGCTCACCAATCCAGTACAAAGTTTCATATCACAAAGTAAGGCACCAATCTTTGAGAACTACTGGCAGTAACGCAAAATCATACGCTTGTAGCGAATTACTAACGCACCATAAGAGAGATAGCAGCGATTGAATTGGCCAATCCGTTATGCCCGCCTGGAATATTTCGATCGTGGGATGAACCAACCCCCCATCACTACTCGCTGGCAGTATTCATCCGCCGACTTTTCAAACAGAATACATTGGCATCGCCCCGGCAATATGCACTTGCAATCAAGCAGTTCCTAGAGATGACACAGCCAGACTGTCCGGTTGGAAAGTCGTATTGCGAGCTTGCATTTTTAGCACTTTGCCAGGTGATGGAAAGACCCGATATTATACGAAACATACGACAGTATCGAGAGGTTATTGACATTGTACTACTTGCCGATCCCATATGGAAGCGGGGTTGGTTTAAATTTGATAGACGCCATCTCGAGCCCCTAATAAGTCCCAGCCTCACACTCATGCCAGATAACGAGGAGTCTCCCGATGTGGTGGTGTTCGACGCCATTGTCGCATGCGAACAGAAGCTTGGAATTGCCAAATCCGGTAGGAGCCATTTTGAGGTGGGCGCAGCCGCGGTTCTTGTCTCGCGCGCATTTTTTAAACGCATGCTCGAGGCTACTAGTTTGGACAGAGCAGACGAAGCAGGGAATACGGCACTTCATTATATGGCTCAGCGCCTCGGGGCTTGGGCTCTATGGGACCAAGGCGCAAAGCGCTGGAGCCAGGAATGTTGCTGGCGATTGCATCAGATCATCTCAACCGATGTCGACATAGGCCATAGGAACAATGGAGGGGACACTGCCTTAAATGCGTTAGCCCACACACCATTTGGGTTGCAGTCTGTCGTGCTCGATGTCCTCATTTTTCACGGAGGCGCAGATCCTTTTGTGTCGGACGGATTTGGACGGCTACCGATCTATTGTGTTGCGAAATCGGGGAACTGGCCAGCGGTCATCCATCTTCTTTTCTTGTGTGAACAAAGCCGACAAGCCTCGCATGCCGTGGAGGAGGCAAGAAAGGGCCTGAGCCATCGCGAATGTGCCTCTGATGAAACGAGATTTCTCGAGACTTTCCTAGACCACCTTGATATAATTTCTAAATATCCCGAATCAACGCAGAAATATGTGGATCTTGAACCGGGGTGGCGAGCAGAGTATCGTTGTCAGGTGCAGGACCCAATTAGTTGCATGTCCGGGAAAGGCTTCGCGAGCGCGGAGGATAAAATCATTCTTAAGGGCTTTTGTACCTCTATGTTCACTAGGTGTCAGAGGCTCCGTTTGCACCAGCAAATTCTTGCAAATGTTGTTGCCCAACCAAGCTTGCGTACATTACGGTCTTCGACTAGAAACTGGGAATGCTCACCACCCGACGATTAGACAGTAAAACCATCCGATGACGCTACCAAGACAACGAACATTTTGTTCCTTCTTCTGTTCTCAATAGTCTTAAACATATACATGCTTTTGATGAATACTGGAAGAAGCTATGCTGGAGACGATCCGATGGTATGAGTTTCTCTCGAGATCGACGATTTCAGGGTTGAAATTCTGCTGGGTTGATATAATCCGCCGATTGCAATGATGGCTTCCACAACTTCTCATCAACTTGAATATAATTGTGGAATGGATGGTTGGGGATCAAAGTGGCCATCTATAAGAGTGATAAGGCATGCTTTACCTAGTTTACTGATATTGATATTTTGTTTGTTGACTGCATTGTCAGCTGAATAGAGGCTGTGGTAGCATTAGGACTAGATGCAATTACGTTACAATTTGTTCGCTATTTTTGCATCGTTACATGGCTACATTGTATTCATCGGATTTTCAAGTTATCAGTCACCCTGAACCTAAACCATATTAGACTAATTTTCAGTCACTTTAAGCTCTAGGCTAACCCATTTATATCTTAAGGGGGGCCGAAAATTTGAAAATCTGACGAGGAGGATTGCTCTTTAAGAGGGTTAGGGCTATATGTCCGAATCGTTTTGGATATTGTAATACCATTGCCAGATCAGGATTGCGCCCCTCTTTCCGATCAACCCCGCTCGCAACCTTTTCCTTACCTCCAGCAACAAAGAGTCCCTCATCACTCCGATAGTACCGCAAATCTCGCAGTTCAGAAAACGTACTACCGTGCTACTATGTCTGACGAAGAATTACCAATGAATTTTGCCGACCGCGGCTCGCAGGCCCCAGGCTGTGTCGCTTGCGGGTCATCCCAATCGTGGACCCAAAGCGTAGGTGTAGTTTGTAGTGACGCCGTTACGATATTTTTACTAATGATATACGTAGCTCATCATAATCCACCGTCTCGACTCCGACGATGTAGCGAAGCTTGTCCCACTGTCAGAAGTCCAGACATGGGGTGAATTCACCAGTATACTCTGCGAGGAGCTTGCCGAGAAACCAAATATGGAGGTTAAAGCGGTTTTTCACGGTGGATACGAGGTGCTTAGTCGGTTCTGGCCTAAGGCTGTCGTCCACGGTATGGCGTTTGAGGTCAGTTTTGTTGCTAAACCGCTTTATAAGGTATTCGTCAAGACCTCGACGGGAAAGACCATCACCCTCTGTGTAGTGGCATCCGACACTATCTATACAATCAAGAGGATGATCCAAGATAAAGAAGGAATCTCTCCAGGCCAGCAGAGGTTGATATTCTCAGGGAAGCAGCTAGGGGATGAGAGAACGCTGTCAGATTATTGTATCAAAAGCAAAAGTACCTGTCATCTAGTATTAATTCTCAGGGGTTAAATGAGTTTTATGAAGGCATTCTCCGATTTCGTTACTATCGCGTTCTTCAACTCTCCTAACTTTTGCTAGGCTGCCTTTACCGCTTGACTGGGTCTTTCAGGTTCTGCTCTTGCTCTGGACTGTAAGGGTTTCTATCATAGGATGTTTCTGATATGTCACTGTTCGAACGTTGTGAGCCGGATTGAATCATGTCTCCCTTGTTATAGCAACGAATTTCCGCCATATTACGTGGCGTGGTAGATAAAACGTCTTCCACTTCCGAAATCCAAATTTCTCTTCAACCATTCGTTGGGATTTGCTGTGATATTCAAGATTTTCTGATGACATTATGAGCTACTACCGATGAGATTAGGGACACCCAATTCCCGACTTTGTAATGTAGCGACATGCGCGTCCCGTGACATGATTAATACGCTCCGAGCTGTTGATTTAAGCTAAATACCTGATAGCAATGCTCTCCGCAAGTAGAGGTGGTGGATACTATATTGATAGTAGATCCAGAGCGGACAAGTGAGAGCGTGTATATTATGTCTTCATCGGTAAAACAAATATCTAGCTGGTATGCTGCCACCTGATAATCTGTGTACGACTCCACTCCATCTGCGTGCACCGAATAATATCCAGACCTTCGTTTCATTTTCATCGATTTCTGCTAGTGACCTGCCATGCGGAAATTCTTCAAGTAAAACGGAACAGTGAGAGGTATTCTCAAAGTATTGACGTTCCTCTGCTCTTAAACGTTTTCGACATACGTTTTCTTGTAGATATCAATTGAAGAGGCTTCGTTCAAGATGAAAACTACTTCAGTAATTTGACTTTCTGTCGATACCGAAACTTCACGGCTAAGGTTAAACTAAGTTTGACACGATCGGCCGATTGCAACATAATGGCCACACCTTCTCATAATCTCGGGTGGAGAGATTGCTCGGGGACCGTGGGGTTGTTTATCTGGTTCTACAACATTGGAGCGTGAAGTGATAAAGAAGATGTTAGTAGCAGATAGAATATAGATAGAAATTTTTAAACGATGACGGTTTTTCAGGTGTATTCTGCTGATCGCTGTTAGCGGTCAATGTCATGGCCATCCGGAAACCATAGCAAGTTGAACATTGTATGGGGTTTTTTGGCCATGTTTTGGATGTTTCAAGGCATATTTCATGGCGAGGTTGAATAGAAGAAATTTCCACGCCACCTACAGATCGTTACACCGATTCTACAATCAAAGGGACAAGAAGGAGATGGACGGATGCATCGATGTCACCCAGCCATCTGTCAGCCATATATATAATTTCTGGGTAAGGTTTACATATTCGTTCATAGCATCAACGCAAGTCCAAGATTTTCCAGTAACTTCGCAAAGCCAGTCGTGAGACCGGAGATGCGCTATCAAGCTTGGGAGCCATTTTAAGAGCTTCTGCATCATCGTTTGCTTATGTATGACGTTCGGAACTACACTTGCTTTTATATTAAATAGCACTATAACCCAACATTAGCCCTACTATAGCCCTACTATAGCCCTACTGCAGTTCTACTTCAACTCCTTAGTTATTGGACTCAGATATGTTGGAAGAGATAATCTAATGGTATGAATTTCTCTCGATATCGACAGATTCAACATTGAGTCTATTAGGTGAATATGATGGGTCGATTATGATAATTGTTCCACAATTTGTGTTTCATTCGAGTTCAGCTTCGAAACAGATTGGAACTACCAACAGATGGATATCATGGAGCCCACTTGAGTCGGAATTGTGTTTGCGTTCAAAAGCTAAAAGTTAAGCGAAACGACATGGCGGATTTGTAACCGTGGTTCGAGCGGTGATGATAACGCTGATATCTTGGGCGTTAGGAAAAGGTGGTATGTACTCGAGGATGTTCAATTTGGTTGTGAGAATTATTCAATGTAAGTTGATTGGAACCTGGCTGAGCAAACTCTGTTGTGTATGTTGTTCCGTCCCATACGCAACCTGTGCCCGTTTGCAAAATCCAATGTCCGGTTTGCGAGTTGGTTCGAGTTCGCAAATGAGAAGAATTTTTGCCATCCCACTAAGGACCTTACATGACTATGAATAAACTGGGAAAGGCGAAGGCTACAATGCATCGGTATGTGCAGACAATGGTAGAAGCGGTGAATCCTACCAGCAGCCATGCACAGCGGTTAGAGCTGCCATACAGCAAGCCCAGTGAAATATCGTCTCTATTAATAAGACTGGAAATGAGATCACTCTAGCCCACACAGCATCACAAGCATCTACCAGCAACAAAGTCAGTGTATCTTGCAACTGCAAAAAGGGATGTAGAACGCAGCACTGCAGATGCTTCAAAATAATCTGAAGTTCTCTGTTTATTGTCACAAAGAAGACTATAATTGTGGCAATTTAAAAACTCAGACCGAACGCACAGAGATATCCCTCATGCCACGAGAATCTTGTGAGGTATCGGATGATTCAGCGGAAGAGGAAGACAATGTTGGTGATACTTGAGTGCCAGTGTCTGTGGTCACGAGATCAAATTCAGACCCGTAGCAGGAGAAAAGTACATGGTGCTGAGGAATTGTGATATACGGCTGTAGCGATGGTAAAAGAATGAGGTATCAAGAAACTCAGAGAAACTTATAGTTAGATGTATGGACAGCTTTAGGTTAGTTCGCAAGTTCGTCAATTCGATCCAATTCGTGAACCGCACAAAAATATCGTGAACCGGATGTGCAATCTCGCGAACTGGAATTATCGCCGTTCGGACGGAACATGTATAATAGTTGCAATATCGGCCTCATAAGTTGTGATAGAGTAGTGTGATCCGAATTGAACCACCTGCTAGCTTGTTCAGTATAGCAAGGAGAATATCAGGTATGGGATGAGATATTCGTGGATATTTTGTAATTGTTGAGAATATGGGGAGAACTATGTGCGTGTATAGACTTAGATACAGAGAGAAGAGAGGAGAAAAATGCGAGTTATATATGAGAGAAGTTTGCCCCTTACTATCAACAGTCTATACACACACACGGTTCTCCCCGTATTTCAACATTAATTCTAGAATTGTTAGCGAGTGATGACTGATATCTGCTCTCATTCCCTGATTTTCTCGTCGCTCGCAAGCTCTTCGAAATCAATTTACGCTAGGAATATAGAGATTATTATCAACTTTGGGGTACCCTAAAAATTTACTTTCATGCCTGTCGTCAGGGCATCGTTTTACAGTTAGGTAACTGCGTCACGTGACTAGAGTAAGCCGACTTTAGAGAGCTGATCGTTTTACTTTTAGATCGACGACCTGATCGGCAGTTTAACCTCTATATCTTTTCCAGCCAACAACGCGCATCACCTCCGCATCAACCACTACATCACATCCCATATTCTTTCTTCAGCCAACTAAGCGTCTCTCCACCAAACCAAGTTATTCGGTAGTACCCACTGCCATTCACCTACGCCTAACGGACTACAGATGAGTCGGTACTCCAGCTCACCGCCCTTGAGCTGCCTCATTAGCGGACTACTGCGACCACAGCCCAGGCGTGAGTGCAATCAGCACACTTCTGCGATCCTTTACTAATACATAAGCAGTTCGTCCAGATCCACCGTCTCAGCTCCGACAACGTAGCAAAGCTTGTCCTGTTGTCGGAAGTCCAGACCTGGGCTGAATTCACAAGCATACTTTGCGAGGAGCTTGCTGAGGCACCGAATATGAAGGTTGAAACAGTCTTTCACGATAGATGCGAGGTTCTCAGCTGGTTCCGGCCTAAGGCTATTGTTCACGGTATCGCGTTTGAGGTCACGTTCGCTACAAAGAGCCCTCCAGCCAGTGAGGGGCCAGGGGATACGTTCACCGTATTTGTCAGGACTTTGACGGGCAAGGACATTCGCCTATGCGTGACGGAATCTGACACTATTGACACTATTAAGAGAATGGTCTACAATCAGGAAGGTATTCTTCTAGCTAGGCAGAGGTTGATGTTGTCAGGGAATGTGCGAGAAGATGGGAATACGCTGGAGTATTATAGTATCCTACAGGGAATACCGTTTATCTTACTCATTGTGATACCTTCCATCTTCACCAACACAGTGGGCCAACACTTTACATCAAAGACATTCAGGGCAAAATCATCTCTCTGTATGTTCAAGGAACAGATACCATTCACAGTGTCAAGACTGAAATTCAAGATTGTGGGGTTTATCCAGTAGACGAGCATAGATTGATTCATGCTGGGCAGCAATTGCAAGATGACATGAAACTGGGCGATTACAACATCGAGAGACAGACTACAATCGACCTTGTCCCCCGCTTACGTGGCGGAAAGCCAGTGATAACCATCTACCCACTTCAAGACAATAGCGCAGTAACGGTCAGCTTAACTCTGGCAGAGGGATTTGACTTCATCTACATTCACCCCCTCGTTCCTGAAGTGCCTCTTTCCTCTCTCGGCGACATCCGCACTGTCACCTGGAAAGCTCACGCGTCAAAGGACGGCACCCTCACTATGCCCTCAGGTGAACAAGCATCATTTCTTTTCTGGGAAGCAGATCAAAATTCTATCGGCAGTCCAATCAGCACATCCTTCGACAAAAAGTTCACCATCTTCACAGTCTCTCTCGAAGAATTCCCCGGATTTCTCTCAGGGTTCATGAAGAGGCTCAGATTCAGCATTCAGGAGCGTCAGCAGATGGTTACGTATTGGGGCCCCACAGTTGATGCCCACGCCATTTATTGCAATGAGGTTTCTGACTCCTGGTGAATACGAAGCCGCCGCTGCTCTGAACATTGCCACCGACGTCGAGCTGCAGGAGATGAGTGAGGATGTTTGCGCTCTTTATGAATGTCGATGGTAAGGACCGGAAATGTGACGGGATGGAAGCGGACATCAAGGCTCAGGTTGCGGTTTTGTTGGGTGGAGCGGAAAAGCCGGTGGTCGGGAATGATTTTGCGTTTTTGAATGGGGCGGTATGATTGTGAGGCATTGAACCAGTTTTGGATGGTACCTCCCAACCCATTTACTATCCCTCTCTCGAACTCTGCTACTAGCTTTTGCCAGACTATCTTTGTTGCTCCCCATGCTTCTTCTTCCTTCTTACTGCGAGGGATTTTTTTCCGTGTAATGCTATTCATACATTGCGTCGCCGTCTTGTTAGTATTGATTGTGTTACCGATTTTCTATATCGATTTCGTAGCCTGAATAGTGTCTCAAAATTCTCATCTTCAGAAATTTAAAACATTTCTAAATCATTAGTCATCATCCGTTGTTCTAAGTAGGCATAGTGTTGCATTATGGACCGCCTCCCTGACGTATGGCGTACGGCTTCAGCTGGGCTGATGCATAATTTCCCTAAGATGATGGTCGTTCCAGACTCAGCTGGAGATGCCAGCTGAGTGCGCATGCATGCGTACAGGGCATACTCTGAATGCCGTATATAAGATCACGAATGTACGTGTACTTGAGAATACAAGGCTTCTAGCAATCAGTATTTCAACACATAGCGACAATCAACAGCGACGCGGAATGTACGTATTGACTTGCATACGGCAGAATTGCTACTCCCGAGGTACGTTTAAATTCATGTAGTTTGGTACGATGGCGTAGTGTGGGGTGTAAATCAAACATGCATAAGAAGTATTATGGAACTCAGAGCAAGGGTTCACTAATAATATTCACCGTTGACATGTGACGTGTCAACACCGATAACGTCCGATAAGTTTCTTCAGAACATCCACACTTCATCTACAGTGCTAACAATCTTAGATAATAACATTGACTTTAGCCGGGTTGCTTCCATGGCAGCAGTGTCTAAACAGAACTACGCTCTAGTCATGTTACCGGGGTTGCCGGGGTGGAGATCTTGCGATGGTGTCCTCGGAACCAGTTTGATTCTATCCTTAGACCGTAATGAAACAACTTAGGGCATACTATTTCACAGTTCCCACACAATAATTGGTGGTGTTCAAGAGAAAACCAAAACTTAACTAAACATGTAAGCCAACCATCTTTCAGCACTAACCACCGTACATGATAACCTTCAGACATCAATTCTCTTTCTCTTGTGCTCTACGGTGGCGGTTAAATGGCTTGATAAACTGGGAACGAAAGAAAATCCTCCTATCTGACAGCCCACGTACAGGAATAATTCACCCTTTAATTTGCCAAACATACGATCCCAAGTAACCTCCTACTCATTGAACATGATCGTTATGCGACAAACACTATCTCAGATTAGCATAGCACCGCCGAGATACCGCGGACATCATACCTTGAATTTCGTTACTACGCACATTTTGGACGCTGTTTCCCATTTTCCCAAGGATATATAGCAGTCTTGTCTTCGTCACGGACGACTTGAATGATATCCTTCCATCCGGTAATGCTCAACCTTTTCCCCATTCCACTGTCATGTTCCTTAGATGCGTTCTTCAGGAACCCCTCTGCTGCGCCACAGCCCAGTTGAGCAACGGCCATCCAAGACTGGCCGAATGTTCTAGGCACTTTGTTTAATCCAGGCGATGCGACGTTTTTGCCGGTTGCTTTGACTCCGCGGAAGAACAATAAAAGAAGTACGCCCAAGAGAACGAAGTGCAGGGCTAGGGTTGCCAGTAGAACAGCAAGTCCCCGTAGTTTTCTCGGTATAGGATAAATTCTCATTCGTGTTATTGTAGCATTGTACGAGCCGTCAAACTCAGTAAGTTGTGAATTGTACTCTGTTATGGTGATGATGGTTAAAAGAGACTGAAGCGCTTGACTCAAATCATTGGTGTTGCCTAGAGTATTCAGGAATACAGCTCCAGCTTCTGAGGATATCTTGGAACTGCAGGAGGTCGTGCCGCACAATTGTACACCACGGCCGTCATTGGCACCCCGCCAGGCATCCCCAGAAATACTAGATGTAATGTTCAAAGTTTCCGCCAGTTCCAAAGCTGTCCAATTGAGTAACTCAAACACCCCACGTTGCTGATGAGGTGTTTGCATCCGAAGTTGTTGTTCAATATCCGATGTATTGTATACCTTGGTCGATCCACTATCTATCAGGGACATCTCGGGTTCTGGAAATCCTGTTGGACGTTTAACGTTGATAATTGCGTTTTTGACTGGGAAGCTGGTAACACAAAGGCTCTGATCTAGAGTGAACCGTACATTGTCGCTCTCGGCTGAATGTTTCCCCCATTCAGACCCATTAAATACGGACTTAGATTTGCCAAATTTCTCGGTGGCTCGCTGAAGATCGGAAAGACTGGAATTGGTGCCCACATTCATCGAGACGCGGGAGGCAAGTAGCCACACATTATTAGTGTCAAAAAGACTAAAGATAGGCAAACCATCATCATAACTTGGAAACTGGGTTGTGTTGGATTTCAAATAGCAAAGAAGTGTTTCGGAAAAGTAAGGTCCGGAATTGAGATCGGGACCAGGTGAAAGTTCAAGAGAGCAATTAGTGATCAGTGTGGCATCTATCTCCGCTAAATATTTGTTCCTCTGTATTTCAGCATTTACGACGGCAGCAGGCATGCTGATTGGATGGTCAAATATCATACGAAACAAGGCAATGTCGTTAACCATAGTTGAATTCGGTAGGTCGCCTATAGACGAAACTGTAACGGTATCCAAACCCCCTGGTTGGGAAAAGTAATCGTACTGGAAGCTCACATTATATTGCTCTGGACCAAACGCTATGCATTGAACATGTGCTTCCATCACAACTGCTGGGCCTTGATACTCAACAAGCGTTTCCCGTTCGTTTTTTGGCAATGGGAACATCGCTCTGATGTAACTTCCTGAATCCTTCCAGTTTTTAAATTCCGTAGTGTCCAGCATCGTAAATGCTGACTCATTACGGCTAGTTTCTGCAAATGTCGGAAACTCTTTGGGTTTCTGATATAGCGCATTTAGACCATCGAAAGGCATCAGTAAGTTGCCATAAAAAACTGGCCGCACTTCCGATGGCCCAGGGAGATTCCAGTCGGTGGTGTCCGAAATGAGAAGCGTAGAAGTGAATTGGTTCACAGTAGTTACCATCACTAACCCAATTAGACAGATGAATCCAAGGTGTTTCTTGCTATTGTGGAGTCGCTTATTGTACATTGCTCCTCGAAGTAGGGGAAGGGTCATGCTGTATGGTCCTGGAACTGCGTACTGATACATTGACATTGCTGGGGCGTCCATGAAAAGAACGTGACCGTGTTCGAGTGATAATGTCGCCAAGAGCATGCAACAGAGTACAGACTGTGCGCCGACACACACGCGGAGGACGGTGGAACAAAGTGTTATGAGGCGGGTTCCCCAGTTCGTGGTAACGACATGAACCCATACTCCATGGTGCGCATCACCATTACCCCATGTCCAGTAAGAAATCAAGATGGTAGTAGCTGTGACAATGCCCAAAGTTCCACCTAAGAGAACCGTCGGAAAGTAAATTCCATATCGTGCACCCCAGTCTTGCAACTTCCTCCTCCACCGAGATCGCCAGTGACCACTTGCTCCTTATAACATGATTAGCATCAATGCATTTCGTAATCGGCACTCACAGCGTACTTGTCATTGCTACGTTGGAACAGGTTTACGAGTTGGAACAACTGAACAATGGCAGGTAGAATATGTCGAAAGCACTTTCTGGGCCAGTTGTCTCGGAGTCGCTATACCGAGAAAATAGGAAAATCAAATTAGGCTGCAGCGAAGTTACTTGGGTGATCATGCGAATATAAATCCCATAGCAACAGGGTAGAATCGTACACAAGAGGATGCCTATTAATAAGAACTTGGTGGGGAGGAGAGTAGCTAGTTCCTGCCTTTTCGATTACGTGGTTAGTAAATAGTGAATCAAAAAAACGAAATAACCTTCATCTAGTCGCTCCTTCGTCATCGCGGATAGATGGATGTCGATTTACAGCTGTAGACTCCGCCTCCTTAACACAAATCAAGTGCAGGTTGGGCGCTACTGTGGTTGCACAACTACTAAGGGATTCAGGAGAAGCGGCGGCGCGATACAGACGCCACTGTTGCTTTTCTGTTAAACACCATTGGCATGGATCAAACGATATCGGCTCCGCTTTGATATCGACATCTCAAAGCTTTTATCACTGAGCTGAGTAGAGCCATATACAATAAAACATACCCTCATGTACAATTTCGCTTTCAGGCTATTCAGACGCTGATGAGTTTTCTAGTAACTCGATAATGTCTACAGCCGCTGAATAGTCTATACAGGGCTACAGGTTTCATCCTTCTGCAGGTCAAGATAAAAGCGTCGCCCACCAGCCAAATAGTGAGAATCGGCTAGATAGGGCACGCTTTGTCGCCAGCCTCAACTGGTTCGGGGCGGGAGAATATCGGCTTTTGCCTATGAAGCGAGGCAGAACCTCGCGATCCAATGAGGTCGGCATAGTGACCATCAGATCTTTCATGAATTCGTCTGGAATAGTTTATCTTAGGCGAAGTACTCTATGCATATGTACGAGCTTCGCCAGCAGGTTAACTGTTGCGCAGTACTTCAGCTGAGACACCAACATGTCAATGAAGTGCGCACTCAAGTTGCAGAAAGCCATGCATATCAAAGCTTCAGCTGAGCATCTGGACGTGGGGGCCAAGACTGAAAATATTTCGTCTTCTACCCACAGTTGCTTCCCAGCATACACGGAGGTTTGTTCTTTTGTTAACGGTATATATCGCTCGCATTCCAGGTAGTCTTGCATATCATAGTACCGTTTTTACGAGGGGCTGTGGGACGGGATACAAGGTGTTGATAAAGTCTAGGCTTCACACTCTACCTACATATCCGTAGGGTCGCGGAATGAGACTATCGAACAGTACGGAGGTGTAGTTATGCGGTCAGACGGTATGGGTTGGTGGATGAAGTCCGAAAAACGGATTTTCCATACCAATCAGATTTTATCCACATAAGTCTTTAAGCCGCATTTTACACAATACAAACTTACAGGATCATTGTAGATAACCATCGTTTTAATTTCTCTTCTCCGTTCAAATACGTCTTTATAATTATTGGAAATCTGCTCAACCCCGTTCCCGAGTCCTCCCGATGGTGGAGTGGCCAAGGTGGCCTTGTCATTCTGTATATAGAGAGACCGCTAGAGTAGAGAGATATCGCTCTTGGACCTTCTCACAGCGCCCGCTACCATTTCCAACAATAATTTTATCCGAGTGTTATCTAGGCCATCGACAAAGAACAACGACTTTTTAGGAGAGGCTATTTTGTGCGCAAGGTGACCGGAGCCCAGGATGGGGCGAGTAATTCTCTATCACTCTTATACACAGGGTATTGACTTTTACCTATTCGGTACCCCACCGGTAATGAAGTAGTACATTGGATTCGAAAGAAGAAAGGTCTGCAATGGTATGAGTTAGCAGACGTAAGTGATATGTAGGTACTGAACTTTGTAAAACTGGAACTTGCAACGCAGAGTATCTAGAATTGCAAGCTGCTCTGTAATTATTATGACACGACTAACACTATTATCCCCTCATTTCCGCCGCTTAGCCCGCATAGATCTCTGGTCATTGTTTCATAGTGAGCTGCGCTCCACCACTCACGGCTGATCGTGTCCCCCACTCGGACCCGTTAAATTTGGGACTGGATTCGGCAGAGATATCCGCCGCTCGCTGGAGATTTGAATTGCCCATAGGAGACAAGTAGCCACACATTGTTCCTGTCCAGCACACCAACAGCAGGGAACGACTTAAATGCAACTTCGTTTTTAGACTTAGATCCGGGACCGTGGAATTCAAAAAGCATAAAAACATTTCCATTCCAACAAGCTTAAATCGAAAGGAGCAACGGTTGGTCATCTTCTCTTCTAACGCGTTAAGTATCTCGGATGAATTTCCGTTTCGCTGCAGTTCAGAATGTTTTATGGAAGCAGGTAGCAAAAGTCTTCGTGATAGCCGCAAAAAGAGCCACAACCGAGCGCCCCACGAGCATGAAAAATGGCGATTTCTCAACAACCACACTATAGAGAGAGCTGTAAGTGAAAAGATAAGTCCTTTAGATGATGGAGAGAAAGAATGCATGCTGCTTAAGAAAAAATAGTGACACTGTGGATTCCCTTATTACCTCCTCTCTGTATACCTGCATTCCCTGACCCACTTCAGACACCACAACCACACAACCGCCTACGGGTAGCAGGAGTGGAGCTCCGCCATCTAGCCGGCCAGCCCGGAGGTGGAGGGGATTAAGGGGCTGTCATACTCTAAGTAGAGTGAATACAGTATGATTAAAACAAAAAAAACCACACAACCGCCAGAAATAAAATAAAATGTAACCTTTGGATTCATGAAAGTTCAGATATAGGACATTCTGAAAATACAGTATAAAAAATTTAGGAAATGTGGTGGAGAAAGGTGGACCTACTTTGTGTCTTCACTGATTGCCACATAATTCAGTGGGGATTTGGTGGGTACAATAGGGTTTACAATCGCTGCACAAGAGCTCCTTCCCAACTTACTCTAAAAATTTGTCTTTTTTTTATCAGACTCTTCTGTGTTAAATTTCATCTGCGAAATGCCTGTATATTATTTATTTATATTAAGGCCACGGTTGTCCACGTTTTATGAGGTGGGCTCAAGTGGCTTAGGAGAGCAGCCAGGTGGGTAGAGGGGCTATAAATGTAAGCAGTGTTGTAATTTTTTTAAAAGCAGCATACCATTTTATTCTTCATCATTGAAAGGACTTACTTTTCAATTACAGCTCTCTCTATTGTGTGGTTGTTGTGAAATCACCATTTTTCATTTTGATGGGGTGGTTGGTTGCGGCCATCGCGAAGACTTTTGCTACAGGACTGAGTAGTTCGACTCAATATTATTCACATAAGGAGACGACATGTGTCTTTTTCGATTCTTATTGGTCAGAATTCTGTGGCTGAGTGGCTGATAGTGGCAAGTATAAACCACATGAACTCAGATCTAGAATGACCCATTAATTTAAGTCTGCAAGTAGGACTCTGACAATAAAGTGTCATATACACAAAATGTGTATAACTATACCTGCTTTCACATCCCAAGTTCAGATTCATGATATCTTTAATATTGGGTGAGTGGTTATGGATTAATACCTTTATTGGAATGTTTTCATTCAGTAGTACAAGGAAAATTTGCTATAGAGTAAATTGGCAACTAGAAAGTGAAATAGGACCTATTTATGGATGTTTCATCCATAGAACATGATGTGATCAGAGCCAAACTTGGGGACTGAATTGGACTTCAATTGATTCAAATAGCCAAGCAGAAAGCATCTTTTCAGCTGACAATATTTGCTCTGGTCATAGAAATGGTACAAACTCACAGAGAGTTGGAGAGATACACTTGTGGGCTGGGACCTGCACAGCAAGTATACTGTAGGGGTTGGAGTCGAGTGTACTTGGAAGCCAGGGGTGAGGTATACCTGGGAGTCGAGCTGGAGACGATCTATCTGGGCGCCTCCAAAGGGCGGCGAAGCCGCCACCGTAA
>Ga0307515_10010794_pt1 | contig 17428 bp, 2 predicted proteins | sample 17_EM_MG_FD_194513 | JGI IMG/M metagenome (GOLD analysis project Ga0307515, IMG submission 194513) | Populus trichocarpa ectomycorrhiza microbial communities from riparian zone in the Pacific Northwest, United States - 17_EM | ecosystem: Host-associated > Plants > Roots > Unclassified | place...
AGGGGTTGTTCGGTTGCAAATAGCCTCCATTTCATATCTGTTCAATCCGTGCGCCTTTTAGTGTCGCCCGTTTTGTAATTAGTGGCGGCTACTACCATGGCTCATTTGAATATGTAATTGAGTCGATTGTTCGGTTGCAGCTCCATAATGAGGCTCTAGATTTGACTTCGCATAATGCGTAATTAACGTCGGTGAACAATTCAAATGAGCCCCTCTTTGCCACCAGGCCTCTATCGCGACTTTATACGAGTTATATTTACAAGTCGTTGCTTATGGCCGTAGAGCAATTGCGTTGTCCACCTTGTTCCTTGCCATATATTATTAGTATGCTGAGTACGAGTGCCGCCTGGAAACAAGCTTATCGCGATCACGAAGGTTAAAATAATAACATTATATAAGGCTTGCAAATGCGGCTGCAATATCGCGATTGGGGTGTGTGGAGTCGCCATATCACAAGAAGTCGTCACTTTGGCGCGTATGCGAGGGCTCCATATTGAAATGGAATATGGAACAGGAGCTCGAAGCTACATATTGAAATGGTGCCAAGAGCTCCATTTCAACTACTGTATACAGTATAGCTTGCAAATTTGACGCGCTTACCGATATGGAGGAGCTCCATATTCAAAAGTCGCCAGATTTACCGAACGACACCCTCATATTCATATTTGAGCTCCATTTCGGTTACAATATGGAGCCTCCATATTCGTAACGGAGGTGCAACCGAACGACCCCTAAGAAGAGAGCCGATATCTAAGCCTAATATACTATCCGGCAATTAAGAGACAAGATATTAGTTATGTTAATCTTTAATAACTTATTTAGCCCTTAAATTTATTAGCTTTAATATAAATAATGCTAATGGCTAAGGGGCTAGGTACTACAAGGTTATTAATAAGGTTTCTTAGTTTAATAATTGTAATATAAATATTATCTAAATTAAGTGCGATACTACTAGTTTTTACCCATAGCGAGAACTTTCTTATCCTCTATTGTATAAGAAAGCAGTATAGCACTAATATCTTAATACTAATAAAGCTAATAAGGTATCTAGTTCTAATATATACCTAAACTAGCGCGTTTTAGGAATAAAGATAAAGGTAGGGTTATACAGGATTATAAGGAGGTGATTTGTTTATAAATAATCTACTTAGTCCTAACCTAATAGGCTATATTAGTGGAGGTGCCTAGGCGCGTTAACCTATATACCCCCGCCTTCCCTAATATTACGCCTACTAAGGTTTTTACTTACTACTTTATATACTTCTTATAAACTATTTTATCTCCCCCTTTATCTCCCTTCCTTTTATTAACAGCTATAATATTATATTCCCTTACTAAAATTTAATAAGCCCTTAAAGCAATTAATTTAGCGGAACTTAAGTATAAACGAAATTTTATTAATAACCCGCCACCCCTATATCGTTTAGAAGAATTAACTTAAAGCCCTAGTCCTAAGCCTATATATAGCGTTACACCATTCTATTAAGAGTGTAGGCAAATATGCCCTAATTAGGTATTTAACTAATATTAATATAAGGAGGAAGAACGGCTTTATAATAATTATATTAGGGGGAAACTTAGTAAAGATTATTTAGATATCGGGTTACTAGTAGCTAAGAGAGTAATAGACTAATAGAAGTTTAAAGGTATATAGAATAATAACTAGGGTATAAGACCAATAGCTATAGATTAATAGAAGGACCTAAAAGAAGTAAACCCTCTACCTATAGCCCTCCCTTAATAAATATATAACTACCTTAGGCGAAGAGTTAACTAAATACGCCAACCATATTCCGATATGTACGCTGCTGCTAGCCAGCCTTATACTATAACGTACTACTCTTAGGTCGCTAAAACTTATAAAAAGCCTAAAGGTGGACGAAAAAAGGACGCTACTTAAGCCTCCGCTCTTAAAAATTATATAGCGTATTTAGCGATCGTTAGATAGAGCACTCCCTTAATAACTATAGCTCTAGTATACTCTCCCCTTTAAAGGAGTATACGGATCTCTAAAAAAATAAGCTTAGGAGCGTAATAGAGTTATAGAGTATAAGAAGCTAACTAAATTATTATTACACTCTAAAGTTATTAAAAAGTAGGGCAGACCGTAGCGGTAAATTAATATAATTTTATTGCTTTTCTAAAAGATTTCCTATTCTCTATATTATATTTTAGCTTATAATTCTACTACCCCAAAATTTACCTATTAAGCTTATAGTCATAATTTCTTTAGCTTAGCTTATAATAGTGTTAACTTATATATATCTACTAGTTAAAACTTAAGGTCTATTAGCTTAATCTAGTACGCCCTATTCGCTAGGACAAAGCCTTATACTTAATTTAGGCGAGAATATACTAGAGCGATACCGGTAGAGCGACGGTACGTAACTATGGTTAAGCCCTATATTAGTAGACTCGTCCTTAGTCCTAAACCAAGTAATTATATAGGGGATAATATAAATTAGGGACTAGCGAGCTTAATAAACCTAATTAGGCTAGTATACCGCAAGACTAATAAATAGGTAAGTAGAACCAACTAGATAGTAATAAAATATTACCTAGCTATAATATATAAAAGAATAAGCTAAGGAAATCCTAATTAATATATTAATTCTTAATAAATGCTAAAAGAACATAATTGCGAAAATCTTTCCTCTTAAGAAATTTCTTATACCTTATACTTCTTAGGAGCTCTATTTATAGTATAATTCTTCTTTCTCTTAAATTATTAGCTTTAGTTTATTCTGCGACGCGTAAGGCTCACTAGCTTTAAGGTTGTAATTTCTAGAACATAGGTGATATAAATCTTAAAATTACGCGTATAACGTAATCCACCCACAAGCTGGCCATACCCCCAAGCTGGCCACCCCACCCCACTTCCAAGGCTAAATAACACGAATTACACAACAATGAATAATTGTATTATATATAGCTATCTACTAGCTAGTTGCCTGCCGTTTAGGATATATACGTGCATTATGTTTTATTAATTTGCATATACTGCACCTTAGTTTTACACGTTGCCGTGGCCTGACTACTACCTCTGCTGCCCCCTCTGCTGCCCCTTCCTGAATAGTAGATGCATAAGAGGCCCCTTTTGCGCCTAATAGCACCCCTCCCCTAGCTATATAGGTGCGCTTCTGTGCCCTCTTCCTTTTCTAGCGCTAGTTTTCCATCCGTAGCTTCTTATTTTCGCTTGCCAGCAGTATAGCGCTTGATATTGCTATTTCGCACCCTTTTATAAGCTAGCTAAAGGCTTATTCTGTTGGACTTGGTGGGCTATATATATGGCGCTTAAGATAGCGCTTTAGCAAGGCTGTTTGCTGCTGTAATTTAGTAATATTATATGGTGTTTCGGCTGCCTAAGATGCATTTAATGGTGAATGGGGTGGTAGTATTTGATATTCGGCATGCAGCTGTACTAGCACGCGATTAGGGCTATATGGAACAAGGCCAGTGGCTACAAATCCTGCCTGTATATTATTTTGGTATAGTGCTATTTACCTAGCCTGCCTATATAGCAGCAGGAATTCGTGTTTATTGATATAATTAACGCCGCAGGCCATTATCTGTTTAACGCCGCGTCTATAGGCCTGCTTTAGCGCTAAAAAACAGCCTATATCTAGCGGCTGCAGTAGATGTAATAAATGCGCCGGTATGCAGAGGACAACTATCTAATAATTTATGTAGAATTGATCAAATTTGGGGTTGATGTGGCTGCTGTAGCCGTCTAGTATAAGTAGCTGATGTATGCCAACCGTGCGATCCTTTATATACTTATGGAACATAGCGAGCCAGATAAGGCCTATCTTATTTGTTGTCCATCTATTCTCGCTAACGCTAATTAACCAGTTGTATGGAATAAGGTTATACTAAGCAGCTTGGTGCATTACGGCCTTAAAGATAATAAGCGGTAGAATTATACCCCCTAACGCGTTAATGTACTCGATAATTATAACCCACTCTTAATTACCTGGCTGTATTATTCGAGGCTGGCTAGCCCTATTAGTTCCTGTAGCAACTCTTGTAGTTGCAATAACGCCTATCTAGAAGCCAGTTTTATTAAAATTCTAGGTATCTTCATTAAGAATGCCGTATTGGATCTTTATATCTTAAACGCGCTTAAACCAGGCGCGAATAAGCATAGGATCTTCGCACTTAGCACGCTGGTAGTCATACTTGCGATTAAACTGCGATTTTAGGCTATTATGGCGGTTAATATATTTCCGTGCCCAATTCTTGCCAACGGGTTGTGGAGTAGCCAGCGACGCGTTCTGGGTAGCTAGAATAATACCTATTTACCCTACGGTCGCAATCCGGGGCGGCATACCGTGTTAATCTATTAATAGAATCTACTGCTTAAGAGCCTCTTCTTGTACGGGTGTAAGGAGTTGATTTGCGGGTATAGAATCACGTTTTGATTTAATGCCTTTGACGCGTAGTTGGGCGGTGCTTCGGGGTACGTTATAGGTAGTAGTAGCTGCTCGGAAACTTGGAATTTGGCCTAGCTTATGCGCCTGGATAGCTAGATCAATCCTACTCTCTCGAAAAAGGGCTTCTTGTTGTTATAGTGTAGCCATTGAGGCAGTAGCTAAGTAACGCGTCGCGTTTTGGGTGGGGTGGCCAGCTTGGGGGTATGGCTAGCTTATGGGTGGATTACGTTACTATAAGTAAAGCCTAGGAATCCAGCTCGACCTAATACTTACGAACTCTTTTTATTTATTCGCGGTATAGTAGGTTTATAATAGCCTTTTTCTATTTTAGGTAAAGTTATAAACTAAAACAAGGTGGTTTAAAGTCCTTTCTATAAAGAATAACGCCTTCTTTAAGTAATAGTTAAATAAAGGCGATCTTAACTAGGTTATATATAGCTTCCTTTTATATAAAGCGATTTAGTTATACTCTAGCGTCCTATAGTATATATATAATCTCTTTTTGGCCATAGGAAATAGCTACGTTTAGCGGGATATATCTATTAGCAGGCTTGACTTCGGCCCTATATTTAAGTAGTAGTTTAACAATTTCTATATTAGCTCTCCGCGAAAGTTTTAAGAGCACGCTTTTGCCTTTTCTTAGTGTTTTAATAGGCGCGCCCTATTCTAGTAGTAGGCGAACTACATCTATATAGCCTTTCTCTACAGCTAATAGTAGGGGATTAATAAGGTTATTAGCGTTAACGAATAGAATGGCCTTTTAAGTGATGCTAGTCCGCCTAAACTTTACCGCCCAGGATATTATAGAGCTGCTATTACGTTTATAAAGCTTATTATTTAGTATATAGTAGAAGTAATAGCCTATAATAATAAGAGCATTAATATCGTATATATGTTTAAGATATCCCACTATTCTAAGAATTAATTTAATAGGTAGATAAAGTATAGACATTTCTAATAGTTAAGAGTGCTATTTAAGGTATAGCGGGAGTAGACTAGTTTTCCCCTTATTTTAAGTCTTTAGAGTTAAGCCAAATATTTAGTTATTAGCGGCATTATATACTATTTTAGCCGACAATATCTAAACTCTCATAACTTTAAAGCTACTTTATTTGGTGGATTATATAGGTACTTTTTTATATCTTAAGTAGCAAGTCTAGACTCTAAAACTAGTATAAATATAAAACGATTAACCTATATAAGTATGCTTATAAGAAATACCTAACGGTAATTAAAGTAACTCGGCACTATTGTCGCCGCTATAAGTAGGGAGGTGGCCGACCCGTACTAGCTATACCCTTATAAACCGCTACTTATAAAAGCTTACTATTAGCGCTATCTAATATATATATTTTATATCTAATACTTTACTAGATATATAAGGTAGCCACTAGAGACTACTTATATGCTCTTAAAAGTATATATAAAATATTATAAAAATACTAAAACTAGAAATAAAAGAAATATATAAGGCTAGATCTAGAAATATTAAAGAAGTTCCCATATAAAAACCCCTATAAACTTTATAATAACCTAAAGCCCACTTAAATACACTTAAAGAAGTTCCTACGTAAATAGCCCTATAAGCGTAGCTATAAGTCTAAGCCACCTCGAGTAACCTAACTACCCCTTACTACTACATCGGAATAGATAAACAACCGCTATATATAATAAGTAGAGAAATGATTTAAATAAAGAGAAAACACTATAGAATAACATATTTATATTCTTAAGGTATAAACCTATAAGTACCGTAGTCTTAAATATAACTAATAGTCACTAAGGTGGCATACGTTCTAGGTCTATAAGAAAATTAAAAAACCCTAAGTTATTAGCATAGATTCGCCTTCTATTGTCGCTTTTAAGGTAGTAAATAATTTTATCTAAAGGAAGGCCTAGATCCTTATAAATGCTTTATAGTTCGCTATAAGTTAAGCAGGTAGAAACTCTAGTAGGAATAGTAAGATATTATTTTATTTCGTAATAGGCTAAGTAAAGAAAGGCTAAGGTAGGTGTATAAGGTAAAAGTTTAATCCTTTTACTAACTTTTATTAGAACTCTTCTTTATATTTATATCCTATACTTATAAACTTAAGACTATAGAGTTAAGGACACCGTATTTAATTATTGCCTATATTTAGTTAATATTATTAGCCTTATTATTAACTAATATATCTTTATTACTGTCTACCCCTATTTCTTAATTCTTAATACTAAGGCCACTTTCCCTACTATATAATGTCTCTATATCCCATTCTTAATCCTTACTACTAAAGTTACTTTCCATACCAGTTAACGCCTCTAAGTTGCCGTTGCTATCCCTAAAGTCAGTTTCTCTATCTATAAATTCCTACTTACTAACTAACGATTTAGGAACGCTACACTTGTAAGTACTTAGGGATTGTATAATATTATTTAAGGAGAAGTTGTAATTAATGCTGTTGGGGATATAGAATATGATAATAACTTCTTCGGCAGTATTTAATATAATATAATATTCTTTATAAAAGGGGTATACTTAAGAATAGTAGAACGTGTAATAAGGGTATAAGTCTATATACTTCTAAGCACTAGCTACTTAGTATTTTAAATATAAGTCCTCTATTAATATAAGGCAGATTAATAGAAGTTATACCACCTATATAAGGCGGAGTACTTATAAAGGGCTTAGCTAGAATGCTAATTAAACTACCCTATAATATACTAATTCCTCCTTTACTATAGATAGGGAGTAAATATATAAGATTAACTGGCTAAGGTAAGTCTACTGCTTAAGCAGTGTCCTGCTCCGTAAAGGGTAGGCGTTAGAAGTAGATTATATAATGCTATTCCTACTAGGTAAGGCGTTATTTGGGGTTATTATTAGGAGTTATTATTAGCTTCCAGTTTTAGTTTATAACTTTATATAAACGCCTCCGAACCCTACACTATTGGGGCTATCTAAAAGCTAAGTTGCCTATTTACCTTATCTTAACTTTAGGCTAGGCTTATTAGCTATTGATTAATTAAGGCGATAGGAGGTTATATTAAGGCGTATAATAGGGCTTAAGTAAAGCCACGCAACTAGATAGGATTACTATATAAAGCAACACTAAACCAACTGCCTCTATATCGCCGTCTCGGAATAATTAGAAGAAGGGGGTTAATGCTAGCCCTTGTTATTTAATATAACCCTTATATAGAGGTATAGTAAAGTAGGGTATAGATAAGGAAGGATTATACTCCTATTATAGCCGTATTATATCGCATTTATAGTACTATACTAGTATCCCTAAGTTAGTAAATCGGCTTAACTTTTAAGGCATAGTTGAAGCGGAGCCTACTATTAGCTCTCCTATTAGCTAAGTAATAGAGAGGAGTAGGATATAAAAGGCCTCTATATCCTTTAACCAGACTTATATTAAGTATAGTATCCTTTAAGGAAATCCCTCCTTACTTTCTTATAGAGATACTTAAACTATTAGCTGCCTTATCTCTTTAATAATAAGCAACTCGGACGCTATAATAGAGGATACTATATTATATCTAATTAAGGTGCGCTCTAAATATTAAATCTATTATAGGATACTATTAATAGAGCTAGGATATACCGCTTGCTTCTAATCCTAAGGGCTTTAAGAAGGCTGTCAATATAGTAGGGCAGGTATATAATAGTTACTTCCCTATAGTTTTATCTATTTGCTAGCTTACTAATATAGGTAGGATATCTAGTTACCACTAGAATATAGGAGTAATTTAGAGAACAATAAGGCTAATACGGAAGGAACTGTAAGGAAATACTTACCCCACACTAATAAGATAAAGAAGTCGCCTTAATATAGTCCGCTTAGTAACTCTTTCTAATAAAGCTTATTAACCCCTAGTTTACTCTATTAGGGGCAATAGAGAGACTAGGTAGTTTAGTTAATTAACTTAGCTATAGGCTTAGCTAACTTAATAGGAAAGTTAGTAGCCTTAAGAATAGTAACCGCTACGTTATAAGTTATCTAGGGAAGGTTAATAATTAGATTAACAGTCTAAGAAGTAACTAGAAAAAAATAAGAAATACTATTAGGCGGTTTTAACACGAAATCTATACTCTTAAGAGAGATAGTAATAAAACTTTAGATTATAGAGATAAATAGGTTATAGAGGCTAGAAATAAGATTATAGTATTTAAGAGGAAAAGGGCACGCTTAACCTAAGGATAGAGAAGCCTATAGAATTAAAGAGGAAATTTATTAGCTTAAATAGTATGCTCTTTAGTTATTATATTGTTTGCTTATTAAAAGGAAATTTATATATTAGATTTAAGCTAGAACTAGCCCTACCCTTTATGGCGAGTATTTGCCGTATTAGTAATAAGTTAGTAGATTTAACTAAGCTTGGTGTCTAAAGTAAGCAGAACTACGTTCCCCTGTTACGTATTTAAGTCTAGTCGCTCTCTACTATTGTCTTCTTTACTAGTAGAGGATAGAATTTATCCTTAAAATAGAAGTTAGTTTATAGAATAATAAAAGAAAATAGGGCATGCGGACGCGATAAGAGATGTTATATTATAGCAACTATTTAATTTACTAATACGGCAAACACCCTAGCTATTTTAACCCGCGGAGTTCTACTATTGCCCGTTGCATCTCCTATATAAATTTATTACGACGTCCTTCTAGCTGCTTATTTAGGCCCTCCTTAGGTACCTGTTTTCTCTTCTAATTTAGCGAGATAGTACCTAGTATAGCCCGCGGTTTTAGAACCTCGGCCTATTTAAAGTTAATTATTATTACCTAGCTAACCTCTATATTCTAAAGTATATTATAAGGTATTGTATCTTAGTGTAAAACTCCTAGTCAATAGACGGCCTAAATTAAGCTCTTAACCTATTCTATTAGGTATAGCCTATTATTGCCGTTAATATATTAAGAGATTAGTTTCCCCCTAAAACTAAGGAATATTATATAAACGATTTCCGTAATACCGTTATAGAAATATAGACGGTTAAGATTGATATTTCCTAGATATACTGGTATATATATACCCTAGATCGGATAAAGGCGCTTATAAATAGCGGCCTCTTAATTTAGGTAGCCAACAAAGTTAATAATAGTGCATTTTGCGGCTAGGGTGTATTTATATAATATTAACCTGACCTTAAACAGAGCCCTACATGCTCTATATATATCTACTAGCTTATAATTAGTATTTAGATCTTTTAAGAGTTGCTAGCGTATAAGATTAAGGAAGGTGGGTTAGTTAATCTAATAATAGCTCCTGCTGTAATCTTATACGTTTAGGCACGTCTTATTAAGTAAACCCCCCTCTACTAAGCTAAGAAGACATTTTTAGGTGCAATACTAGCTACCTTTACCTCTATGGCGGGAATCGCGACCAGATAATCTACTAGTAGGGTCTAGGGTTTAGGGTAGAGGCTAGGGTAGGAATTACTAAGATGGATGGCTTAGAGTATTAGGATCAAACTCGCCGTTACTAGATTTACTCTAATCCTATAATAGGTAGCACTAGGGGGAACTAGTTAACATTACTTTAGGTTAAAGCTGTATAGGTAATATATAAAGAAAATAGTTTTACCTAGGTACCCGGTACTCTAATAAAGGCGTATTATATATAGGAATTATATCTAGTAGATCGTTATAGATTACCTTCCAGCTTTTTAGTTAAGCGACTGCGTTAGTCCGCCAATTCTAATTCTGAGGCAGCGTCTTTAGCGCCTAAAGGGTAAATTCTAGCATTTGTCCGACGGCGGTTAGATATAATTAATTTCCTATATCTAAATCTAGTGCCTATCTAGTCGTCTCCCTAATATTACCCTTAGGGATAGATAGGAAGTAGTAGACCGTCTTAGGATTATAGGGTACTTATAGAAAGATAAATGCTTTACTAGTGGAAATATACCTATACTTTAGTCTAGCCTAGACTATATAAGAAAAGGCCTAAGTAATAATAGTAGCGACTAGGTGATAGAAGTGGTCCTATAGGCTATTGATCTCGTAGTAGTAAACTACTTCCTTAAGTTCTATATTATTAAGACCCTTATAGATATAGCTAAGAGTTAGTTTATAGGGAGCCTTATACTTAATAATAAAGGTAGCAATATAATGCTTTATATTTTAAGCCTTACTAGAAGTATTATATACGCAGAACTGATTTATATAAGGACGCGATAGCCTTACTAATTCTAACGTTACTATAGCTGTAGGCTCGGCCAGGCCGGGCGAGTCTAGCGGCTTTATCCGCTTAGCTAAGGCTTAGAGATGGGGTAACCGCTATCGCTAGTTCCTAAATATACTTATTTATTATATATCCTCCTCTATCTACTATTCTAGGCTAAGAGTATTAGTATAATTTTTAAACTTTATAGACCCCTTTAGGCGGAACTTCCGCTAAAGCGTCGGATTATTATAAAGTTATTTAATAATTAACGATATATAGTCCTTAACGGTATAGCGCTAAAAGTAATTTAAGTCTAGCTTAGAACTTATTATCCTCTAGTAGATAGCCTTCCTAGACTCTTCTAATATATATAGTAAAGTAAAGTGCCGTTTTAGTATAAAATCTAATTCTATAAGGTCGTTCTAGATAGCTTCCTACTATTCTAGAAAATCCTCCTATACTTAGATCCTTTTAGGGCGAATCTTATTATTTGTATTAGTAGGGTCGCCCCATATTAATAACGTTATATTAGTTTAGACGGCAAGGCCTAAGTAGAGATAGGCGTGACAAGCGTTAAGAAACTCGGGTAGTGTTATCTTATAGGTTTTATTTTTAGCTTCTTCTTAGGCGCGCTCTACTTCTTACTATCTACGTTATTCTTCTTCCTATACACGCTCTACTTCTTCCTATATATACTCTACTTCTTCTTATCTATACTACTCTTCTTATTATCTATATTACTCTTTAAGGAAAAGTTATTTGTAATTAGGTAAGTATTAGGCTATATTATAGCGGCGATGATAATAATAATAGGAGAGTATATAGGGGAGAGTTTTATTTATAGATGCCTTGGCGATTTAGGTAGAGCGGATTAATAGAAATATCTAAACGGGGTTACTAATAATCCGAAGCCTATAATAGCATTTGCCTTATTATTAACTAATATCTCTTTATTACTATTTACCCCTATTTCTTAATCCTTAGTACTAAAGCTACTTACTCTACTAAATAATATCTCTATATTCTATTCTTAATCCTTATTACTAAAGTCACTTTCTATATATAATTACGTTTATCTCTTATAGCATTTATTAAGAATTAAAGTATTAATTATAATTTCCTTAGCTTAGTATTTTATTTCTATCAAGTTGCTTCTATATTAAGAATCTCTTATTATCGTCTATATATAAATAAACAAATTCTTATATATTAAAGTTGGAGACTTACTTAAGCAAGCAAGCTTAATAAGTCCTCTACCTTTATATGCTTAGTAGTGATAAGTCAGCCGCCCTATAACTCGCTTGGTCCTCTAATAAAGAATTAAATTTATATTAAAGACTCTAATCCTAATGTCTTAGAATTAGCCTTTATTAACCTATCCTCTTTAACCTAGTTAAAATATACTAAAGTCTTCTTAACCGGAATAGGATAGAACCTTTCCTTTAAAATAGTTAGTATATTCTATATAGTAATAGAGAGAAGAGGGCCTACTAGGTCTTATGGGTTTAGAGGCTATAAAGGTTAATTTATAGACGTATAAATATAAAATCGACCTTTGCGCCGTATTAGGATATAGTAATCTACGTTACAGTTTCGCTTTAATCTATTGGCCTTTTCTAAGAAGGTCTCCTTTTGCTTTTAAAAATTCTTATTTATAGCTCGCTTTGATCTCAATAGTAATCTTTGCTTTAGATATATAGCTATAATAAATAATTAATAACTTAGTAGCTCTCTAGCTTTTTCTAAGGTGACTAGGGTATAGGTTAACTCTGAATTTTATATTAATAAGGTAGGAATATTAAGAATAAATATAGGATATATACCTTAATATTAGCCTAAGTTGCGACTCTAAAAACTAAATCTTATTCTAAGAACTAGGTCCGATTCTAAAGACTATATTCTAATTCTAGAGACTATATCCCAACTCTATTTTCAGGAAATAGGCTAGTTAACTAGTTAGTAATATATACTGAGCTAAACGTACTAAACGTAACTAAAAGGTATAATATTAAGCTAAGCGACTTTAGAAGAGTAAGCACCGGTCTATTTTTGTTCTAGCTTAAATTATTAATTCTAAAAACTAAATCTAATTCTAAAACTAAGATCCTAATTTAGGTTTTAGGAGATAGGCTAATTAACTACTATAAAAAAGGGCGCGATTCTGAGAACCAGAGCCTAATTTTAGGAAAACCGCTATAAAAAGGGGTTGATTATATTTGTATTTGGCATATTAAGTTTAGCTTGTTTTAGGACTAGCTATATAATCGATTGTAGGCGCTTATATACTAGCTATACCTCGCTTAGCGCCCTTTTAGCGTCGCTATATTAGAGCCTTACTCTATTTAAGCCTTATACGTTATAGAATAAACTAAAGCCGATAACTACGACTAATAAATATAGCCTATAACTTTCTAATAATACCAGAATCCTATATATACTATATTTTTAGCCTATATAACTAAAGGCTGCAAACGATATTCCTATACTTTAGGTTATTATAGCTTAGCATTTAATTAAGCCCCGAAAAGCCTTAATCTAAGCTATATTAGATTGGCTTAACTTTTCTACGCCTAATCTTTAATCCTATATTCGCTTGCACCTTACTTCCTTCCTTATACTTTTCTCCCTAGGTAGGGATCTCTATAGTATAAAAGCGGCGAATAAACTAAGCGCTAGGATTTCTAAGCTTATTATATATTAGAATCTCTAGTCTACCCCAATTTAAAGTTAGGTGGTATTATTAGGCTCTTAGAGAGAGTAAGCAGGACGGAGAAACTATTTTCCTAATCCCTCTTCTAGTTTCGCAAATCCTAAAACTATAATTTAGGAAATGGGATCTAGATTTAACATGCGGAACGTTAGGTACCCTACGTAAACTTTAACCCAAGTTTAAAAGCTTTAACTTAGAGCCTTATATATAGAGTTTAATTAATATATTAATATAGATATAGATATAAGGTTTTCTAGGGGGAGACCCTCTAAACCCCCCCCTCTATAGAGCTTTTATTTAATTTAAAAGTAGTAATAAGGCTAATGCGCCTTAGTTACTACTAAGTAATATTATTTTACTAAGAGGATCTATTACAGAGACTAGGGCGCCTTACTTAAGTTAGGCTTAATTTAGAAGTAATATAGTCTAATTAATATCTATATATATATATATATATAACATGCGGAACGTTAGTCCCCTAACGTAAATTTTAACCCGAGTTTATAACCTAAAGCTTTAACTTAGAGCTTTATTATATAGACTTTAATTAATATATATAGAGATGAGGTTTTCTAGGGGGAGACCCCCTGGGACCCCCCTATATAGAGCTTTTGCTTAATTTAGAAGTAGTAGTAAGATTAAGGCGCCTTGGTTACCACTAGGTAAGGATCTACTATAGTAATCGAGGCGCCCTACTTAAGCTAGGCTTAAAGATTATAGTGGTCACGAATATAGCATATATTTAGATTGCAGAGCTTTAATGTAGAGCCCTCTATATAGGATATAATATAGTAGATTATAATTTAAATTTAAAGCTTTATATACTAAATATTTTTAATGCCTAATAACTATTAACTATGTTATTGCCCACCTAGTTCGGATATACAACGACGTAATAGCTCGGCGACGATATAATAGCTTAGCGCCGAGTAATAGGAGGGAGGGGAGAGAGGGGAGGAGATTAGGGGTAGCTCGGCCACTGCAAGAAGGTCGTAATATTAGTGTGGTGTTAAACTTTAAAAATTGTATCCTAGGAGCTTAATTGACAACCCCTATATAAAACGTTAACAACGTTTAATTATAGAGCTTTAAACTGGTAGATATCTTAGAAATGCCTATTATAAGTAGCTCCGAGTGCAAAATCTAGAATATTTAGTAGTGGTGTAAGTATGGGACGGGGATGTATATTTGCGTTCCCGCATATTATTACGTGACGCAATTTTTGGGTAATGAAAACTAGCCGTTAACGTTACTTGACTGACACCTACTGGAGGCTTATCCGTCCTTCCTATCTTCTTTCTCGCCCGTCTTTTTATCCGATACTATTTATATCGCCACGTTAACTAATAGACTCCTTAGTGGGGACTAAGGAGGAGTATTAGAGCACCTCTAGCTCTTATAAGGAAGAAAAAAAGAAGAGAGAAAGGTATAGAGGAGGGAGTATTTATAGACGGGAGGAGGCCTATAAATGGGAGATTAGGTAGCTATAATATAGACATTAATATTGCTCGGCTAACACCTACCGGAGGCTCCTCCGTCCTTTCTATCTTCTCTCTTATCCGTCTTCTTATCCGATGCCGTTTATATCGCTATATTAACTAATAGATCCCTTAGTAGGGACTAAGGAGGAGTATTAAAGAACTACTAGCTCTTATAAGGAAGAAGAAAATAAAAGAGGAAGGTATAAAGGAGGGAGTATTTATAGATGGGAGGAGGCCTGCGAGTATAGGAGATTAGGCAGCTATAATATAGCCATTAATATTGCTCAACTAATACCTACCGGAGGCTCCTCCGTCCTTCTTATCTTCTTTCTTACCCATCTCCTTGTCTAATACTATCTATACTACTATATTAACTAATAGATCCCTTAATAGAGACTAAGGAGTATTAAAGCACCTCTAGCTCTTATAAGGAAGAAGAAAAAAAGAGAGGAAGGTATAGAGAAGGGAGTATTTATAGATAGGAGGAGGCCCTATAAGTACGTAATTTGGTAAGTACTAATAAGTATAAGATTCTTATATAAGATAGGCTTAATTGCTTACTAAAATACGGGGTGTCTCTGTTACTGCAGTGGCTACTACAGTAGTAGAGACGCCTTAAATATTTAATATAACTAACTACTGAGGCTGTTAATAAGTAAAAGGTAGGCTACCGATATGGTGCGAACGATGTAGTTATTAATATTGTTTATAGCCTATTTTTGCTTCTAGTATACGCGTAGATTATCCTTATATTTAGCGTAGAGCTGGTTATAAGCAATAAGCTAATTTGGGTCTAGCTTTGCTATTAATATAGCCATAAGTAGTATGTCCCTTAGTATAGGCCGACTTAGTAGTTCTAGCTTTAGAAGATTGTCTTTCTTCTTAGATAGGTGGATATACTGCTATACCTCGTTAGTTTTGGCTATATTTTAGATAATAAAGAACTATTAAATCTAATTGGATGGCTTATTAAAGATAAGGTTAATTTTTAATTTAGTAGAGGTTATTATTTTTAAAATTTAATATGTTAAAAAGGGTCTAGGTTAGGGTCTAGCTAGCGTCTTAGTAGAACCTTATTTGGACGTTCCGAAATTTTAATTTAATTTATTAGTTTATTTGTTAGTTAGATTTTGTTATAGGGAGCGCAATTAATAACCCCTACTAATAGCTCTAACTACGTCTAATTTTTAATTTGTAAATTGGCAGATCTATAGGTAATAGTTATTTTAAGTAGCTCTAGGTGCGGTATATATAAAATCTTAACTATAGTGTAGAGAAGTTGTGGCTGTTAATATACGGTCCTAAGTAGTATATATTCTTAGGGGTTATATAACTCCTTATATAAGCAACATTTCCGCCCTTTAAAAAAACTGAAAAATTTCTAAAAATTAATTAACGCTATAGATAGTAGTAATATTAATCCGGTAATACTGCTAATTCTCCCTATATACTATTATATATATAGTAGTAATTCTTAATTAATGTCTAATACGGATCCTATCTAGGCCCACGCAGACTACTCCGTTATAGGGGGAAAACTTATAATTTACAGGAAGAAAACCCTGCAGTTTAGGGGAGGAAAAACCCTATAAGCCACCTTAGTAGGATAAAAAACCCCAGTTTGCCATGTTCGTCCATAGCGGCGGCCCTACGGGCCTACGGCTACGTCCTGTCCTCCTTAGATGTTTAAACTCCTTAGGAACCACTACTTCCTTCTCTAGCTTATCCCAGCTAGGGTTTACTACGTCCTAGCTAGGCCTTGCCGTTCGATTGCTGTACACTTATAGTTATATTCCGTATTTTAACCACCCCCTATATGCCATCTCTTGTTACCTATTACTATATACGCTATGCCTTCCCCCCCCTAAGGCCTATCGAAGGCGTAAGGGGGATTTATTTATAAACTACTATACCAAAAGGCGAGCGGGACGTGTGTGCCTAAGTATCTTTTATGCCTAGGCCCTAGTCACTAGGCCCTCGCCAAGGGTTACCACTCCTTAAGAGGAGATAGGAAAACCGTACGGTGTTGTCTAGGCTGCTAGGTAGTATTTAATAGTTAATGGCGAGTAACCGTATGCTCCGCGGGCGATTGCCCTAGGGGTTAGGAGGGGCCGTATATTTGCTCGTTACTTATTTATAATCGCTCGTTCGTTAACGTAAGAGGTCATTAATGCTCTCTACTAGGGGTTAGGGGATGTTATCAAATGCCGCGTATCTATATTAGATCGTATAGGTGCCTTAATAGGAGAATAGTGTTATTGTTATTGCTGTAAGGGGCACTTAGTGGTTGTTTTCGAGATCTCACCATCCCATATAAAAACTTTTTACCACCGCCCACAATACCTATAACCACCACCACTAGGTCGTATCGCACGCTATACGACGTCTCTGCGTTGGCTCTAAGTCTAAACTTCAAAGACTTAGGTTCGTAGCCGTCACCACGTATAGGTGCAGAGTCCGTTTTTGACGGCCACTATTATATATATATCTAATAGCCTTAAAAGCGGTAAGAAGGCAGAATAGATAGGGGGGTTAAAATTTAGAAAATTAGATTTCGCGGTTAAGCTGTTTAAAAGTTAGGAAACTAAGATAAATGCTATATTCTCCGCTTACCTCTAAGCTAGTATATAATTTCCTAATTAGGAAAAGTCGTTTAT
>Ga0307515_10010795_pt1 | contig 17427 bp, 17 predicted proteins | sample 17_EM_MG_FD_194513 | JGI IMG/M metagenome (GOLD analysis project Ga0307515, IMG submission 194513) | Populus trichocarpa ectomycorrhiza microbial communities from riparian zone in the Pacific Northwest, United States - 17_EM | ecosystem: Host-associated > Plants > Roots > Unclassified | place...
GCGGGATTGCTTCCGCCAGGAGGAAAAGTGGACACTGGCCATTCGTTAGCAGCGTTCGACACTCTCTGCGTTGGATTTGGACCGCGTACACCACCTTCCACACGCTCTGCGACACGAAAAAGATACTTATTGTCTGCCAGAAGGGAATCAATAAATTCGAAACACTCTGCGTTGGATTCAAAGCGGTGGAGATCATATAGCTCTGCTATATTGTCCCTTGCTGATTGAATAAAATGGAATTTAACCTTATGGACTTGTGCGCAAACCTGGTACCGGTTTGAGCATGTAATATCCAACGTGGGCCGTTGATTCAGTATACCTTTTTCGAGATCTCCTTTGTGCATGCCTCAAATGCTATGGACCAAATGTTGTTTTGCTGCATTGTGGTGTTCCAGTACATCTCTATTCTCTACCAGTGTGGGGGTTCAGCTGATGCTTTCGCAACGCGTCGCGTTGCACAAGTTACCGTCTCCAAGTCGCTTGCACTCATAAACGGCCGTCTGTTTCCCATGTCGAGCTCCAGGAGTCTGCCCATTGCAAATTGAAGAGGCGTCACGTAGGAGTGACCACATCGATGGATGCTGCAACTGCCGGAGACCACTGATCGAGGTGTAGACACCACCAGCGTTTGCAAATCCCACTGCCTCTGTCTCTGATTCCGTTCTGCAGCTCGCGTTTGCAGTGGATTTGTAATGATCGCGCGGGCTTCTGGAGCAGGGTTGGGGGTACGAAGGATTTCAAGACCTCTGAGAGGAGTGGGAGTGCTAGCAATGCCGGATGCAGGGCTGGATTCAACGCGACGCGTTGATTCTGTCGGTGAGGTTCCGCTGGGTGCTGGTGTGTTACGACTGCTTGTACTCGGCCTGGCGGTTGGAGTAATTATTGACCGTCGCTGTGTAGGGGATGGGGTGATATCTGCAAAGCGAGAATTGTTCAGCGAAGATGAGGGGGTGGAGTTCTGACCTTGAATTGTAGAGGCTACGGAACTCCCTCCTTGAGCGGAATCCCTCTCGCCAGCCGGTACGGAAACGCGTCTCTTAGCAGGGGGAAGTTGAGAATACCCCGAAGGCCCATGCTTTTGTTGATTTTGACCACTTCGAAGATTTCTTACGACCGGAGACGTGACAGGGTGAGGGCTATGGGAAGGCATCATCTGATATGGATGTTCGACTGTAAGAAGGTAGCAATATTATCTTCTGCATGCATATGCAATGGCAGGCGAGGTAGACTCCTATCTGAGCGACCATGGACGGATTCTACAAAAAAGAGAGGCGCAGTGTAGACCGCGCTAGGCTCTAAACCCTGACAATACTCGGGGACGAGATCCCTTCAAAAGCATTCAATTATGGGTTTAACTGCCATCAGATTAAACTCAGATTAAACTCAGCATTGATATTCACTGTTACAGCAACGTCTGAAGGTCTATTTGCACCGCTTGAAGGGTGCTTATGCCTTCTTGGCGCAATGATCATCGTATTGCACTCGTTCTTGGCACAATACTTCGAACCATCGATTGTGTATATCTTCAGCTTCCCGGTGGAAAACCCCCTTAGGCAGAGCTAAAAGCATCACAGAGCAAACGATGAGGGATTCTCTATCCTATGACATCAGTTGCGTGTGCTTCTTCCACTGCTAGGCGTTGGTAGCCATGATGGATGGTTGCACACTTGGGACAACTTGAGAACTACTCAGTTTGCTCCGAGATGCACGAGGTCTGAGAGGTAAAAGTGATGTGTGATGCAAACGCAACACCCGGCGTCATAAACTGTCCTCTCCGCGAGTACTAAATCTCGTCTCGAGGCTAGTCGTCCATGAGGTGCCTGGTGGTTCTGCAAGATGAATGCTGGGCCGTTTCGTGTTCGTTAATCATCAAAACTCACAAGTTAAACGAAGAACTCGCCAAAACCCAAGTATATATATCCCTTCTTCCCGCCTACACCTCCTTTCTCTTTTCCTCCCATATTATACACACCGACAGCATCCTGATCTCGACATCATGTGACTTGCACTAAACAACGCCTCGCTTTCCAAAACACACCTGATAACCTCACAACCTTGTACTTTCCCTCTGAGCTTCCTTCCGCTACATGCAACTGTATCATAATGCTAACGTTTCGGCTGTAGATTCATTTTCAACTCACAGCGATGGCACCAAAGGGCAGCTGCAAAGGAAAGGGGAAGGCTAGGGCAAAGATGCCGACATCGGTTATAAATCGACGCTTATCGTTGGATCGGGACAATATAAAGGGTTTCATCGTGGAACAAATCCGTGGACTCATACGGATATACAAAGTTTGCGGCGTTAAGGACGAGAGGGCATGGGACCTCCTTTATGATATAATCTTTCTTGATCCAGTCACGACTCGCCACTTTTCACAATTCCAGCTGATGTGGCTGCACCGCAGGAGCAGGAGTTCGCCCTTTCGGGAGTGGTGGGCTGCCTTCAGCTCATATATGGGGCAAATGTTTGACAAAACCTGCGACCAAATGAACAATTGGAGGTGGGACAACACCCATGCCTTCGGTGATCGAGTCGATTGGTCCGATTTGCAGACAACCAGCTTGGGGATGGTTAAACGCACCGGTGAGGGTTTCGCTTGGTACAGTAGCGATGATCTCAGGGCAAAGATTGAGCCACCAAGCTACCGGCGGTACGAACCAGGCGACTTCCTGGCTGTGAGACCACTGAATTGGGATCAGATAATTGATGAGGACGATGATGATGATAACTGGGCGGATCCTGGAGCGCCAGGCGGTGGAAGGAGCCATCCTGGCGATGACAATGACAATGATGACTGCGAGGGTGAGGAGGACATGCAGGGCAGTGAGAAAGGGACTGGGAAATGGAAGGGAACAATGCATGGGAAGGGGAAAGGGAAGGCGACTGAGGACAGGAAGGGGAAAGGGAAGGGGAAGAGGAAGGGAAACGGTAAAGGGGATGGTATTGTTAAACAAACCCCAGGGGGAGGTGATATCTCTTGTGCCGTTGCCTTGCAGTTGCCGAAGGAAATGTCACAGGCAGACTTGGACACGGAGGGCTAACTAGAGCGGCCATATTTAGAGCCGGAAGCATTGCCCGCCGTGTCAATTCCCTCCGAAGATGATACCGACTCTACCGAGTCGGACGGTGAATATGACTCAGAATGTGATTCTGATGTGGATATGCGCATGGAGGATGATGAGGTGGACGCACCGGACGGCGTTGATTTAGACGGTGATGTGGACATGGAAAGGGACAGTGAAGATGAGGAAGATGAAGAGGCGGAAGATGAGATGGAGGAAGAGGAGGTGGATGAGGAGGAGGATGAGGCTGAGGATGAGGATAATGGCAAAGAACTTAGTACGATTGGCCAGGGAGAGATGGTAAATACATCAGCTGACAATGCTGATACCATGGTAGACGATCAGCCAACCGTGCTACCGGAGCAAGGCCAGGAGCTGCGCGAGCATACCCCATGGCCACAACCTGCGGCGCCTGCCCCACGGCCACAAACCCCGGAGCCCTGCCCACGACCATCAACTCCTGAGACTTATACCCTCAGTGGGCTGCAGTTTTTGGGGCTTATGACTCTGCAAAAACCTCGCCCAGCGGCGCCAACTCTGCGAGCAGCGGAGGCAGCTGGAATCACCTCGGATGCCAATGTGGATCAGCAGCTACTCGGCGAATTGGCAGGTGGCAACAGTCTCCCCGGGTTTCCACTCTCAGATGTCCCTCTCCCGGATGTCCCTCTCCCCGATGTCCCTCTCCCCTATGTCCCTCTCCCTGATGTCCCTCTCCCTGAGGCGCGCCCGGATGCCTCGGTAGGCGAGGAGTGAACCAGTCCTAGCGTTGTAGAGGAGTCGTATGTTCAGGTTATGGTCGGGTTCTTGTCTTGTGAGTTACCTTTGCGGTAATCTATTCATCTCAGGCACTGATTAAGGCACGCGTGGAGGTGTTTTGTTCGTTTGGGTTAGGGTTGTGAGCTTGTTCGTTTCCTTTGTTCTAATCTATGTATCTCAGGCATTGACTATTACATGCATCGCAAGGTTTTTGGATTGCTCAGGGTGTATTTTTGATTTACTCATAGTACTATGGGACATCGCACATTCAGTGTTTTTGCAACTCCTGGCGTGTAAGGAACCTCCTTGTGAGGGCGTTGAGGCTCAATAAATCTCTCAAGTATCGTCAGCTTATACACACACCAGACTGCTCAGGCCCAGCACCAACTTTCGTCCCTTTCAACAGTGAATACTCCACTCCTCACGTGTTGTCGACATTGCCAAAGAAGACCCCTTTCTGTTGCCCCGAATTTTCATGCCAAAAGAAGTTCACCTCAGATAGCTGGCGACTTAAACATATCAAATTACACCATCCAGAACACCTTCAAGTTGCACGCCAGAAGAATCTGGCTGTTCGCAGCGCGCCCCGACGGGTTGAACCCGCTCAGCGTTGTGGATTCAACGCTAACAATGATTCAGTTGAAGACTTGGACACGTTTCCCTACCTCGAACACCTTGAAAACATCGCAGACTCGGAGTCTCAACCACCGCCACCTCCTCTGCCGCAGACAGATACTTACCCCGGCACCAGTGCTCCGCTGAGCGATTATATTGCTGAGCCATGGGCACGCGACGCTCAGGGTTTCCTTGAGACGAACCTACAAAACAATCCCTACTACTCGTTTGCCACGAGTGAAGAGTACAAATATATCCTGTGTGGGATCCAGAAGAAGGGCATGAAGACGTACTATGACAACGTGCTGAAGGAAGAAAACACCGCTTTGCGTTTCCCAAGCTTCAAAAACAGGGATGGTGTCCAGAAGCTCGTGGCTAGCATGCCAGATGATCTGGCTCTCGGGGTGCGGGAACTACACACTCTCGAGGATATGAAATTGAATGACAATCACCAATGCCTTATCAAATACTGGAGTCGAGACATCATCAAAAGCATGAGACGGTTGATGCGGCGGCCAGCGTACGCCGAGCATCCTATTTACGCCCTTCAGTGTTGCTATATCAGCAATACCTCACCAAAACGCCACTATACCGCAATGCACACTGCGGACTGGTGGTGGGAGAGACAGGTAAGGAGAGATACCCGAGTATGATGACGTGCTAACCAACCTTAAGTCAACTCTCAGGGTGGGGGATACACTGGTTCCCTTGATCTTCATGTCCGATGGAACGCATCTCTCAAATTTTACTGGCGACAAGAAACAGTGGCCTGTATATATGACAATTGGCACTCTATCTTCGAAGATCCGCCAGATGCCCTCAACGCACAGCGTCGTAATGGTCGCTCTCCTGGCGATTCCGATCAAGAACCGCAGAATTCCTCAAAAGCGGCTGGATGAGCGGTGGCAAACAAACCGAGAGGTGCTGAACGAGGTACTCCGGTGAGTACTCCGGTGGGTACTCCACCCTCTCACCTTTGAACATAATCCCAGCGCCGAGAGCGGGTATTACAATGTTCTCTGTGCACATGGCAACTTCAGGCTTTGCAAACCGGTTGTAGCAGCACGGCTTGCAGATTGCCCCGAGTATATCGACCTACATCAGCTCGAGCGGCATGTCAGTTTCTGGAGCGAGTGTCCAAGGAACGAATTGGAAGATTTTGTCCCTCCTGACAAGCAACACCCCCGGCGGGATCACAACCTATATCCAACGCTCAGTGATGCCAACACTAAGGCAGCCGATGCCGAACTCTCGTCGCGCCTTGTTCACCGAGGATTCAACGTGTTTCGACATATTCCCTGGATCGTGAGCGACCTCCCAAAGCCCGACCTCCTCCACACTATGCAGATTGGCATGCTTGATCACCTCCAGAAGTGGATTTTCCACTTCATGAAGACGCACGAAGGGCTCGACAAGTACAATGCAATCTGGTTATCCGTGCCTGCTTACCACGACCTCACACCAAAAACTAAGTCATATGAGGAAGTTTCTCAATGCAATGGGAAGGAGATGAAGGAAATGAGCCGGTACCTGCTTGGAGTTATAACCCAGTCTCTACGAGGAGGAAGCCCCGCTCAGCGTCCCATATTCAATCGCGCAATTGAGTGCACACGGGCATTGTTAGAATTCTATATGTATGCTCGATATAAATCTCACGATGATGCAACATTGAGCTACATGGAAGACGCCTTGTGTCGTTTTCACACCTTCAAAGATGTTTTCTTACTTGGGCGAGCCGGCACAAAGGCAAAGGCCAAAGCCAATGCCCTGAGAATGGAGCTTATGAAGAAGCGAAAGGTAGACGAGGAAACAAATGCTGAAACATGGACGCCTTCCAAGAAGCGGCGCGAAATGAACCCCTGGCGGGATTATATCAGCCACAAAATAGATGTTTCCAAGGAGTTAGATGCCGACTTCAACTTTCCGAAGATCCACTTGATGACTCACTGGGTCGAACAGATTCGTCGATATGGAGCCTTGCAACAGCATTCTGCCGAGAGACATGAACAAGCACATAAAACGAATATCCAGGACGGTTGGAATGCATCCAATCACAATCTCAACTACCTGCCGCTAGTAATCATCTTTCAGCGTCGCATTCTCTGCTTCAAAATCAGAGAGCTCAATCTCCAAGCCCTCGCTCAGCGTTGAGAGAACAGCGCTGCCACCTGCAAAGTCCTCCCTTCCGGCACTGATCTGGCTGCCCCCCTGAGCTCCCAGTCATATGCGAAGCCTGAATTCATGGGACCCCAAAACCGCCGTGATGGAAAGCATCCTGACGCTATGATCAAAGACTTCAGAGCATTACTCGGCAATACACAAGACGCAACACACCGCATGACAATATTCAACGGCACGCGGGAGTTTCTGAAGCATAAGAGTCGTAACAAGACGTATATATCGGATGAACAACTGCACGCAATGGAGCTCTGTATTTACCATGCTATTAAGGTTCAACTTGAGGGTTTAGAAGGTGAATGCATATCCCAGATTTGTCGATGCACAGGAAGCCAGAGCTGGCACGGAGGGGACCAATGGAATGACTGGGTGTGGGTACAGCAACGCCTAGGGAGATGTTATTGTGCGCTGAATGGTCGTCTCCCGTGGCAACTGCAACAACTATTCAAAATCAAGCTCCTGAATGAGGATGGAGCTTTCGTTGAGTGCTGGTTAGCCCTGGCGCTCACCACAATAGCTGGAAACTCGGGTAACTTGGATCACGTCTCGAAATTGGTACAAGTGAGAAGAGCACCAGAAGCAGTTGCTTTGCAAGTTTTCAGCGTGGGAACCATCATCGGCTGCGCGCACGTAATTCTAGAGATAGCCACTAGTAGTAAGACAGGAGACGGACGGAACGAGCGATGGATTGTCAATAGCCACATAGACCGGGCAACTTGGAATGATGTGTATAATTAGTAAAGAGTGAATTGCATTTTGCGCGCAGGTAGAAGGAACGCCAGGAGAGGTTTTTGAAGTGTCACCCACCGCATTGCAACCCCGATGCCAGCACGTGCCCGATGAACCCATTCCTATGTATGGTCACTGTTGGCCTTCAACGCCAGAGTGTTCGTTTAAAATAGGACACCGACAGAGTGAGAAGAAACGGTGAAACTGCGATGGGAGGGCGATATGCAATGCGACGCGTGGTATTGACGCCGGGCGCGGAGTATGCCACCACCGGGGTGTCTCTGCCGGCTCTGACGGAGCGCGTCCACTCTGACAGAGCCATCCCGCCCGGACGGAAATATTTTTTGCTGATGTCTTAAAGATCCATAAAGTATTGTTCTGTTACTGTGCCATTTCTATCAGACACTACATCTTCTGGGTACCTGTGCTATTTCCAAAACATTTCATGATACCCTGTTGCTACTGTCAGAGACTCGTTTTTCAACATTGGTATTGGAAGTGCCATTTTGGTAAACTGGTAGATTTCTCCACATTCTGGATATTAGTATTGCATTCTGGTAGATCAGTCATACTATCCATCGAGTTGTGCATCCATGGTTCAATAGGTTATTCTAGCCTTTGTAGCTATCCATACATAGTATGTTGTAGAGCTTTTGTCCATTGACTGTTATTGCTATTATTTCAGCTATAGTAGTAGTCTTGAATATTATCATCCATCTTTCAGAAATGAAAATATCCTTATATTAATTCCAATGTCTGATCTGTTTCACACAGTACTGCTACCTGGAAGTCATACTTGGATTACAAAATTCTTTTCCTCATTCTTTCTGGTGCATACAATATTCTATTTTAATATAATAGTTTATCATATTTCACAAGATAATCATCTAGCTTCTCGACCTTTGTTCAAACTTTCAATCTTACCGTAAACTGGCCGTTATGCATAGCATCTTCTTCAAGTCCTTTCGTTTGATCTGGGAGAAGTATTGCTACTTCTATCAATGTGATATTAATTTCACAATAATTGGGCTGATCAATTCACATTACTTCTGTTTCCAGCCATTGTTCTGGTCATAACAGTTGTTTCTCTATGACTGCTGTGATACCTTCCACATCTGGCGTGCATGTGGAACACCTAGACAATATGTCTGTGTTCAGATATTGCAATCCTTATTCATATATTCTGACAAAATTGTTTACTTGTCATATCTCAGTCCACCTTTCTTGCCCTAGGTTCAATGCAATTTCAATCTGGAAAGTATGATACGCTTTGGTGATCAGAATAAATAGTGACCTTATCTTCTGTCTGTTTAACACAATGTTACCATTTCTGTCACAAATAAATTATCGCCAATAATTCTTAATCCTGTCCATGCTAAGCACATTCTGCCAAGGACAGCTTCCTCGGAACGAACTTGCATGTGTGTATTTTGCCATCCTAACAGTACTGAAATGCTACAGCCACAAAGGCAATATTCAAAACATCCGTCTTTATCACGGCAGGTCTATCTATATAGACATAGTCTAATATTGGCATTTTTGCAGAGGTTGAATATCATTGTAATTTTCATGAATGCTGCTTTGTACACCTCTCTATTAATAAATTGTTTTCTCTTTCCTCACAGCAGATACATAATTGGTGAAACTATTCTTGCACAGTCTGGGATAGATCTTTCATCAATCCTCTATAATGAGCAACTTGGTTCAACCTCCTTCTGATTCATTGTTAGTGGTCAGGCTGCAATATCCTTGGACCTTTACGTTGCCATGCATAGAGATGTTCTGTCGACTATACATCCAAAAAACAGAACTTCTGTTGCCTCAAATATACATTTGGCTATCTCCAATCATATGACAGTATCCAGTATTAGGTTGCCAACCATTGAACTGTGTTGTTAATGTTTTTCTTTTGATCATTTCGCAGCAATTAAGATGCTATTACAATCTGCACCTACTACTCTTACTTGGTGGTCATTGATATGTCACTTTGTATGAAGAACCACTTGCATTTCTAATTGAGGTCTCAGCATTCTGTGTATTTCGCTTTGGAATATTCCAGGTGGATTTGTTGATTCACGTGGTATGACATTATAAGTATATGTGTCAAATATTTTGGAATGGCTGTAAACCTTTCACGTTCCAATGTGATTCATATTGAATGGAATTCTGCATTGCGGTTGATTGTCCTAATTCAATTGGCCCCTGTAATTCAACTTTGTCATTTATTTGTAATTGGTAGTTGTGTTTTATCCTGGACTGTATGTTGTTGAAGATGTGGGTAACCCACACACAGTTATAACCCATTCCAATTTCCCTTTAGACAGATAATATTTGGCTACCAACTAAACTACAAAATGGTCAAATCTTCCATTCTTGAATCAGCGTATTGATGTATTTCTGACGAATATATCCTGCTTCTAAAGATAATTGATATTTTGGCCACATTAGAAGTTGTACTTCCAGTACCTTTAACTCGATCCTATGGTCACACAAGTTAATAGGCAGTAATTCTGCTGGTTCCATTGGATCAAGGAGGACTAAGCAGTTAAGATAGTAAACATCAAGACATTACACAATTGAAAGGTTATTCCAAATCAACACTGTGACATATAATGCATCAGGTTTTAATGCGAATCAGTGGTCATAATTAATTGTATACTCTTACTGTAATTCCCCATGTCCAAAACACTCATTGGAACAATGAAGAAAATGTAAATGTCCAGTAGTAGTACTTTCCAATTAATATGTTTCAAATACCAAGCTGGGGACAGTGTGTTTTAATCAATTGAAGTGGTCACAATGTCGAACACCTTAATTTTGATGCAGTGGGATCTATGTTATCGTAAACATAATCCATGAGTCGATGCTCATAATTGTTCTTTCAATATCTTTCTTCCTCCAATGTCTGAGGCCGCAGCTGGCAAACTGCTTTTTACCAATGGAATTTGGAAAGCTTTTGCTGTATCTGGTGAAATTCCAGAATATCTATTTTCCAAATCTAGAATACATCTGAGAGGAAATTTTCTTCCTCCAAAGTCAATAAAATAGTTTCAAATTGTGCTTTCTCCCGTCTAGGTTAGTGATATGTTGTGGAAGTTTCCATTTCTTTTGGCAGAAGTATAAAATAGGTAGTCTCAGATTGTATTGGGTTTGTTGATTATATTCCAAAGGAGATTGTCCAAAGCTTTGTGTGTTAGTATCTCTATTAATCCAATAATAGCATGCCGTCATAAGTTTTATTAAGATGGTTGGCTGGGTATGTGATTGCAATATTGATGTGAATTATATCTTCTTATTGGCCAGCAGTTTAGATCTTTCTGTTATCCTCAGAGCAGAAAAATCAATTGCTGGCTGAAGAAGTTCTACCCTTTTTGAATTTGATTTGACCAATTCACTACTGCTTCTCATGCCTCACTATCTTTCTGGCCTTCAGTAAAATTCGCTGGGAAAAATGAGCTTACACAACATGTCACTCATGGAGAAGCTGTTTCTGGGATGGTAATCGGTAGCATATTTGACACGTGACACTATGAGGTCCTATGAAGCTATGCGCTGACTACATTACTATGATACGCATGCGATTATGTGCCCTTGATACTATACATTATGCTGCATTCAACAAAACTGCCAAATGCACTTCATTGCTTGCTCCCAAGTAAGCTCTCAAGACGCTCTCAAGATGCTCTCAAGTACACTCCCAATTGCACTCGATGACACACTGCCAGCCTGCTCAACTATACGCTTCCAAGTAAGATCTCAAGATGCTCCCAAGTACCCACCGATTATGCTCCCAAGTACCCTCCAAGTATGCTCCCAAGTACACCTTCGAGTATGTTCTCAAGTACACTCCCCGGCATGCTCTCCAGGACGCTCCCAATTGCACTGGATGGCACACTCCCAGCCTGCTTGACTATATGCTCCCACATAAGATCTCATGACGCTCTCAATCACACTCCTGAACACGCACTCAAGTTCACTCCCAATTGCACTCGATGACACACTCCCAGCCTGCTTGACAATCCGCTCCCAAGTAAGCTCTCAAAACGCTCTCAATCACACTCCCAATTGCACTCGATGACACACTCCCAGCATACTTGACTATACCCTCCCAATTCAGCTCTTAAGACGCTCTCAATCACACTCCCGAGCATGCTCTCAAGTACAACCCCAATTGCACTCGATGGCACACTCCCAGCGTGCTTGCCTGTACGCTCCCAAGTAAGCTCTAAAGACACTCCCAGGATCACCTCCGGCTATGCACCCAAGTACACCTCCGAGTCGCTTGCAAGTACACTCTCAAGAGGGAACACACTCCCAATTTCACTTGACTATATGCTCCCATGTATGCTCCTGTATGCTCGATCCACAGACTTGCTGGGTTGCAGACGCCAGGCACTGCGAGGCATGAGGCTGGTGGCATATGTTGAGCATAGTTTGGCAGGCGGCGGGCTATGGGTGGCATGTGGCCTGGGGCCTGTGGCAGGTGGCACGTGGTAGGCGGCGTATGTTGGCTGATATCATGACGTTGGTTGATATAGAAGTCTGAACCTCACCTTTAGCCCGGCCATGAGGATAAGATCTCCCGATGCCTTAACGTCATGGTGTTGACAATTGCAGCCTCAGATTCTGAAGGAAAGGTAGACAATTGGATCTCGGGGAGAGGAGATGTCCGACTCAGTATTCTCGGCGGGATCTTCAGCCAGTTTCACGTCGATTGTGGGTGTATGCGTACACATTCGATCTGAGGCCGATGGTGATGATGGTGATGGTGATGATGGTGATAGTGATGGTGATGATGGTGATGATGGTGATGGTGATGGTGATAATGGTGATGGTGATGGTGATGATGGTGATAATGGTGATGGTGATGGTGATGATGGTGATGGTGATGATGGTGATGGTGATGGTGATGATGGTGATGGTGATGATGGTGATGGTGATGATGGTGATGGTGCTGGCAATAGTGATGGTGACGGTGATGATGATGGTACCAAAAGCACTTAGTTAAGTAGGTTGGCTACGCCAATGTCAAAGTCAAAGCATCAACAGACTTTGAGCGTATTAGCCAAAGCATCCACACACCCAGAGTTTTCCATCAGCCAAAACCTCCCCGTGGAAAACTCTACTCCTCCCAATGGGAGGCCCTTTCAAGAAGGCTCTGAAGCAGGCTTTTGAAGAGGCTTGCAAGCAGGCTCTCAAGCAGGCTCTCAAGTGGACTCTCAGAGATAGTGTACAGTACCGGTATAGCAGTGAAGACTGCAGGCAGTGAAGACTGGTATAGGTCCATCTCCGGCCACCAGCTTTATATAGTTCCATAGGCCCACACCCACATCTCTATAAATGGCCTATAGATGACTATAGGGTACGCATTGTGCAGGGGTTCACGGGAAGCTTGCTATGAGCTGGGTGGGTCCGCGTGTGTGCGCAGCCCAGTCTATAGTTCATTTGCACTTTTACTGATGTCCCTAAGCTCCTTGCTTTCAGTACCTTGGTCTACTGCAGGGAAATCCCTGAGCTCATTTACTTAATTTTCCAATATATACTGATCTCTATTTGTCTTGTTGTAATTCCAAGTGTACTATACTCATCTTGCAGTGTTCTTTAGGTTTGGGAAATTGTACAGTCACTTTCTGGGTTCTTTTCCACCTGAAGTATTCCATTGTTCTGTATCCACTTTCTCTGTCTGCCGGCAATGCACACCTATGTCACTTCCATGCCACCTTTCATCTCACTCATTGGAATGTATTGATCTCATGTATATGTGAGGTGAATGATTCCACATCTGTGTTTGATGTCCTATATCTACCAACTTTGTTTTGGAATGTGTGCAGTTGGAATTTGCTAGTATTCCCTGATTGCTTAGACATATGGTTCAAGGTTTCCCATTTCCATTCTGGAATAGTCAAAGGAATTCTGGTTTTCAAATGCATCTTGGCCTCAACTTATTTCCCTGTTGGTCTTCCAACTCTGGTTACGATATTCAATTATTGTGTCATCTGTCTTGCCAATTATGTTGATGGTATGTATATATTTGACAACCTTTGCTGATAACCTCTCCAGAATCAATTCTTTGAATGCGGTGAAAAACAATGGGACTATATCACTCTACATTTGAATCGTGGTTAATACAGTTTGGATAACACCATCAACTCTGACCTTCATGAGATCGGCATACGCATTTTCTCTGGTCTCCCTATTGACAGATCTCAGCTACAAGTTGCCCTTGTATGCAGTCCATAATCTCAGATCATTTTCTGCCTATGCATGTTTTTCCCACTGCACCAACCAGGTGAGTGAATTTTAATAGACCAAATTTCCAACTGAATACATCATGCGGTTGCTGGAAGCAAATGTTTTTGAACTGTTAGCAACAGGCATTTGAACTAAAAACCACCATGATTTGAAATCATTCTGGAATTTTCTTTTTAACCATATTAGGGAATTTAATTTGTTAGCCTGAATGTTCTTCAGCTGTATAAGTTGCCTTGCTTCGTTTCCTTGTCTTGATCCTCCACCTTCTCCATTTTCTGATGGCAGAGCATTGTGTAGTCCAGGTGAATGTAGTGGTTGCAGTAGTTGTAGTAGTTGTGGTGGTAATGGCTGTAGTAATCCTTCACTTTGGTGTTCACTCCCACCTTGTCCTGATATGTCACCACCTCTCAATCTTGGATATACGAAGTTTACCTCCTATTAAGAATCTTTTGGTGTTCCTCCGCAATCAAAGGAAGATGCCATTTATTTGTATTTGTTTTCAATCAAATCGGATCTTGATTTGTGTGTTCAGCTTAGTCAGTCTACTGGTTTACCGATCGCACAAGAAGTAGTATGAGAAAGTCTATATCCTCCCATCACCGCTAATAATCCAGTATAGACTTTCTGAACCCTAGCCAGAGTATCATCTACCAACCGATTATAGCCACTCAGATTCATTTGCTTTGGCAATTCTTTAAACCTGTGTTTGATAACTTTTATCTTGTTTTCCAATAATTGTTGGGTTCCATTCCATGTCTGAAAATCATTTTTCAACTTCCATAGTCTGGGTCTGGCTGTCAATAGTTGAAACAAATTATTGGTATTAATCATATCAATGTGATCCACTGTTTAGTGTATTCTCTGAAACACTTCTGACCCTTTTTGACATTTGTACTAATCTGTTATTTCGAGATGCAAATTCCAGTTCAAATTTCAACTAGAACTGCACACTGATGATTCAACTGGATCACAACTGCAGTGATTCCTCTGTTGGATTTCAGCGACCCATTTGCATATAATGTTCAAAGATCTTAAGAGTGAAGTTTACTGATTTGTATTTGTCTTCAAGAGCTTCTCTCTCATAGTTTTATGCGTTCATGATTTGCATAACTTCTTGGGCCAAGAAGTGAATTGTTTGTACTCTTCCGGAAGCAGTACAGTTGTTGCTCTTCCAGATTACATGCTTGATAATTGATTGCACACTCTTGGACACCACACACAACTACCCTGCGCTTGGTTTCTCAACTCAGCCCAAGTCCTGGGCCAACACCTCAAGCAAATATGTAATTCCCCCCCTTGGGTGGGCCATTGTGAAGAGTAATTGAGAAGTGTGTAATAAGTATTGTACAGTACTCAGTCAAGATGATTACTTGTTTCTAATTTTTCTTGTAAGTAGTATGATTGCAATTCTGTTCATCAGAATGTTACTCACAGATTTTGATGAGTTTGATTACCGATTATGCATTTATCTTTCTAATGTTGTCAAAATGTGAGGAAAGTCAGAGGTTGCAACAATGGTGGCAAACTTCAACTTCTCTTTTTCCAACTTCTCTTTCTATCAAACACTGAGTACAGAAGCAATGTGTCGATGGAAAGTTTCGATTACTATAGCTGAATTCTTTGAAATAACAACAATATCAAGTCTTGTAATACTCATGGTTCATTTCATAGAAATGTACTTACAAAATATTATACAGTTATAGAGATACTATGATCTCAATAACTAATACAATATTGATTAATTCTAACTACACCCATCAAATCAAAACAAGTTGTCTCTGTTTTTGTCGTATTTGCACTCATTCAACTTCTTGTCAGTCAAGGCAAAAGGATACTACTAGTTGTAATCGTCAAAAGAACTATCAGCTTTTTAAACCTTCCTACGTCGGGAAAAAGTCATTTCGCCACGTGTAATTTACCGTAAGGTATATAACCTCCGGTAGTCTCCCATAACAGCCATAACAGCAGATAATAGAACTCGGCCCAGAGCCATTATGCGTAACATGGATAATACATGCGTAATACACGGTATGCTTACGGTAGTATTTCTACCTTACCCCTTTTCTTTGGTGAACCAACTAAGTACTCTCGGGGTGATAGCGAGAGTGTTTGTGCACGACTTGGTGTAATCAAGTATGTTAGATCTGCACTATGGATCGTTTGGCAGAGGTTACTTGTGCAATCGCACTGTCTGGTCAGAACTCATGGTCGGTTGCCAGAGTAGTCGCCGTGATCTTGTCAGAGGCTCCACATGCTGTCGCCCTGGTCTTGTCAGTGCCCAGTGTCAGCTGTCAGAGTCTGTACGTATAGTCGCCGTGATCTTGTCAGAGGCTTCTCATGCTATCGCCCTGGTCTTGTCAGAGCCTACCGTCAGTTGTCAGAGTCCGCACGTATAGTTGCCGTGATCTTGTCAGAGGTTTCTCATGCTATCGCCCTGCTCTTGTCAGAGCCCACTGTCAGTTGTCAGAGTCCGCACGTATAGTCGCCATAATCTTGTCAGAGGCTTCGCATGCTATCGCCCTGATCTTGTCAGAGCCCACCGTCAGCTGTCAGAGTCCGCACGTATACTCGCCGTGATCTTTGTCAGGAGTCACGGTTGATTATCAGAGTCTAGACATGTGTTTCACCGATTGCTATTCTAATCGTGATTTTAGAACCACTTACGCGTGGAATGAAATTAGTCAGTTTTCCATCATTTGTATTCCAATATTAAACCATCAATCTCATATATACTATATACATGAGCAGCTCCACATCCTCATCGTCGATTACCGTCTCCAGATCCCACCGTGTGGCAGCAGGTGCTTTCCGATCTCGACCATTGATTGCGTCGATCCTGTCCATATGTATAGCGAAGATCTTTTTTTGTATCTCTGGTGGGATACTTTCCCATTGTTCGAATAGATCACTATATGTACCTACTAAAATGTCAGATACGTGTGTCCAAAATGGTGTTCTGCATACTCTTGTATGTAACCGCTTTAAATACCACGCCGAGGAAACTGCCACCAGCCCAGTTGTCCAAGAAATGCTTTACTGCAGTTGTAGCAAGTAACAAACACTCTGCTGTCACCTCATCAGTGAAGTGGGACATATATGGCCGTCGAGTGAAAATACGCTTTGAGTTCTCGAAGAAGATTTTTGCTGTCATGCCCGATAGCGAACGATGCAGAAACATCTTTTTCGGTATCTCAGTTGATTGTCAGGACATTAATAGAATCAATGTTGTTCAGTCATACTTCACTCTCACAGTCTGAATGATGATACTGGTATGTGCAAGGAGAGATTAGCCTTGTTACTAGCTTTTGGCGGTCATCGTTTGAAAGGGTCCGAAGGATAGTGGCATATTGATCCGGCGCAACTTCATGAGCCTGTTCGGTGAAGAGCGCTCTGGCAGCTGATTGGCGATCCGTGAGCTTAGTTGTCAGTGCTACTGAACAGGGCTTGAAACATGCGAATACTTTCTGTGTGGATAGCTGCTTTTGAGATGTCAAACTCCTTGAATGCTGTACTCAGAATTTCGTGCGCTTCCTTGTAGCGCTTCTCGGACAGTTTGTCGACATCGACTGGGTAGGGGTCCTCTCTAAGAATTCCGCAAAAGAATAGATCTTGGGCAATGTCCCACCAATCTTTTGGCACCCCGATGTCACCCACCTTATGCTTTTGCCGGCGGCCAGTATCGATGGGGGACCTATTCTGCATTTGCATCTAGGTGTAGCTGAAGTCAGAGAGGTTGCACAAAGTCAAAGCCCATAAGGAAATGTTGCTCTTACCTGTTGAGCATAGTGCTCCTGGTTCCCTGGAGGAGTGTCACGGGGTGATTGCAATGACTAT
>Ga0307515_10010796_pt1 | contig 17427 bp, 19 predicted proteins | sample 17_EM_MG_FD_194513 | JGI IMG/M metagenome (GOLD analysis project Ga0307515, IMG submission 194513) | Populus trichocarpa ectomycorrhiza microbial communities from riparian zone in the Pacific Northwest, United States - 17_EM | ecosystem: Host-associated > Plants > Roots > Unclassified | place...
ATTCCCTTGTCCCACTTTCTAAACGATCGCAACTTCCTGAAAGGATCGAGGATGTGTGCGGAAATAAGAAGCATGCCTGTCGTTGGAGTCACTTCGGCGTAGTATTTGGAAAGCTTCTGTCGAGCTAACTTCACAGCGAAGAACAAGTTTTCTTTCCCTTGAGTCTTCTTCTTGGCCAAAGCTCGCATCACGCCATCCATGTGATCGAACATGTCATTGTATACTGTGATAACGTGATGCAATGTGACTGTATGCCTCTTCGACATCCAAAGGGTCCAATACTGAAATGGCCTCAATACTTTCATGACATACTTGAGTATCGTCCATTCATCCTGAGTTGTGAATAGTGGCCGGTTTTCACTGTATTTTGGGTTTTGAAGCCACTCGTGTGTGAATTCCCGTAAACAGTAGGCGCGCTCGAGCAACTCCAGTGTAGAGTTCCAACGTGTCTTCACATCCATAATCGGAAGTACTGCAATGCGGACTTTGGCTTTTTGACAGTCAATAAACTCATTTCGGCGACCAGGTGTTAGCGTAATTAATACAGCAATCATTCTCTGCTATATGAAGGTCAGCTTCAGGACTTTCAAAATATCATGAAATACGTACTTTCTCAATTATCTTTGCTAAACCTGGTCTCATGGCCGACACCTTGTTGATTCTTGCATTGCCCTCTTTTCGAAGTCTTTGACTCTTCCCAATGTCTATGCTTTCATTCTCTCCAAATTGCTGATCGCGCTCATGGGCTTCCCAAGACTTGGTGCGGCCTTTTACACCGAGACTGCTCATGAATGCACCTAAAGCGAGTTGTATGACGTGCGCCATGCATGGTATGTGGTTCCTCAATGCCGGCCACTCGATTTCAGAGGCCCCAAGTGTTGATTGCAGCTCGCGTGTCATCGAGTAGTTTGAGGAAGCATTATCAGTTGTAATACGAAGCAAACGGCCGTCAGTAAGCTCAAAACGATCCAGCACGTCCTTCAAATGAACGGCTAGCCTTGCTCCAGTATTTTTGCCCTTGACCCATCATCCTGAATTAGCTTTCGAAACGGGAACAGAACAGGCGATCAACCTCATCGAAAGCCATTTGAACTTCACGCAATGCCCAATTTTGATCCGTATAGTGAGCAATGACCGATGTTATGGTCAATTTGTTTGTTGATGTCCATCCGTCCAAAGCTAAACTATCTTTATTTCGTAACGGCAATTGTTTCTTAATTGCATCCACAGTCAGTGCATATTCCATCCGGCAAATGTTGCTAAGGGTTGTAGCAGACGGCAGCACTAGGTCATCGCATAATGCCTTATATGACCATCGTAGCTCAAGATTTGATATAGCATTCCATGGAATATGTGCCGAAACAAATCCCAACGTGAAGGTATCGATTCCATGTGTGTTGGTGAAATTCGGATGTTTCAATGTCCTTAGCTGCCAGTTTGGAACGTTTTGTCTATCATTCCAGTCAATATGGAACTACCTGGATGTCGAGTATGACTTGACTCAGCAAACTTACTATTGAGATTCCTTGACTTCCTTGCCTCCTCAGGATGGCCAAAGCTGTTTCATAGACCTTCGAACTAGTCAATTCAGTAACCTCTGATTCTGTTAATTCGTTCAACTTTGCCATGTGAGCTTTTGCCAGCAAGTGTTTCCCCATTGAGCTGGTCCCATGTTCTTATGGATGGCGAAGAACTTGATGACAAACGATACATATGATGCCAGGGCTGCTGTTCTCCGCCATTCCACAGTGTAAATAGAATCCCCACGAAGGTGCAAGTCTAGAATTATTCCTGGCAATAGGCCGCTTCGAGCCTATATTCATGAAAGCCAACCACGCATCGAAGATGATTTGCAAAGTAAGGTCGCTCAAATCACGAATAAAGACACATTCGTTTTTGGAAGAGATCATAACCTCGAGCAAAGAGGTGTTCAAAGATTGTGAATCTGACAAGGTGGTACAAATTAGAATGCTGGGTAATCTGACTCGAAAGACTGCCGAAAGTAACGTTAAAGTATAGCAAACTGCGGGTTCTTAAATACTGACTACAGCTACAACCAAAAAAATCAGATCTGTAAGACATTGCATGCATATTTGTGAAGTTGTATACAAGGAGAGATTGCAAAGACTGACTGGGTAAAACCTGATTTAGGAACAGCACAATGCAGTACATTGATGTATAGCGTTCTGAGCCTCCACTAAAATTGTTGATGCTCTGTGGGTGCTTAATTGTAGGAGGCAGATGCGATATCATCACTAGCATTTTTGCCATTAAAGGCTGCCGATAAGTTCATTGTGGGTTATCTGCATTCCATTGCCGTTAGATTATCCAAGATGCAAGATCAAAAATTGTTGACGCTCCGTTGACGCTCATTGTGGAACATGGTTACGAACTTGTCGCAAGCTGATTTGACTAGTAAGGCGGCCGATAGTTCAATTATTGATCAAGTATGTCGCACCACGTGTTGATGTTCCAAGATGCAATGCCCAAAATCGTTGAGACTCTGTTGACGCTCATTTGTAGAGCATTGTGAAGATGTTGATGAAAGCATTTTTGCCTAGACAGGCGGTCGCTATTTCGATGATGGCTTAATCACGCCGCATAGGCTTTGAATTTTCCAAGATGCAAGGCCAAGAGTCGTTGACGCTCCGTTGATGCTCATTGTTAGGACATAGTAGCGATGTTGTCTCAACCATTTTCGCGTAGAAAGGCGGCCGATAGTTCGATTATGGCTTAACGTCGCAGCGCAGCCCTTGCAGTTGCTATAATGGAAAGCCAAAAATCGTTGACCCTCCGGTGATGCTCATTTTTGGGACATAGTAGCGATGCTGTCGCAGCAATTTTCACCAAGAAAGACGGCCGATAGTATGATTATGGCTTAATGTCGCCGCTCAGGCAATTGATTTTCCAAGATGCATGGCCAAAAGTTGTTGACGCTCCGTTGACGCGCATTATTAGGACATAGAAGCAATGTTGTCGCAGCAAGTTTTGCCTAGAAAGGTGTCCGATAGTGCGATTATCCATTAATGTTGCCGCACAGCCCTTGCATTTTCTATAATGCAAAGCCAAAAATCATTGACACTCTGTTGACGCTCATTTTTAGGACATAGAAGCAATGTTGTCGCAACACGTTTTGCCTAGAAAGGCAGCCGATAGTGAGATTATGGATTAAGGTTGCCGCACAGCCCTTGCATTTTCTATGCACCAGGAAAAATGACCTTACGCGACGCGTAACTCCTAGAGAAGCTGTCTGTGGGCCGGTAATCCATACCATATTTGACGCGTGGCACTATGATGTCCTATGGTCCTACACGTTGACTAGATTACAATGATACGCATGCGATTTTGTGCGCTGGATACTATACATCACATTGCATACAACAAACTTGAAAGCAGGCTGCCAGATGCACTTCATTGCACGCTCCCAAGTACACTCCTGATTGCACTCAATTGCACACTCCCAGCTTGCTTGACTGTACACTCCCAATTGCTCTCGATGGCACACTCCCAGTCTGCTGGACTTACGCTCTCAAGTAAGCTGTCAAGACGCTCCGAAGTACACTCCCGGGTATGCTCTCTAGGACTCTTTCAATTGCACTCGATGGCACACTCCCAGCCTGCTTGGCTGTATGCTCCCAAGTAAGCTCACAAGATGCTCTCAAGCATACTCCCAAGCACACTCTCTAATACACTCCTAATTGCACTCGATGGCACACTCCCAGCCTGCTTGATACACGCTGCCAAGCACACTCGAAATATGCTGACAAGTACACCTCCGAGTACGTTCTCGAGTACACTCCCTGGCATGCTCTCAAGGACACTTTCAATTGCACTCGATGGCACACTCCCAGCCTGCTTGACCATACACTCCGAAGTACACTCCCGGGCATTCTCTCAAGGACGCTCCTAATTGCACTCGATGGCACACTCCCAGCCAGCTTGACTGTACGCTCCGAAGTAAGCTCTCAAGAGCGAACACACTCCCAATCTTACTTGACTATATGCTCTCATGTATGCTCCTGCATGCTCGATCCAGAGACTTGCTGAGTTGCAGATACTATGCAACGGGAGGCGTGCAGCTGGTGGCGTATGGTGGGCAGTGTTTGGCGGGTGGCGTGCGGAGTGGGCATATGGCGTGTGGTGTGTGGCATGTGGCAGGTGGCAGGAGGCACGTGGCAGGCTGCGTATGGTGGCCGAAATCATGACGTTGGTCGATATCATAGTCTGAACCTTATCTTCAGCGTGGCCACCGCAACAAAATCTCATGATGCCTCATGGTCATGGTGTTGACAATTGCAGCCATATATTCTGCAGGAAAGGTAGGCATTTGGATCTTGGAGAGAGCAGATCTCCGCCTCAGATTTTCCAGCGGAATCTATTGCCCGCTTCCCAACAAATGTGGGTATATGTGTGCATATTGAGTCCGGTGCTGATAGAAATGATGGTGATCGCGATGGCAATGGCAATGGCAATGGTGATGGTGATGGTGTTAGCATGGTGATCATATACCAGAAGTACTTAGGCAAGTAGGTTGGCTACGTCAACGTCAGCATCAAAGCTTCCACAGACTTAGAGCCTTCTACTAGCCAAAGCTTCCACAGACCTAGAGCCTTCCATAAGCCAAAGTTTCCACAAAGTCAGAGTTTTCCATCAGCCAAAAGCTTCCACAAAGTCAGAGTTTGTCGTCGGCCAAAAGCTTCCCGTAGAACACTCTACTCCTTTTGAAGCGCGGCTCTCTCAAGCAGGTTCCCAATTAGGCTCTCTCACAGGCTATCAAGCAGGCTTTCAAGCAGTCTTTCAAGTAGGCTCTCAAGCAGGCTCCTAATTACCAGCAGGCTCTCTGCTTTCTAGCTCCGCCGTTTGACCACACCGCTTCTACAGACTGAGAGCCTTCTACTAGCCAAAGCTTCCGCAGACCTAGAGCCTTCTACTAGCCAAAGCTTCCACAGACCTAGAGCCATCTATTAGCCAGGATGTATGAGGCAGGTGGCAGGTGGCAGGTGGCAGGTGGCAGACTGTGTATGGTGGCTGAAATCATGACATCGGTCAATATCATACTCTGAAGCTTATCATTGTCACGGCCACCACAACGAGATGTCACGATGCCTCACGATGCCTCACGGTCATGGTGTTGACAATTGCTGCCTTAGATTCTGCAGGACAGGTAGACAATTGGATCTTGGGGAGAGCAGATCTCCGAGTCAGATTTTCCAGCAGAATCTGCTGCCCAGTGCCAATCGATTGTGGGTGTATGTGGGAACGTTTGGTCTGGGGCTGCTGGTGATGATGGCGATGGTGATGGTGATGATGATAGCGATGGTGATGGTGTTGGTGATGGTAATTACAGTCCTGGAAGCAGTTAGACAAGTAGGTTGGCTACATCAACATCAGCATCGAAGCTTCCACAGACTTAGAGCCTTCTAATAGTTAGGCAAAGCTTCCACAAACTCAGAGTTTTCCATCGGCCAAATGCTTCGCATGGGAAACTCTACTCCTTCCGATGCGAGGCTCTCTCAAGAAGGCTCTCATGCAGGCATTCAAGGCGGCATTCAAGCAGGCTCTCAAGCAGGCTCTCAAGCAGGATCTCAAGCGGACTGTCGGTGATAGTGTACAGTAGCGGTATAGCAGCGAAGACTGCTGGCAGTGAAGACTGGTATAGGTCCATCTCCGGCCCCCAGCCAGATATAGATCCATAGGCCCACACGTACATCTCCATGAATCGACTATAGGTGACTATAGGCTACGCGTCGCGCAGGGGTCCAGGGGAAGCTTGCTACAAGCTGTGCGTGTGCCCATAGCACAGTCTATAGTCGATTTCCACTTTTGCCGATGTACCCGAGTAGGCTGTTCGGGTTTATTGATGACCCGGAATGCCAATGTGGCAACGGTTCGTTTTGGACCCGGACCCAGACCCGAAGTGACGGTCCGGAACCGTTGCTAACACTACTTACATACCTCTCCCAGAGTTCACTGGACTGATGAAGTGGCCTTCAGGTGCATCTGGGAGCACCTGGGAGCACGTTGAATCACTGTAGAGCAGTCTGGGAAGAACATCTCCTTTGGGAATGCTGCTGGTGGGCCTGGAAATCATAGCTGCTACTTATCGTTCAACGATTTTCAAAACTTATGCATTCAGTTTCAATTCTCATCTATGTATCTATGTATCTATATAGTTACCTATCTACACATGGTGTATCTGGACTGACAGCACGCGGTGATTGACAACAATTGGAGGTGTGCCTGAAGATGACGATCAAGTGAACTCAGAGATGCACTCCGAGGCCATCATCGAGCGAGTTTGGAGATGCAATTGGCGACCGAGATTGAGTGAACCGAGAGATGCACAGGGAGGCTGTGTCCGAGTGAGTTTGGAGATGTACTTTAAGGCCGTGATCATGTGAGTTTGGAGATGCACTTGGAGACCGAGTTTGAGTGAACTCAGATATGCACTGGGAGGCCGTGATTGAGCGAGTTTGGAGATGCACTGTGAGGCCCTGATTGAGCGTGTTTGTAGATGCACTTGGAGACCGAGATCGAGTGAACTCGGAGATGCACTGGGAGGCGATGATCGAGCGAGTTTGGAGATGCACTTTGAGGCTGTTATCGATCCAGTTTGGAGATGCACTTGGAGACCGAGATTGAGTGAACTCAGCGATGCACTGGGAGCCCGTGATCAAGCGAGTTTGGAGAATCACTTTGAGGCCGTGATCAAGCGAGTTTGGAGATGCACTTGGAGACCGAGATTGAGTGAACTAAGCGATGCACCGGGAGGCCATGATCAAGCGAGTGTGGACATGCACTTGGAGGCCAAAATCGAGTGAACTCAGAGATGCACTTCCAACAGGCTATGATCAAGGGAGATCAGAGGAGTACTTGGAGGTGGTCGATCTAGAGGCGGTCGATGGGAGGCGCGCCAGGTGCTGAGACTTTATTCATCGGTTAGTTAACTCCAAACCGTGGGAATGTTACGAGGTGACTTTATCTTTGAAGCTCTTATGAAATCATGAGAATGAAGGGACGACAGACAATCTTAGGTGTATGCTGGACTCAGTGTATGCTGCACTCGGCATATGCTGCACTCGGTGTTAACTCATGAAGAAGGCATGGAGAGATCGAGAGGGATGATCTAAGTTTGTGTTCTTGCAATGATGGTAGAGTTGTGGACGGGAAAGAGAGAGATGGGGGATGAAGATGAGAACAATATGGAGAATACGAGCGTACCTGAGAAATCATGGGTATTACTTGCCAGATTGGGTTTTGCAGACCTCGTATTGGTGTTATTACCCGCCGTATTGGGGATGGTAAATTGACTTCCACACAAAATTCTCTCAAGTCCCAGTTTCTCATGATGATTTCCCCCATCTCCTCTGATCTCTCCCTTTCTTGTGCTCAACTCTACCATCACCTAAGAACACGAAGTTAAGTCATCCCTCTCTATCTCTCCATGCCATGATCATGATTTAACACCGAGTACAGCATACATCAAGTACAGCATCATCCCAAGATCGACAGTCTCCCGCTCCCGGCCAGTTTCCCACCTCTCGGCGGATGTTGTTGTACTCAACTCTCTACATTCCCACAATTCCAAGTTAACCATTGAATAGAGTCTCAGCTGCTGTCGCGCCTTCCTCCAAATCCACCGCTTCCAAGTACTCCTCCAATCTCGCTTGATCATAGCCTGCAAGTGCATCTCCAAACTCGATCAATCACGGCCTCCCAGTGCATCTCTGAGTTCACTCAATCTTGGTCTCCAATTGCATCTCCAACCTCGCTCGATCAGGGCCTCAAAGTGCATCTCTGAGTTCACTCACTCTCGGCCTCCAAGTTCATCTCCAAACTCGCTCAATCATGGCCTCCAAGTACATCTTTAAGGAGCGATGGCGGGTGTACGGAAATACAGGGGTAATGGAGGTGAGCAATGGGGAGTACAGATTCGGGATACCCCGGGGTAGATAGACATCATCTCATTTTCATCTCATCTTATCATACAACGAAAATTCACACTCTATCTTTCCCAACTTTTGGTCTCACTCGATCATTCCGAGATGTCGTGAATCTACGCAGTTCGGTTGATTCTCACGGCCGGGTAGTATCATATCTTCTGACTTTCTTCCTAGGCTCCTCGGGCTAGGACCGTTGTTTCCCACACATTCAGTTTGGATATCGCGTGAAGTCTGGCGGAAGGTCGATGGTGTGCTCACTGCCGTCTAGCTCCGTCGTATCACCACAACGGCCTCCAAGTGGTGCATCTCTCGGTGCTCTCCATGGGCGTCTCCAGGTGCTCCTCCAATTGTGCTCAACTACCATCTGTGGCCAGATTGACCGTATGTATATATATAGAGATACCTAAATAATGCATGCCACATTATGAGGTAGCGAATCTTGTGACTGTAACAAAGACGAATATGATAGACGAAATGTCTTGTGCTTATGGAACCTTGCGTGTGACTTCCGGACCTATTTACATTTTGCTGATGTACCGATGAACCCATTACAACGTATGGTCACAGTTGGCCACAACTCCACAGTGTTCGTTTACAATAGGATACCAACATAGTGAGAAGAAATGGCGAAACTGGGAACGGAGGGCGATATGCAACCCGACAGGTCATATTGGCGCCGGGCGTTGAGTAGTCTGCCACCGGGGTGTCTCTGACCGCTCTGATGGAGCGCGTCCACTCTGACGCAGCCATTCCGCCCGGATGGAAATGTTTTTTGCTGATGGGCCATACACGGACGTATGCCTTTAGACTATTATTGCTCTTACAATGTCATATACGTTGCGCATACTGGATTCCATGAATTACCCCTTTCCGATGCGTCATAACACGCAGTCTACGCGTGAGATATCATACAAATTTGGGGCACTGATTGCATCAGCGAAGTGTCTAGATATGTCTATTGAATTGAGAGACGTGTTGCGACACCTACAAATGAGAAGTCATACGGACTTGAGATCTACAAATTGCAGATGCAAAGAGGCATGAATAGTACACCCAATCGAGGTTAACAGTCGCAGAGACAGTTCCAAGTTGATTCCAGAGGCCAACCGGTCTGGAGACGCGTCAACGACCAAGTCAATCAAAGAACATTTCAACGAATTCATACCAGAACTCGAAGGCTACTAATCCTGGCACCAACGAGATTCGATAAGTTACCTTCCAATTGAGTCAATTGATGACTACAGGGACGATTCTATAGCTCATAAGCCACTGAGAGTCACCTTACCGGCAATGCCGAGACTGGCCCTTTTCACAAGATGCCTCCGATCCTTCTCCAAGAAGCGCAATTGAAGGTGCGAAGAGCGTAATCGGGTGCATACCTCGACCGAAGTGCACCTACAATAATATTCCTCTGTGCCGAGTGAATCTGCGAAGTGCGCCTACGGAGGATGAAGACAGATTTATACGATACGCACGATTCACATCTTGCGATGCTACCAATTGCAGTTGAAATCGCGATTACCTTCTACACGACTGAATGGAATTATCTACGTTACAGATGATGTTAGGAGTTTACCGCAGAGGTTATGGAAGTCTTACAAGGCTATATACGGTCAGCAGCTATGGTATGATTCAACTCCGTTTACCGATATGATTTCCAATACGATTACCGGTATCATTGGTCTATTCATGGACACAGTTCAAGATAGTGGAGCAGCGATCGCAGATCGTGTGGCAACTCTGCATTGGAAGTATAATAACCCCCGAATGTTTTAAAGTGGCTAGCAGATACAATTCATGATTACCTAGTCAATTATCACCTTTGGCACCTGATTGGATGACCGAATCGGATCGTTGCGATGAGAGAGAGCCATCCGCGCCAACTCTATTCAATTTCATCAAACATATGCCAAAGAGCGAATACGGATATGTGCTAATACAATGGCATACAAAGAAGGTTTTTACGAATTCAATGGAGATGATTTTATTTGGAGCCGGGATTCTGAGGATCCACGGGGCTACCGGAGGATGGACCGTCTGGGCACTTTCAGGAGACTAGCGGACTCAGCATGCATTGAAGGCGCGCAGATATTCAATTGATGTGTCGTATCCCACGTGGCAATGGACGATATATGGTTTGTTTGTTTGTTTTATTCACACTGTATGCACTCTATTTAGAGTATGACAGGACCTCATATCCCCTCCGCCTCCGGGCTAGCCGGCTAGATGGCGGAGCTCCCCCCCCGCTACCCTTCATCCCCGCTGACAAATGAAAGCTTAAAGACAGACCAGAACAGAAAGGAAAACAAAGGAAAAGAAAGGAAAACGCAGAGATCTCTGCCCGCTGCCACCGCTCCCTGCACCTGAGTCAGCCTCTGTGCCTGCTCCATCCCTCCCTTCATTGATTTGGGCGGGAACTTCCCGACTTCAGTAGCCGCCAGGAAGTCCATCACCGCTTGATCACACTCGTCCCTAGAAAACAGCTCAGAGACCTGCACCTGTCGGCATCGGCCCGCTTTCCAGCCCATCGCCATTCCCACCGCCTACCATAGCATTTTCTATTGGTCTCTCCACCGGCTGCACTGGTGGAAGAGGTGTTCCCACGTCTGGGCCGCCGTCCTGCCTCCACCGCGGCACCAGCAGCATTTGTCGCCCTCATGACGGCCGAACTGTTTTAGGTAGACTCCAGTGGGTGCATGCCCGCAATTTAGTCTGTTGAACCTGGCGGCCAGCGATTTCACGCTTGTCATTGGGATAGGTCTCTTGCTCCCCGCCTTGCCCTTGAATCTGTAGCCGAAGTGCTGGCCACACTTGTCGGCTTCCCACTTCGCTTTGCCGGCTAACCTTCTCTTGGAGATCCGTCTGGCCGTATTTGTGGCCGAGGTGTATGGCCGCTCTGTCACCGTGTCCCCCCTTGTCTCGCGGGCTACGTTCGCCTGGCAGTCTGCTTCTTCGTTCCAGGGGATACCGGAGTGTCCCGGAACACAGTGAATCTCCGTTTAGATGGCGTGGGCGAGGAGAGCCTGCGCCAGTCGATTGATCTGTCTTGCCCGCTGCAGTCCGGGACCTAGCTCTAGAGGTGCTACCCGCCGAATGGCAGCTTGTGAATTGCTAAAGACCGCCACCATCTTCACCCCGTGTCTTTGCAATATTTCTCTCTTCTTGATCGTCTCCTCGAGCGCAAGTCTGATCGCCCATAGTTCGGCGTCAAAGACCTCCATTCGTCCAGTGCCCAGATAGCTGCGGCGGGACCTCCACTCATCTCTGGGCTTGCATACTGCCGCGGCTCCCACTCGGCCGTCATCTGAGCGCGATCCATCTGTCCACCACATCAAGACTCCCGCTCCTACTTACGCCTCTTGCTCTCTTGGCCATCGCTGCGCGGCTCTCTTGGCTGCGGAGGCATCGTCCAGTATGACTGTTCTGACCACTGACTCTTCGCCAAGGGGCAGCCAGCTCATGCCTTCAGTTGTCCGGCCGTGCTCGTGCTCTTTCTTCACTGCTCTGCATACCGGCGCCCCAGAAGAGGCGTTTTGGTGTAGTTTTCTTAGCTTGTTGCTGCACGTGTTTGCTAGCCTCGCCTCAAAGCGCTGCTGTCTGGATTGTAAGATTACGGGCGCAGGAGTAAGCCCAGAGTCTCTCATTAACACTCCTCGTGCCGTCGTGGGTAGCGCGCCCAGGATAGATCTGGCTTGTCGATTGAGGAGAAGTTGGAGATCGTCTCGTCTACCTACTTCGTTGGGATCCCACCACAGCTCGCTCTCATACAGTGCGACAGCTTGGACGCATGCCACTTGGACGGCCCTTAAGCTCTCTGGTACTACCCCGTACCTCTTTGTGAGGGTTCGGAGTCTAGCTTCGGCTGCCCTGGCTTTCTTCATGCATCGGTTGTGGTGCTCCTTGAGCGTCAGGTGCGCGTCCATCCAGGCGCCGAGCCAGCGTGTCGCCTGTCTGTTGAACCGTATGAAACCATCTCCGACCCTGATCTTTGCTGTCAGTGTTGGCCGGAGGTGTTCCTTGTGGCCTTGTCTGCATGTGAATAGTGCTGCCTCCGTTTTTGCGGTGTCGAACTGTAGCCCTCGTCTGCTTGCCCACTTGACGCTGTTGGCTGCTCATCTCTCAAGTATTGTGACGACCTGGTTGACATCGCTTCCACTCGCCACCCAGCCGAGATCGTCGACAAAGACAATCCTTTGGTTGACGCATACTCTTCGACCCATTTGATCAGTCCTGAGGTGTTGATCGCAAAGAGGATCGGTGACACAGGTGAGCCCTGCGGGACCCCTGCTTCAGCTGGGTGTCTTTCCATGGCATTGCCTTCGATTACCATTTCCACTGTTCATTCTGAGACAAAGCTCTCCATCCATCGTATGAGGTCTCCATCCATTTGCCTGACTTTCATTAAGTTGACTAGTCTTCCTTTTGCCACACTTGGGAAGGCTGCTTTAATGTCCATGAGAGGCACGCCTGCTATGTGGCCATCTCTCCAGGCTGCATGAGCTCTGTCAACCATGATGGCCACTGCATCGATGGCTGACCGCCCTCTTCTGCTTCTGAATTGTCCGTCGCTCAGTAGTCCTCTCCTTTCGGCCTCATCTTACAGCAGCTCACTGACTACTTTTCCGACCACTATTCCCATGCAGCTCAACAGCGTTATGGAGCGATAGGCCTTCAGCTGCGTGTAGTCGTCTTTGCCAGGCTTGCGAATCACCACTCCGCTAGCCCAATTCCATACCGATGGGTGTCTTCCCATGTGAATGGCCGCCTTTGTCAGCCTCACGATCCTCTCTTTGTCCCACTTCCAGAGCAGCCGTATGGCGGCGAAAGATAGCTTGTCCGGCCCCGGTGCTTTTTTCACCGATTCAGAACATATGGCTCGTTCAACTGCTTGCTCTGTGACGCATGTGTGTGCACTCCCTGCGGGAGGTAGTTTGTAGTACTGGTCGTCGTCATTCGGAGGAAAGGACTCGCCCCTCAACATCTCCTCCTTCTCCAGTGATGTGTTTGCTTGCTTGCCTTCCCTCCCTGTCAAGGCCTTCACGGTCATGCCTGCCCGAGGGTTCGCGTATCGTGCTGCTCTCCATACCTCAGCCCCCCTCAGGTTTTGCAAGTACTCGCTCCACATTTTCCTCTTGGACTGTCGAATCGACTTCTGGCATTCTGCCTTCGCCTTGGCGGACTCTTCCGAGTTCCGTCTGCTCCTTTTTTCCCTTCCGACCGTCTTTCTTCTTTCCCTGATGTCGGCGTTCCACCACCTCTTCGATTTGGCGCAGATCCTGATCTTCTGTGCCGTGGCGTCGAGAATGTTGCCCATTGCTTCCTGACACCATGCAGCCTCTTGCTCCACCTCTTCTGCTGTGCATTCTGCATCCAGGTGAGCTCTCCCTTTCGCTAGCTCCATCCATAGCTTCTCTGCTGCCTTCGCGTCCTCCTCAGTCATTGCAGCTATGTACCACCCTACTACCCTCTCATGGCCCGCCTCCTCCTGCCAGTCTACTTCCACCTCCAACTCGATAACCTCGTGGTCGGATCCTGTGGCGTGGTCATCGTCGGCCAGTATGGACCATTTGGTTATTGTTCGATTCGCTAGCGTCAGGTCGATGACCGACTCGCCTTCATGACCTTCACTTGTCCAGTGGTGGGTGGCTTCACCATCATTTCCAATCTCCAGACAGTTCTGGTCAATCACTTCTTCCCAGAACACAGCATCCCACTGCACTGGGCACCTTGGGTTCCATCGTATGCTATGGGCGTTAAAGTCTCCAGCTAGGACAGTGCTACCCTGCCGAATGGCTCTCTGCCAGTTCAACTTTCGCGCCGGTCTCTCTCCCGAATGCGTGTTCTTTTGGTCGTAAATGTTGACGATCTTCGTAATCCTCTCCCCTCTCCTCCTGACCTCGGTGGCAATGACATCTTCGTTCGCACCTCTGCTTGAATCCGTCCGCTCATCAACCACCAAGCCGCTCCCTCTCCGTATCGCCGCCCAAACTCTTTTTCTTTATCTTATTTCGTATGCCGAGTGGCTGATCCCAATTCCTCCTCTTCCTCTCGGTGGCTCTTGCAAGCACACTACGTCCGCCCTGCGTTCGACTCCGGTCTCCAGCGCCCCAATGGTCCACTCGTATGACCCTCCGCAGTTGTGCTGGATCACTCTAATCATTGGTAGCCTGGGCTCCCGCTTCAGTTTCAGTTTCAGTTTCAGTTGCGGCCGTAGTCGCAGTCTCGGTCTCGGTCATCACGACGTCTCTTTCATCCCCCGCTGCCTCATCTTCTTGCACATCAGCCATCTCATCAGCCATGTCATCAGCCATCTCCTCTTCTTCACTTCCCCCCCCTGCGGCCGCTCCTCCCTTGGGTCTACGACCAAGCACCACTCTGTTTGTCCCCGTTGCCGTGTGCATAGCTTTGCCCACGGGCCCCCGTCCTGCTGTTCCCGTCTTTCTGCTCTGCCGCCGCGCTTTGGTGGCTTCGCTCTTCTTCGTGCACCTGCTGCTGAACGCAATATGATTTCCTTTGCAGTTGGGGCACTTCTCCAGCATTTGGCCGCAGAGTGATCCCTGCTTCGCCATACACCCCACTACATTGCATTTATGGTCGCTTGTCCGGTGATTGCCGGAGCAATAGCCACACTTGTGCGTGTTGCCGCACTTGTTTTCTATGTGGCCCCGTCCGCAGCAGAGCTCACACCAGCTGTCAGGGCCTGCATTCAGGAACGCCTCGACATGGTACCATACTCCCGCGGCCTTGATGCCTTTCTTCATCAAGCTCTGTGACAGCCTGCTTCCCTTTACGACAAAGACTACCACTGATGCGGTGATTTCTCCGTTCTGCCTCCTCTCACTGATGGTGCGGGGGTTCGCGATCCATCGTACCTGGGTGGGGATCGCTATGCCCTCATTCTCCGCTTCAAATTCCTCTCGCATTTTCTGCAGGCCTTCTGCGCCTTTTCCCATGTACTGCACGAGGGGGACTGCATGGATCTTTAGCCTTTCCCAGGTTTTGTTTTCTTCAACTTCCACGACTCCACTGTCAACAGTCCTCGCTCCCGTGATGATGATGTAGCGGTACCGCATAGCCACCTCCGCTGTCGCATTCGGGAGCGTGATCGCAATAATCGCGCCCTTGGCATTCCTTTTGGCGTTCATGATCCTAACGTGGGCCGGTGCCTTCTGGTCGAAGAGCGCTCTGTTGATCGCTGATGGGATGTCCTGGTCCATTTTATTGGAGAGCGGTACGCTCTCGTCTCTTCTGAATATCAGGCATCTCTCTGCCATGCTTGATCCAGCCGTCGGGGCGGGGCCTGGGCCTGGGCCTGGGCCTCGGCCAAAGGGTGCCCTCTGACTCTTCGCTCGGGGTGGGACGGTCTCCCACCGTCTAGCGGGTGTGGGTGCTGACTCTGGTTTGGGCGCGGGCTGCAGTTTGAGCTGCAGTTTGGGCTTGGGCCTCGGTTGCTACTGCGGCTGCTGGCGCTCCTCTGGTCCCTCTTCTCGCGTCGTGTCTGCATGTTGGGAGGCCTCCAGCCCCCCACCGTCCATCCTGGCTGTCACTTCTCTTTCTCTCTCTCTCTCTTCCTGGCCTTGTGCTACCCCTTTCATGGTCTTTGCGATCATGTTCGTGATGCACGCCCCCCACACCTTGTCGTCCTCATTGCGGGCGTCCCACTTCTGCTCTCTCTCCTGCATCCACGTCATCATTGCCAGCCGCTGTGCCTCCTCGCGGGCTGCCCAGGCTTCCACCAGGTTTGGGAGATGTCCAACCATAAGGTGCAGCTGCGTCAGTTCCTGTGCCTGCTGTCGTATCGTCCTCTCCAGGCGGCTCCTCCAGTCACTGGGGGCCGGCGGGGCCATGCTCCTCCTTCTCCGTGTTCCATTCTCGTTTCTCTCCATCGGCTCATAGATGGTTGCGCCCGCAGTCTCCGCGGCGATGGCTGTCGCCGCTGTCGCCATCTCCATCGCCACATCCATGGGCGCGTAGCTCCTCCCATTTCCAGCTTCTCCCGCGTCCAGGTCACTCCTCCCGCTCACTCTGAATTCGGTCATCACTTCTGTGAGGCAAGCCTCTTAGTCCTCTTAGTCCTCGTCGTCGCTCGCTGGTTGGCCGACCCGTCACGTCAGTCGCGTTCTCTGCCAATCCCTTTCGCAAACTCACTCCGCTGCGTGGATTCCTGCGCGCGCCCTCCTCCTGCGATCCCGCTGGTGCTGGGACGCTCGCTCCGGGGTCACTTCGACGTCTAGAATCGATTGCCGCCATCCGTATTTCAATTGCTATCATTGTTGTCGACTTATCGCACTGTTTCTGTTTCGCCAAGACTTTTTCGATTACTTTTTGGACGATATATGGTTGTCAGACAGTCCCAATTGGTTGTGACAAGTATGCAATTTGCTGAGTGAGCTTATCTGTACACAGTGTTGGCAGCTGCGGTGGACGCACTGTGTGAGCTGGAGACAGTGGGATTGCCTTGGTACAAGTTCAAGAATCCTAGTGTCAACTTGCAATGCATTTGACTTTTGGCTCTGCAACCCCGGGGTGAGCGGAAGAGGTGACGGTGGACCAGGCAGGCCATCAGGTATGCCCTGGGAATGTTCCTAGATCACGGCTAGGGAGGAGGAATGTTCCGAAGGAGGCGGCGGTATTCCCGATATTCACATACTTGGAGCCACTGCCTTTGATGATATACTGGCCAGTGAGCAGGTCGTTTGGACATTCTTCCTAAGAGTGGGAGATTGTACAGCGCTGCTGGGAGTGACCGTGGAAAGCATCTCTAGTGGTGAGATAAGCACCAGGCACCGGACGGGCAAGCAGGGAGCAGCAGCGGTAATGGCTAGAAAGAGGTTCCCAACGGTATACTCGTGTAAACGTTGTCGGCTGCCTGAGGCACGAAGCAAGTACTGGATGGCAGGGCTGGGCCCTATTGAGGCGAACCATTTTCACTCCGGGCTCCTGGATATTCTTTCATACCGCTCAATATCTAGTAGGAATTGAGAACTAACTTTGGCTGATTGAGCCGGCACAACGACATAGATGGTGCCTGCAGGCAATGGAGGACTTATCCTTGTCCCAGCAATATACGGCGATTTCGGGAGGTTTTCAGCAAAGCCAAGGTGGAGACACTCCTGCTGCATCAGTCATTTGACAATGCAATCAATTTGGAGCCCGGCTACAATTTGCCAATTGGGCAGATTTACAACTTCTCAGTGTTGAGTAGTATTAGCAACGGGTCCGGGTAACCCGCCAGCGGTCCGGGTTTGGACCGGAAAAACGGTTCAGTTCGGTTCCAGACCCATCCAAAAACCCGACCCAGAGCTTCTTGGCGGGCCAAACCCGTACCCGTACCCGTCAACCCGTGGGTTTTGCCGGGTGTGGCTAGACCCGTCGGTTCCTGTCTCCGGTTCTCCTTTTCGGGTTTTTCTATTTATGGTCGCAATCATATATGTTACTGTTATGTGCAAAATATTAACTTTGGTACATCATTCTCTTTATTGGT
>Ga0307515_10010797_pt1 | contig 17426 bp, 8 predicted proteins | sample 17_EM_MG_FD_194513 | JGI IMG/M metagenome (GOLD analysis project Ga0307515, IMG submission 194513) | Populus trichocarpa ectomycorrhiza microbial communities from riparian zone in the Pacific Northwest, United States - 17_EM | ecosystem: Host-associated > Plants > Roots > Unclassified | place...
AAAAAAATTATAAATAAAAAATATATTTTTTTTTTTAAATTTTTTTAATTTTTTTATTTATTTTTAAATTTATAAAAATTAAATAATAAACCCCCCCCCCCCCCCCAAAAGAAAAAAAAAAGAGTATGAAAATGAACATAAATTAAGCAATCATCCAAGAACAGTGGAAATCTCTATCTTACGGCGATTAACAACCCTTTCTTGAGTGACAATGTTGGCAGCTGGGGTTCTCATTGAGATCTTGTTGTTGCATTTGGAGGAGGATCCCAGGTCAATTCTGTAATCGTGGGAGTTGTAGTTCGATGCCTGCCCACAACAAAAAAAGAAAAAAAATACTATTTAGTTTGCTTAATTAGTAAAAATAATTAAGCCATCAATCAAATAATTACGAAATCAGAACAACCAGATAGAATTGTCCATTTATTTATTATTGTTTTGGTACATGAAAAACCAAAGCGAATAAAACCCAAATTGACAGACCTTGGAAAAAGGGCTCTAAACAAGATGCCAATAAGACAAAACCAATAAAAAAAGGACTCATTGACTCAAGAACCCTAACAACTAATGTCTTATCAAATCAAAGTTTTAGCAAGTAAATTTTTATTAGGGAGCACAAGAAAGTAGGGAAAGGAAAAACCCTAGTGATCTATAGAGCCTAATGCAACTGTTGTGGCCGCAAAAATCAGCTAATGTAGCCTCAAAAAGCAAGAAAAATAGGATCGGTTATGGCGGCTGCTAGGTTATATTCTACAGTGTTATAAAAATAGTCCAACAGATAAATCAGAAATGCTTTGAAAAACTCCATCGGTTTCTGTTAAAATTCAGATTCTGAGGGCGGTTTTGATTCCCTTAAAAGGAGCAAAGGGACCCCGAAACCCTAGATTTTAGAGGCTATATAGCAAGTAGCAACACCCTAAAAATAAGCTGAAAATATATAGTTATTACTTATATATCACCTGAACTTGATCTTGCCATGACAGTGACTGAAAGGCAGCTGCCATATTCACGGACCATATATTGGTGCAGTGCCCACATCGGACGGTCACGATGTCAAACAAGCTGCTGCATGGAACACTCACCTGTAACACAACACCACTATTACTCTACTGATCTCCATAGAATGTTATGGTTACTAAAACAAATCTCATCCTTTCTATTTTTGAAAAATATTGATTACTAACAGTTTCACATCAAAACTTAAAAAACTATCCATAAAAGTACATTGAAAATTATGTTTGAGATAAGGGGATAATTCCTTCAATTCTCTCTTGATCCATGCTATGAAATATGAAGATAGAGAGGAAGAGCAAGGAAAGATCAAAGCGAACGAGTTTTGGACTTAATTCCAATAGGGTTCTTTTGCATAAAATTAAGGGTTTGCAAATTTCTCTCGAGGAAAAAAAAGGGGAAGGTTTAGGGAAAGAAAGCACTAGAAGCACAAGTGCTTATAGGGGTTTCTTCATCTTCTTGTGTTGGCTGGTGTTTCAAAGAAAAAAGGGTGGCTATTATATTCTGAGATCTCCATTTTCATGTTTCTCTTGCTAGCTATAACAAAAAAAGCTTGGGATTGTGCAGCACTTCTGTGGTGCATCAATTTTAGTAAAGGAAAGGTTATTAGCCATAGAGATAGAGAGAGAGAAAATCAAGTGGTAAAGGAGTTGTCTTCATCAGGTTTATCGGCAAATGGCTTGTTTTCACGTCAGATAACCCCTTTATTCACGAACAAAACATAGTCATTTAATTATCTCTCTCTCGGTCTCTCTTCGGTCTGTAGCAGCGCTATAGGACCTTCAGGTCCGACTCTTCTTTGACTGCAAAAGAAGAAGAAAAGAAAAGTCCAACGATGGAGACCTGACTGTTGCAAAATCAGAAACCCCAGAAATAAAAATCAATAGATTTTAGTTTAAAAAATTAGCACGAGAGCGAGCCTGGTCACATAGACCAGCTTTTATCATGATCTAAAAATGTTTCTTTCTGAGATATGCAAGGAAAGAAACAGAACAAAACAATACTTGTGTGTGTACATAAGGACTGGCCTAAATCAGAACTGAAAAAAGAAAGCAGATCCCATTAAAGAAGAAATCATGCAGAGATATATACCGCAAGAACTATATTGCAAAAGTTGCAAGGGATGTAGCAGAGTTGCTCATTAGGCACCGCATCGATGCAGCTTGACATGATGTTTCTCGAGGATATTAACAATCAAAAGATTATAAGGTCTTTAGGTCAAGAAGAAGAAGAAGAAGGAACACAACAAACAAGAGGAAGCACAAAGAAGATATAAAAAGAGAAGGAGCTAGCTAGCTGTAGCTCTTGCAAATTGCAAAGAAACACAAAGCAGAAAGCAAGAGGCTTTTATGATTCTCTCTTACAACTTCTTTGCTTTGATACTGGGCTATTGTATCACGACAGCAAGACTCTATGGCCCATATATATAGAAAGTAATGCTTTAGAGAGAGAGAGTAAAGGAAGTTAAAGCCAATAAAATTGAGGGCAAAAAAGGGCGAGTTTTTTTAGTGGCGCTCAAATCAGGCAAGAAATGCTAGGAGCTTGAAAGGGAGAAAAGGAAAGAAGTAAAATATTGGGAATAAGGTGAAAATATAAGAAAGTTAGGGTTTTTGGGCTGGGAAGAGGATGGCTTTTGGCAGCATTAACTCTATGTAGCTATCATGATCAAGTGAATGTGACCTTACGCTCTTCAATTCTGCTATACCACGGCAGACGAGGGGGGCGAAATTTTTCATTCTCATTTTTTTTATTTTGAAACATGTGTGTATGTTCGTTCGTTTGTTTGTTATCTTGTGTATATACTCGCTAGATTATAGCTGACATTGTCATCTATGTGTTTAGGTCATTTTACAATTATGTTTTTAGTAGGTGAAAGAATTTAATGTCAAAAGGGTTCAACTTTTTCCTCTTGTCAAGATTTAGGTATAACATTTCCTTCCAAACTCGAGGGGTTTGACGAGATGTGTTCCTTTCTTAATTATTGGGGTTCAAATCTTATCTTAAGATGTAATTAATTAGAAGTAATTAGTTCTTAATTATGAAGCTTCTAGTGTTAATTAATGATTACAAGTGAAAAACGATACAAACTACGATACATTTGATTGTAAAGGAAGACATTTCATTCCAAAACGATCGAAGTACCTCTCAACTCGTGTGTGTAATCAAGGAGCAAGAGAGTTTACAACTAGGAGCTTTTTTCTTATATAAGCAAGAGATGACTAGGAGAACGAGATAACTTGCAGGAAGAACTAGCTATAGCTAATTAATTTGTCCAAGGTCCCATTAAAAGGTGTATGCTAAGGTTACAAGTGTCAAGAACTGTCCTATTAATAGTGCATTTAATTATAAATTAAGAAACATTCTACAAAAAATAATTATGAAGAGACAGTAAATTGAAACGTCGGGAAGAGAAAAATGATATCCAAAAGGGTCAAATTCCTCATCCTTGGAATCAATTACCTCCAATTTCTTTATACAAAAAAAAAAATTATAAAATAAATTTGAAGAATATAAAAAACTAGACAACAAGATAGAGGTCTTGATCATTAACTATTCTTCCAAGGAGACAAGAGAATAAGTGCCGGAGAGAGGTAGCGGTCAATGAGTTATAACTCTACTGATATTAGTGTTTTTCATCCTTCTTAAAGATCTTGGGTCCGACCTCTCCTTTATATATATAAAAAAAAAAAAAAATTGTTGAGTTGATCGATTCTCCTAATTTATTGTGATCGGTTTCTATGTTGTGACCGACAAAATGGTCTAACGAGCTAGTAAACATGGACCCGTTTTATCAACTCTTTGATTTTCTAATTAGTCCAATCGACCTAGCTAGTTTGGTTTTAATAATTAAAAAGAATAAAGATCTAGTAAGTTTTCGTAGGTAATATATAATGCTAATTTAAAATTATTGCTGGCCAAACCGATACTAACTAAAATACTATATAAATACAATGAATTATTGGCAATATAATAATTTTATGGGTTAACCAATGATATGATTGCTTACTCCTAAAATAAACACTTTTCAATTGACCATGAGTAAGGGGCTAAATTGTGAAGCATTTTGTGAGTAAGTACCAAGTTGTGTCTTCAAGGAATGAAAAGGGAGCAAACTTAACAAAGAGAGGCTAAATTTTAGCAACTTGTGGAGGCATTAATTCCCATCAATTATGGCTCTTGGGCACGGCTTTCAACACGGAAACAAATTGATTTAATTTAAACCTTAATATTTTTCTATTGGAATTTTTTTTTCTCTATCTTTAGTGATTTTTCACTATAAACAGAGAATCTTGATATTGTATTCAACCTCACTATGAATAAATCTCTGAAATTTATTTTTTAAGCTTTGTAATTATGCATGGGTTGGTAATTTTTATGGATTTGTTTTTTAAGACGATACTATATATAGTTTTCATGACACTTTTAATATTAGGTTTAATTTTTATATTTTCTCCTTTCCTCTTCAATAAGAAGACAAGTTTTTTTTTGTTACATTAAAAAAATCTAGCAAAAAGTTCATTAACAAGAAATCTAGAGCTAAAAAATTTCTAACAAAAATAAAAATAAAAAAATATAAAATATACAAGTTAAATCGAGTTAATCAAATTTTAAAAATTCAGAATTGTCACTTGATATTTGATATTTATTTCTTAGGATTATTTTACTTAGTTATTATTTATAATATTCATATTATTTTACTTTGAAGTTGTTCAATTTCACCAGAGGAACAACGTGGCTGAAATACATGTTAGTGTACGATATCACAGTAGTTGAAAAAAGAATTAATGTCGAATATATAGACAAGTTAAGACATAATTTACAATTCATAATTACAGTACCCAGAAACGCTGAGTTTTGAAACCAGCTTTGTGCATAAATAAAGTACAGAGAAATAGAATTAGGACAACGGAGAAGATGGGTAATGAAGAGCATGATTGTATACTAGGATGGATCTCTTCTTTCTCGACTTTTCCAACATGATAATGGACTGATTGTAATGCCTCTTTAGGTTCGGTCGCTTTCCATGTCTATTGTAATAAATCTCATGTTAGGTATTGCACATGTGGGCAGTCAATCCCATGTAAGGTAGGAGTGAAAATTACACACATTGGTGTATTTATATGCAACGACATTTTCATAATCCAACACTGCTTATATTTTTGGATTGAAAATGATATGGTAATTTAATTTAAGCTTTCTTGTATAAAATCCAAAAGACAGACTTGTACATTTTTTAAGTATTATAATAACTAGAAAACTCTTAAAAAAATGTTTATACCAAGACAAGATATTATCATTTTTGAGTATTATATTTGATATAAGCTGTATTGTTAATTTTATTTCAAATTATTATGATCTATTGTGCTATATATTGGGTGCATACATGTGATGTGTTGGTTTATTTCTTGTTATTTCTATTGCTTGGTAAGTTGATAATTTTAAATTTATCAATTCATATTTTCTATTTGTATGAATTCTGGTCATTGAAATTTACCTTTATTGATTGAAAAATAGAGGTTTGAGTTATTGGATTTTAGAAAACCAATTTTCAACTTTGTTTTCGTTTAAAAACATCCTTAAATGCCAATAACATTATTTCTAATGGCAAAACACACTTTAATCAGGCTAAGAATCTAAAATCAAATCAAATTAAACTTTTCAAATTTAAATATATTTTTTCTTGAAATTATTAGAGATCAAAAGCATTTCTATTAAGTTTCTCTCATCAAGATAAACTCGTTAACACTAAAATTAAGTTTTTTTGTCATGAAAATATAATCCACTGAAAGCTTTCTTATTCCTCTCCTTTCCTGATGAGTATTTATTTTCTCTCTCAACCAACAAAAATAAAATACAAGAGAAATGGAGTTTTATGACTGGGATATAAATTTTAAAAAATTCAAGGATTAAAGTGTAAAAAGATACGTCAATACAAACATGAAAAACAACCCTTCTTTTTTTATGCCATTAATTTTGGTCCATGTTCTTTAATTTCTTCTTAAAAATTAGCCATATAATTTGATTTTGTAATAACAAAGAAATAATTATTGCCACAACATTCACATAAAAGCATGCAAAGCGCCATTGGATAAAAAGGTTCCAACATAAGGATAAAAAAATTAAGAATAAAAAAAACGCTACTAATATTAACGAAACATCAAAACAAAAGGATCGAAACATTATGAAAGGCTAAGGATAGACAGACCAGATTGAAACATACTTAAAAGTCGAAAAACTTGAATGTAGTTTGCCCAAAACAAAGTCTCATCATCAACCGTTTCACAAGGTAAGAAAAATGAGAGGAAAACAAAAAAAGTAAAAAGAAAGCACGCAACAAAATCTCTCATAAACTAATCAAAACGTGGAAGCAGCTAAGATTTCTGTATATAATCTCTTTTCTTCTTGTCAGTATTTTTGGTCACCAATTACAAAATTGGATAAAGTATATAATCTCTTTGTCTCTTATCCTCTTTCTCTCTCTGCTTTGTTATCTATAAAAATACATGTCGTTTTATTTTTTTATGTAGTTTTCGTGTTTGTAATTGACAAGGTCAAGTTTATGACAAGCCACATGGAGAAAGACAAGGAGACTGTAGCAATAGAGGAAGAGGGTTTCTCTTTAGAGCTTCCTGCTCCTTCTGGCTGGAAAAAGAAGGTTCCTTTTTTGAATTCTCCCTCTCTGTATTTTCTTGGGTGTAAAGTTTGAATCTCTTGGGGTATTTGTTTGTCTTGAGCTTTAATTTGGCATAGTTTGATTTAATTGCGAATTGGGGTATTTTTAAATTATGTTAAATTTTGAGTTTTTGGTGTAGAATTCGGTAACTAGGGATTTTTGGGTGTGGTTTAAATTTATTATAAATCAGGTGGGATTTTTGGGTTTTTTGTGTTGGAATTATCTGGGTTTGTAGTTCTGTTAAGTAATATTGTGGCTATATTTGGTTAATTTTAAGTGTACCTTTTAATTTAGTTATTTGTTGGATATGGTAGTGGATGTGGGAGGTTGGGTTTTGTCTTTGTCTTTTTTTGTTTGTATATTAAATAATGGATGCGCTTAGAAAGATTTCCATTGTTTTCTCTATCTTATTTATGCTTTATAGGACTGTTAGAGCAGCTAAACATGCTAATAAAGTTTTAGATGAATAAAGCTCATTTTTTTTTTTGCCAATTTTGAATGCTGCACATATGGTTCAAAGATACAGGTGGATTTCATGTTATTATAATGATTAATAGGATTGCTAATGGTATGATATTTAGGACCATTACTTGTACTGATAGAAGTCTTAAATCGACTGATTTGAGTTTCAAGAGCAATCTATAAAAACTTTGCTTTGTAGAATTGTCCCAAAATTTGTTTTTCTGACCGCTTCAGTTGGACCATTCAATGTAATGTAATGTTTTAGGGTAGGATTGTCCCCAAATTTTCCCTCCTAGAACTGGTTGAGGTGCCCATAAAATGCAATACTATAGGTGGAGTTGAAGATTTTGGTGTCTCCTGTCAATGACCCTCGTTTTCTGGAAATATGTTGAAGAATATTTGTGAAGGGGTTTTATGTTGAGATGTAGTAAACTTGTTGTTATGTTGTCAATCTGCCTTTCTGAAGGTACTAGTGATGGAATTCTGGTTTGTGAATTGGTATTTTTATCAGAGAATGCTGCAGTCTTTAGTACTGCTGAAATATACATTTTTAAACAGGAGTGTTTCTGTGAGATGTTCTACTTTTCTTGGAGGAACAAGATGAAAAGGATAATAATATGGTTTGCTTATGTTGTTGGAAGGATACACTTTGAAATTTCTGTGAAGGTAACAAATCCAGAGGTATAATCCTCCTTGTGGGCTTTGTGACAAAATAAGTGTTTTGAATTTGATGGAAGATTTGACAGCCTTTGAAGGCTATATGGAAGAAGAATTTTAGCTGTTGATGATATTCGGAAGAGATGAAAAATTCTGGTGAACCGATGTCTTTTCTGCAGAAAAGTAGCTGATTCTATTAATGGTTTAGTTTTACGTTGTGCAGGGGCGAGAAGTTTATGAGGGCTGGTGTATGACTTTGAGGTTTTATCGAGTTGTGGCAGGATCAATTGACAAGCAGTTAAATGCTTGAAGCCATGTTTTGGTGGAGCAATAAAAGAACATTTTGAGGGGAAGAGTCTATTCTCAATACTGTAAAGGATTTATGGGTCAAGATTATGACATTTTGGCATTCTGAAAAACTTTTTACTAGCAAAAGGATCTTCAATAATGGATTATTTGTTTTGTATGCAGATATAGTATGCAGTCCATGAACCTAGATTTTTAGTTCATGATATGTTTTGTTCTTGTAAATGGGGTGGCACTATGGTGCCTATGCCTATTGGTTTTCTTTACTGTCACTACTCAGAATTAATAAGGTTTCGTTTAGTGGGAGATCAATATTGCAGGCAGAAGAACTGGGGAGTGAAACTAAAGGTAAAAACAAATTTGGTTTATCTGGATTGAAATAAATGGCATCAAAAGTGGAGAATTTAAATGCTTAAGCTAATCCACCGTATGATTGATCTTTGGAGGTGGGTGCAAATGAGGAGGGAAAGGTCCCACTACAATAGGTTTCCTTCATCTAATTCTTAACCTCTCATTTCTTGACTGAGATACAAAGGGAGAAATGCTTTGTCATCTGGATGCCAGCCTTCCTCTCTTTTCCTCCTAACACATGGGATGCTAGTAATGTCAGCTATACCTGCTTTGTAGAAATCACGAGGAAACTATGGGAGCTGAAATGTTTTAGGTGGTGTGCTTGTTAAATATTACCTCCTTTTCTTATAACTTTGATTGGAATCATAGAAATAAAGTGGAGATGCTTTCCTGGGGTTGTGAAATGGGCAACTTAAATGAACTTTGTCCTCATAACATCCCTCTGAAGTCCCCATAATACCACCACCGAGCTATGCCCTCCTCTTGTTCATGGTAATGACTAAGAAATCCTTTCACTAGAGGTTGAGATTACATTGATTTGAAACTTATCGTGGACAATGTCATTTAAATAACTCACCTGAATGTTAAGCTTCTTTTAGCATAAAGTTATTGATGAGGTTTTCTTTTCCTAGAATCACTGTATAGCATTACAGTAACACACTGGGACTGCGTGTGGTTCCTTATAACAACAGCAGCAGGACGGCAATTGCCTTGAATTTGAGTGTATTCAAGTTGCAGAAATCCTGTATTGCCATTCGACTTATTTATACCATATTCATAGCTTTGAAATTTAATCTATCATCTTGACTTTCATAGCGTTGCACTTTCCTTTTAGCTGCCGCCGCTCGAATCACTTTACTTCTTTTATAGAACATGCTTAGCACTGAAATTGACATTATCTTAACATAGAATGTTTTTCAAGTGCATTGTTGGTTGTCTGTGCTGGTCAGTAGTCAATCTAACCTTTTGGTCCATGTTGATGTGCAGTTTGTACCCAAGAAAAGTGGGACCCCTAAGAAAGGTGAGATCGTTTTCTCTGCTCCAACTGGGGAAGAAATCACGAGCAAAAGACAGTTGGAACAGTACCTCAAAGCACACCCTGGTGGTCCAGCAGTATCTGAGTTTGACTGGGGCTCTGGTGAGACTCCAAGGAGATCAGCGAGGATTAGCGAGAAGGCAAAGGTAACTCCAGTGAAAGAAAGTGAACCTCCAAAAAAGAGAAGCAAGAAATCATCAGCTTCAAAGGAGAGTGAAGACACTGAAACTACTTTGGAAGGAACCGAGGAGGCAAAAGAGGTAGCTGAAAAAACTGAGAAAGGCGACATGGAGGTAGAAGTAGAAAAGGATGTCGAGAAAGAAAATCAAGGTGAGAATAAAGGACTAGGTACAGAGACTCAAACAGAGGCAGCTTGTACTGAAGAAGCTGGAGCTGGAAAAGAAGTCAAGACTTCTGCTGAAACTGAAGGGGGGAAAGCTGAATCAGAGCCCAGAAACTCTAAAGGGAAATCAAATGGTTCTGGAGCATCTGGAAATGAAAAAGAAAAAATAGATGAGGAAAAGGTGCAAGAGAAGGATGAGCAACCACAGGGTGAGGCAGCTAAAGAGCAGGGGTCAGGCCAACAGGAGAAAGCAAGTGCAGCCATTGATGATGAGAAAAAGGATGAAGCTGAAGATGACAAAGAGAAACTCAACAGAACTGCTCCCGAGTCTGACGGAGAGATGAAGGGTAAAGAAGCAGAGAATTGCAGTGGTGAGAAACCTGACCATACAGGCGTTGATGGGGTCAAAGGAAAGGTGGATGGACAGGCGATTGAGAATGGCAGCAATGCTGACGAGGTTAAACCTTGAGTTACTACATTTAGAGCAATTTAAGTCTCTTCACCTCTATCACATCTTTCTGACCTTTTAGTCCGAAGTCCTTTAAATGACTGTAGCTTTAATGTTGTAATGAATAGTTATCTGACTGTTGATTCAGACATGCTTTAATACTGGCACAGGTTAGGTGTATAATGTAGCAGCTTATTGCTAAACTAGTAGCCTGCAGTAGGAGTCATTGTACCATCATGGCGTCAAATACTGGTTATGTATTATTATTATGCAGTTATGTAATAAGATGTTGGAAATTCTACGTGGTAGCCTTCTCCAGGCTTGTTTCATGACATGCATGGTTTGGAGTTTTCAGTTTTTCTCTTCTAAATTGACCCCCGACTGCCAGAGATTGGAATGATGGAAAAAATTATAGCAGTCAAATTTAGAGATAGAATATGACTAGGGTAGTGATGGTGAGTTTCAATTTACTGTTCATCTTTTGTTGAATTCCGTAAAACTATGGAGCAAGGATGGGATGAAGACAGGTAAATCGTGAACCTGATTTGGCCGCTCTTTTACACGTCGAGGCTGTACAAGATTAGGATTTAACAATTTTGTTAATAGTTCAAGTTCTGATATGAGTTATTCCCATGATTGCGGATTTGTGCACAACTGGTGAATATGCAGGAATCAGTAATCACAGAAAAGAATTCAGGTCGATAAAAATTCCAAGAGCACAAATAACTACAAATTTTGCAGGGTATAGCGATAAATATTATTACTTTTAACCAAAGATCAAAAATATTGAGCAAGAAATTACAACTCGTATGCAAGTAAAATAGCGTTTTGATATTGCAGGAACTACTCGAGCTAGGAAGAAAAGCCTGTGAAGAATTGAATGATAGAAATCAAAGAACTTCAAATGTTCCTCACAACAAAAAAGAAATGAAGGACCATCAATATCCAGATTCCTTTTCAAAGCCCTTTGAGCTGTCCAACCAGCCCTGTCAAGGCTGTCCATTTCTCAAAAGCAGTGGCTGATGATACAAAAGCAGTTTTGGAGGATTCAATGTCATTGCCAGTAACTGCAAAGCGAAAAACATAGTCAAGTCATACAACCATTGTATAATCATATCATTCAAGTTTAAGTGCTAAATTCACATCCAAGAAAATGGTGTTCAGATGTCAGCTGGGCTACTGCAGAGACCCAGACGGTAACGATTATCTTGAAATGTCATGACACAAATATAAGTCATATATATATCCCGAGTGAACACAGTGGAAAGATAACCAACCTGATGAAATTAATGAAGCTAGAGAAGAATTGAAGCTGTCCACCTGAGTCTTTTCGTCAGGACTAGAGCTCAGCTGTAGGGAAATGGCACCAAAGTAATCAGAGTTCATCAGAAAGGAATCATGATACACAAATGCATGCACAAAACTTCATGATTACAAAATCGAAGCTTGAACGAGAAAATGAATTTAGGACTGCTGAATCATCAATCTGTTTAACGCCTTGAAAGAAAATAAACACATTTCGATAGAATCAATAGGTTGCCTCTATCCCACTAACGCGATGGTCCTAATACTGGGGTAACACGTCATCGGCAACAAGGAGTTTTTTTTAGAAAGAACAACATTCCTAGCAACTAATATACAGTCAATCACGAATATAAATAGTTGTGTTTACCTTGGTGAAGGCAATATTAGCCTTTCGGACCCAATCTGTATCAGTGCTACCCCCAAGAACAGAACTAGCTGTAGATAGATCATTCTTGTCTATCGCTTGACCTACTTTGCTCAGCTTGTACACAAGATCTTGCAAATAACCTGCAACAGATCATTCCATGGCAAAAAGTTTGAGAAAACATCGCCTATCATAAGGTGACAATATACTGAAAGAGGACTTAAGACCTAGTTAACAAAAAGCCTACAAATTAACTGAGTTAATCTGTTAGCATGTAAGAGAAATAACAGACCTAACCTTTTTCCTGGTTAGCAGAACTAATTACTCCTTGTTTTTCTAACCTCTTCTTTCTGTCCCTCTTAACTTTCTCCATTAGCTCTTCGTCGTCATCAGCTTCTAATATAGCTGCATTGGCACTAGAATCACCTCTACTTGCCAATGAGAATACAAAGCTGGTTAAGAAGCAAATAGACAAGCTTCTTTTGGTTATTATAACCGGAGAGTGTGTTACAGGCGGTGACTCATCACTGAGAGTTTTGCATAAAGTCAGTGGTCTCGTGGCATTACATTTCTTTTGCTGCGCACAAGATAGCAGGACTGGTGTATTTGTTAGGGAAGATAGAGAAGATGGTGTTGAAGAGGAGGAGAGGAAGGGTTTTGCAGTTAAGAGAAATGCTGTTGCCATTTTTCTTGATTTGTTTCTGGTGGGAAAAATTAGAGGTGTCGATAGTTTGGGAAGTTTTATTCAAGAGGATAAGGTTTGCTGGATTCTGTAATCTGATCCAGTCATTTTCCAAAATGCTCAAGGGTATTCCGGTCTGGTCAGCTAACCTTTTGCTGTAAAGCTTGCTTCGAAATTTCCAACTTGACATAGAAAATGTTCATGCATCAACCTTATCTTGCTAGAGGATATTAGTAATTTTATTATCTAATAAAAATGTAAAAATAGATGATATATAAATTCATTTAATTTTATTATTTTGTCCAATTAGAGAATCGAAGATAAGCTCATCTAAATCTGGTTTAAAAGACGAGAAAGTAATCTACAACTTCTTGTTTTTTATGCGAAATAACACTTTGCAATTATAGGTCCAAAATTATACTTTGTACACATTGTATAAGTTGTAATCCATATGTTAAAATTTAATTTCTTTTTTATTAAAATAAGATTTTGACTCAATTTTATAACAAATTTTTTATTTAAGTAAAATGCTATTTCTAACCAAACAACTTATGATTTTTTTAAAATCAATAGTTAAAAAACAACTTAAATTTTTTTGTAAAATTTATACCAAATATAATCATAGTAATTTGATTTTGGTGTTTACATTAAGGACCATGCTTGGCCCAATCATAGAATAGAGAATAAGCTTACTTTTCAGACTCAGTCAGCTATTAACAAATACCATGGTGAAAATATTGCACACCACGTCAATATAGGCCCAGCGACACTGCTTTGTTTTTCTCGACCCCAAACTTTTATTCTTTGTGATTTGATCCTCAAGTGGTCAAATTGATGGCCAATTGCTTCTAATTTGTTAAGGAATGAAAACAATTAAAAGACAAGGGACCACAGTAAAAAAAGTGAGAAAAATATATGGTTATTTTAAAGTTGTCATGAAAAGTTTATTTTGATCGTTTTACTTTTCGAATGATTAATTTTCGGTATGTTTATTTTCAACAATTAAATTTTGATCTAAAACTTTATTTTTTTTATTTTTAAGTTCTTGATTTGAGATAGAAGAGAGAAAATCATCAAATTTTGGTGCTTAAGAGAGAAAATTATGTGTTGGCACCGATTTCAACTATAAAGAAGGTTACTTTTTGTGTTAACGGGTTCTATTCAATAAAAGGAGTCTTACTTGGGTGTTCTTTGGCCATTTTCTTGCCTAAGAAGGTAGATATAAGCTCAATTTTTTTTTTGAATTCTAGTTGATTTTTAAGTTTTTGTTTGACTTTCGGGTTAATGAAACTCATTAATGGGTTTATTTAAGTCTCTAGAGTATTTGTTTTAGATTTTTTGGAAAAAAAAGGTAAAAAAGGCCCTGATTTTCCAACAACCTTATGTTACTGGTTTCCGGGGCTATAAATGACAAGTTGTTTGTGTGTTTTTCTTTTTAATAAATTAGAGAGAAAACAACGTTTCATTCATCCTTTCATATATAAAGAAAAAGAAGAAGAAGCATGGTGAGCATGCTGGGACTTTTTTTTATAAGCAAACACTTGGCTTGCTTTTTTTTTTTCCTTAAATTATTTTTGTTTGATACTTTTTTAGTCCCAAGACTTAGGAAAAAAATTAATTCCATCTTCTTTATTTTGAATGCCTCTTTTTGTTATTTTAGTCTTGGCTTGTATATTATTTTTTATAAAGAAAATTACTATTCAATATAGAACAAGAGAAACACACATTATTGTCATATAATTGAATAAAAATAATTGTATATATAAAAAGTTATTAAAACCGATGGGGTGCATAACCCAAGCCACGAGTTTGTCAAGTTAACTTAAGTTCACTTTGGTTTTTTTCTTTATTTTTTTTAATTGATTTTTTTTTCAATTTTGTCTATCGATATTGGATCGATTAGGAATTAGACTTTGTAACTTGTTTTGGTTTATTTTTTATGGGGTTATTATAATCTCATGATTCAAGTCGCGAGTTTAACATGTTAGCCTGATTAACTTAGAACGATTTGTCGTCTCAACACTTTATAAAAAAAAAAATATTGTCCAACATGTCACCATCAAATTTTTTGAAAAGATATTGTCCAATATATATTAAGTTTTTTTAACTCATGATCAAATTTTTTTTTCCTTTTAAAAAATATATTAATAACATTTAAATATTTTTTTTTATTACGTAGCGTAGATGAATGATTTAGTTGGTCATCTAAATCAGGTTTAAATGATTTATGAGAATTTTAGTCATGGTTAAATTATTCATTTAACTGTAAGAAAAAACACTATTATCATTTAACTATCTCGTTGAGCTAACATCTCATGGACTCATGAAACCCAATTCAGCAACAAGATCAGGAGGCAGGAAAACCCTAGCCCATTCTCCAATAAAACCCATTCACAAGACTTCATCTAGTCCAATCTTCACCTTCTCCAACACGCATCCAAGCGGAGTCGTCCTAGTGTCCTTGTGAGCTAAGAATCCCACCATGCTTGGAGTATTGTTCCTTTGTGTAGTTGCCAAAAACTCTTCCAAAAAGAGAACCCATCACAACATTGCATGAAATCGGAAAAAGATGATGCAAAAGTAGATTCCCTTGCGTGTAGCCTGGTAGTTGGTGAGGCAAAAGGCCCAGAAAGGTTCTCCATCTCCAGCTTTTGCTAACCTTAATAACCAAGCACCATTTTCTCAAGCCAGCTCTAAAGATATCAGACACACGCATAGCTATCACACCTCCAAGTCTTGAAAGATTTCTTTTGGTAAACCAACATAAAGCAATCACTCCATGCCAGACGCTTTTATATAAAACTCAACTTTCATCACTTTTTAACGCCCATTTCCACACTGTGATTGCTTTTTTTCTTTTCTATAATTATTATAGTTTTAATATCTTTTTGGTTTTTCTACATTATTAGTATGTTTTTCTATGGACTTGATCATGAGCCTCCCCTTTTCAGGTCTTAACCTCGTTATACAATAGATTGTTGTCACTTGTAACCAATGATCAAGTATGAAAGTGTGGAGTTTGCAGGTTGTGTTTTTTTTTCTCTGATTAAAAGGACAGAAAATTAGTTGAAACTAAGGAGACTCTTGTACTATAAGTTATTGTTTAAATTTCTTTAGAGGAATGACGATGGTGAAATTTGTTGCAAAGGTTAAAAGAATTCACTTCACAGCGTTAACTAGTTGTGGGACAAATTATTTTTCTAATCGTAAAAAACATAAAGATAATAAGAAATCTAAAATTTAATGTATACTAGATGGAAAACTTTGTATATACTGAGATTGTGATATATGGAATAATATATTTTAAAAAATAATTAAGACAGTAATATATTGGATTAATTCAGATCAATCAACAACTCGAGTTATAAAATCGTGATAATTATATTGAATGTAAATTAAAATATATTCAGAAGCTGAATTTCAATCAATAAAGGATAAAAATAACAAAAATAAAAAAATATTCAATATGAAAAAATATATATATAAAAAAACAACTCGAGTAAATCTAAAAAAAAAAGATCAAACTTGTGATCCAAGTTATGAAAAAATAATCTCCCATAAACAACAAATAAATAAAAAAACAAAAGCTAGTTCCTAAAACATTCATTGTTAAAGTATGAAATTGAAAGAAAATCAATTTTAAAAAAGCAACGAAAAAACCACTCTAGCCAACTCGGATTAATCAACTAAATCCGTAACTCGAGTCATGAAACAAATTTTATAAAAAAACAATGTTTTTTAAAAAAAAGTTAAGAGAAAAGGTATTTATCCCGCCATAATATTTTAAAAAATTATTCATGTATGATTTTTTTTTTAAATAAGGTATTACTTCTAAACAGATCGAGTGTTATGTTGAACCTAAACTTACTAAAATAAATTTTATCTACAATTTTAAAAAAAGCAACGAAAAAACCACTCTAGCCAACTCGAATTAATCAACTAAATCCGTAACTCGAGTCATGAAACAAACTTTATAAAAAAACAATGTTTTTTAAAAAAAAGTTAAGAGAAAAAGTATTTATCCCGCCATAATATTTTAAAAAATTATTCATGTATGATTTTTTTTTAAATAAGGTATTACTTTTAAACAGATCGAGTGTTATGTTGAACCTAAACTTACTAAAATAAATTTTATCTAGAGGATTATATGTGATGCTATTGTGAAAACTTTTTAATCAGATAGAATTTCAAATTATCTTTAATTTAAAAATCATAATTTAAAATATTGTGTGCCAATAGTATAGTAAAATGATTGAGTGTGAAGTCAGAACTAATACAAGATACTTGACTCGTATTTCTCAATTGGTCAAATATTTTTTTTTTAAATAAAAAAATTATATATACAAGTTTTTTCAATACATTTTTGTATTTAATTTTTTTAAGTGAAAATAAAAAAGCTTATGCATATATGTAATTAAATAAATCAAGAACTATGTGTGTTAATAAATGAAAAAAATATAAATAATAACTACAAAAAAATAAAAAAATCAAGAGACATATATAGATCAAGATATTTAATCTCCGGTTGTGTTTGCTAAATTTATTTATTAAAATAGTATTTTTATTCAAGAAAAAATAGTAAAAATACAAATACAAATTAAATTGATCGAATAAAATAAAAGTAAAAAAAAACACTATGCAAAGTTGCACATATTAGAAATTAATATTATCTGAAAATATTTTTTATTTTAAAAAATAAAGTTAATCTATACAAAAGATAAAAAAAAATCCTAGATAAATCATAAAAACTCTTCAAAATTTAAATGCATAAACAAAAAAATAATTATCAT
>Ga0307515_10010798_pt1 | contig 17425 bp, 15 predicted proteins | sample 17_EM_MG_FD_194513 | JGI IMG/M metagenome (GOLD analysis project Ga0307515, IMG submission 194513) | Populus trichocarpa ectomycorrhiza microbial communities from riparian zone in the Pacific Northwest, United States - 17_EM | ecosystem: Host-associated > Plants > Roots > Unclassified | place...
AGCCCGCGCCCATCTCTCGAGTTTTGGCTCACGGGACCGCTTCTTGCTACAACCCAGGGGTCAACCAAAGTACCACTTCAACAGAAGGTGATCAAATTGGTCAATATGGTAACATTTTCTACACATCGCACGACCTCGAGTTCATCTCGAGTGCCTACAACATGACCCCTGACTCTGCCGAAGGTAAGTCTCGATCACAACAAGTATCTTGCCCCGTTCACCAAGGACCCTTTAGACTTCCTCTCACCCTTCAACCCCATACTTTTTGGTGGACCAAGCCCGTATGTTACTATCCCGACGTACCTGCATCGCCTCTGACTCTCTTGGTCAGTACTCAACCCGACGGGGTAGATCGGCGGCTCTTTCTATTTGACATTGAGAGTGCCACATTGCCCCCGTCGTCGTCCAATGGATCGACGCCGTTGTGTGGTGACCACACCAGTCCTGTCTTCTTTAGTTCGTCTTTGTTCCCCGATATCAATGCGCTGGGGCACACCTCGACTTTCCTAAGTGGAGAGGATAGAGAGGTCGAAAGAGAGGAGCCAGAGGTCGAAAGAGAGGAACCAGAGGTCGAAAGAGAGGAACCATTCCTCTCTAAAAGGCCCATAAGGTTACCGGAGTACGTTTTCATGCATTCTACGCCTCTTCCAGGTATTGACACACGTGGTAGGTATTGCCGTGCAACAATTCCGCCGCCCGTCAAGGAGATTGAAGATAACACTCTTGAGGGGGAGGCGGGAGAGGAGGCAGAAGACAAGTCTTCTACCGGTTTCGTGGGGTTTGTCGTTGCCACTCTATGGTCGTCGCCTGCGTACTTACTCATGCTCCAGGCCACCAGAGAGGTCTCCTCCCCCCAATATGGACGACCTGAACTCAGAAATCAAGGGCGACGAGGCAGGGTAAGTAATATCTGCCAGATCAGTCGACTGGTCATTCATTCAGTTACCAGGCCATCTAACTCAAGCCACCAACCTGAAGCCTCTGCGAGTGCGCCCACAAGCGATATCCTTTGTCCGGGAGTGAGCGGGAAGAGCAAGGCTGATATAATCTCAGCATTAAACAAGCTCTTAGCTCAGGCAGAATCAGACGGTGCGGAAGCACGTAAAGTGGGTTTGAGTGCAATAACACAGGACGGGAATACTTCCACGTGCACGGAATGCGGGAAGACAAACCGACGCGACAGATTAATGGACCATGTCCTGTTCAAGCACTTCGACCTCAGGACATGGTCATGTCCTCTCTGGTGCGTCTGCTTCCGTTGGTGTGATGGGACTTGCTTCTTACATTATGGCAGCCGGAAAGCTTATACAACCCGCGACGCTTTGTCGCAGCACCTCAAAGCGACGAGGGTAAAGTGCCTATGGTATGTTCCTGTGAGCTAGTGAGGCCTTAAAGTTCTGACGTTTGAGGTCGCAGCCAAAAGTATATCACAAAGAATAATTGGTACGCGCACGCTAAGCAATGCAAAGTGTGTTTGGCGGTCTCTGGGGACTTGAGGATCGAGAAGGGTCAGATTGCGGTCGAGCAACGGACCGCAGCTCAGGCGGGGCCATCGGTCCAGGGGTCCTCGCCCATTGAGAACGAAAGGGGACCACAAGGACGTACTCAAGGATGTACTCCACGGGCACAAAGAAAACGTCCAGCAGTTAGCAGGAACGCCTCCGTAAAACGCAAGGCGCCAGGGGATGACGACGAAAGTGGAGATGAGGTCGGGGAAGAGAGAGTCTTTAAGGTATGTACCTCTCAAAGTGCACTTATTCATCGTTACTCATGTGTGATGCGTTTTACAGCGGGCCAAGCGCTGCCACACATGATTCATCAATGCTTCCATGACTCTTTACTACTTTCCGATTTCGGAGCGACCCTTATTCCTTTGATTCGCACAACCCTAGTCTCATGCCGTCGTGCCTCATTCGCATCTCATGTATGTATTTAGCGTTGTTCTCGCGTGGATTGTACTTGTTCGCTTTATCGGTTTTCCTTGGGCTTGGTGGTGTAACGATTTCCTTGGCGTACTTTATGAATGGTGGCAACGTCTTTCTTTTGGTATAATACTTTTTCTATCGGCGAGAGTCATCGGGCAAAGAAATGATGAATCGACACTCTTCATATCAGGGCTCTGTAATATCCTGTCTCTGAACGTTACCAGTATACCAGGCTCAGGCAAAGCCTTCCTCTTGATACTACCCACACCGTACCGTGCTCGAGCGCAACCGTACCCGTCTCGTCGTTCTATGGCGAAGGTGACTACGGATTGCAGCCCATTTGTAACAGCCTTTCGGCGAATGAGTCGGACCAACGGCGGCTGAAACGCGCAACGTCCAGACGACAGGAATGCAGCCACGTACCTGCCCGCCTTACAGCAACGGATCGCTCAGGAGAGTGTCACTCCTACGAGTACAAAGTACATATCACTTTACGTTGCTAGATACGTGGGTCTCTAGGTCCCGAACTCGGAAGAATCAATTTGGGGTTACTAGATCAAAAGATGCAAAAGACACGGACCACGCGACATTGTTCAGGCCATCGAGTATCTACAAAACCAAAATCGCCGAAAGAGGCGGGGTATATTATTGAGTCGACATCCTCAACAAGCGCGCCGTTATTGAATCGACAAATCAAGCAGATGTGCCACAAGAAACTGAGGAAACCAACGCCGGAGCCACCGCGGGACAAGTCGCCCAATGCACCAACCACATCGCCATACAGTCGCTAAATACTCGGGCTCGAATCGCTTTGAGCCCTTCTGCTTCTTCTTGTACTCCTCTAGTTCGCCCTGCAGAGACGTCGAACCGCCGGACCTCGATTTGGTGGCTCTCAGCGCGCAGTCGAACCTCACGTGAGCTTCTCGTCCTGCGTCGAGGCGCGTAGGCTTGTTGCGTACGACTAGAGGCCGTTCTTCGCCAAAGCCGCGATGTGGCCTTCTCGTCCTCGTAGTTGTCCGAGTTGGCCCGATCCCAGGCATACCACTCGGCGCTGGAGGAATACCCAAGACATCGAACTTGTTGGGGTTGTCACCCTTTCTGCACGCATGATCGACCTCATAGGCTGGGGCGAACACACTCGACTGGTGATCTCCGACTTCGTTGGGACAACCGTACTGCGTTTGATAGTAGAGTCACAACGCCACCAACAGGTTCGATAATGCAGAACGGTTCTCGGCACTCTTCCTTGAATAGAGTGCAGGTGGCAATAAGGAGTAAGCATGGGATGGGGAGCGGCGTGATGTCAGGAATCAACCGGAGAGGCGGCGTTGGAGTTAATCGACTTAATCGGCTCCTTGCTGGGAAGTCACAGACGTCTTGATCAAGGATATCAGGGCATCGGACCACCGACGGGAGCAAATCTGTACACACCGTACCTGTTGATATGATCTGGACGACAGGGTCGAGAATGGAGCGGAAGGAGTACCCGCAGGGAGTGCTCACAGGGCGTAGAAGTCGAGCAGAGGGTATTCTGGGTACTCGTGGACAGTTTGGAGACAGTGCATCGCAGGTCCGTTCGCAGTCAGGACCTCTTTGTGCTTGCGCCGGAAGGAGGTTTTGGTGAGAGTCGGAGACCTCACCGCCCAAATAGGTGTCAATTGCAATTGCATTGGCCTCGAAGGCACCACCCTCGATCTTCAAAGAGGGAAAGACTGAAAATATCGCCATCGTGGTCAAAGATGAGGACGTTCTTCTCTGTGTCGACCTAATTCTTGGGACCATTGGTGGTCCTCGGACCTGTAGGTACATTGGTGGTGCGGAGGACGTTCAGACCGACGATGATACCGGGCCATTGGGGCCTTGTCGTTGGTCGTCGTTGAATTGAGCGGGGACAGTGATGACGGGGCTCATGAAGGAGCTTCCAAGCCAGGACTTCGCAATTTCTTTCAAATTAGTGAGGACCACCCGATAGGATTTCTCTACGAGCCTCCAACGCTTTCAATAATTCGTCCTCCATTGTTGTCAGGTTCAAGGTGCAACACAAAACAATAACAACACAAAGCTGTACCTGCAAACAAATAAGATACGGGTAAGAGTAGTATTATCTCTCACCAAAAGACACTACACGCAAGCGGTTTTCGCTAGATATTAAATTATGAGTACCTGGCGGATTCGCAACGGCAACGAGAAGATGGCTAGGAAAGGGCTGGCTTTTATTACATGAGAAATCGGAGCGTTTAGGACTTGCTCACCTCGGTATAATGGTGTAATGCATACCTCAGATCGAAATCATTTCCCAAGTTTCGAGTGGATTGCGGTGAGATCGAGAGGCCCTGGTCTGTTGGCGAGTCGATGGGTTGGGATAGTCGATCTGTCGTTTTCGTCGTCATCATCGTGGAGTGTCCATCTGCGCGGACCAACCGAACATGCAGCACTGGTGGCATGAACTCGCCGCGTGCTACGGAGCACGCGGCGGAGATGTCAGGAGTGAATGCGGTTGGCTCGCGCTTCTTTGTCACCAATTGATAACAAGGCGGCCACATTTCAGGACCACTCTTTCAGACGTGACAGGGCGAGCACCAACCCACCTCACTGATCACACGCCCCAAGTGGGCCTTGGACTTAGTGTTGCGTCGAGGCCGTCCGCATTTGGACAACTCATGAGCCTAGGCCAAATTGGGATGAGTCTGCACGAGTCGGGACAAAGGAAAGAGGGGCAACAGTAAAAAATTACCAGAAAATCCGTTAAAAAATTGTATGTTATCTATATCTTGAATAATTATATACTAGTCATCATTGAGATACTCGTCCGCCCCATTTTCACCCATACCAGCTACAGTACTTTACCACTCACTGGTCACGACCGGTCACTGGTCATTTGCTATCCGCCGCCTAGCTAGATAGAAAATGTAGACTTTAATACTATTAATAATAAAATGAAAGTAAGCCTATACCTTTTCTAGCCTTCCGGTGGCACAGCGAGGCGATTGCATGGTGAAGTGGACCAAAGTGGCCACTCTGAGTTTTGTACCCTTCCCACCTCGATCTCGAGCCCTCATGTACTTCGGATGTAGCATGAAAAATATTTATAGATCCAAAATGAATCTAAGATTTGTTTTTCAGATATAAGGACAGAGCAAGAGTGCTACAATCGGCCTACCTCCCTGTTGCACTCACTCTACTGCAATAGCCAAAGGCACCAAACCCATAAAGCATGACGAAGTTTTTTGCCAGCATTGTGAAGAGCAATCAGGGCTTGCTCTTGCTGAATATAACCACCTTTTGGCTTTGGGAGGCAAGCCACGACCCAAAACCATTGCCAACACCATGGACGATGCTCTGCATACACAAGGATATTATATTTAGACTCTAAATTATATACAATATTATATATGAAATAAAACAACAGGTTTTGTCTCTTGAAAATGTCCGTGAAGGTGAATGACCAGTGAGTGGTCAAGGCCAATATTTGACACCCTACAGTTCGACTCATTCCCGATGATTTCTTGCAGTAGCGCGGTCACACAATAAACATATAATATAGATACATCTATAATATGGGTTTCTGCCCAATACGAGCTCATACGGAGAGCCCAGACGTGTCCCAAAACATCTTGACCAGTGACCCATAAAGTACTGTAATATGACGTCACCACCTGTGCGTGAAATACCACCCCTAAAGTGTCGGTCACATTGTACAATTTGAACGGGTAATTTTTGCATTGTATATACATATTTTTGGCTAGTTCACGACACATGCAGACCGGTGAGAGAGCTCGCAATACGTCGACTCACCAGTTACCAGGACTCATCCGAATTAGGAAGGTGGGGCCGAGTCCTGGCAAGTCGGCCCAAAAAGGCAAAACTTCTTGATGGGTCGGCCAAAGACTCGCCAAGCACACGACTCGCGGCAACACTACTTGGACTCTAAGTCTTCCAAACCAAACCAACATGGCCACTCAAACGCCAAAGTCAACCCGCTTGTGAGCACCCAGACCCAGAGAGTTAGACCAGCATTGTTTCTGACCATCGAAAAGCCTGCATTTAGACCGTGCGGCGCTTCACTCCAATCAAGGTTACACCGCTGATCTTGTGCGTCATACAGAGATCACTTTGCAAGATGGTACAGATTCGAAGTATCACCTGGAGTTGTTTGTGGGAAACCAGGAGATAGAATTACAAAAGAATGGTAACCGGACCTTGACACCAGTCAAACACTCGTATGTCCCTCGTTTCCTCGCGATATATGCTCACTAAATACTCTCTGTGTGCAGAGATATTTCTCCGACATCCGTGATGCGCGTGAAGATCCAAAGGGTCACATTTCATGTAAAGAGGACACAAATGATCGTGGTGATCGACCTACAAGGGCTCTCTGATGACTATTGGGACTCCACAAAGCATGAGGTTACTGTATTGAGTCAGTCTGATGACCGATTAGTCCGCTCATGTCTAACAAAATGGGCAGAAAACGTTGTCATTGGAAGGGATCATGTGTCTCTAGAATTACAATTCTCTGCGAATGCTACCGTTCGTCACCCTACCACAAATTACCTCAGTCAGCTAACAATGTCCCCATAGGCGGAATCTCTGCGCTCGTCGCTCCAAGAACTTGAAGAATTGATGGAGGGATTCAAACCTCTGATGAGTAAATCGATGGAGAGGACTTTGGGAAAAGGAATTCACCTTGGTACTATATTTGCTGAGGTCAGCTCTGCCCGTATGGAAACCAGCAGAACGTTGATACCCCTTAGTTCGATCCGATCGCAAAGGCTGCCCTCGGTGTTGCCAAAGTCACATTTGAGGTTCGTATTTTCTACCCGTGGATCAAAAGCAGAGGTAACGCTCGATCAATCAGCTCATGAAGGAACAAAACCGATACGACCAGTTGCCATCGAGCCTGTTGGATCGATTGCGACGCGTCTTGCCTTTGGCGGACAAGGTTGCAGATGAAATTGTCAGCGAAGAGACAGAGATATTGGATAAGATAATGCCGCGAATGTTCGAAGTGATGCAAAAGATCGCCAAATTTTTATGCAACTACGTCAAGCGCGGGCGTTTCAGTAGGCTGTCTCTCTTTTCTGGATTTCGCAAATACTGATGATCGCAGAGCGAACAGGAGATGCGCTGGTTTATTCCAAGGACAAGGAAATGATGGAAGAAATAGACGGAGAGTTAGCAAACGTCATTGAGGACTTCCTGCGTGCAGTCGATGTCGAGGCCCTGCGTCTAACCAAAAGGATTGGTAAGATTGTCTCAATACCGCATGAGCCCATTCTCAGTAGCTTTGTGTAGAGCAAGAGCTCCTGCTTAAGCGTCTTAAACCTATCGAGATCGGCTATCACCAGGACTTCTGCTGTATGGAAGGCACCCGCATATCTCGGCTTAAAGAAATCGTAGATTGGGCGGCCAATAAATTAGAGGAGAAAGGGCTTCTCCAGAGCAATACTTACTGGATCTACGGCTTACCCGGAATCGGCAAAACGTCGTTAGCTCATTCGATCTGTGCGAGCCTCCACGATCAAAGGAAGCTTGCCGGGGCCTTTTTCTGCCGGAGGGATGATCCTACCTTGAGCGAGCCCAGAAATATAGTCCCGACTCTCATCCACAAACTGGCGGAAATCTTCCCCCCTTTTCGAACCATTGTGGCAAATTGTCTTCGTAGCGACCCAAACTTGACACCAGAGTCAATGAAAGACTCATTCTTTCCTGACTTGCTCGATAACCTTCCCAAACGCCCAAACGATTTCCTCGTCTTTGTCATTGACGCATTCGACGAATGCGGCGACGATCGTAGTCGTCTACGCCTCCTGACGCTTCTCACGGGAGTGGCTACACGTGCTTCGTGGCTGAAAATCATTATCACCAGCAGACCCGAAGCCGATATCCGACAGTTCTTTGATGGGCTCACCCAGTCCTCGTACTCTGGATATGATTTGGCTAGAGATGAAGAAACCAGCGGTGATCTGCGGACCTTCGCTCGAAGCGAGTTTGCCCTGGTCCGCCCAAAATGGTATCTCCCCGCGTCTTGGCCAGAAGAATCGCTCCTGAACAGTGTTATCTCTCGGGCGAATGGTCTCTTCATCTTCATCAAGACCCTTGCTCTTGCCCTTGAGCATTGTGAGGACCCCACACAGTCTTTACAGGCAGCCTCCGAAGGTTCGGCTGGTGCTGGGTTGGAATCCCTATACAGACTTTACTCAAGTATCCTAAAGTCGCGAATAGTACATCGTAAAGCTGAGTTTCAGCGGATGATTGGAGTCCTTCTGATAGCAGCTCCATACCGCGCCCTATGCGAGGACACAATTGCAGAGCTGGCGGGAGTAAATCCAAACCTCGTCAAAAAGTGGGTGAATGACCTCAGCTCTTTGCTATATCGAAACGAAGGGACCAATGGAGGGATTCGTGTCCGGCATTTATCAATTTCAGAATTCCTTGTCAGCAGCGATGACTGTCCCTGCGACTATCGAATCAACCCCCAGGGCGCAAATATGCAGCTGGGGATTGATTGCCTCAAGAAAATGGTTCGGCAACTCCGTTTCAATATCTGCGGGCTCGAGGATTCCCGACTGGCTAATGCGGACATCCAAGATCTCCCATCCCGAATCATAAAGAACATCCCCGACTGCTTGCAATATAGTTCTCTTTATTGGTCAAATCATCTTTGTTTTGCTCCCGACAATAATGATCGGCGGGTGTGGGGTAGCTTGGAGGAATTCTTTGAAGGATTGTGCCCATTATTTTGGATAGAAGTATTGAGCATTTTGGGAATGGTTCCGATGGGTGCTCCGAGCATTCGAAACGTGATATCCTGGGCCAAGGTGAGTCCAGCTTCCAGCTTGTATCCTGGGTAAATCTGATTGGCAGTAGAATGGAAATCCAACCCTTCTTGAGAGAATTCAGGACGTTTGCCGTTTCATCATCGCCTTTCGCACCCCTGTTTCTATCAGCGCTCCACACACGTATCTTTCAACCCGACCCTTCTTGCCCTTACGCTCGACTTTATCAAAGACCTTCATCACGAGGTTTTCTAAGGCCATCAAGGTTGAGAGAGGGAGATTGTTGTCATGGCCAGCACCGCCATTGTCATGGATTGGACATTATGGCCCTATTGCTTGTATTAGCTATTCCCCCAATGGACGGCAGGTCGCTTCCGGATCCCACGACTGGACCATTCGGATCTGGGATGCTGAAACCGGTACTATAAGTGGTGAGCCCCTTAAGGGGCACACCTCCAAGGTGGGGTGCGTTGCCTACTCTCCGGATGGTCGGCACATTGCCTCTGGATCTGATGACAGGACTATTCGGGTCTGGGATGCTGAAACTGGTGCCGCAGTAGGCACAGCTCTAGAGGGGCATAGCGAGGGTGTGAGGTCTGTCGCCTACTCTCCCGATGGGCGGCACATCACTTCTGGATCTTATGACAAGACTATTCGAATATGGGATGCCGAGACTGGTACTGCAGTTGGCAAACCTCTGGAGGGGCATAGCGAGGGTGTGACGTCCGTCGCCTGCTCTCCCGATGGGCGGCACATCACTTCTGGATCTTATGACAAGACTATTCGAATATGGGATGCCGAGACTGGTGCTGCAGTTGGAAACCCTCTGGGGGGGCATTGCAAGGGTGTGAGGTCTGTCGCCTACTCTCCCGATGGGCGGCACATCACTTCTGGATCTTATGACAAGACGATTCGAATCTGGGATGCCGAGACTGGCGTTGCAGTTGGCAAACCTCTGGAGGGGCATAGCAAGGGTGTGACGTCCGTTGTATACTCTCCCAATGGGCGGCACATCATCTCTGGGTCTAATGACAAGACGATCCGAATCTGGGATGCTGAGGCTGGTGCTGCAGTTGGCAGACCTCTGGAGGGGCACAGGGTGGAGGTGTCGTCCGTCGCCTACTCTCCCGATGGACAGCACATCACGTCTGGATCTTATGACAGGACGATTCGGGTCTGGGATGCTGAGACTGGTGCTGCAGTTGGCAAACTTCTGGAAAGGCATAGCGAGGTTATATTATCCGTCGCCTACTCTCCCGATGGGCGGAACATCACCTCGGGATCGTGGGACAAGACGATCCGAATATGGGATACCGATACTGGCGCTGCAGTTGGCAAACCTCTGGAGGGGCATAGTGAGGGTGTATTATCCGTCGCCTACTCTCCCGATGGGCGGAACATCACTTCTGGATCGTGGGACAAGACGATTCGAATCTGGGATGCCGAGACTGGTGCTGCAGTTGGAAAACCTCTCAAGGGGCATAGCGACTGGGTGACATCCGTTGCCTGCTCTCCTGATGGGCGGCACATCATCTCTGGATCTGATGACAAGACGATTCGAATATGGGATGCCGAGACTGGTACTGCAGTTGGCAAACCTCTGGACGGGCATAGCGAGGGTGTGACGTCCGTCGCCTGCTCTCCCGATGGGCGGCACATCACTTCTGGATCTTATGACAAGACTATTCGAATATGGGATGCCGAGACTGGTACTGCAGTTGGCAAACCTCTGGAGGGGCATAGCGAGGGTGTGACGTCCGTCGCCTGCTCTCCCGATGGGCGGCACATCACTTCTGGATCTTATGACAAGACGATTCGAATCTGGGATGCCGAGACTGGCGTTGCAGTTGGCAAACCTCTGGAGGGGCATAGCAAGGGTGTGACGTCCGTTGTATACTCTCCCAATGGGCGGCACATCATCTCTGGGTCTAATGACAAGACGATCCGAATCTGGGATGCTGAGGCTGGTGCTGCAGTTGGCACACCTCTAGAGGGGCATAGCTCGTGTGTGTCGTCCGTCGCCTACTCTCCCAATGGACGGCACATCATCTCTGGAGCTATTGACAAGACGATTCGAATCTGGGATGCTGATACCGGAGCTGTAATTGGAAGGCCTCTGGAGGAACATAACTCGTGTGTGTCGTACTCTCCCGATGAGCGGCACATCACCTCTGGAGCGATTGACATGACGATTCGAAACTGGGATGCCGAGGCTAATGCTGGAGTTGGTAGCCCACTAGAGGAAGAAACTGCGAGTGTGTTGTCCGTTGCTTCCTCTCCCAATGGGCAGAACATCGCTTCTGGATCTCATAGCAACACCATCCGTGTGTCGGAGCCATTTTCACACCAACCATCCTCCACTTGTAATCCACCATATGCTCATTTTTATGCACAACCTGACTCACAGGGTTGGGTCAGAGACTCAGACGGCGGCTTACTCTATTGGGTACCCCTGGATTGTCGTATAGGCCTCCATTCGCCCGCTCTCATTACAATCCCTCTCACATCTGACATTCGATCAGTTTTACTTGATTTTGAAGACGCTGCCTTTGGAACCGCATGGCCCCAAATTTTCAACAGTGCACAGCGCTAACCACTCTTCCCTCGTAACCTTTTGTATATAATTTGGTGTATGAGATGCTCTGTGGTTATTGAAGCTCGATCCCGTCTTCCTTAAGCTCCTCATTTTGTCACAAATGGCCAGCGCCCACCAACCAAGGTACGCATCCGACACGAGGACGACTACGGAGGTACAATCGACGTTACGAAGGTAGATGATACGTTCATTCGTGACAGCATACCAGAATAGTATCTATTTGCATGGACAACCAAACAGCGAGATGTACGCGGCAGGTACGGAAGACGGAGAATAATCCAAGAGTTAGGACTTCAGATACCGATGGGGAGACAAAGACGAGTCCAAAAATTAAAATTAAAATTAAAATGAACTAGCATTCGAAAGCAGACTGTGTGGGTTTTCGGGTTTACTCTCACACGGCAAAGGGGCAAAGAGGAAAGGTACTATATTCGTGCTAAACAGTTGTTGGCAGAGTGAGGAACCTCGGGATCCGCACTCTGCGAGCTAATATACATGAAGTCGTCTAACACAGTGAGACATTAAGACGTTAGGGTAGCGAATTACTAATCATAAGAAGGAACAGATCTAGGCCCTCAATGGTGCCAGGTCCTGAGGATTGCGCTTGGGCCCGAGTCGGTGCGGGAGTCCCGATCGGCAGAACAACAACGGAACGGAATAGTCACGGGTGAGATAGATAGCGTAACGGTAACGGCCTGGGGTCAGGTCGTTACACAGATGTAAGAGTTGGTCGTACTTGTTGTCCTCGGTAGTCTCAGTAATCACCCGAAATACAACCGATTCCCTATATATGAAGAGAAGACTGTCGTACAGGTGTAAAGGTTCTGAGATGGTGGGTCGAGGAGTTTAAGTAATGATTGACCAAACACCGACAGGCCGGGACAAACTAAATAGCAGAGGACGGATAAACGAATACCTTACAACAGACGTGGGGTCAAAATCGTGAATAATTTTTGAGCATATACTTAATCAGGTGACGTTTATGACCTATATCAAAAGGGGTCGAGGTTGAGAAATTGGAGCTGAGGTGTGACGGAAAATGAAACTCCCTTACTTCCTTATTCTATCTACCTCTACGATAGGACTACTTATATAGTGATAACAGCCAAGCCACAACATGAAACCAGTATCAGAATACGCGGAAACAGATCCACAACCCGGTACATAACCGATATTAAGGAACCGTAATCAAACCCAAACCGTACCTACTATGACGAGAACAACAATATTCCGACAAGGTGCCACAGAACCCGAAGATGCGCGTCTCTTCTGGGAGGGCCGGGGCGAAATTACGCGACCCTCCTTTGGAAAATTGAGAGACAAACACAAAAGGAGCGGCGGGCGGCGGAGTCCAAAGAAATCGCGGGAGAACGAAACCGAGCGACCGAAAAAACACTACGGCGGTTAGACCATTTCATCGAGAAAACACGGAGAGGAAAAGAGAAGAGCCTTATGTGACAGACTTGGTTTAGGACCAAAGAGACGAGAGTCTTGGAGTAGTCAGGAGAGAGGAAGCAAGCAGGCGTGAACGGCGAGGAGCGGATGGAAAGTGGGAGAGAAGGGTAGACGGCGCTGTGGGTCGTAGGGTTGGGTTGTTGACTCGAGCACAAGAAGTCGCCATAGAGCCGCGCGACTTCCACAGGCGGTACGCGGTCGTTGTTGTGTCGGCATGTTACTATACTCGTGAAATTGCATCGCAGGCCGACGACGAAATTTCACCAACGACGTATAGTAAATTCGGTACAATGCGCAAGCAAATCCCGTTGTGACGTATGGCAAAATGAATGCAAAATGAACGCGCCTGCAGGAACTCCCCTGTGGCCCCTCCCCAGCGAAGCACAGATGGATATATCGACAACGCTCTTCGCGATTCAAAAGATGACAGTGGAGAGTATCCAAGTTCAACAAGGTCGGCGGCCTCCCACGACCCGGATCGCTTTGTTTTGTCATCGAACTTGCTTCCGCAGAACTTGCTTCTTGCTTCCTTCCGTCCGGCCACCCCCGTTGTTCACCATTTCCCCAAGCAAAATGTCTCAGTGGATGAAGCAAGTGCAGGTCGAGAAGCTGGATGTTCCACTCCTAGCTGGAGGAATCATTATCGGAGTTCTCTGGCTCCTTCGAGCACGGAGGAACTCGGTTGGGGCCCAAAGCAACGAGCCTCCCGTGCTACCCTACTGGATTCCATGGCTGGGACACGCACTATCGTATGCGTCTGGTAGCGATAAAGTTTTCAGAGCCGCCCGGTATGGTTCCTTGAAAGTACCTCGTCCAGAACGTTTTTTGAATGCCTCATATTAGGAACTACACCCCAGATCAGGGTCCGGTTTCCATAATGCTGGGTGGACAAAGGATCTATGTACGTCTTGTTCGCAACAGTTGAGAATTGATTTGCTGAGACGGTTCAATCAGGTTGTGACGAAAGAAGCGGATGTCCGCGAGGTCTTCCGTAGCAACAAGGTCCTTCAGTTCGAACCGATGGTCGAATGGGGATTGGGCCGTATCTTCTCGTTAAGCGACGACGGCGTCCGTGCACTCCGTCATGATTTGGATGGAAAGGGAGACACGATGCTATTCAACCAACACACGTTCTATGCCAACGCACTCAAGGAAGGCCCTGAGCTCGAGCAGTTCACTCGGGGCTTCTGTCACGAGCTGTACAAGCTACTGGACAGGCTTGATGAGCAAGTCGGTGACGGGGCCATAGAAGTGGAGCTCCGTGATTGGTCAAGGACACTCCTCGGTACAGCAGCTACGACTGCCATGCTCGGACCTGCAATGTTAGAGCGTATTTGCCCTGACATCCTTCCCAGCCTCTGGCAATTCGATGCAGACCTCTTCAAATTTGTATTCGGTTTACCTCGGTGGGTCATTCCCGATGCATTCAAGAACCGAGAGAAGATTGTCGACGCCTTCGAAGAGTTTACGAAGGACCCTCGCAATAAGGAGGGCGCGGTCCCGATGATCACTGCTCGGGAGGAGATCATGCGAAGAGCTGGGATGGGAGGTAGAGACATGGGTGCAAGTACCTTCTCCGTCTGGTCTGGGTGAGTCGTCTGGTACGTTACTCCACTGTGCCTTCGCTGAGCATGACCGGAAACCAGGCTCCAGGCAAATTCCATCCCCGCGACCTTTTGGATGCTACTAAACATCATTACCACCCCAGGTTTGGTGGATCGCTTACGTGAAGAGATCGCACCAGTCTTTACCCCTCCCGAAGGCATCCCTTCGCAGCCAGTCCGCGTACACGACCTTGGACGCCTCGTGCGGAACTCACCCCTATTACGTTCCACCTTCTACGAGGTACTACGTACCTGCGGAGGGACAGTCTCCAATCGTGTTGTCACGGAAGACATCACGATCGCCGGAAAGTTCTTTAAGAAGGGAACACCCGTAATGTTGCCTTCCCGACCTCAACATATGGACGCCGCTATATGGGGCGAGGACTCTGACCGGTTCGTTGCTGATCGATTCATTCGAGCTGAGGATAAAGGCAGCAAGTTTGGGGACCGTGGAGACAGTTCTCAAGGAGAAGTCGACGAGAAGGTTATTGAACGGAGACGGTTGGTCAAGGAGAGGATGATGCGACCGTTTGGAGGCGGAGTGTCGCTCTGTCCAGGAAGGTTCTTCGCGAACTACGAGGTTTGGTCGTTTGTGTCTTCTCTAATTTGGCAGTACGATATCACCATACGGGAAGGGGAGAAGATTCCGACTGTCGACTTAAAGACTCCCAACCTCGGGATTATGACTCCCACCCACGACGTGAAGATTCGACTTGTCAAGCGCAGGATTTTGTAGGAGAAGAAGATCTGTTCTATGTGACTAAAGATATGTAGAGCTCTCAGGTCCAGTGTAATATATGAAATGTGCTCGATCCAGCTTGGTGCTATGGAGGATCCGAATCTGTTGAGTAGGTTCAATTGGTCACCTAGTCTAATGTGACAATGCTCCTATGTGTAGAATATATCCTGAGCTTTTGGCCTTGCATAGGGCTATTTCATCAGGCTGTGTTTCACTCCCACCTCTGTGGGGTGGTGGAGGACAAGGGAGAAACACTCCTCACACACACTTCTCACACTCTTATATCTGCCGGAATTTGGGATGCAGTGCGCGGGCCTCGGCGCGTTCCGATTGGGACGGGGAATCCCCGGATACTTCCCGGTCTAGCCCTGGCGACTGCGGCACGTCACTCCTTAGCTTTGTGCAACAATGAGAAGCTAAGGTTACTTCGATCATGAACCAAGCCTGCACGCAATGATTTGTTGTGTCATCGAAGCAAACCAACAGGCTTCTCCCCTGAGGTTGAACCAGAGAAGCCGGGAGTTTCACCTTTCATTGGAGGAAATTTCATCCCCGTTCTCTGGTTCTGTGGCAGCATGATGCGACCAAGAGCAAGACTACCCTCCTGGATTCTCCTGCACTAGCATTTGCGGCTGGTTGCGCCAAGTATTCAGAACAACCCCGACATAGGAAGAAGGGCTCAGTGATTGTCCAAGGACCAAGGGACACTGCTATAGCCGCGATGCTCGGCCGTGGGATTCTCGACCCCGTCTGGCAACTCGATACGGGTCACGATACGGATCACTTCAACTTTATGTCCGATCTACCTTAGTGGATCATCCCTAACCAAGATCCTCCGTGCATTCGAGGAGTTTGCGCGATGGCCTCGCGACTGGGAGGGTGCCATGCCGATGACCCCTGTTTGAGAGGAGCACATGTGAATAACGAGGATGAACGATAGAGGTATCTGTGCTGCTTTTAAACTACCTAGGTCGCCTATTACGCTCTTTCGGTACGCCATTGCTGAACGAGATGGGAGCCAAGTTCTAGACAAATTCTATTCCCGCAATTTGTTGGCCCCCGGTTTGATGGAGCGCCTATGTGAAGAAATCCCCCAAGTCTTTATCCCACCCGAAAGTGTCGCGTGGTCACGCGGCCTGTACACGGACGCAACTGTACTACAGGAGCCCCCTTATTGCTTTTTACCTCCTACTAGGTGCTGTGCACCCACTACTGATATAATGAGACCCAGTTCGACCCCCGCCCTTTTCCCACTATCCCTCTATAGAGTCTCCGGATGCTGGCCAAGATGATTTGAGATTGTCCTGGAGTCCTAATGAGGCGTTGAAGATATATCTTACCTCCCACACTACCCCTGCTGTGATGACTGGTCTGAGACCTTTAGGCTTTCATAATAAATTTTGCTGGATACATATATTATTATTGGAAATGCATATTTGTTATGGGGTCGTAGTTCATCGGTAGAACGTCCGCTTAGCACTCAGAGCCTGCGGGAGGTAGCGTGTTCGACTCATGCCGTCTCCATTTTTTTTCATCTAGTTGTGAGAACCCTTTTTGCATGCGATGACATGCAGTCCTTCGATCTCTTATACATGCCATATTCCATCATGCAGGTTGCCACGGGCATCAGGTCAATACCTAGCAAGTCGTAGACCAAATTTTCCAATTCCAGGGGTGTTTTGGGCGCATATCGGCCTTGTTATAAACACCACTTCCTTGTCCCCGGCTTGTCTCCACAATGTACTAACTGGAAGTGAAAGGCACATCGTTATCAAGGAAACTGCCAATATATATTGTTTGTCTGCATCACGTCCATCGAAGCAATGGTTAGCCCTCAATGATCCAATGGGCCTGAATGATTCATGGGGTTGCTATTCCTATCCACCCTGAACCCATAACTCACGGGAGCCCCGGATGGGCCTACTCTGAATTAAAAATCGATCCGGACTGATCAGTTTGGAGTTTCTCCTGATCATGCTAGGGCTTACTCATCTCCTACTCTCTCACAACTTCAATGTTGACACGGAGTATGAAGATAAACGGCTGCTGTATCTCCCCTCTATATAGCTAGGGCACAGGTCTACCAATCCATGTGCGAAGACTTGACTCAGGTCCAGGAGGTGGGTCTCCGGCGATTCTGAATGAAGTAATAGTACGCCATAGGATATGTCTCCAGAACTTCCCATGCACTGAGAGAAGTACTTGTGGTGAATTTCACCTTTTGTGGTGATTTCTGTGGTGATTTCCACTACAAGTCGAAATCACCACAAGTACTTGTGGTGGTTTTCACTATAGGTATAAATCACCACAAATACTTGTGGCGGTTT
>Ga0307515_10010799_pt1 | contig 17424 bp, 11 predicted proteins | sample 17_EM_MG_FD_194513 | JGI IMG/M metagenome (GOLD analysis project Ga0307515, IMG submission 194513) | Populus trichocarpa ectomycorrhiza microbial communities from riparian zone in the Pacific Northwest, United States - 17_EM | ecosystem: Host-associated > Plants > Roots > Unclassified | place...
ATGTTCTAAAATCATTTGCGACCCTTGCGTCCCTTGGTACCTACAGCTGTCTAATCCTCTGAGCCAATCTTCTGAGGCCACCCTTTTCGAAAATGGTCGGATTGGTGGGATTGGGATTGGTGGGACATCCCCCCTCCACCTCAGCACCCCAGCGGACACCCCGTGCCAAGTCCGTCTATTCACTCCCACCTGTCTCGCTTCCCGGCTATTCCACATCCAACCTTCCACTTTTGAAGCCCGACCCGCCTCTATCCTCTAGTCCTATTGCCGGCCTCTTTTTCGTTTCGACTTAACCCCTCGCGGCTTTCTACTCGGCACTTTCACACCTTACTGAGGCTCACATGGACAGCGAATTCCGTCCCTTTCCCGGTTCCGCTCCACCCTCACGCCCGCTCGCTCGCGATGACGAATGGAGGAAACGGAAACGAAGAGCCTCCCTTCGTATTTCGTACACTGCTTGTCACGCTAACACAAATTGCCGGCTCGGCCTCAAAACTTCATCTACGCCACCACCCATGGCATTCTCCCCGATCTCCCCGCAACGGCACCGCTTGAGGTGCCCGTAAAACGCAAACACCGTCGTCCAGCAGCAGCAGCAGCATCATCGTCATAGATTATGTTGCCGGAATAAAGTAGGGTTTTATCCCATTCCCATTCCCATTGTCATTGTCATTTCCTGGCTGGCAATATGATATGATCTGATCACATGTCCGTGATCGCATTCGTCCCTCTCATGCTCTCATGCGCGCGCGCATTAATCAATTACAACAGACGGACGGGTGGAGATGTCACATCGGACATGCCAGCGGACACGGCCCGACTCCACACAGAGGGAGAAAGTCAGTCAGTCCTTTGATTGCATTGCACAAGCACCCCTTACCTTCTGCTACCTTTTGGCACACTGCTGGACTGAACTCGCCTGAGCATCAACGGTGGCAACAAGGCTCAAGGTGTTCGTTGCCTACGCATGCGCGTCCTGGGCTGTTGTAGGATCTGTTCACCCACGCACCCACGCACCCACGCTCGCGCGTACAACTAAGCTCGCTGGGCCGTGCCGTGCGCGTGGCTCGCGAACACTGCGATTCTCCCCCCCCTGCAACTGAAAGGCAGGAAGCGGAAAGCCTATCACGAATGATCTTCTCGACCAGTTCAAGAGAGTGAGCCGGCGCCTGTCCATGCGAGGTTCCGAAAAATGGCTCTACATAGCTCGCCTTCGGCAGTGGCTCGGTTAGGCTTCTCCCATCTGGGATTGTGCGATAGGTACCAGTAAGCAACATCCAGGTCACGATCCCCTCCCACCTTCTCCTTCCCCTGCCCTTTCTCGTGTGGAGCGTAGACTGCCGTCCAAAAGCTTTAGCCGGCAGAGCCGTGATGAACGCCCCTTCATTTGACAATTCCGTTAGATGGTTGGCTGACATCGCGCCAACCTACAAGGGGTGACGCACATCGCTTAGCGCAGGGGCAGAGAAGAGTACAGCCAGTGTCGAGCGGACACGGACCAACGCCACTTGGGTGCAGTCCAAATACTCAACATGATTTAATCTTGCTCGTCTAGGTGACGGGAGGGTTCAATATTCCGGGCTGGCAATAAGATAACAAAAGTAGGAACGGGGGAACGGTACCTGCTTGGATAAGTGGTTCAGACAGCCGTGCCATCGTTTCCCATTTAGGATATCGACGAGAAGGACAAATAGCAAATGGCAGGGGGAGAGGGGGGCAGTTCGTAGGCAAGGGCATCCACGGTCACCTGTGAACTGTGAAAAACAGCCCACCTATCAGTCTCAGTCTATCAAGAAGCCTATTTAAGATTCTTTCGTTGGCTCCATCCCTCCGGATGCGGACGAAAACGCTCCCACGCCGATCGACGAGACGCGTCTCATCTTGTGCGGTGCGGGATGCCAATGGGACTGTGGGACTGCCCCCGCTGTCTCGTCCTGTCTGTGTGCACACACACACACACGTGGAGGGCGAGAGAGAGTGAGAGAGAGGGCTCTCCCTTGGGGGCGGTCTATTCTATCCATCCATTTTGCAAAAGGCAAATTATATTGATAGACTGAGGCGGAGAGAGAGGGGGGGCGCACGACCTGACTTGACCTGACCTTGGGTCGGGGCTTCTCAATCCTGCGTGCCATGCCATGCGAGGTCACTCTCTTTTGCTGGTCAACTCAACCGCCGCCGCCGCCGCCTATACCGCTACCGCCTCTCGTCCTCTCCATATTCGTTCACCTCTCGTCTTCCACCTAATTATCCACCTACTTACGGAAGCCGAGTCACACGGTTTGGAGGTCGGTCGGGGCGTAATAAGCAACCACCGACTGCCGGTCGGACCCTCCTTCCCTCTCTCGGGCTGTTTCTGTCGATTGGGAAGTCGTGCTTAGATCCTGTGTGCAGAATATTGAGAGAGATCTCCGACCTTATGGCGCGCTATATGGGGCTGCTAATCCTCTGTCAATCTGTGCTCAATAACCCTCCCTCCCTCCCGCTGTCAGAAACTGAGCCAGGTGTGTGTACGTGGTCCCAACAAACGGCGGGCTCATCACCTTCAAACCGTTCAAACCGTTCGATGACCTCGGAACTCGCTCCACGCCATGCGCCATGCACGAACCAACAGTGAGAGTGATTGCCTTCAAAGTAGGGGACCTATATGCATACAAAAAAATCGGCCCATAAAGCCCCGAGGTTAGCTGTGTCTCCAGAGGAAAACGAAGGGTCGCAGTGAGGTGAGTAGTGAGTGGAAAGTCCGCAGGGTCATTGGAAATCACGAAACGCCACTCTCTCCCCTTCCCCTCCCCTCCCCCTTTCAGAGGCAGTGAACTGTGGGATCCTACGCTGTACATACCCCTGTGCGTTTATCATCCGAAATCCTTGTCCCTACAATCTAGATTCCACAATTGAATTCCCATGGATTTTTTTTTAATTGCGGCGCACAAATATAATGGACACTGTGTTGTCTGTCTTCGGGGGCCCACTCCCGCCTCGCCCGAATGTATTCCGCAATGTCAGTCCTCGCCTTCCTTCTAGTGAGGAGCGGATTTCGCTACACACAGACGCAGACACCGGGAGTTTCATTCAGGAATGGAAGGCTTTATAGTTTTTATTTTATTTGGGAAGGAGGGGAGGGGCGCGGCTTGACTCCCCGACGTTTCGTGTTGAGTTTGAGCGTCTCGGTCACGCGGGGTTACGGCTACCGGGACGCATCATGCCACGCTTTTCCGTCCAAATCAAACCAAATTCCTTCCTTGCCCCGAGACAAGGATACAACACCACCTAATATTCATTGGAAGCAGCATTTAGAAGCAGCCATTTGGGGGGGGTTGAGTGATTCAACCCTGAACTGGACGTCGACGTCGACGTCTTGTGGTCTTTTTGCACCAGGTTTGACAGATCCGCCCGTTTTGCAACCCTTGATCCCTTGATCCGTCTTCGTCTTCGCTGCAAGGGACGAAAGGGATCACCACTACTGCATTCGAGTCTATATCACAGTCCCAAAACGTTAGTCGTTGCTGTATGGGCTCCGCTTTGGCTAAGAAGTCGAAATTCGGGCGTTATACAATGGAACAATCCTTTTTCCATCAAATCCACTCCCTGAAACTAAAATTCGTGTCTGAACATTTGTCGAAAACTACAGCCAATCAGAAGTGATTTCGTGAAACCTGGTGTGTGACAGAGAGCGCAACCCCGAATCGCGGGAATAAATGATATATATATATTTCCTCTTTAATTCACAATTCCGATTCTGCTGGCCTTAGATAGGACCTTGTAACTTCCGATTGTGATGGTGGAGTTGGCTCCCGCAGCCCGCAGCCCAAGCCCAAGCCCCAGACCCAGCTATAAGGTATTCGCATTACATACTCCTCGATGAAACATGTAAAGAACTGGTGATACAGGTAGCGGTGACGAGTGCAGAACAGAACAGCCGATATCCGCGTTTCTGCTCTTTCCGGTTTATCCATGACGGCCTGCCTACTCCAAACAGGAGACAAAAACACCACGAGGAGACGATGATGTGACGTTTACTTATCTTATATATTCTTGGAAATGGTATCGCAGAAAGAGGGTTCCTGTAAGACGTAGACACGGCTTTGTTTCTTTGGGATACCTCATGTTGGACCTCTTCAGAGCTTATCATCCTGAGCCAATCGCTCTCTTGCTTTCCCGTCAATGGCAATAGGTTGCATTTTAAGGCGAGTGATCGATCAATGACAAGTTGGAATAGAATATAACGCCATATCATGAAGGGAGTACGAATCACTAAAATAAAATGGCCATACAAAGGCTTTACTGTTAGCAGCTCCAAATTGAAACTTTAAGGGAAAGGCGCGCCTCTGATCTCCTTAGGTCAGAAGCAAACCCACGAAACGAAAGTGGAAGGTGTAACCGCTAGCCGCAGAGCGGCGGCAAGGACTTAAGCGGCAGAACAGGATAAGAAAAGTGGGCCTTTGAATAGATAGTGCTATGAAATAGTTGCCATTCGGAACCAGAGCCCACACATGGGTGTGAATAGGAGATCTTTGGAACTGTATGCTATGCTCCATGCGCTATACAGGTGTTGTACTATATATAGCGATGAAAGATGAAAGCCCAGGGGTACATCTGGCTAATAGACTAGAGTGACGGAGGTGAGGGGAAAGAACCGTGAGGGATCCCCTGGACCAACGTCGCTCTATATATACAAGAGAGATAGCCAAACAATCACACAAAACAGACGTCACAGGAAATAGGAGACAACTGGAAAGAGAGGACGTCATAGGGAAACACGTCATAGAACCAGAATAGAAGAACAGACACAGAACAGACAACAACGCTCAACACTGGCCTCAAAGGTTGCTTGTCCTCCCACTTCAGCCTGATATACGATCTCCTCAATCAGATAGTGCTCTTATAGATTATTCAAGTTCGATGTGTCACATGAATAATCCATGAATGATGATTTCTTGTTGCAAATGCACACCGAAAGATTCCCATGCTGATGTCGTGTTGTCAGAAAAAGAGAAGAGATCCCGTAGCATAGCCGAAGATCGTCAGGTTCTTACGGTATCCTTGAGTGATCATTGGAAGAGGCATCATCCCTAGTAATATTGCAGTGATTACTCCCATATGACACCTTCCGGTCGTCCCGTGTTGCTCAATTATGCCGAGCACACTCCGAACATGGTCAGCTTGGACACTGTATCATCGACGTAGTGCACCTTCCTGGTCCCCAGGCCCGAAACCAGAGTGATCCTCATTAGTTGCTGGTATTACATTGAATCTGGAACGAAGGTACTGGAACTAATTTGAATATTGACGTGTATCATTCTTATACTGTTTCCCACTCTGACATATAGGCGATCTCTGGGCACATGGCACACCAAATATTTCAAGTACCAGGGGTTCTAATTTGTGAAGCCTCCTCGCTGCGGAGAGCGTCCATATCGGCAAAGTATGATACCTATACAATATATATATTATATTGGGTACTGACAACCCGAGTTACCATGACACTTAAGGATGGTTTAGTCATGGTTCCGCTTTAAGATGGGTTTGCTCGCTCTTTATTGATATGGAAGCCATTGCCATTGCCCGTGTGGTATGAGAGGAGTGCTGCAGGTGCGGTTGACGTCAGACTCTGACTAATACGGTGCTCTATTTGGCGTCTCTGGAAGGACTCCCTGTGATAAGCAACTTAGCAGTCTCGATCAGTAATGATGGTTGAAACTTCAATAACCGAGAGAGCAGCTAAGACCAAACTACATGCGGATGTTCCGCGACAAGAAAAGGCTAAGAAGGTGCATTTTTGAATATGCGAGTCCACGAGGTTCCAAAGGCAAAGTCGTGAAAGTCAAGAGAAACGAAACGATTATGAGATGTAAGGGGGATTGTCGGGACGTTAGGTGAATGCAAGCCTGCGCGGCAGTCGTGGGGTACCCAGTAGAGTAACCCACCCCCTGAGTCCCTGACCCAACCATCCATGTCGGGTTTTGCAAGAAATTCAGCATGTATTGGGTTACAAGAGACAGTGTACTGCACGTCAGAAGAGTAATCAATAGACTGGACCGGGTAGGTATACAACTCACGAAGCTTGGCGGCTTCTGTACTAACCTCGGAACCCCAAGTTCTAATGGTGCGGTCGTCAGATCCGGAGATGATGCTCCGCCCATCAGGAGAGGGAGCGACGGACCGCACATAGCCAGTGTGCCCTTTGAGAGGATCGCCGACCGAAGCGCCAGTCTCGGCATCCCAGATTCGAATGGTTCTGTCGTCGGATCCGGAGATGATGCGCCGCCCATCAGAAGAGTAAGCAACGGACCGCACCCAGTCAGTGTGCCCATTGAGAGGATTTCCGACTGGAGCGCCAGTTTCAGCATCCCAGATTCGAATGGTGCAGTCGTCGGATCCGGAGATGATGTGTAGCCCATCGGGAGAGTATGCAACAGATCTCACATGGCGATTATGCCCTGTAAGATGCTCGCCAACCTCTGCGCCAGTCTCGGCATCCCAGATTCGAATGGTGCAGTCGTCGGATCCGGAGACGATGCGCCGCCCATCAGGAGAGTAAGCAACGGACCACACGCCGCCAGTGTGCCTATCGAGAGGATTTCCGACTGAGGCGCCTGTCTTGGCATCCCAGATTCGAATAGTGCGGTCGTCGGATCCGGAGATGATGTGTAGCCCATCGGGAGAGTATGCAACAGATCTCACATGGTGATTATGCCCTATAAGATGCTCGCCAACCGAAGCACCAGTCCCGGCATCCCAGATTCGAATGGTGTGGTCGTCCGATCCGGAGATGATACGCCGCCCATCAGGAGAGTGAGCAACGGACCACACCCCTCCAGTGTGCCCATCGAGAGGATTTCCGACTGAGGCGCCAGTCTTGGCATCCCAGATTCGAATGGTGTGGTCGGAGGATCCGGAGATGATGTGCTGCCCATCGGGAGAGTATGTGACAGAATTCACACTGTCCTTGTGCTCTATAAGATGCTCGCCAACCGAAGCTCCGGTCTTGGCATCCCAGATTCGAATGGTGTGGTCGCTGGATCCGGAGACAATCCGCCGCCCATCAGGGGAGTAAGCGACGGACCACACCCAATCAGCGTGCCCATCGAGAGGATTTCCGACTGAAGCGCCAGTCTCAGCATCCCAGACTCGAATGGTGGAGTCGTCGGATCCGGAGATGATGTGCTGCCCATCGGGAGAGTATACAACACAGTTTACAGCGCCATTATGCCCTGTAAGATGCTCGCCAACCTCTGCGCCAGTCTCGGCGTCCCAGATTCGAATGGTTCTGTCGTCGGATCCGGAGACGATGCGCCGCCCATCAGGAGAGTAGGCGACGGACCGCACCGGGCCGGTGTGCCCATCGAGCGGATTTCCGACTGAAGCGCCAGTCTCAGCATCCCAGATTCGAATGGTGTGGTCGTCGGATCCGGAGATAATGTGCTGCCCATCGGGAGAGTATGCAACAGAATTTACATCCCCACCATGCCCTGTAAGACGCTCGCCAACCACAGTACCAGATTCTGCATCCCAGATCCGAATCGTGTTATCGCTGGATCCAGTGACAACGCGGGTCCCATTCGAGGAATAACACACACTCATGATGGGTCCCGCGTGTCCAGTCCACTTCAATGGCGGTGCTGGCCATGACGACAGGTTCCCCACTTGTACCTTGATGGCACTAGTGAATTCTCTGCTCAAGGTTCTCGATAGAGGGGACTGTGAGGGCAAGAATGGTCGTGTCGAAATATAGATGTGTGGAGCGCTGATGGAGATGGGGGTGTGAAAAGTGATCAGGAAATGACGAATGTCCTGAATTCTCTCAAGAAGCGTTGAATCCACATCCTGCAGTCAATTCGAATCAGCTTGGAATGCAACTGGTAGCATGCTGGTTGTGCTCACCCTGATCCAGGATAGCAACCTTCGAAGGCTTTGAGCGCCAATTGGGACTATCCCCATAATGCTCAATACTTCAACCCAGAATAATGGGTACAATCCCCCAAAGAAGTTCTTCAAGCCTCCCAACACCAATAGGCGCTCATCGCGGTCAGCTGAAGGGCAAAGATGGTTTGACCAATGGAGACAGCTATACTGCAAGGGATCGGAAACGTTCTGTTTCACTCGGGATGGGAGATCTCTAATGTTTGCATTGGCGAGCCGGGAGTCTTCGAGATTGCAGATATTGAAACGGAGCCCTTGTATCATCGACTCGAGGCAGGTGATACCCTGCTGTGAGTGCGCCCCTCGCAGGTTGACTTGATACTCGCAGCGATCGCTGAGAAAGAAATCGGAAATTGACAAATGTCGGACACGAATTGCTCCATTGGCTCCTTCGTCTCGATATAGCAAAGAGCTGAGGTCATCCACCCACTTTTCGACTAGATTGGGTTTCACTCCCGTCAGCTCTGCAATCGGCCCTTCGCACAGTGGGCGGTATTGAGCCGTGATAATCACCACAATCATCCGCCAAAACCCACCAATCTTGCTGTGTGCTTTCAGGATGCTCGAATAGAGTCCATATAGAGACTCCAAGCCAGTACCAGCTGGGCCTTGCAAGGCTTCCTTCAAAGACTCTTCAGCGTCCTCACAATTCTCAAGTGCGAGAACAAGAGTCTTGATGAAGATGAAAAGACCGTTCGCGCGAGAGATAAGCTCGTTGAAGTCCGATTCTTCAGGCCAAGCCGTGCGGATACGCCAATGCGAGGCCACCAAGGCGAACTGGCGTCGGGCGAAGGTTCGCAAATCATCACTGGCTTCCTGATCGGTAGCCAGATCATAGGGTGAATACAACGAGCTGGTGAGACCACGAAAGAAGCGTTCGATATCGGCTTCGGGTCTACTCGTGATGATAATCTTGAGCCACGGAGCTAGCGCGGCTGCGTCGGTCAAGGCCTTTAGGACATCATGACGATTTTGATGGTTACCACACTCGTCAAGTGCATCAATGACAAAGACGAGTGTGTGCTCCGGGTGGCGAGGAAGAGAGCGGATGAGGTCAAGGAAGAGGGAGCCCTCCATCGACTCTGGAGTAAGGTTTGGGTCGTCGCGAAGGTGTTTTGCTACAACGGTTCGAAAAAGGGGGAAGATTATGGCGAGTTTGTGGATGAAAGTCGGGAGGATGTTTTTGGGCTCGCTCAATTTCGGGTCGTCCCTCCGGCAGAAAAACGCTCCGGCAAGGTGGTTTCGCTTGTGAAGGTTTGCACAGATCGAATGGGCTAACGACGTCTTTCCGATTCCGGGTGAACCGAAGATCCAGTACGTATTCCTCTGGAGAACATTCTCTTGACCCGACCTATTGGCCACCCATTCCATGATTTGATTGAGGAGAGATTGGCGTGTGCCGTCCATACAACAGGACGTCTGGTCATAGCCAGTGCTGGTAGGTTTAAGCCGCTCCTTAAGCCAGAGGTCTTGCTGGACTAGCTCTATACGAAACAGTTGAGAATACACTATCATCAGATTGAGGTCAAGGCTTACTGGCTTCCTTAGCTAGGCGGAGGGTCTCGACATCCATTGCACGGTCGAAATCTTCAATGACCTTGGTCAGCTCTTTGCTCATGTCTTCGATCCGATGCGGGTTCGCCAGCCCACTCAACGTCCTCTCTGCGATCATCAGCATTGCGAAATTCAAAAAGACCGATTGCTCACCGAAACGCCCACGTTTGACATAGTCGCACGAACACTCTGCGACCTTTTCCATCACTTTGAACATTTTTGAAATTGTCTTCTTCAAGATTTCTGTCTCTTCATCGCTGATCTCGTCCGCGACCTTGTCCGCAAAAAACAAAATGCGCTCCAACCGATCGAACAAGTCTAATGGCATTTGGTCGTACTTGTTCTGTTCCTGCAAAAGCTAGAACAGCCGGGTGTCACCTCTGCTTCTGACGGGCAGGGGCGGGAACAAACCTCAAACGTGACTTGGGTAACACTGAAGGCAGCCTTTGCGATCTCATTCAACTAGAATGCGTCAACACCTTGATGGTTTTAATGGGAAAACTGAGAACCGACCTCCGAGAATGCAGCTCCGAATTTAATACCCTTTTCCAGAGCCTTCTCCGTCGATTCCTTCATCAGTGGGGAGTAATTACCTAACAACTCTTCGAGTTTAAGGAGCGACGACCGCAGAGAATCCGTCTATGCGAAGAGCGTAAGCAGCCTGCCGTGGACAATTGTCGGAAGACGAACTGTAACTTCTGCGGAGAAGTGTAATTCCAGAGGGTGACTATGCTTCCCAGTAACAATGTCCGCTGCGCCCTCTCGGTCAGTAATGAAACGACTAGTCGGTGATTCCAACTGACCCCGTACTAGGAACTCGTGGGCTGTGGTGTTCCAATAATCCTTGAAAAGGGCTTGAAGGTCGATCTCTTCGCTACCCTGCTCCTGCTTCCCCAACTTGAGAAGACCGCTCTTCACTTGAATCTCGACATGCATCTGGGATGTCGGAGATACATCTCTACATATGCAAAGACTTTAGCAAGTGCACGTATCAAAGAAACAAGGGGCATACAGGGGCTTCGTTGGTTCCCAGGTCCGGTTGTTTATCCTCAGTAATTCTCTCTCCCTATTGTCGACTAACAACCTGAGGGTATACTTCAGCTTTGGAATGACTTGGAGTGTAATTTCTGTATGATGGCTGAGATCAGCGGTATGCGCCGGAATTGAAGTGAAGCGCGCCTACGATCTAGATAGAGGCTTGGAGGATGATCAGCTCACTGCCGCGCGATGCATCGAGGGTGCTCACAGGTTCTCTTTCTTTGCTTGTGAAGTCGCCATGTTGATCACTTGTGGAGACTTGGGCGTGCAGCAGCAATGTGGGGTCGTGGTTCGAATGGCTGGTGACAGATGACAGCTGTCAAACGAATTGCGCTCCCTCCAGCGTCTCTGAACAAATGGCCTCAGAGGACTGTTCTCTTCCTCCTCCTCGAAGCTGCATGTTCAAATAAGCATCAATGAGGAACCACATCCGCCACTACCGTTCGCGACGAGCTAGGTTTGGTCAGACTCCAGACTCGAGGTGCGACGGTTCAAGACTCAGCTTGTCTCCTTGAAGAGTCCGTAGCCTCCCAAAATCAATGATCTTAAATAGAGCTCGAAACATGGCTCCACTTCGCTGTGTTGCGTTGCTTTTCTTCCCGCTATCTCCCATAATCTCAAGCTGAAAAATCTAAAAATTTCGACGGCTCTGCTGGCTCTGCTGTTTACTCGCCAACATACTCAGGTGCCCTGTGGGGCCTAGCAACGAGGTCTCCGTGCGCCCTTCCTGAGCTGAGAGCTTCACCTTTGAACCCAGCTACAGTACAGCGGCTGCCACTCATCGAACAAGGTCATGCTTCGCTTCCCCTCTCCAGATTCCGCACTCGTCGTTGATATGAGAGCCTATGAGTACAAGATGTAAGAAACCAATGGAAATCCGCAGTATGTGTCACAGTCAGCTGAGATGATACGATGGAAGATGTGAGGGACCAGCGAAACCAGACCAGAGTACAGAGCGACCAGCGCGCATAATAGTCCCAGGAATACAAAGATAGGCATATAGTCATGAGGGGTGAGGGTCATGAAATCGTAAGTTGCACAACAACGGCATCTGGGTTGATCATAAATTCTACCAATTCCCGGCTTTCCGTCCCTTGAGGGTCTTGACTTGTCCCATGAGATCCTATAAGTAGGTCGGTAACCATCATCAATACGAAGTGAAATGAACGTCTTGGAAAAACGCACATCAATTTCCTGCGGACTCATATTTCCCTCTCTTGCCTCCTCAAGGAACCCAATTTCAAGCCTCTCCAACACCTCTCCGAACAAATCCCGATAACTCGCACCAAAGAAATTGGTGAGCTTGGCAGCGCGTTTGCGCCTTGCTTGGAAGCCCATGGGTTCAGGGGTAAGTGTAGAAAGGCTGGATGCGGATGAGACGGAGGACATGGACATCACCGACATGCGGGAAGGACGTGAACGACGGCGGGAGGGGGTCCCGATGAGCGATGCCGAATCAGAGTCATACCCGGACACGTCCTGGATATGCCTGGTATGCGCGAGCTCTGCTTCTGTGTCGCTTCCTGCTGGGCTAGTGCTGTTCAGCATCGCGTATAGCTCTTGAAGTGATGCCTTATCACCCTGTTAAACGTAAGGAGTTCGACTCTCTATTCCCTGATAGGAAGGCAGCATACCTGATTATATATCATTGCCAAGGACTTGAAGCTATTCCTATAGTGCACGAACTGTGCAGAATGGCGCCCCTTCGATAGTGGAGGTCGCATTCGGGAACTATGCGGCGATTCCTTCGGCAAGAGCGCAGACACTTTATCCACGCAGCTGATATCCAGCACCATGTCCTCAGGTGGGGTAGTAAGACGCGCCGTGCGCGTTCCTTTCCATCCACGGTCCTGCTCCTTTGAATGGTTGATCAGTCCAGTTGTGCTAGCCGTCGACGAGCTATCCGAGTTTGTCCCGTTAATGATCGCAATAGGAAATAGTGGTGGAACGAACTTGTCTTTGAGCTTCTTTTCCCTTGCGTGCTCATACAGAGAATTAATGTTGTAGGTGACATTTCGCGTGAAGGGAGTGGGGCCATAAGAGGTCGTAGGGTAAGCAGCCCCTAAACGAGACGCACTATGGCTGGAGGGGACAGGTGCAGGACGAGAAAGCGGGGGCGCGGACGCCAGTACGCTTGCACTGGGCCTCAGAAGAGCTGATGGTGGTTGCTCACCAAACATCTAGGGATTACATATGTTAGAGATCTCTCGGCTTGAAACCTCAAGGGACATACCTTCTCAATTTTCTGCACTCTCCTAATTTGAATCATCTTCTCCGATCCAGCCATGATGCCTATGTTTCTCATTTCATGCTCGCTCTTCCATCCAACGCTTGTGGTATGCATATTCCCTTTTCCCCTTGGATTTTCTGGGCCTTGCAGGTCCTCCTCAAATATGGGTGGGCCAGGTGGGGTAGTCACACTTGAGTATCCAAGCACAAGTTCAGCAGGAACACGGGATCCAAGGAACCGATGCATCTTCGCCAGCTTCTCGCGCTTCTTTTTCCGTTCGTGTGCTTCCCAATCCGACTCTTCTAGGATTTCGGTGATAAACGATGGCTTGTGTTTGAGCGTCTTGCCGCCAGGTGGAGAAAAAGAGGGGTCGGAGGTATTGAAAGTCGAAAAAGTTCGACCAGAACTCGAGGTCGAGGACTCCACTGAAACCTTGGGCGGAGTAGGAGGTCCGACGGTGGGAATCTCGCGGAATTGCTGAGGCAACGGGAAATATTCGACACCCTTCACCGTGCCCTTGGGTGAATCCACTTCTTCGTCCGACAACTCCATAAACGACGTCGGACTATCAGCAGCCCTTGTGTCCTTATCATTCCTCCTAAATTCGTTATTCGCGGTGAAGATCGAAGTCGCATGGCTGGATTGTTCCGTGTCCCCAGACCTTCTCGAATCACCGGACCTCCGTCCGTCCCTAACATTGCCTTGGGCATCGAGATAGGTCGTTCCCTGCTTATTAAGTGGTTCCCAAGACTCTCTGCTCTCCATGGACGGCCGGTCCTGAGTGGCGGGACCAAGAGTATAAGGGGGTATACCCGTTCCTAGTAACTGCATGATTTTCTTCTTCCTACGAATAACAGCCAGGCGCTCCTCCTGGTCAAGGACGTTGACAGAAGTAGATTGGGCTCGTGAGAGGTCCAGAGAGGTTTGTATCGGCGTGGTCCGTTCCTCTTGTTCCTCGTCTGGTAGCGTGTGGGCGTCCGCCCATTCGCTGGTTCTCCGTTCATGTGCCGATAAGGGAACGCCCCACCCCCAAGGGTCGGAATCGGCTTCCTTAGCACCAACTATGTCCCACTCATCCCTTACTTGTCCGTCTTTCGTCTTTCCATCTACCTTCTTCATCAACTCTTTGAAGACTTTGAGCGTCGTATTCGGCTGACTCTTCCCAATGCTTTCGGGTCGACGTTTGGTGAACTCCGGAATACCGGAGTCAGTAGAAATCACCGAGAAGGTGGTTTGGAAGGAGCGGGCGGAGTCGGGTAGGCGAGAGAGTATTTCGGGTTGGGATCTGGATTTTTGGTGTGCAGAACCTGAAGGGCTGAAGTCCATGAGACCTCCCCTCCTCCATCTTAGAGAATCTGCTGTTTCCTCCGTACTACTGGCACCACCCACTCTGGCATGGCCGCTGGAAACCATTGCGGGAGCACCGCGTCGGGGAGGGGTGGCCGTACGATCAGGTGGACGGCTGGAATCTGATCGAGGAGGCGGAGTAAACGTGGTCCCTTCATCAAGCGTAAGGCCGAGCAGCTTGTTGGCTTTCGAATTGCGGGACCATTGAACACCGCGTTCCTCTTTGTCATACGACCGCCTCGGTGGCTGATGCTCTATGTATCTAGCCTGCGAAGGAGCAGTATTCGGCAATCCTATCCCTAAGATTTTATTTGCCTTGGCAGGGTGGCTCTGAGCTTCAGGCGAGGGGAATTGCAGCGCGGGTATGGGAAGGGGTTTGGGATCGGGTGAGTTTCTTCCCGTGAAAAATGAACTGGCGGAGGCGTTGTTTCTGTGTTTGTAAGTGGACGGAAGGTAAAAGGGGTTCGGATCCCATTCGTTGGAATGGTCGAGAGACGATCGGGATGACGAAAGTGGTACATTGGAGTTGGTTGGTTTGGTTGGAGATATATAGCGTGTGTCCAAATAAGTTTCCGATGGCGCTGGTTGAGTAGGAGTCTCCATACGACCTTGTGCGGAGTGTCCTCTAGAGAGCATAGAAGATACATTGTTCAGCTGCGGTTTTCTGTCTGATATGCCACCGTCCCTACTGCCACCAGCGGTGAGTGATCCGTTACGATAAGTTGTGGGAGCGCTGGGCCGGCGGGATGCGATTGGGGAACGTGGATGTTGTGCCCCGAATGATGGTCTCGGGTTTCCATGAGCTGAGGACTCTGTTTTCCCCGACTGGACGGTACTGGAACCATTTGAAAAGTCGCCTTTGCGCCTACTGGCTCTAGGTGGGGGAGGGAGGGAATTGTTGGCCACAGACGGCGTCACAGAAGCGAAGATGACCTGCATCGAAAGTCATCAGTAACTGGGACCAAAAGTGTGGGGCCGGAATGACATACGTCCATCGATTGTGGTGTTGGGCCGCCAGTTGCTGGGTCGTGAGTCCTGAGAGGGTTCCAGGGTGTCAAAAAGTGGGCTCCTCGCCGCAATATTCGCGTCTAGAGAATGAGGGATAGCCTAGGAATGTGGTCGACGTCGACTTTCGGGAGGAGGATGTAGTTGGAAACCAAGCTTGAGGAAGATTTGGATGACGAGCGATAGATGAATATTAAGCATCAGCAAATAAACAAAACCAAATTAAAAATAAGACTGATGCTGATACTGATATCAAACCTGCCTTACTTTGTGCGACTTTTCAGTGGCCCCTCACTTCGCACTTCGAGTGAATTGCGACGGCCGCCGGGAGCCACCATCGCCGCCACCACCGTCCTCATCTCAACTGCCTCTGTCTCTGTCTCTGCCTCTGAAAAAGCCTATCTATTGTTGGTTCGCAATGACGCAAGCATTCACCGTATAGCTCGCACACCTACAACAAAGCTGTTTATTCATGTTCACATTTATCTGTTCCCGACAACCGGTGTGAGACCGCCTTCATCACGCACTCATAGTCATCAAGCGGTAACTGATGTGTCCCTCATTTGTGTGACCCGTGCCTTGCATCTTATCCACAATCCGGCCCTACGACCATCGAAATTTTTAATTCAGCAACACGATCACCAGCCGCCTGTCTCTCTTCCTGCTTCCTTCCCATTCCTCATACTGTATACAGTATCAATGGTTGGGTCAAGCAAAGGGATTCAGAAACAGCATCCTTCTGATCGAGGTTCACATTGAGCAGAGGCATGCCGCTTCGATGCCGCCTTCGAGGTTGGCCTGGTTTAGAAGCTCGAAGAGGCTAAGTCGCAGTAGCTGTCTCGGGGCTCGGGGCATAAGTATCTCTCACCAGACCGAAGGTCGATTGTAAGGGAACGTTGGCCGTTCGAAAATGTCGATGGTACCAAGAGTGTACCAATCTCGAGTCCTTGAAGAATACCACTTCCCCTCTGACTTGCGCGTTGAATATAATTCAAGTAGGTCATAAAATATGCGTCTACCACATCGAAACAGATAGTCGTGTCGCAAGACTTTGGAGTATAGAATAGTAAATCGAGGTTGGAATAGTGTCAGTGCAAGCTAAAAATGGTGATATGAGCCGAGTCCAACAGCGGTGTCCCAAGCCGAATGGCCCCGTCTACCCCGGTCTTACAATACAACCAAATCTCCTTGACAACACGAACACCAGAACACATGATTCTCATCCATAAACTGCGGCCGTCTCCGTACCGTCTTGGGCCTTTCCACGTCCGACTGTTGGGCCCCCTCTTCTTTGGTAGGCTCAAGGTGCGAAACACCCCGCGAAGCTCGAGGCATCAACTCGCCTTCAATGCGCGCTTTGAGCATGTGCAGGCTTACGCGGCGCTTGTGCCGCTGTTCGGGAGCGAGGCCTTCGTCGATGGTGTTCGCAGGGAGTGTAGCTGAATGTGCATGCCCGTTTGCCTTCTCTGAGGTGTGTGAGTGCTGTGAAGCACTGGAAGAGATCTTTGGGAAAGACGGCTGTGAGTGTGGGACGTAGGAATGGTTGGTGGGCCCATTTGTAGGGTTCTTGGGAACAAGGACTCTCGGTCTAATCGAGAGCTCGTGTTCGAGTTCTTGAATCTGCTTCTGCAAAGTATGCTCCTTGGCCTGTTTGTCGAACACCTCGGCTTCGAGCGCACGAATCCTGCTCTTCGCAGCAGAAAGGCTGATGGTCTCCTCGACGGCAAGCATTTCCTGATCAAGGGACGCCTTTCTCACCCCACCATTCCTAATCGACGGTTCAGGCGTAGTAGACCCAGTGGCGAGCCTCTCCCTCAATTGCGCGATTTCCTCCTCACTCGCAACTAAGTCTCCTCGGAGACTTTCAACCTCCGTATTGGCGCGTTCGAGGACAACTCGAGTATCCTCGAACGCAACCAGTGCTTGTTCATGTCGTGCCTGTGCTTCAACCGCTTCGCCTTGAAGAGTACCGATCTGCACACGCAACGCAGCAAGCTCCGCATCAAGTCGATCCATCTCGTGCTGGTATCGCTCAACAGCTTGTCGATGGATCCCACGTTCCGATTCGAGTTCCCGTACACTGGCAAGTGCACCCTGAAGTTCATCCTCGACTTGTGTGGCATGTATTTTCGTCTCCTCAACCTCGCGCTTGAGCCTCTCCACCTCGGAGGCCTTCGCACTCTGGCCCGTCTCCCTCTCTTGAGTAAGCATCCCCACCTGCGCGCGGGTTTCATCGAGTTCTTCCTCAACCTTGCCAACAGCGGCTTGCAGCTCACGTTTCTGAGCCTCGAGTGTCCCTACTCGATCAGTGAGGTTCAGCTTTTCCTCCG
>Ga0307515_10010800_pt1 | contig 17424 bp, 4 predicted proteins | sample 17_EM_MG_FD_194513 | JGI IMG/M metagenome (GOLD analysis project Ga0307515, IMG submission 194513) | Populus trichocarpa ectomycorrhiza microbial communities from riparian zone in the Pacific Northwest, United States - 17_EM | ecosystem: Host-associated > Plants > Roots > Unclassified | place...
CAAGACGAGGAGCAGAAGGTGGAAAAGGACACGTCTATATACATATGCCAAGGCTCAAGCGAGCCCCCTGACTAGATCCGTTACGGTGCCGTAACAGTTATATAACTATATCTCTTTACTAAGTTCTACCAAGTTCTACCGAATTCTATTAGTACTATAACATTACCTCCCCTCTAAAAAAAAGCCTAATTTTAGGCTTTATTAGGAATAAAGTAAAAAGGGTAGCTATAATATTCGCAATTTCTACTAAGTTCTTATAGGCTCCGATTTTTTTCTTTATATTAAGGTCTTGAGGTATTCTTATCTCTATACTTTTCTAGTAGCTTATTATCTTTATTATACTAGTATTTTATCTATTTATCTAGGTACTTTAGGGGTCTAGATAAATTAGAATATTAATTATAAAACCTTTTAAAGCTTTTAGGGGCAGCCTATAAAATTCTAAGTAGGGTATTAGGTTAGGTTTAGGTTATAGCCTTTCTAAAATAATACAGTACTTTAATATTCTGCTAGGTAAAACTTAAGTAGATAGTTATATAGCTATAAGGTATAGGCGACCCAGGGGCAACCTAAGGATAACTCGCCTATAAGGTACGCGCGCTATATATATTTAGGGAAAACCCTTCCTTACCTCGTATATAGACTCCTCCTTTTGCTTAAGGATTTGTCTATCTATATAATATATCCTATTATTCTATTAATTACACTCCCTATCCACATTCTTATCTTATATTTAAATCCTTACTAATCTCCTTAAAAGGATAGTCTGTTAAATTTTTCCATAATACCTTTAAAAAGAAGATAGACGCCTATATCTAATAGTTATACTACCCAGACCTTAACCTTACTGCTTCCCTTTTTAGTTAGTTTAATTTTGTAATCTATTGCTGCTTTACTTACCTACTTCTTACCCCTAGCTTACCCGCGACCTACCCATCCACTTATTTTACTTACCCACTTAAACCCTAACTCTATGCTGGTTAAAACTTATAGCTTCTTAACCAGCAATAACTTTTAGCGAGGAATTGGGCCCCTTGTTTTAAGGTTAGTATACTAATAGCCAAAGACCGTACTAGAGAAGAAGAGTAGCAGGAAGTAGGCCCCTTAAGTAGAAATAGGCCCCCCTTTACCATAGCTGCTCCAGCCTCCCTAGCGTCGCTTCTTATTCCCTTTTTATTTCCTACCCTTTACTCTTGCTCTATCTATTTCCACTACATTTTAACCTCGAATTTCTAACGCTGCCCTTATACCCCCCCTGCCTATTATATCTTCTCGGGCCTCCGAGCCCCTTAGATTCTTCTTTATAGAGCATTATATATATCATTTCCACCAGCCTGCGCAGGGTCCGACATAAATTTTATAAACTCTCTATTTAAATAAAACAGTCGTCTTATAGCAAGCAGGTAAGCTATCTATCTTATTATACTTTTCTATTTAAATATTACACAGCAAACAGAGCAGACAAATAGAGTACTCAGAGCTCTGGTGTCAAAATTTGCGATATGCAAGGGCTCGAAGTAGGGCAACGGCCACGGCCGCGGGGAGGACCCTCTCGCTCCCCGAGCCGGCGGAACAAAGCCTATATCGTCGGAAGTACGATCGGAAGGCACGGTTAACCAAAACATATTCGGTGAATCTATAGAGGTAATACGCGTACTTCTAATTCTAGTGTTTTGGTGTTCCGCGCACGGTCCAACTCTCGTAGGACTTCACCAGGGGAAGGGATATAGCAATGTGACAGCGGTAATGGAGGCAATTAGGACGAATCTTGTGGAAAGTAGACTCTCTAAACCCAGGGTAAGCACAGCTTTAAATCTCTATCTGGATAGGAAATATCTATTGGATATCCGGTCCAGTCCAAAATAGATCCAGTCCAATTACATCGCTGGGCCCTAAAACGTCCAATTTTGTCCCGAGCACTCACAAGTGGGTCGCATCAACGACACCCAAGCCCCCTTGCACGTCCTACGCAATCGCCAAGAAAGATAGCAGCACTCCATACGTCGCCTGTAGCAAGACCGTCTCCTCCGCCGTATAAGTCCCATTAAACACTGGATCAGGCGTCGTCGTATTGTCCGGGATCGACTTGTCAAACACCAACTGGCTAACATTATGCGCCGCTCCATCAGTCTGCGGCATCTCTCCGTCCACGAAATAAGCCTTCACGGCTTTCGCAATTCCCAGCGAGGCAATGCTGACAGTCGTGTGCCCCGGGCCCTCCCGAATCACCAGCTTCGACGAGTTGGGCAGCGCGGCGCGCAGCCGCCGTGCTGACGCAAGCGGCGTGTTCGTATCGTGCCTGTTGTTGATAATCAGCATGGGTGTCTTCTGCGCAGCTAGGATCAAGTCCGCGTCCGAGAGGCTCGCGGCACCAATGTTGGGAATCTGAGCGCGAGTCGTTGGGCCGTGCCGGCAGAAGAGGATGGGCCCCAGATCGGCGTTCAACCAAGGCGTGTTCTGGTTCAGCGAGATATGCTCGAAGGCCGAGGTGATGTAAGACAGTGAAAGCTGCGTGGAGGGCGCGTTGTCCATGCACTGCAGCGGGGGGGATGCGAGGATACGGGACCCCTGGGCAGCCGCACTGCGATCGCTTGGTTCCGAGGCGGCGCTGGCGGACATGATGGCGGCGAAGGTGCTGGGATCACGATCCTCCAAGCTTGCGATAGCGGAGGCGATGAGTGGCCAGGTCGTTGGAACGAGGAAGAAGGTCCAGAGCAGGGCGCTTAGAATACCGACTGTGATGGAGGAGCTCGAAGAGACCTTGACCGGGCTTTGGAAGACAGCTTCGTGCAGCTTGTATATCCGGTCGACGAGGTGACTGGCAAATGTTGCGTTTGCAGCCAAAGCGCAGCCTTCAGAACCTGCAGCTATGCAGAGTGCGGCGAAGTCGTGGATAGCATCGTTGATCGAGATCTGGTCGTTGGGAAGTTGCACGTCATACGTCTTCGCATTAGCCGCTGCATCGAAAACGCCATCCAGCACAATTCGTCCGACACGCTCGGGGAACGTCTGGATGAACTCGACGCCAAAAATGGTGCCGTACGAAAAGCCCCAGTAGTTCAGGGGCTTGTCAGTGCCGTCAAGTTCGTCCACGATAGCCGCCATGTCGCGCACTACATACGCTGCCGTCGATGTGAAAAGCGCCGACGGATTTTTAGCGATGCACGCATCCGCAAATATCCTATACGAGGCATCGAGATCTTTCAAGCTTGCGCTGACCACTGCGCTGGAGGACGCGTTGCGCAGCTCGCCCAGGGATGTATCAGCTGCTACCAGCAGCTCGGTCTCAAAGTCGTACTCCTCCCCAACGGTATCGAAACACACCAAGCGCGGCTCTGCTTCGCCAATGCCCCGTGGGTCCCAACCGATGATGTCGTAGAAGCCGCCCGTCAACGCGGAGATGGACTCTCCCGCACCATTCAGCACGAAAGATTTGCCAGACGCACCGGGTCCGCCGGGATTGACGAGGAGAGAGCCCTTGCGCTCTCCAGAGGAAACGGTGGCTTTGTAGCGCGCGAGTGGAATGGTCGCAGTCCCACCTTGCCCGCTAGAGGCAGCATATTCAAGCGGGACTGAGAGGGTCGCACAGTCGAGTCCCGTGCCGCATGATATCCAGGTAAGTGTCGCTGATGAAGTAATGCCAAAGAATGCGAGTAGTGCTGTCGGAATTTTGGTAGGCATGTTGGAAGCCAGGAAGAATTAGAAATGAAGCAGATAGATAATCCGATGATCGCACTCTCGAAATCCACTGGAGGAATGGCAGCCGAATAGGGACAGACAAATTAAACTGAAGCGCAAAGTAAGGACCGTAGAAGTGAAATAAGCTGCAAGACTTAAAAGAGCGAAAAGTCGACTGCCAACATGATAGTTTAACCAGAGCGCAACCAAACTTTCCCAAAGAAGAGCTCAAAGGCTAAGCAACGCAGGTTCATTTCCTTTAATTATGCATCTGTAAAAACTGTCACAAATAAAATGTCGAACACAGTTACGGGGCGGACCTTTTTCGGCGCTATCCAGCGGTGTGGAAATAAATCCTAGCGCGCATTTGTAATTTGGCATTATTCGCGACGCTAATCTCCACGCGACTAATTAACACCATTTTTAAAATAGAACGCTGCTAGAGAAGCGGCCCCCTGGGGGGGTTTCTGTTTTTTTTATACACGCAGACGTAGACTATTGTAGGAGAAGAGGCAGAGAAAGTATACCTACTGGCTGCTTAGCGAGCGGATGAGTGACCTTACCGCATAGGGTAAATACATGGGCGTATGGCTGGCCTAATGGGTCAATGGTACGCGCGCATCAGGGGTAAGATATTCGAATATATCCACGGCTCAGCGACTCAGCGGGCGCTCAGCCGAGCCGTGAACACCAATTTGCCAGCACGACCCTAACGATCGGCCAGATTGGAGAGTGCGTCTGAAATTCAATCCGGCGAAGTAGTGACATACTATGAGTTAAAGACATACCTTGAACACCGCTGGTGGCGTTACTATAAACTCTTCGACCCTCACCACCGCAACTGCTGTCCTAGGCATTCCGATCCATGGGTACAACTTTGCGCCTATCACGTCAACGTCTTCATCATCCCCGCCCACCTCCACCTCGACGCCCACCTCAATCGCGTCCCCACAAAATTTATCAGCCCATACCGGACTCTCCACAGGCGCCAAAATTGGCCTGGGCCTTGGTATCCCTGCTATAGCAATCCTCGCAGCACTTGCGTCCTTCTACATATTCCACGTAAGGCGAAATACCCGTGCTTCTACTATCCCCTCTGAAATATCGGCCGGGAGCACTACACAAAAGCACAAGAATCATGAATTGCTTTCGACACAAGTACATGAGATGTTCCAGGACCATAGAGCCGAGCCAGAGGCGAGACATCTGGGCGAGTTGTAGGGATAGTGGAGGATCGTTTCATTTCGTACTCTTTCTCGAGAAGGCTGTTTTTGCATATTCCTCGGCCTCATAAGCATGGTTTCATGATTAGGGCAGTAGAGTGTTGAAAGTCCTTTCCTTAATGACTAACAGTATAGCGGTCCAAATTTAAGTCTTCTATAGTGATTCTATGTTCTAGAGACGCTGCTATCTATTATTAGGCGATTTGCTCACTATTGGAAGCTAAGTGTTTAGGGTGAGGATCTGATACTTCTCTCCTATTACACTCTCAATTATATGTTTTATAAGTTCCTAGCTGGAACCACCGCATCGACCTTCACCAACGGACGTTCTAACGGCTACATCGATAGCTTAACTGGACCAGATCGGGCTCACCGCCTACAACCAGCTCTACGCCGAATATAAAGACGATCTCCGCATACACGAGAAGCGAAAACAGGCTATAAACGATATCAGCAACTACATCGTTCGCACTACATCGGTAGCCTACCTTCCACTCATCGACGGCCTCAACACGGTACATGAACGGCTTTAAGCATTAAAGACTGCACTTGTCCCTACCACCTTAGGTAAAAAGCACGACGTCCTCAATCAATATACGGCTTTAAGAGCCTATAACAAAAAACAGAGCATTGATAAAAGGCGGGCTATATCCTTTATAGTTATAGTCTTAAAACAAGGGAGGGAGAAGGATTATTTACTTAGTCGGTCGATTGCTATAAAGGCTATATTATAGCTATAGGCGTCCTTTAGGAATAACTTAAAGTCTATTATAATGTATTGCTAAGGACGTGCTAGGACTAGTAGTGGTTATAGCTACCTAAGAGTTTAATCCCTAGGGGTATCCGCGTGTCTATAGGCGTAGCAGTTCCTAATAAATCGCTCTATATTAGATAGAAGTCCTTATTAGCAGTAATAGGGCGTTAGTAGTTAGTAGGTTTTATCTTAACTAGGGTATACCGTAGAGACTTAATAGTAGGCTTTATAGATTAGCTTAATTTATAGGTTATTAACGTCCGGAACTATAAGCCGTTTTTAGTATAATAGTAGTCCTTCTATTTCCAAATTAGGGTTACCTTTTATAGCTTAGTCATAAAGGGCCTTTAGGGAGTTAGCTATATAGTTAAGATATAGTTAACTAGTCCTATTAGCTTATTTAGAAACCTTCCTTTTATAGGCGCTAGCTTATTCCATTTAGAGTATAGCTCCTTAAAAATCCGTAAATTAAGCTATTTAGGACGGAGGAGTACCTATATTTAGTGCTAAGCCTTTAGCTTATCCTAAGGACCTATATTCTATTCCCTTTAAGTTAAAGTATTAGCCTAGAAGTTCTATCTATTAGAATAATATATAATTATAAAAAAGAATTAGGAGAGTATTTTAGCCCACTAGGCCTATTAACCAGTAAGTGTTAGCGACTTAGTTAATCGAGATATAAGCACAGCAAAAGGGTCGCGCAAGCCTATATAATTGGATTGTCTATAAACGAGAATCTAAAGCTAGGGAAAGGAAAGGAGAAGAAAAGTAGCGCTGTTTAATGTTTTATAAGATCTTTGCGTTATATAACCGCAATATGCGGCAATCTATAGCAACTTGCCGATGCGAAGTTCTGCTAAGTTCTATTAGTGCTATAATATTACCCCCCTCTCTAAAAAAGCCTACCCTTAGGCTTTGTTGCTAAAAGTCTTAGTAAGAGAATCTAACCAATTAGATAACTTTAACCGCCGGTTAAAGTTTTTAGATATTTTAAGACCTTATATAACTAAGAAATTTCTAGAGTATTTTTATCCTTATATTCTTCTAGTAGCTTATTATCTTTATTATACTAGCATTCTATCCACTTATTTAGGTACTTTAGCGGTTTAGGTTTATTAGGGTAACAGCTATAAAACTCCTAAAGCTTATAGGGACTACCTATAAAGTTCTATATAGGGTACTAAATAGGGTCTAGGTTATATCCTTTCCAACTAATATAATACTTTAACGTTCTCTTTACAAGTTTATAGGCTAGTATTTCTTTAATTTCCTATTTATTATTGCCATTAACTTAAATTAGTAGGGGAGGTTTATTCTTTTATCTAGGTAGTAGGTTATTTATAGCTTTCTATAGCTTATCTAGTAAGAAAATAAGGTGAACTTTAATTAAGTCTGGGAGCTTAACCTTATATAAGTTGCCTACTTTATTAAGAATCTTATATAGTCCTATTATCTTATAGTCTAGCTTACGGCTAGGCCGTTCTATCTTTAAGTTCTTTGTTATAACCTAGACTATATTACCTATAGTAAAGTTAAGCTCGCGCCTATACTTATTCGCCTACTATTTTATTAATTTCTAGGCCTTTTTTAGGTTTATATAGGCTACTTTTTAGGCTTCTTCTAAGCGCTTAGCGTACTACTAGGCTTCCTTATAAGATAGTTTTTCTCGTACGGTTTAGGGCCCTTCTAGTCTTTCCTAGTTAAAGCTTATACGGGGTAGGTAACCCATTTCTAATTAAATAGGGGCAAATCCGGTAGAGTTATGGGGTAAGGTCACTTAGGCGTAGTCTATTAAGGGTAATAGTTTAGCCTAGTTATCCTAAAAGTAGTTAATAAAAGGCTAGAGTCTCTGGTCTAAGTATTAATTTATAATCTTTATTTAACCGTCTGTTTAGGGGTAATATACCATAAAAAGCTTTAGCTTAATACCTAAAATCCGAATAAACTTATTCCAAAAGGCTAATATAAACTGCGGCTTATAGTTAGATATAATAGTATCTAGTAGTTTATAAATTTGATAGACGTAGTAGATATATAGTTAGGCTGCCTCTTTAGTATTAATATTTTTATAATAGGGAATTAAGAACGGGCGCTTGCCGAAGCGGTTAACTAGGATTATAACTATATTATATCCGTTATGGTCTAGAGGTAGCTTATAAAAGTCTATAGAGATATATTACTAGGGGCAGTTAAGTATTAGGAGGGGTTTTAATAGTCCTAGGGTCTTATCTTATAGAATTATAGACTTATAGTAGTTATTGCAGTTCCGTATATAGCGGTTAATATCTATAATTATTCCGGGCTAGTAGTGTGGTGGTGTGATTTGGCCCCTGGATTTAATATCTAGATTGGGTATAGCTTTGGGAGAGCTTAGGCTTTATATAAGTTATATAGATCGGTCTAGAGCCCTCAAAGTCTTTAACAACTTAGACAGGCACGACAGATATATAATACACTCTTTTCTTTCTTTCTTACTGCCTATTTTACTAACTAATTACGACTAACTAACTGACCGACTGACCGACTGACAGATAGATAGATAGCACTGTTACTTTCCTATCTTAGAGAGGTCGTACCCTCCCATATATTTTATAGCATTCTATATGGGGATAACGGCAAGCTCTTTGGATTAGAAGTCCAGCGCTACATATATAGGAGACGCATAGGAACGTGCTACAGCCACTAAAAACTATTAAGTCACCATTATTGGAAGCCGTTAAGTCACTAATAGGTGCGGAAATTAAGCACAGAACTACTAGCGACGTACGCATAGGCATTACTATTATTAAGATAAGTTAATAATACTTTTGGAGATTGTTATCTAAGACCTATAGTAGACGGAATAAATAACTAGGAGTGGGAATACAAGCATAGGGTACGGCAGGACGGAGGATAAAAGAGAGGGTTATAATACATTAGGACTAGCAAAAAGAAGTCTTTAATTTTTCATTTACTATATTTGCAACGGTCTATACAATTCTTCTAGCATTTATATAAGCCTCCCTTGAATTTATAAGAGTAATGGCGATAGGACCGATAAAGGGAATACTAGGGATGCTAGGCCTATTCTATAATAACGGCGGAGAAGGAAGTAGGCAGCCTGCTAACCTATAAAGTTTTCCTAACCTAGAGAATGCGGTACCAGACCCGACTCCTATAACGTCTAGAACCGATAACCTTTAGTAAAGAGAGGACAAGAACCAGGAGGTTAACTTACCTATTCTAAAAGAAACTGCTAGTCTATTACCTTATAATAAACCACTAATAAAATAAGATAAGGTATATATTATGGCCTAGCCTATACTAGCTCTAGGGACTCTAGAGACTCCTTACTTTACGGGACAAAATATATCGCAATTTATTAAATAATATAAGCGACTATATATTTAACACTGTGTTATAGATAATAAAAAGCATTAAGGACTTCCGGAATATTGCAACTATTAAATAGGGACCTGGATTTAAAGTCTACCTAAGTTTATTATTAGTAGATAAACGGAACTTATAAGAAAGCTTCGGATAGACTACTAAGGAAGTAACTACTTTTAATAAGTTAAGATGGTGGAATTCTTAGAAGCGTATATACTATAGTGTAGAAACAACCTACCTAGTAGTATACGCAAGTACTGCAGACAATTTATACTAATTTCCTAGAAGGTTACTAAAGCTAGTAATTTAGAAAACCGTAAATAAGGATACTGGTTTATAAAAGGACTTTTATTTAAATATTAAAAATATGCTATAACTAAGACAGGAGCTAACCTGGATAGACGAAAGTCTTTTAACTTCCACCTACTAAGGAGGGCTGTAGAAGATAGGCTTAATTTGCATAAGGGCGCAAACTACTTATTAATAATGAACCCTAAGGAGTAAGGTCTCCGTTAACTGGTTAAATAATTCCGCGAGCAGTAGCCGGCCATATTAAACTAGAGAGATGCTACTCTTTGGCCGCCCGTAGTCTCTTAGCTAAATAAGTCGGCAAGTACCCGTTATATAACCTAAGAGATAGACCCTAAACTAGAGAGCCTTACTAGTCAACTCCGGAAGCTTAATCTTAGGACGGTTAAATTGGCAAGCATTATATCTTTAATGCCGTTCCTTAATAGAATTCGCTAAGACCTAATATAGTATATATAGCTCCTAAATAAGGCGTTAGCGCGTTAAGAATAAGTAGGTTTATAACCGGTAACGAATAATAACGGACTACTACCGTCCTATAAAGGGGCGCTACGAGAGTAATATAAGCTAGGTTTAGGAAGGTATAAAGGACTAAGAAACTCTAGTGCATACTAGGTATAAAATAAGACGTATTATAGATATAAAGGCCCTTATTATTTTATTAACTAATGCCTAAAGCTCTAAGAACTAGTTAGCTAGGGGTTCCTATATATAAACAAGAACAACCGAATCTATACTAAAACACATTAGCGCCTAGGAAATCCGCTCCCGTATTTACTAAGCAGCCATTAAATTTAGTTCCTTAAAGACTGGCTAAGGCAGAATATAAATATCGATTCTAATATAACGGCGATAGGCATTTAACTAAATGCATCCTTAGTAGAGCTTATAGAAAGTAATGGCGCTAAAAGTAAAGAAGAGCTTGGCAAGTCCTAGGAAGATATATACTAAGTAGAGTTAGTATATATTAATCTAGTAGGAGCAGCAACCTAGTCGCAGCCTATAACACGGTCATACAATCTTAGGAAGCTAAGAGGAGATATTAGGGTAATAAAACCACCTCTAAAACTAACTGGTTTGTAACCGGCAATAATTTAAAATATATAACTAGGAGGATATATCTAAATCGCACCACAACTATAGCAGCAGGCCCCCTAATCACTAGTAAATAATAAGGAGACTAATAAAATGGACTATGCCGAATAGCTAAGAAGAAAAGTAGAGTAAGGAATAGAAGTAATCGCGACTGCTAAAGTACCGCGACTAAAGCTGGTTAGGATAATAGATATATTAAAAGGGAACGTCCTAAGCCTAACCGTAATAGCGGACAAGATCTTATTAAAAACTATTAAAGTTACTGTTGGTAACTGCCTTGTATATATGCCTAAAGTCATAAGGTTATTCTTTAAGCCACTCTTACTACCTCTTATAGAACCTTACTAATAAAAGTAAGAGGGCGTTAAGGTATTATATTATTGGCGTACCTAACGTTTTATGCTAATTAAGCTAGCCTAATAATTGTAAAGGTAGACCAGATTGAACGGGAAGCAGGATTTACCCAGTTTTAATAATGATATCTAAAGGTAAAAGCACAGATAGGAGACAAAAGGGTTAAGTGCTTAATTAACTTTAGAGCGGAGCTTAACCTTATTAAGAAAAGTGTGGCTCTATAATATAACTTGCCGATATTAAGTCTACCCCTATAGTTATAGGGCGTACGTCTAACGTCTATAAATAAGACTTAGTCTAAGTTTATTAGATTAGTATATATAGCCGCTATAGTTATAGGGGACGTCTTAATATCCACGACTTTTATTACTATGGGAGAAATGTTACATAAGGTAATACTTAGTAAGCCGTAGTTGGTAAGGGCTAGGCTAGCAACGCAGCAAACCGTAATAGGCTAGGTATCTTATATTATTTAATTAGAAGATAGCGGAGTTAAAATAAGGTTCTTAACATCCTATAAGGACGTAATGTTTCTTAGACTAGATAAAGGAATTAGTATAGGTAGTAGTTCGGGAAATGTATAACTAGTATAACCGCTAGGATTATATCTGGGGTTACTTATAACCTAGCGTATTAGGATAAGAAGGACGTTAAGGACAGAGAGGAGGGAAATAAGGTGCGACTTTAATAAGGACGTTTACTATTCTAGATATCTACTAAATAGGGTAATTAATAGGAAGAAGAGTATAACGCTAGATAAAGAAAGCTCGATAGCAAAACGTTAAAGAAAGTCCTAAAGAAGTACTTAGAAGGAAGGCAGAAGCCAGTGTTTAAAGCGAAGGCTGGATCCCTTATATATTAAATATTAAAGATAATAGATCTATTTACGATGTAAATAGAAGGCTATAGGAGTAAGGCCCAATAGAACGCTATAAGTGTAGCAACTGCGTATAAATAAAAGGCAGAGAAGGTCTGCCTAGTTAATTCGTTAGTACTAGACAGAACGGTTATAGGAGGAATAATAGAGTGGCGAGAAGTGGCCTTATATTGGCAAAAGGCGTCTATTTAAAGGTTACCCCTTAGTCTATATAATTATTTCCTTAAGCCGCGGTATACTAAGCTAGTCTATAGTATACGGCTAAAGCTAAAATAATTAGAGCGTGTAATTATAGGGGACCTCTAGCCAAGAGAATGGGAAATCTTTAAGGCCATATTATTTAACTAAGAAGAGGCTCTAGTATAGGAGTTCTCTAAGATAGGTCGCGTTAGTAAAGACATAACTCTACTATTAAAGATTAAGACTATACCGCATAAAGTATAGTAAGTGCCAAACTTCCCTATACTAAGAGCCCTGCGAGGGGAAGTAATAAATATATTACGAGAATAACTAGCTTAAGGGACTCTAGAATATTGCGAAAGCCTATATAGGAATCTATAGTTTCTTATAAGTAAAAAGGAACATAAGAAGTACCGGCTAATTAACGCGGCGATAAATATTAACCAAGTGACTATTAGGGATGTAAATCTATCGCTATATGCTAATAAGTTTTCTAAGGAGTTTTTAGGGTGTAAAGTTATATCTCTAGTGGACTTCTTCTCTAGATATAACTAATTGGAGCTAGATATAGAAAGTAGGAACCTAACGGCCTTTATAACACCTCTAGGACTTCTATAATAAACGACGGTACCTATAAAAGAAACAAATTTAGTAGCCCAGTTTATAAGGATAATTACTAAGATTCTAGAGCGATATATCCCATACTATGCCTTACCGTTTCTAGATAATATTATAGTAAAAGAACCACAGATAATATATAATGGAGAAGAGAGCCTTTTAGGCGTGCGTAGATATATTCTAGAATATATTATATAGCTAGACGGAGTACTTATAGATTTAGAATGAGCTAGGTGTACAATCTTAGGCGTAAAGTCTTATTTCTATAAGGACGAGATTATAGTAGTTGGTTACCGCTATAATGGAAAGGGGCAATATCCGGAAGAGTTAAAAGTTGCAAAGATTATTTACTGGAGAGACTATAAAGACGTTATATCTGCCTAAGCCTTTATAGGAGTTGTCGTATATTACTAAATATAGGTAAAAGACTTCGCAATAAAGGCAGAGCCAATCTTCCGACTACTATAAGTAAACGTTCTGTTTATATAGGGCATAGAGTAGATAACTACTATAAAGACTCTAAAGCATGCAATCACTACCGCACCCGCGTTAGTTTAACTGGATTATAGTAAGGGGGCTAAGCTAATTGTTCTCGCCGTTAACGGATGTAAGAATGGGTAAAGATGCGGTCTTATATAACTGGATATATAAGGTCATCGCCACCTATATTGATATAAAAGCGGTATCTAGTCTTAAGCGAAGTAGAAGTATAATTTAGGAAAGCTTAAATGTTAGGCATTGCTGTATATATTAAAGAAGTATTGAGTATACCTATACGGCGTCCGCTTTACGGTTAAGACGGATATAAATACCTTAGTCGCGCAACTAAATCGTGCTGCTACCGATTTACTAGGAGCTTTAATAACACGATGGCTAGCATGGATTTAGTTATAGGACTTTAATATTAGGCATGTTCTAGGGAAGAAGAATAGCCTAGCTAATAGACTATTATAATAACTACTAGATAGCGAACAACCTAATAAGCCAACTGAAGATATTAAAGAGTTTATTAACTGCGAACTAAGTGCTTTAGAATATACGGCTAGCCCAGTTAAAATAGAGGTGGATCTGCTATTGGAAGACTCATATTTTAAGGAGTCTTAGAAGATTACAAAATAGCTAGTAACCTTATAACGTCTAGAAGAAATAAATACTAAAGAATTTAAAAAGTTTAAATGATATACGCTGAAATTCCTAGTACGTAATCAACAGCTCTTCCGCTAATAGTCGAAAAATGTACTAATATAAAGGGTAGTTAATAACGAGGACGCTTAGCAAGAGATTATTAAAAGCCTTTATAATCGAAGCGGATATTACGGATAAGAAGGAACGTATTAAAGGATCTTAAATTAATATTGGTAGCTAGGGCTATAGAATTAAATATTGTGGTATATTAAGTCGTGTCTATAATGCTAGGAGCAATAGCTAAGATAGGAAGAAGAAGCGATATACCTTATGTGGGAGTCCACCTTATAGTAACAAGTAGTAGTAGATATTATATTTATGCCTTTAAGCCGTCTCGGATTCCGGTACCTAGCTATTACTTAAGAATATATATCTGGATAGGTAGAAGCTCGGGCCCTTTAAAATAAGGATACAAAAAGTATAGCAAAGTTCCTCTATAAAGATGTTATCTGCCAATAGGGAGTATTTAGACAGCTCTTTATAGATAGTAAAGAAGAAAATGCTAATATTACCGCTACGCTTATAGAGCTCTATAATATTAAAAGGGTTATAGCTTCTACTTACTACGCTTAGGCGTAAGGCTTTATAGAGCGAGGCTATAAACCTATAATAGACGCTTTGGCGAAGATAAATAGCTTATAGCTGGACAATCTTTATACCGTTTTGTAGGTAGATAGGATAACTATTAAGCGGCCTACGGGAATAACACCGGTAAGAGTTATATGCGGATATAAGCATGTCCTTCCTATTAAACTCTACATATTTACTTAGTAAACGCTACCTTAGTAAATAGTCTGGACCACTATAGAGCTACTAGTACTTTATGTAAAGTAATTTAACTAAAGAGATATAAATGTAAAAGAGGCTATTGCGCGTATAAGACGACTAAGGGTAGTAAATAAGGAGTACTTTAATAATACCCACCGCATTTGCTAGGACGGATTTAAGGTTAGAGATATAGTTATGCTTTATAACACGCAGCTTAAGTAAGACTATTCTAGTAGTTATAAGTTAGATCTAAAATAGCTGGGCCCGTTTCGCGTATATAAGAGTCACCCTTATAAAGGATAGTACTTAATTAAGGATCTTAACGGCACGCCGTTTTATAATTAAACTCTAGGGAATAGATTAAAGAAGTTCTATTAATAATAGATATCTAAGGTCCGCCAGGAAGACTAGCTTAATTAATTAGGCGGAACTATGCTATAAGAAATAACAGCAGAGCTAGAACCTAAGGAGGATGCTATATAAAATCCACTAGTATTACAACGCCGTATAGTTTAAGAAGTGCGTGTTTTAGAAAGATCGTTTAACAGAACTAAGTATGAAATATTTAACTAGGGGACAGTTAAGTTCTAAGGTGGGGGAGAGGATATAGATAACAGCCGTGCAATCCGTCTGTTTATTTACCGTATTTCCTAAAGCTCTTTCTATTACGCTTTCTTATTTACTTTTTTAGTTAGGAATCTAATATATAGTAGCAGTAAGGTAAAGATAGAAGAATATTTGCGTATAACTATCTAGTATTATTTACTATAAAGATATTAGTTCCGCTTACCGCCTTTACTAAGCTAATAGCGATTTTCTATCCTAGGGATGGAAAATTATAATTAGTCCATTTAATAATTAGAGCTAGTAGAACTCTACACCACTACCTAAATTCGGTAGACTATTTAGATTAGAAAGCCCTATTTAAAACTTTACCTTTTTACCCTTAATAAACCTCAAACATAGCCGTAATTAGTTAAAGTCATAAATTAAACAGAATTAACAATAGTATATTTACAATATCTTTATCTAGTAAACCTCTAGTACTATATAAAGGAGCTAAGCGATAGATTAGTAACGTCCTTACAGAAGTTAGAGGCTTTATAGTTAATTAGCGTTAGGTAATACTCCTCCAAATCTATAACAAGATTCTGCTCTCTTAAGAAAACTACGCAGATGCTACTAGTATAGTAGTTAATTTCGTTAACTAGGATAACGGGCTATAAGCGTCTCTAAGAAGGGACGCGTTTTTATTAATCTTTAAAGATATCTCTAACGTTAGTAAGATAGTAAAAGATTAAAGAAATTAGTATAATAAAGCTAGAGAAACTATCCAAAAGTCCTAGGGATAAGGTGTTCTTAACGGTCCACTTAAACACGTAGTCTCCTACCACTTCCTTTCTACCGCCTAAAAGCTTACCGTCTACCTACTTTATAAAGTAACGGCATAAGTTAATAAGGCCCTAATTAACAGGCTTAAATATCTAGGACACGGCATTAAGAACACCACTTAACTACAGCCAACCAATTTCGCGCTCGCGCCGAAGATGCTAGGAAGGGCAGTATTAGACTAGGTGGTAAATAAGCATAGCTTAGGAAGACACTTAACTGGCTTCCTTATTCTAAACAAGGACCTACCGCCAAGAAGTAGGAAACTAACTACTATAGGGCTAGAGGTTACTAATGTCAGAATTAGATAAGTAGGAGAGAGCTTAGCTCTTATACTGCGAATATATTTATAACATACTTCTAACGTAATAAATCCCTTAGCCTTTTAGCCATTAATACCTGTTTAAGGAGGAGGCATTAGCATTATGCCAAGTCCGTCCTAATAAGGATTACCTATATCAGTCAACTTACCTTTATTATCTATAAACGAGAGCATTCTCGCAGCTAGAACGCCTGTTAGCTCGCCTTCGCGGCTACTAGTATCTTCGTTAAGAAGGAATCTAAGAAGAGGGCTGATAATTACTTACCTAGAAGTAGGAGGGCTAGAAGTAGAATTAATGTTTAATAAGAACGTTATTAAGCTAGAAGATAATAAGGAGTATATTAAGGAGGCCGCAGATACTATAGTAATACTCCGTATAAAACGAGGGTATAACTACAAGGATAATATACCCGCTTATTTTAAGGCGTCCCTAAACCAAACTACTAAAATCAAACCAACTAAGGTTATAAAACTCTTACGTAGTTAGTATAGGGCAGTTAGTTCTAATCTAAAGATATATAAGGTCTGCTAGATGTATATACAAGCTATAGGAGGACATATAGGTTTAGTAATAAAGGGTCTAAACTACACCGCGCTATATTATAGACTCCGTTTAATATATTACGCTTATAACCACCTTAGCACTATAAAGACCGATCCTACCACGTACTCTTAGTTTAGAAAGGCTTATAAACCTCTAGTTCCGTCTAATTCCTTAGGACTATATAAGTTTATTTACAACTTAGCGCTAAGGTTTTTATACAATAGAGAGGCTTTACTTAATTAGATAATGTTACTAAAAGACTAAGAAGTATAGCAGTGAGAAGGATCTATAATTTTAAACGTATTTAGATGGTGGTGGGATTCTAGTATTTTGGCGATAATCGATAAGGAAATGCGTATATACTGCCACTATTAGCGTCTAATTAATAGGCGGCTAAATTACGGCTAGTTAAGAATAATGGTCTACGGTCTCTACTAATAGCTAATAAGATAAGACCCTTAGTATTATTATCTCTATTGCGCCCTTAGACCTAACAGCTAGTAGCAACTTATTTCCTACCCTTATTATATAAAATTTGCAGTTAAAGGAGACTCTACAGCTTTCCGCCACATTAACGTTAATATTCCCTCGCTCCTTAAAAGTGGACGCAGTGCCGATATAATCTAAGGGAGCGTTTCTCTAGACGATAAGACTAAAGATAACTACACGATTATCCTACCTAGCATGTATTACCACCTAGAATTATAGTAGGAGGATCTTAAGGCGTAAGGATCGACTAAGGGCGACGGATTCGTTTAT
>Ga0307515_10010801_pt1 | contig 17424 bp, 16 predicted proteins | sample 17_EM_MG_FD_194513 | JGI IMG/M metagenome (GOLD analysis project Ga0307515, IMG submission 194513) | Populus trichocarpa ectomycorrhiza microbial communities from riparian zone in the Pacific Northwest, United States - 17_EM | ecosystem: Host-associated > Plants > Roots > Unclassified | place...
CCCACGCGGATGGAGATTGCCGCCGCGTGGATCGTCAGCGACCTCGGCGTCGGTTCCTTCCGCCGCGCGGCGTGGCGATGGTGTCGATGGCCGCATTGACAACCGACCTCGGCCTCGCCGGACACCGGGCACCTCCTGGAGATCCCATGCTGCGCTATATATGAGAGAACAATGAGGGGCGCTCGTAGCTTGCCCGTACTCGGCCTGACCGCGTGTTGCGCGGCGCAGACAGCCGTGCCCACCTCGCGACAGGAGGTTCCGCCCCAGCCGCGGGCGGCCGTCCGCAGCGAAACGACCGAGCTCCATGCGACGACCCTGATCGATCCGTACCGCTGGATGGAAGACGTTGAATCAAGCGAGTTCCAGGCCTGGGCGAAAGGGCAGAATGCCCACACCCGCGCCACGCTCGACCGGCTGGACCTGCGACGCGATCTGCTCGAGCGGATCCGCGCGCTGGCTGCAGGCCGCGATGAAGTGAAGAACCTCAAGATTCGCGCAAGCAGGCAGTTCTACCTGAAGAGACCGGCGGCGGCAGACACGTTCAAGTTGTATGTTCGCGATGGGAGGAGCGGACCGGAACGAGTGCTGATCGATCCCAGGGCGACGACGCCGGACGGCTCGGCGTCCATCGATCTCTACGAGCCGTCTCCGGACGGTCGCCGCGTCGCCTTCAACGTGTCGATGAACGGATCGGAAGATGCGGTGCTGCGAGTGCTCGACGTCGATACCGGGAAGCTGCTTCCGGATACGATCGATCGCGCGCGCCACGCCGAGCCGCGCTGGCGGGCCGACGGAGACTCGTTGTTTTACCGGCGGTATTCGAAGATCTCGCCAGGCGCCGCGACCGCGGCGAAGTATCAGGGCTCGCGCGACTACTTCCACGTCCTGGGAAGCGATCCCGATCATGACGTCGCGGTTTTCGGCTACGACGTCTCGCCACGCGTGCCACTCGCTGCCGCCGACTCGCCGTACGTGTTTCTGTGGCCGGGTTGCCCCTACGTGTTCGCTCTGGTCCAACACGGAACGAGCAACGACTTGACCCTCTACGTCGCCCCGCTGGTCAGCGTCGACGGTGCCCGGACGCCATGGAAGAAGCTCGCCGGCGTCGAGGATCAGGTGCTCGACATGGCGGTCCACGGCGACGACGTGTTCCTGCTGACGCACCGGGACGCGGCGCGTTCCAAGGTCATTCGCACCAGCCTGCAAGCGCCCGATCTCGCACGCGCCGACACGGTCATCGCTCCGAGCGAGGTCGTGGTCAGCGAGCTGGCGGCGGCGAGCGACGCGCTGTATGTCCGCACGCTCGATAGCGGGATCGGCCGGATCGTCCGCCTGGCGTACGACGGCGCCGCGCCGCGATCGCTGAAGCTGCCGTTCGACGGCACCATCGCCGACCTGGTCGCCGACCAGGCTACGCCTGGCTTCGCGCTTCAGCTCCAGTCGTGGACACGGCCGAAGATCTACTATTCGTATGATCCGTCACAGGACCGCTTCGCCGACCTCGGCCTCCTGCCGCGGGCGACCCAGCCAGGCCCCGAGCTCGCATCGCTCGAGACCCAGGTGAAGAGCAAGGACGGAACGCTGGTACCGCTCTCGATCGTCTACCAGCGCGGGCTCGATCGCAAACACCCACATCCGACGTTGCTGTCCGGCTACGGCAGCTACGGTGTATCGATCCACCCGAGCTTCGATCCGCGGCGGCTCGCATGGCTCGAGAACGGCGGTATCTATGCCGTCGCTCACATCCGTGGTGGCGGCGAGTACGGGGAGGAGTGGCACCTCGCCGGGATGAAGCACAACAAGCAGAACACGATCGACGACTTCATCGCCTGCGCCCGGTTCCTGATCGACGAGGGCTACACCTCGGCCGGGAGGCTCGCGGCCGAAGGCACCAGCGCCGGTGGCCTCACCGCCGGCGGCGCGATCACGCAGCACCCCGAGCTATTTGCCGCGGCGCTGGTGAAGGTGGGCATCGTCGATGCGGTGCGCTTCGAGACCGCGCCGCTCGGACCACAGAATGCGCGCGAGTTCGGCTCGACCGCCGTCCCCGACGAGGTCAAGCCGCTGTACGACATGAGCCCCTACTACCATGTCGTCGACGGTACCTGCTATCCGGCGGTCTTGCTGACTGGTGCCGCGCACGATGCGCGCGTCCCCGTCTGGCAACCCGCAAAGATGGCGGCGCGCCTGCAGGCTGCGACCGCGAGCGGCAAGCCGATCTTGCTCCGGCTCGACTCCGGCGCGGGCCACGGCTACGGGTTCGGGACCACGAACTCGCAGCTCAACGAGGAGCTCGCGGATTGCTACGCGTTCCTGTTCTGGCAGCTGGCCAGTGGCCCGGATCGGTCTCACCAGCATGCGCCCGCGACATGCGGGACCGCAAAGAGCTAGCCTGGCGGCGATCCTGCTCGCGGCCGGTGTCGACGCGTGGGTTGCCGCGCGGCAGGTTGCACGCGCGTCCGATGATCTAGCGGCCGCGGCGTGGCTGCGCCGCCGCGCGCGCGGCGACCTTGGCCTGCACCGGGGGCGCCGCTGCCTCGCGTCGCAGCTCGCGGACCACCGGCTCGACAACGTCGGTGTCGGCCTTGCGCGCGCGGTAGGCGGCGACCGCGGCGCGGTTGCCGCAGCTGCCCTCGCAGTAGCGCTTCGACCGGTTCTTCGACAGATCGACCACGACGTCGTTGCACGTCGGGAACTCGCAGATCCGGAGCCGGCTCAGCTCCTTGGTCCGCACGACCTCGAGCATCGCCATCGCGGCGTCGACCGCCATCCGGCTCGCCAGCGGCGCGTCGCTCGGCGTCGCATGCATGTGGTAGTCCCAGCCGTCGTGCTTGACCAGTTGCGGCAGCGCGTGGCCGTCGCGCAGCAGCCGGTTGACGATCGCGACGACCCGATCCTCGTCGGCCTCCCAGATCTCGCGGAGCTGCGGCCGCAGCGCGCGCACCGCGCGGAGCTCGGCCTCGTCGCGATCGCGCCGGCCGGTCCACCCCCAGGTCTTGACGAACGCGTCGAGCGCCGCGGCGTCGGGCAGGCCCTCCCGGTCGGGACCCGCGGTGTTGACCAGCGAGGCGACCTCGATCAGCCCGTGCTCCGTGTCATGAGCAAAAATCACCTTGACTCCTGTCAGGGTTGGAGGTACGTCATGAGCATAAGGCAGTTTTGGTTATGACGACAACGAGCGCAAGTGCCCCTATTCTACCTCCCACCACCTCGCCATCGGGCGTCGGCCTGGGCCTCGCGCTGCTGTCCGCGGCGAGCTTCAGCACGGCCGGGTCGTTCGCGCGATCGCTGGCCGACGCCGGCTGGTCGCCCGGCGCGTCCGTGGTCGTCCGCGCCGGCGCCGCGGCCGTCATCCTCGCGATCCCGACCCTCGTCGCGATGCGCGGTCGGTGGGGTTCGCTGCGCCAGAGCGGCTGGATGATCGCGCTGTACGGGCTGGTCGCGGTGGCGGGCGGCCAGGTCTGCTACTTCAACGCGATCGAGCATCTGTCGATCGGCGTCGCGCTGCTGATCGAGTACCTCGGCACGGTGCTGGTCGTCGCCTGGATGTGGCTGCGCCACGGGCACCGGCCGCGCCGCCTCACGGTGATCGGCTCGACCGTCGCACTGCTGGGCCTGGCGCTGGTGCTCGATCTGACCGGCGACACCCACGCTGATCTGGTCGGCGTGTTGTGGGCGCTCGGCGGCGCGATCGGCCTGGCCGGATACTTCGTCCTGTCGGGCAACGACGAGAGCGAGGTCCCGCCGGTGGCGCTGGCCAGCGCGGGCATGACCGTCGGTGCGCTCGTGCTGCTCGGGCTCGGCGGGCTCGGCGCGCTGCCGATGCACGCCCGGTTCACCGCGGTCGAGTTCGGCGGACGGCAGGTCAGCTGGCTGGTCCCGGTGGTCGGCCTGTCGCTGGTCACGGCGGCGATTGCCTACGTCGCCGGCATCGGTGCGACGCGTCGGCTGGGGCCCAAGCTGGCCTCGTTTGTCGGGATGACCGAGGTGATCTTCGCGGTGATGTTTGCGTGGCTGCTCCTCGGCGAGCTGCCGACCGGCGTGCAGCTGGCGGGCGGCGTCCTGATCCTCGCCGGCGTCGCGCTGGTCCGCATGGACGAGGGCCGCCCGGAGGTGGTCGATTCGCTGGTGGTCCAGCCGGCCACGTAGTCACGCCGTCGCGGCCTGGTACAGCCCAGGCTCGAGTTCGCGCACGCGGCCGTCGCGCGCGAGTCGCGCGAGGTGCAGGGACATGCTGCGCCGCTCGACACCGTCGGCGAACGCCACCTGGTCCTGCGGCCGGTACACGAAGCGGTGCGCGACGATGTCGTCGATGGTGTGCGGCGCGGCGAGGTAGGCGAGCAGCCGCCGCTCGCGGTCGGCGATGACGCCCACGAACCGGTCGAGCCGCTCGAGGTACGCAGCCCTGCCCTCGAGCACGCCCACGTGGTGGAACGTCGCGTAGTACCTCGCGTCGAGCTCGCGCGCCGTCGCCAGCGTGCGCTCGAAGTCCTCGAGATCGGACCAGGCGTCGCCGTAGTACGGGCCGAAGCTCGAGAGATCGACGTCGGCGAGGTACACGAGGCCGGTCGGCTCGATCCGGAAGAAGCAATGGCCGCGCGTGTGCCCCGGCGCGTGGATCGCCTCGACGGTGACACCGCCGAGATCGAACACCTCGCCGCCGCGAAACCCGGTCGCCTCGGGCCGCGGCGTGAAGTGGAACTGCTCGACCACCGTCCTCGACCACGTCGATCGGATCGGCTCGGGGTAGCCGTACAGATCCATCAGCGCGTCGAGCGAGCGGATGCCCGGCAGATCGGCCTGGTGGAACCGCCAGGGAACGTCGGGGTACAGGAAGCTCCCCGCGAAGTGGTCCTCGTGGCAGTGGCTGTGCAGCACACCGTCGACCCGGGGCGGCTGCGGCCCGCGCGCGACCAGACCGAGCGACGGGTCGATCGCGAGCGCCTGGTCCCGCCCGCGCACGATCAGCGTGTTGCCGTGCGGATACTTGCCGCGCCGAGCGCCGTACAGAACGGTGACCGCACCGAACTGCTGATCCTCGAGCACTTCGCTCACCCGCGCATCATAGCCTTCGGTGCGCGGGCGGGGTCGAGCAGCGTTCCAGCTCGCCGACGTCTCGTACCCAGTTTGGGTACCTGAATACCCAGTTCGGGTATTCACAAGGCGAGCGCGCTGCCGGCGGGCGGCCGCCGGCAACCTGGCGTAGGGTCGAGTCATGCCGTTTGCCACTGCTCGTGATGGGACTCGCCTGGCGTACGAGGTGATCGGGAACGGACCGCCGCTGCTGCTGGTGTCGGGCCAGGCGAGCGACCGCAGCATCTGGACCGGGCTGCGCGAGGCGTTCGCCGACCGCTACCGCGTGGTGACGTTCGACCACCGCGGCACGGGCGACAGCGACAAGCCGGAGGCGCCGCCGTACTCGACCCGCGGCTTTGCCGACGACGCGATCGCGGTGCTCGATCAGCTGGGGATCGGCCGCGCGCATGCCTACGGCATGTCGATGGGCGGCCGGGTCTGCCAGTGGCTGGGCATCGCGCATGCCGCGCGGCTGGGGGCGCTGGTCCTGGGCTGCACGACGCCGGGCAACGCCCACGGGGTGCGCCGGCCGGCGCTTGTCGACCCGGTGCTGATGAGCGGCGATCCCGAGCGCATGCTGCCGTTCCTGGCGTCGCTCGACTGGGCGGCCGCCAACGCCGGGTTCCTCGCGGCGCGCAACGCGTGGGCCGTGGCGCACCCGGTGCCGCCGCACGCGCGCCAGCAACATTACCTGGCCAGCGAGGGCCACGACGCCTGGGAGCTGCTGCCGCGGATCACCGCGCCGACGCTGGTGATCCACGGCAGCGACGACGAGATGAACGTGGCGGCCAACGCGCCGCTGCTCGCCGAGCGGATCCCCGACGCCGAGCTGCACATCATCGCCGGCGCGCGCCACGTGTACTTCTGGGACCACGGCGAGGAAGCCAACCGGGTCGTGCGCGGGTTCCTCGAGCGCCACCCGCTGTAGCGCGGCTACTTGGGGTCCTTGTCGTCGCCGGGCCGGTCCGCGCGCCGGACGTCGGGCGGCATCTGCAGCACGACGACGAAGTCGTGGATTGGCCTGGCCAGCACGTCGCCGACCGCGCCCTCGCCGTCGTCGATCACGCCGCGGACCGAGACCGCGTCGGCGACGCCGCGGCGCTTCATGCGCGCGACGATCGCCGAGTCGTGGCAGTGGCCGTTGCCGGCGAGCAGGACCAGATGGCCGCCGGGGTTGGCGGCCAGCCACTTCGCGCCGGTGTCGGCCATGGTCTCGTCCCAGATCACCTGGACGGTGTAGATCCGATCGGCGCTCGGCATCTCGACGGCGTCACCGTGGGCCGCCGGCGCCGGCGCCGCGGGTTTGCCGGGATCCGGCTTGCCCTGGGCGTGCGCGGTCGGCGGGTTGGCCGCGGCGTCGCCGGGCTTGGCATCGTCGTGATCCTCGGACCGGGGCTGCGAGTGCGCCGAGGTGCCGCCCATGTCCTCCATCACGCCGTCGAACCACGCGCGGTGGTTGCGGTCGTCGAGCTTGAGCTCGGGCAGCTGGGCCCGATCCTCGGGCGTCAGCGACTCGAGGCCGTGGCGGGAGACCTGCTTGGTCAGCTCGCGCGCGGCGTTGGCGGCCAGGAGCTGGGCGCCGGCGCGGACCGCGGTGTCGATCGTCGGGCCGTAGAACCCGTAGTCGTAGCTCCAGCGCTCCTCGTAGCCCGAGCGCGAGCGCAGCTGGGCGTCGTCGATCCGCTTCGCGGCGTAGTCGTCGAGCACGCCCTGGAACGGGCGCTGGAACATCTCCATCGCGAGGGCGAGCCGGGTGCCGGGCGGCAGGCGCTTGATCAGCTCGCGCACGACGTGGAGCTGCAGCCAGTGGTGGTGCGGATTCTGGTGGTCCTCGCCGACGCACACCGCGCGCGACGCGGCCAGCCGGGTCCAGAACGCCGGCTCGTCGACCGACTTGCCGGTCCGCGCGTCGACCACCTGGTACGGCAGCCCCGCGGCTTCGATCCCGGGCCCGCCCTTCAGCGCGCGCGGGCGCTCGGCCGGCGCGCCGCCGTACCGACCGCCGCAGCCGAGCGCGGCCGTGGTGAGGACCGAAACCGCGGCGAGGCGGAGCGATGCTGGCATCCGGCGATGGTACACCGCCGCTGGTGACCTTGCCGTACCTCACATCGCAGCTCGCCGGCACCGGTGGGACGCTGCGCACGCAGGACGACGACTTCGCAGTCGACGAGGAGCTGCCGTACGCGCCGTCGGGTGCGGGAGATCACGTGTTCGTGCGGATCGAGAAGCGCGGGCTGACCACGATCGACGCGGCGCGGGCGCTGGCCCGGGCGCTCGGCGTGCGCGACCGCGACATCGGCGTCGCCGGGATGAAGGACCGTCGCGCGGTCACCCGGCAGTGGCTGTCGCTGCCGCCGCCGGTGACGCCCGAGCAGGCGCTCGCCGCCGCGCTGCCCGAGGCGATCGCGCCGGCGCTGCGCGTGCTCGAGGCGCTGCGCCATCCCCACAAGCTGCGCACCGGCCACGTCCGCGCCAACCGCTTCGCGCTGCGGGTCCGCGGGGTCGACGACGCGGCCGGCGCCGCCGAGCGCGCGCGGGCGATCCTGACCGCGCTGTCGCAGCCGCCCGGCGCGCCGAACTGGTACGGCGAGCAGCGGTTCGGCCGCGACGGCGACAACGCGGCCCGCGGCAAGGCGATGGTCACCGGCGCGCGCGCGTTCGGCCGCGACCGCCGGCTGGATCGCCTGATGGTGTCGGCGCTGCAGTCGCAGCTGTTCAACGACTGGCTCACCGCGCGGCTCGGCGATGGGCTGTATCGCGCGGTGATCGCGGGCGACGTCCTGCACAAGCGCGGCGGCGGGATGTTCGTGTCCGATGATCCGGCGACCGACCAGGCGCGGCTCGCCGCCGGCGAGCTGGTGGTCACCGGCCCGATGTTCGGCGCGCGGATGCGCGACCCGGCCGCCGGCAGCGCCGCGTTCGCGCGCGAGGCGGAGATCCTCGCCGCGGCCGGGCTCGACCGCGGCGCGTTCGCGACGGTGGTCGCGATCGCCGAGGGCACGCGGCGCGACGCCGCGATCGAGGTCGGCGATGCGACGGTCGCGGCCGTGGAGGGTTCGACCCTCGAGATCGGGTTCACGTTGCCCGGCGGCGCCTACGCCACCGCGGTGATGCGCGAGATCATGAAGCACCCCGAGCGGGTCGACGCGGGGCCCGAAGCCGCGTAACACTTTGCGGCGATGAACCTCTCGAGCGCGTTCGTGGACTTCGCACAGCTCGGCGCCAACTGGGTGCTGTGGCTGCTGATCGTGCTCTCGGTGGTCTCGGTCGGGGTGATGATCGACCGCGCGCTGTGGCTGCGCCGCCGCGACACCGACACCGAGCGGTTCACCCGGGAGCTCAAGGGCGCGTTCGAGCGCGACGAGATCGACCGGCTGCAGACCAAGTACATGGACGATCCCGCGATCCCGATCCAGGTCGGGCTGCGCGGGCTCTCGGTCCGCGACAAGGGCGCCGAGGCGGTCGCCGAGGCGATGCACGGCGAGCGTGCCCGGTGGCGCCGCGCCGCAGATCGCAACCTGATCGTGCTCGGCACGCTCGGCAACAACGTCCCGTTCGTCGGGCTGTTCGGCACCGTGCTCGGCGTGATCAACGCGTTCCAGCACCTGGCGATGAAGTCGGCCAATGCCGAGCAGGAGACGCTGTCCAACATCGCCGAGGCGCTGAGCGCCACCGCGATCGGCCTCCTGGTCGCGATCCCGGCGGTGATCGCGTTCAACTTCTTCAGCCGCAAGGTCCGCGTCATGATGGGCGGCGCCGACGAGGTCGCGCACGCGGTGCTGTCGCTGGTCCACGGCGCCGAGCGCGCCGCGGCCCAAGCGCGGGAGGCCGGCCATGGCGGGAACTAGCCTGTATCAGGACGACGAGAGCTCGGGCGCGATCACCGACATCAACGTCACGCCGTTCGTCGACGTCGTGCTGGTGCTGCTGGTCGTGTTCATCGTCACCGCGAAGCTGATCATCGCGCGCGGCGTCGAGATCGAGAAGCCCAAGGCCGCCAGCGGCGGCGATGTCCAGAGCACGCTGCGGGTCGTGGTCGACAACACCGGCCAGATGACGGTCAACGGCGCGTCCTACCCGGGCGACACCGAGGCGATCGCCGGGATCAAGCAGATCGCGGCCGCCACGTCCAAGCCCAAGGCGATCATCGCCGGCGATCGCAGGACGGCCTACGCGGGTGTGATGCATGCCATCGATCTGGTCCTGCAGGCGGGCGTGACCGCGATCGCACTCGAGAACGAGCGCCCGTAGCGGTTCTTGCTAGGCTCCTGCAGGTGCGCTGGGATTCGCCGTTCGTGCTCGCCACCGCCGGCACGCTCGCGCTGCACCTGGCGCTGGTGACCGTGAGCGACGCCGTGGTGGTGACCCACCCGCCCCAGCCGTACGAGCCGCCGCCGCATGTCGAGCTGGTCGACATCGAGGTCCCGCCGGTGCTCAAGCCCGCGCCCCCGCCGCCCCCGGCCCCGGAGCCCGAGCGGCCCGCCCCGGTCGAGCCGGTGCGCCCGGCGCCTCGCGCCGCCGCGGTCCGCACCCCGACCCCGGCCCGCGCGCCCGAGCCGCCCCCGGCCCCGAACGAGCCCCCCAGCGAGGCCGGCGGTGAACAGGTGGTCCACATGGAGAATGTCGCGCCCTCGGCGACCGGGGTCGGCGTCGCGGTCGGCAAGCCGGTGACCGGGCGGATCGGGCGCGGCGGCAGCGGCGGGGGGACCGGCGCCGGCTCGGGCGAAGGCTCGGCCGAGATCGCCAGGCCGGTCTCGGTCGCGACGATCAAGACCCGCGCGATGCCCCGGGGCGACTACGCGTTCTTCGACGCCGGCAAGGACTACCCCGCCGAGGCCCGGGCGCTGGGGGTCGAGGGCGCGATCCGGGTCCGGCTGGTGGTCGACCAGCGCGGCAAGGTGACCTCGCGGGCGCTGCTCAACCGGCTCGGCCACGGCCTGGACGAGCTGGCGATGAAGCGCGCCGCCGAGCTCGAGTTCGAGCCGGCAGTCGACACCGACGACCACCCGGTGACGTCGGTCGTTGTGTGGACATTCAATATGACGTTGCCGAAGTAGCCTTTGCGGGCCCGCCGCCCGGGCTATCCAGGTCGTACCCGACTGCCACCGCAGATTTCGATGTAGGTGCGAGATCGCCCGCTTCCGGCGCCGGCAGCCTCGAGCGTATGCTGGTCGACGATGGTCAAACCCCTGGGGCGCGGGTGCGCCGCTGCCGTGCTCGTGGCCGCGATCGCAGTACCCGGTACCGCGATCGCACAGCAGAAGCCGCCGTTCGACGCCGCGATCGATGTCCAGACCTTCGAGTACGCGGTCGGGCCCAAGACGTTCGTCACGGTGGCCGACGGCGACGTCACCGCGCGCGAGCAGGTCGCGGTCGACGCGCTGGTCACGTTCCTGACCAAGCCGTTCAAGATCTACGACGTCGATCCCAACAACCCCAACAAGCTCGCGGGAACACGCACCACGGTGATCAGCTCGATGACCTCGGCGCAGCTGACCGCGGCGTACGGCGCGACCGATCGGCTGCAGCTCGGCGCCAACCTGCCGATCGTGTTCGCGCTCCAGGGCGACGGGCTGATGCCCGACACCGGATCGCCGATGCCCGGCGGGCTCAACGTCACGGGCCTGGGCGACCTCGTGGTCGAGGCCAAGTACCGCCTGCTCCGCAACCGCGGGCTGCGGGTCAGCGCGATCGGCGGGCTGTCGCTGCCGACCAGCGTCGGCAGCGGCGGCTCGCAGTTCATCGGCGACGATCTGCCGACCGTGCGCGGCAAGCTCGCAGCGCAGCTCGATTCCGGCCGGCTGTCGCTGGGCGTCAACGCGGGCGTGATCCTGCGCAAGCCGCGGACGATCTACGACAGCACGATCGGCCAGCAGCTGGTGTGGGGCGTCGCCGGCGCGGTGCGCGTCACCGACCGGCTGTCGCTGATCGCCGAGGGCTACGGCCGCGCCGGCCTGCCCGGGCTCGCGCTCGACGCCAGCCCGCTCGAGGTCGAGGGCGGGCTGCGGTTCTACGCCACCGGCGCGGTCGCCGTGATGGTCGGCGGCGGCGCCGGCCTCATCAAGGGCATCGGCTCGCCGGAGTCGCGGTTCTTCATCTCGATCGGGTTCGCCCCCGACGTCCGGGACTCGGACGGCGACGGCGTCCCCAACGGCCGCGACAAGTGCCCGCTGGTCCCCGAGGACAAGGACGGCTTCGAGGACGAGGACGGCTGCCCCGACGAGGACAACGACGGCGATCACCGCCCCGACGCGGTCGACAAGTGCCCCAACCAGGCCGAGGATCTCGACGGCTTCGAGGACGAGGACGGCTGCCCCGAGCTCGACAACGACAAGGACGGCATCCCCGATCTCGAGGACAAGTGCCCGCTCGATCCCGAGGACGGCCAGCCGCCGTTCCCCAAGGATGGCTGTCCCGCCGGCAAGGGCCTCGCGGCCCCGGCGCCGCCCGAGCCCGAGCCGGAGGTCGCGCCCGCTCCCGAGGTCGAGCCCGAGATCGCCGTCGCGTGCGCCGAGCCCGACCGCGACCACGACGGCATCCCCGACGCGCAGGACCGCTGCCCCGATCAGCCCGAGACGGTCAACGGCGTGAACGACGACGACGGCTGCCCCGACTCCGGCGGCCTCACCGTCGCGAAGCTCGACGGCGATCGCCTCACCGTCGCCCGCGTGCCCACGCTCGACCGCGCCGGCCTGTCGCGCGGCGGCCAGATCATCGTCGACCAGATGGCGCTGGTGATGCGGGCGCAGCCCGACGTGACCCGCTGGCTGATCGCGATCGGCCAGCCCTCGGCGGCCGGCGCCCAGCGCGTCGCCGAGGCGGTCAAGACCCGGCTGATCGCCCGCGGCGTGCCGGCGGAGCGGATCGAGATCCTCGCCGCCGCCGGCGCCGCGAAGATCGGCGGCCTGGTCAAGGAGCGCGCGACCGCGGCGCTGCCGGCGTGCCACAAGCCGGCAAAGCCGTAGCCGTCAGTCGCGCGCGCCGTGCACGATCCTCGGCGCCGCGCCGGGGACCAGCTCGAGCACCTCGATCGGCCCGCCGTAGCGCCGGGCGAGCCCGACGTCGATCCGCCACAGCGCGCCGTCGCACGCCGAGGTGATGCCGCGGTCCTGGACGGTGTGGCCGACGACCATGCGCCGGGCCCCGAGCGCGGCGAGCGCGGTGGTCAGCTGGGCGCAGTCGACCGCGGCCGCGGCCGCGCCGGCGGCCCGGGTCCACACCGGACCGTCGTCGGAGGTCAGCGCGGCCGGTGGCTGGCTCGCCTGGCCGTCGAGCCAGCACCGCGCGGTCTGGTTGACGTCGTCGATCCGGTGGACCCAGTCGCCGAGCACGCCGGCGTGCGAGAACACCGCGTCGCCGACGATCGCGACGACCGCGTGCCGGGCGAGCCGCCGCGCGTAGCTGCCGCCCGGGCCGAGCGCGGCGAGCCGGCTGCGCATCGCCTCGGGCGCGCCGGACGGCGCCGCGGCCCCGGGGACGTCGTCGAACGCGTGGAGGCCCGCGGGCGTGACGTAGCGGAAGTCGCCGGCGGCGTTCATCAGCTCGTGGTTGCCGAGCAGCATGACCACGGCACCGCCGGCGGCGCGCGCCTCGGTCTCGAGCCGGGCGATCAGGTCGAGGATCGCGCGCTCGTCGTCGCCGCGATCGAGCACGTCGCCGGTCTGCACGACCACCAGGTCGCCGCCGACCCAGCGATCGCCGCCGTCGATCGCACCGGCCGCGCGCAGCGCCGCGCGCGTGGCCCCGAGGTCGCCGTGCAGATCGCCGAGCGCGACCAGCCGCCGCGGCGCGGGCAGCCGCAGCGGCAGCGGGGCGAGCGTGCAGCTCGGGGCGGCCGGCGCCGGCACGCGCGGGGCAGGCACCGGCGCCTCGTCGCGCGGGCGACCACGGTCACAGCCGAGCGCGGGCCCCCCGAGTCCCCCGAGTGCGAAGGCGAGCCCCAGCGCGAAGATTCGCGGCGACCATGACCGGCGCATCGCGGGCGAGTGTAAGCCACCCGGCGGCGTCGCGTTCGCCGGCCGCGGGCCGACTGCTGGGGCAAACCGGCGATCAGGGCGGCGCGTTGGCGACCAGGCCGACCACGACGGTGATGTTGTCGTCGCCGCCGCGGCTGTTGGCGAGCTCGACCAGCGTGGCGGGCAGCCGGCGGTACCAGGTCATCGCGACGATCCGCTCGAGCTCGCCGTGCTCGACGTAGTTGGTCATGCCGTCCGAGCACAGAAGGAAGCAGTCGCCCGCCGACACCGGCACGCTCCGGGTGTCGGCCTCGATGTCGCGCTCGAAGCCGATCGACTTGGTGATCACGTGGCGGAACTTGCTCGATCGGGCCTCGGCCTCGCTGATCGAGCCGGCGCGCAGCTGCTCGGCGATCCACGAGTGGTCGTCGGTGAGCTGGCGGAGCTGGCCGTCGCGGAACACGTAGCACCGCGAGTCGCCGGCGTGGACGAGGTGGGCGCGGCCGCCGTGGACCAGGATCGCGGTGAGCGTGGTGCCCATGCCGCGCAGCTCGGGCTTGGCCCACGACGCCTCGAAGATCGCCGAGCTCGCGCGCTTGACCACGCCGCGCATGACCTCGAGCGCGGGCGAGAACGCGGGCACCGCGCCGGGCGGCAGGGTCTGCTCGTTGCCGCGCACGGGGCCCTGCGGCTGGCCCGGGACCGGCCGCGAGCCGGCCGGCGGCGTCGACGCCTCGATCAGATCGTTGACCACCGGCATCTCCTCGGTGGTGCGCACGCCGCCGTGCAGCTCGCTCTGGACTTGTTGCAGCAGCGCCGCGTCGAAGTTACCGCGGACCTCGGCGAGCTCGCGGCCGAGGTACTCGACCGCCATCCGGCTCGCCGTGGCGCCGCCCTGGTGGCCGCCCATGCCGTCGGCGACCGCCATCACGCCGGTCTCCGGATCGACCAGGTAGCTGTCCTCGTTGCGCTCGCGCTTGCGCCCCGGATCGCTCTGGCCCCACGCCCACAGCCTCACGGCAGCCGCCCGATCGCACCCGTCCGGTTCACCATCACCACCGCCCCCGGGTCATTGATATTCCGCGCTCCGCTCGCTCAGGTTTCCGTCCTCGCAGCGCAACAGCTTGCCCTTGCCCTCGATCTTGGTCAAAAGGCTCACCGGCCGGGTCCACAGCTTCGAGGTGTTGCGCAGCGTATCGCGGGCCTGCGCGCCGTCGAGGTCGGTGCCCTCGTGGATGTGGCGCAGCAGCAGCTCGCTGCGGTTCTCGAAGTTGCCGTCCTCGACCACGATCACCGGCTGGCCGCGGTTGGTCAGCATCCTCAGCAGCTGGTCCTTCACCTTCTTGAACTCGCGGCTCATGATCTCCCAGTTGCCGCTGCGCTCGGAGAACCCGAACGAGTAGAACTTCTGTTCGATGCAGAACTCGAGGGTGAAGAACTCGTCGATGAACGTGATGTCGTTGTAGAGCTTGCGGACCTCGAACAGCCGCTTCTTGCCCAGCCCGGTGCGGCGGTCCCAGTGGCGCTTCTGCTCCATCGAGTCGCACTCGTCCCACTCCTTGCCGTACTGGCCGCGGTTCCAGCGGTCCTCGACGTTGCGGAACAGCTCGACCCCGAGCTTGTACGGGTTGAGCCGGCCCGGCGAGGTCGCCATCACGCTCGAGTTCGCGTCGGCGTAGTCGATGATCTCGGCGGCGGTCAGCGCCTTCTCGGTGAGGATCTTCGAGTGCCAGTACGACGCCCAGCCCTCGTTCATGATCTTGGTCATCGCCTGGGGCGCGAAGTAGTAGGCCTCGTCGCGGACGATCTCGAGCACGTCGATCTGCCAGTGATCGAGCCGCGCGTGCTCGATCAGGAACTGCATCACGTCGCGCTGGGGCTGCTCGGGGAACCGGCGCTTCTGGCGCTTGGCCTCCTCCTCGCGCTTCTTGCGCTGCTTCTCGAGGTACTCGGGCGGGTTGATGAACGACTCCATGTAGCCCTTCGCGCGCAGCCGGCCGGGCTTGTCGCGCGGGTCCGCGTCGTCGTCCTCCTCCTCGGGCCGGGGCTTGGGCGCGCGCACGATGTACGCCGACATCGGGTCGATCAGGTTCTCGAGCGACAGGCAGGTATCGATGAAGTCCTCGACGGTGTCCTGGCCGTGGCGCGCCATGTGACGGCGCACCCGCGCGGCGTGGTTGGCCATGCCGTCGATCATCTTGCGGTTGGTCTTGGAGAAGAAGTAGTTGTTCTTGAAGAAGTCGACGTGGGCGCAGACGTGCGCCATCACCAGCTTCTGATCGACCAGCGAGTTGCCCTCGAGCAGGTAGGCGTACGCCGGGTTGGTGTTGATCACCATCTCGTAGATCTTCGACATCCCCCACTCGTAGCTCTTGGACAGCTGCTCGTAGTCCATGCCGAACCGCCAGTGGGGGTAGCGGGTCGGGAAGCCGCCGTACGCGGCGACCTCGTTCATCGTCTTGTAGTCGAGGACCTCGTAGACGATCGAGAAGAAGTCGAGGCCGAAGTTCCTGGCGTGGGCCTCGACCTCCTCCTGGATATCGTGCAGGTACGCCGGGAACCGCTTGATCGCGCTCATCGTCAGCGACCCTTCCCGAGGAACTCTTTGATCGAGTCCATGATCGCATCCTTGCCCTTGATCTCGCTGGTCACCACGCGCTCATCCTCGTCGAAGTGCTCGGTCAGGTCCTTGATGAACTGGCCCGAGCCGTAGGGCGACTCGACCTGGCCGTAGCAGAACAGATTGACGTACGGCAGCACGTCCTTCTTCATCAGGTCGACGCAGGTGTGGGTGTCGTCGACCGACCAGTTGTCGCCATCGGAGAAGTGGAACGGGTAGATGTTCCACAGCTCCGAGGGGTACTCGTCGGCGATCATCTTCGCGCACAGCTTGTACGCCGAGCTGATCATCGTGCCGCCCGACTCGCGGGTCTTGAAGAACGTGTCGCGATCGACCTCCTTGGCCATCGCGTCGTGGATGATGTAGCGGCTGATCACGCCGTGGTACTGCGACTGCAGCCAGGTGTCGATCCAGAAGCTCTCGATCCGGACGATCTCCTTCTGTTCGTCGCCCATCGAGCCCGACACGTCCATCATGTAGATGATCACGGCGTTGGACTGCGGCAGCGGCTCGCTGCGCCACGACCGGTAGCGCTTGTCGTCGCGGATCGGCACGATGATCGGGTTCTTGGCGTCGTAGGTCCCCATCGCGAGCTGGCGCCGGATCGCCTGGCGGTAGGTCCGGCGGAAGTGCCGCAGCGACTCGGGGCCGGTGGTGCGGATCCCCGAGTACTTGTCCTTCCACGCGACGATCTTCTCGGTGCCCTTGGGCTGGATCCGCGGCAGCTCGAGCTCTTCGCCCATGATCTCGGCGAGCTCCTGCAGCGAGACCTCGATGTCGAGCAGGTGGTCGCCCGGGCGATCGCCGGCCTCGCCCTTGCCCGGCGACTGATCGCCGTCGCCGCCGAGCGAGTCGCCGACGCTGCCCTCGCCCTGCCCGACCCCGCCCTGCTGCTTGTCGCCGTGCTTGAAGTGCGGGATGTCGACCGAGGGCAAGGGGATGGACACCATGTCCTTGCCCTTCTTCGCGATCATCTCCCCCTGCGAGATGTACTTGCGGAGGTTCTGCTTGATCTTGCCGCGGATGATCTGCCGAAACCGACCGTGATCGAGATCGATCTTCTGCGACATGTTCGCCTCCTAGAACACCACGTCGGCGAGATCGCCGCGCGCGTTGACGAAGCACAGCCGCCCGCCGTGCCGCTTGGTGTGCTGCACCATCTCGAGCAGGCCCAGGGCGCGGGACATCACGCCGGTCGGATCGTCGGTCTCGAACTCGACGCACAGCCGGGCGAGCAGCTCGGCCAGCGTATGATTGAGCTCGACCGTCACCGGCCCCATGCCGCGCGGGTCACTCAAGGGGGCTGCGCCCCTCCCCGCCGGTAGCGCCGGCAGGGCCCCGCCTCACCTCGCCCGGCATCACGACTTGACGTCTCCGCGGGCGAAGATCGACGCGACGAAGTTCAGGACGTCGGTCGCCGAGACCTCGTCGTAGCCGAAGTTCTTGATCAGCCGCTGCTTGACCACGTCGATCTTGGCCTGGGTGTCGCGGTCGACCACGCTCGACACCAGCGAGGTCAGCTTGATCGAGTCCTTCTGATCCTCGAACAGCTTGGCCTCGAGCGCCTTGTGCAGCCGCTCGTTGGTCTTGTAGTCGAACGTCCGGCCCTCGATCGCGAGCGCGCCGATGTAGTTCATGATCTCGCGCCGGAAGTCGTCCTTGCGGCTCTCCGGGATGTCGATCTTCTCCTCGATCGACCGCATCAGCCGCTCGTCCGGCTCCTCGTCCTGGCCGGTGTACGGGTTCTTCACCTTTTCCTTCTGGGTGTACGCC
>Ga0307515_10010802_pt1 | contig 17423 bp, 5 predicted proteins | sample 17_EM_MG_FD_194513 | JGI IMG/M metagenome (GOLD analysis project Ga0307515, IMG submission 194513) | Populus trichocarpa ectomycorrhiza microbial communities from riparian zone in the Pacific Northwest, United States - 17_EM | ecosystem: Host-associated > Plants > Roots > Unclassified | place...
ATCTACTAGAGAGTATAAGGATACCTTTAGGAATAGGAGGAGTAATAAAAGTATACGAAGTAGAGCCTATATAATGCCTAAGAGTAGTAGAGACTTTAATATAACCGTAAGTACTAGGATAAGTATTTTAGAGTAGGCGACGAGGTTATATTATGGGAGGGTACGACCTCTCTAAGATAGGAAAGTTACAGTGCTGTCTGTCTGTCTGTCAGTCGGTCGGTTAGTTAGTCGTAATCAGTTAGTAAAACAGTTAGTAAGAAAGAAAGAAAAGAGTGTATTTTCGGTAACTGGTAGAGTCGTGATATCTATATGATAGAGGAAAGAAGGAAGGAAGCCGAAGGCTCTATAAATATAGGAAAATGCTAAGATAGTAGGCGACGTCCAATCTACACTACTATATACCTCCCCCACTAAGAACGTTGTCCCTTAACGTTCTATAATATAGAAGAATAGCAAAATGAGAGTATAGCAAAAGCAGAATAGATAAAGGAAAGTATATCCCTAAACGAACGCAGGTAACTATATCCTTAGCCCTTCCATAGAACTATTCTACAGTGTCCTTCCGTTACCTATAGCTAAGATCTACCCTAGCAATTAGGACAGCAGTAAACCAGAAATAATAACGGTAGCAGTAACAGTAGTAGTAGCAGTAATAGTAGTAACAGCAGTAATAGTAATAGTAGTAGCAATAGTAAAAAGCAGATAGTTAGTGCGGTAAAATTAAATAGAATAGTCGGCGGTAGAACAGTCGGTAGAAGAATTCGGTAATAGTTGGTAAATAGTAGGATATCCAGCAGCTAAACTTTTAGTAGTAGAAATCTTAGTAGCAGCAGATAGTCGGTAGCAGTTAGTTAGTAGCAGTTAGTTAGTAGCGGTTAGTAAGAATAGTAGTAGTAGAATAATCGGAATAATGGAACGGAACAGTCGGAATAGTAATGGCAGTAGTGGCAGCGGTAGAATAGCTGGTCGGCAGCAGTAGAATAGATTGGTTGGAATAGCAGTATAGAACGGTATAATAGACCTAGCAGATCTAGTAGTAAATAGACCTAGCAGCGGTACAGATCTAGGACGGTAGAGATAGTAGTTGGTTAAGACGGCAGGGACGAAATAGCCGAACAGAATAGCGGCAGCAGCAGCGGCGACGGCAGGCCAGTCAATTAAAATGGCAGAGACTATGGCCTGACTCGGTGGTTCGGCTAGTTGTTTTATATTAGGACTCTGCGTCTAGCTCTATATTGGTCTGCATTGTACGCGGCTTTTAATTGAGGCTCTGTCGGTGGCTTTGTATTAGGTTCTGTATTATTAGGCTTTATATCCGCATCGTTCTATATCTAGCTATGCATTAGGCTGCGCATTAGGCTGTGCATTAGTAGCTCTGTATTGTACACTCTGCGTTTATATTCGCACCCGTGGTTTTAGAATATTAACTAGTAATGCTTCCGATAATCTACCGACTATATACTGATTTCCTATATAGGCCTAGTCTCTACGTATATGTCTGCGTGCGTGCCTTTATACCTGCTTTAATGGCTAGACGAAGACTGTCTAATTGGTTGGCGACGACGTGCTGTAACTAATCGTTCGGTCGCTTGATTAAGGTAGAAAGTTAGCCCAGTTAAAGGCTCTAACTGTCCTGATTTAAATGCGGAGACGGCGTTTAACTAATTGAGATTTAATGAGGCCCTGGCTTGACTTAAGGTGTTTTCTGCTATATATATGACTGAGGCTTTATATCTAGAGATAGTTGATTAAAACTTCCATGTAGACATATGGTTAGTTAATGCTCTGCGTTTGTTATTTAATTAAGGCTTCGCGTATATAGGCGTTTAGTTAAGCTATTGTACTATTATCTAGTTAAGGCTCTACACCCATATACTCCATATCCGTAGACTTTGTATATAACTCCGTGTGAGACTCCGGGTAAAGCTCCGTAACTATATCTGTAGGAAAGGTCGTTCTAGTTAACTAGTCCGTAGGCGTTAAGATAGGCGGCAGTTGATTAATATAGAGGTAGGTAGTTAAGGGAAGAGGCTCTCGCAGAGGCTCTAAAATGTTAATTGACCGTGTTTCCGAAGTTCTTTTGGCCGTATACTGGTTTCCTAATTAGGTCTAGTGCCTACGTGCCTGCGGTGATGTATCTTTGACTGCCGATTAAAGATGTCTAATGGCGACAGTGACTGATTTAATTTAACTGTGACAATATATAATCGACTGTCATTTAAATAGGGTATTAGGTCGGCCCGACCGAAGGCTTTATTTAATCTAACTTAACTATAGAGGCGGCGTCCGATTGATTAAGATTTAACTAAGGCTTTAGCTTAACTTAAGGCGTCTTTTGCTGCATGTACGACCTAGGCTTTATATCCGTAGGCTTTGTATCTACAGACAACCGATTATAACTCTAGCTGTGCAGTTATTTGGCCAAAGTTCTGTATCCATACAGTTGTTTGACTAGGGGTCTACATTTGTAGTTAACTAAGGCTTTTAGTATTTACCAGACGTCTAATCTAGAGACCTGTTTTAAGACTTCCTTATAAGTATAAGCGGCAGCTTCCAGTAGACTATTTCTGCAGGCCCGTTGCTTTCCTAGGGCGTCTTTTATAGCTACTTTCTTCCCTTTCTAAGCCGTCCTTACTTGACTCTTTTGGCATATCCTTGGGCTTTTGCGGCTGCTACTATAGGCCCTAATCTTCTTCCGTCTTAAGAACCTTCTTTAAAATTACCTTCTGCTTTTAGTCTCTTAATTACTATCCTGCTGGCTTTTGCCTAAGTCGTCCTTAATATTATCTAGTGGCAGCTCCTTAGTTGCTGCGACTGCCTCCATCGCATATCCCTTACCCTTATGTCCGTAATACGGTCCTTTATTAAGACGATCTCTAAGGAAAAGCGCTAACTTCTATACGTCTAACTCCTGTTCCCTTATAATCCTTAATAAGGCCCTTTACTAGCTTAGCTAGATACGGCTTAGTCCTGTCTTTAGTCGTATAAGGATGGCTTAGGTTTATTGTAGTTAGATATACCCTATGTACGATCTCTTGCAGAGTATCTCTGTTAGTGTCTTTTTGTATACTGCTTGTTTTCTAATATTATACTACTGCCTTTATATAGGTCTCTTCCTTACCGTGGTGTCCGTTCTCGTTATGCAGCTGGCGCATTACTAAATTTAGATGGCAGTGGTAGTCGTGCTCTGATTAGTCGTCGTTTAATTAAGGAATAAAGTTGGCCCAGTCAAAGGCTCTAATTTGACGACACTTAACTGACTTGATTTAGTGACGTAATATGCTGGTATTGAGGCTCTGGCCTGATTCGATTCTTCGACCAGTTGCGGCTTCTATATAGTTGTTCGATTAATTAAGGTTTCCATATAGTCGTTTGATTAAGGTTCTGCGTGTAGCTCTATATCTAGCTCTATACTATATAATTTACTCTATATTGTATAATCGGCTCTATATCTATGCAATTAACTAAGGCTCTTGGTGCTGTTTTTATTATACGGCTGGCGTATTATTGAATTTTAGGGGCGGTGTAGAGTTCTGCTGGCTTTACCGCTAAATAGACTAATTAGGATTTTCTATGCCGGGTATGGAAAATCGCTATTGGCTTAGTGATAGGCGGTAAGCTGAACTAATATCTCTATAGTAGGTTGTCGCGACTGACGCATCTTAACGCGTCGCGATTAAGAAAATAAATAAGAAAAGGGGCTTTAGGAAATACTGTAATTAAGCAGATAAATAGAAATCTTTTATACGGCCGTTACCTGCATCCCCTCCCCTACCTTAGAACTTGACTGTCCCCTAGTTAAACATTCTATACCTACTACGGAGCCTACTACGGAGCCTACTGGTTAAGTGTCCGGCTCTAAGACCGTCTCTAAAGATTAGATAATTTATTTTTCTTCTAAGCTTTAGCTGTTTTATCTATAGGCCGTGACCTAATTTAGATGTAATCTCCTGGTCGTACATCTCCCAGTTATATATTCTTTTCCTACGGCGGAGCCTGCGGCTTAACGGCTGTCCTAGTTGTACGGCTATCTCTAAGGGTTAAGTAAGTCTGCAGATGTTACTAGCTAGGCGTTACTACTGAGTCCGTAGGTTGTACTTAATAGTAGTCCTTCTAGTTTATACGTATTTTGTTACTGTTCTTTAGCACTACTCCGTTATAGAAAGTAGTAAAATCCGTCTATACTATGGGGACCTGTTTCTGCGTCTATCCTTGCCCTTCTATTTTCTAATATACCTATTTATCTAGGTCTATTCCTTAGTACGTATAAAGCTAGTTCTTAATACCCTTTAGTCATCCTTTATTGCTAAGCTATAGAAGTACTAGTCTAGGTTAATTACGCGTCCCCGCTACTAGCCTTCCTTATTCTATATATACGAATCTTCGCTAAATAAGATCCCTTAGCCCTTAGCATTCATACTTAGTAAAATAGTAACTTCCTCCACATCTAGAATAGGTCCGCTAGCCTTGTCCTTACGTACCTTACTAACCCTATACGTCCTACTGTGGCCGTCTAAAGGTAGTAGAATCTTGCGGATATCGACAGTCTTACAGATATTAAGGGTCTTGCGGAGGTTAAGAGTCCTATAGAGGTTAATAGTTTTATAGGATAAAGGGAGCTTAGGTGCTGTTCCGCTAGTCTTTATATCCTAGTATTAGGCTATATCCCTATACTAGGCTCTAAACTATGGCCTAATCCGTAGTAGGTAACTGCTGCTATATTAGGGCTTCTCTGTATATACCTAACCTAGCTAGGTCTAGAAGCCTTTCTTCCCTTTAGCAGTTAAGCTTATTCCTTTGCTGCCGTAGCTCTTATATAAGCTGGACATTTAGAATATCTTCTAAAAGGATAGCTATTCGCTCGGCGTTCTTTATAGCCATTATCCTTAACTCTATAGCCTCCTTTAGTCTTTTAAACATAAGGGTGCTAGGTTCGTCTACTACAGCTCCTATCTTTTCTATTATATATCTGCGGTATTTAATAGGGAGTCCTCGTATAAACCACCAGCCCTTCTCTTGCTTAGTAAGGTTTCCTACAGCTACCGCTTTAGCTGAGATACTAGTAAAATCTTATATATAGTGACGCAGATCTTTTAGCTGCTCTGCTGACTTTTAAATAAAAGCTTCTACAAAGTCTCTTGTCTTTATGCATTAATAATAGTTGTCCGCTTAATATTTAGCCCTAAGCTTTCTTATAAGCTTTGTCTAGTCGCCAATTATAAACTTAGGTAGGCTTTAAATCCATATCCCTATCTAGTAATCGCAGTACTCTAGAAGACCCTAGTGCTTTTCCTTACTTATAACGTAATATCGGGCGTATAGTCGTTTATACTGCTTGATAAACTATAACACGTCCTGCCCTATAAAGTAGGGAGTTCCAGTAGCTTCTGGGGTTGGCATAGGCTAAATTATAACATAGATCTTGTCTTAAGCCGTTAACTGCTAGTTATAGGATAGTGTATCTAGAGCGTCCTTAGGAGCTTATAGGTAGTCCTTATAGCTTATATCCTTTATCTACTAAGGGGTATTGGTCCTAGGTATTATGGGCGAACGCTGCGGTAGGTCTGCTTGCATAGCCGTAGTCTTAATAAAGGGTGTCCCAGATAGCTGTCCTAGCGGTACTTTAATAGGTAACTACTGCGGCTGGTCTACCTATATAGCTATATCCCTAACAGAGAGCACCTACTTTTTGACGCCTGAGGGGGGGTCTCCCTAAGAGTACACGTAGTCTCTATCTACTACTACTACTAGGTTTTAGTACGTCTATCTGTTTCGGCCTACCGTTATTCCGCGCGGTAGTTCTTTACAAAGTGCCTTTAGAGCCGCTGTTGATATAATCCAGATAACTTAAAAGAGGATAAAGCTAAGCTAGAATAGGAAGCTTTTAAGGATAGATCTAATCTTATATGCTTGCGACTATGCTCAGTATTGTCTCCTTTGTTTATAAATAGCAGTACTGACTTCCTTCGCCGCTAGATGTCTTAGATCTCGTTTTTATCTAATTAATTAGCCCTTAGCTTATCGTCTTTGCATCTTTAATAAAGGTCTAGCTATGCTCGGTAATAGATCTTAGTAACTCTAACCGCCGGTTAAAGTTGTCTAATTGGCTCGCTGGTTCGCCCGACATCTTAGTACGCAACTATTTAAGACCCTACTCTTTCTATAACTATGTAGATAACTGAGTCGGTAACCAAGTTAAGGTGGCAAAGAAATCCGATTTAGGTTAATAAACCCATAGTCCTTTGCTTCTTGTTGCTACTCTTTAGCCTATACGTTAAGTTTGGCTATTCTGTCTTTTTCTAGTACTACCTAGTTCCCCTTACTGTTTAATACTACCTAGTTCTCTAATTCTACTAGTTCTGCTATCTCGTCTATCTAGCTAGCGGTTCTTTTACAGCTAGTCGTTCTTCTATAGCTAGCGGTTCTTCTATAGTCGTAGTATATTTCTATAGGTCTCCTATATATATAGCACTAGACTTCTAATCTAAAGAGCTTACCGTCGTCCCTATGTGGAATGCCATAAAATATATAGGAGGGTACGACCTCTTTAAGATAGGAAAGTTATAGTGCTATCTGTCTGTCTGTCGGTCGGTCAGTCAGTCGTAATTAGTTAGTAAAATAGTTAGTAAGAAAGAAAGAAAAGAGTGTATTTTTGGTAACTGGTAGAGTCGTGATATCTATATAATAGAGGAAAGAAGGAAGGAAGCCGAAGGCTCTATAAATATAGGAAAATGCCAAGACAGTAGGCGACGTCCAATCTACACCACTACAATATTACGTTTAATAAATATTAAAACCCGTTAACTATTAAAAAAGCTCAATATAAAATACCTAGGTCCCTTTTAAATTAAGAAATAAATTAGTAAGTTAGCCTACCGTCTCTAACTACTCCTATTTATAGCCTGTGTATATTTAATGTGTTATATAAACCTACTAGAGCTATAGTATAAACTACCGCTAGAAAAGAACTTCCGTCTAGGCCCAATTAAATACCCTAAGGTAGTAGGCGAGTGGTATAAGGTTAAAGCTATACTACGCTATAAGTTTATTAAGAATAAGCTTTAATTTAAAGTTAAATGGCTAGGCTAGCCTGCTAAGGACTCTATATAGGAACTAGAGGATTACCTTAATTATTACAAAGATATTTTAAAAGAATATTAGGACTAAGGTCCAAAATCTATAAGTTATAAAAAGCACTCTAATACTACGGTATTATCGCGACCTATAAAAAAAGCTCGTAAAAAGAGTAAATAGGTTAAATTAGATATAGAATAAATAGGCTCCGGAAACTATAGGGATAGGGCTACGGCCTAAGATAGAATGGGTCCTTAGCCTTTTTACGTATATAGTATAGAGTTAATAAGGCATTTTACTAGAATTGCATTTCTATTTATTTATTTATATTAGGAACATTATTTTTAGGGCTTTTAAGCCCTTTCTAAAAGCCTTTTAAGGCCTTTTTAAACACCTAATTGAGATCCTTAATTACTACTATATATAAAAATAAATCCTAAATACCTAATTTGAAAAGCTACTATGCCTTATCCTTAGGAGTAGAATTAGTATCTATTGGCCCTCTAAGGGATAGCTAATAAGAATGAGATCTAGAACCCTTAGTAGGGGTATAAGTAGGTATAAAAACAGGGGTAGGATAATAAGGTATAGCTAGGGTAGGGATTCTTAAACGCTTAATACTAATATTAGGTAATACTAACGAAGCTCTTACGGCGTAAGCTTATAATTAATGAAAATACGCTTAAGCCTAAAATAAATAGAGATACTAGCTAGCTAGTATAGTCTAAAATTACTAAGACCTTATTATAGTAACTGTTAGTTACCTATCTACTAGGTACCTAAAGGGTAACCTACCTAATACCGTATTATATTATGCTCTCTTAAAACTTAACGTATATACGCGAATTTTTTTCTATAATAAACGGTAACCTTTTTCTTATTACCCTTATCCTATACCCTATCCTTAGTATACTAACCTTACTCTAGCATTAGGCGTTACTAGCTAGCTTACTAAGAATTATAGGCAGTATAGATAGCTATAGTATAGTCTTAAATATAACTAAGATATTTAGTATTGGCGCTAGAATAAAACAAAGCCTAGGTAATGTAGTAGTTAAGGATATTAAAGAATCGTCGCTACTTAGGCCCAGGCTATTAAAGCTTAAAATTAGTAATAGAAATCTATTAAGAATAGAAAAACTCACCTTAATATAACTGCCGCTGTATAATTACAGCACCTATCATACTAACCGCGTGCTTACGCGTTCGGTACGCCGAGTACGCGTTTACGCGTTTAGTGTACTAACCACCCGCTTACGTGTTTGGTGCACTTCTGAAGCACTAACTAATTAGGGGGGGGGCGCATCAGTATATAGACTACGTAGTCTGCTTTATATAATCGACAGTCACCACCTGTAACGGCGCTGGGGCACTGCCCCTGCGACGTCTACATGCAGCCTAGTCAGGGGCTCGCTTAGAGACTTGGCTCGTGTATATAGACCTGTCCTTTCCTCGACCTTCTCTGCTCCTTAGCTTAGTATCTTCGTAATACAGCATTCTACAAGCTTCGGTTCAGAGGCATTTGTACAAGCCGTAACACCACCATCCTAAAGAGCATACGATACTACACGTATTTCGTGCCCCGGGATATAACTCACTTATATTATTAAGTTAATACAAACACTAATCAGTAAGCGCGTACAGATTAGTAATCACTTAATACCTCCTACCGAGCGATATATAACAGCGACCACCCGTTTAAACTCCTAGTACGACCTGCTAGAAGGTTAGAAGTCGGGGATTACGGACTTATCTCCAACTCTATATACTTATTTAAGTCTTAGTACGGTTTACTAGAAGTTATAGACGCGAATACAAACCTTTACGGAACCCCTTATCCTTAACCCCCTTAAACCCCAAACCCCTTCGGACCTTACGGAAACCCCCTACCCTTCTACAAACCGTTATAGACCCGTTAATTGCCTTTACAGACCACTATAAGACCCCTTAAACTGTTACGGACCCGCTAATTAATTTTACGGACCATTATAAGACCTCCTCCACCCGCTATAAGCTACTACGACCCACTACAGCTTATATAGATATATAACGCTATACAATATGGCAGATATAAGCAAGCAAATTAGTGAAGGTTAAAAGAAGTGGAGCTAAGGAGTCGACCTCACGTCTACAGACGACGTCAACAACTATATTAATTTTAAAATCCTTAAATACGGATACTATAAGCTTTTAAATAACGACCTATGGGAGTAATATAAGGAAGACTTTGCGGACTTTACGGAAGCTATTCTTAAGACTTATAACCCTACTGCTATCCGTAACCTACAAACCCTTTTACGTTACTAAGGTGTATAGGTTAAAAAAGATAAACGAGTTACTGTTATACGGTCCTTATACAACATAATATAGGAGGAGGACTAAACGGAATAGACTAAAGAGAAAATTCTAGACCAGGTTAAAGCCATAAATAATCTCTCTGCTTCTTCTAAACTTAATAGCATCGCTAGCCTTATACCTAACCTACTTAACTAAATTCGTCCTATAAACCCAACCAATTTTAGAATTGATCTTATGGGCTAAAGCACACCCAGTACCCAAGTTACGGACTATAATACCCCTACAACCTAAAATACGGACTAAACCCCTTCTGTTATTTAAGTCACAGATCCGCAAGCCATATATCCGCAAACTATATATCCATAAGCTATATATCCGCAAGTTATAGATCCGTAAGCCACCTAAGTAAAGACCTACGGCAAGGAGCTAGTAAACCTAGCTAAGCTCTATACCAACGAATCTAAGTACAGCGGTGAAAACGATAACTTTAACTTTAAACTAACTATCTTTACGGACCTCTGCCAGAAGGCTAATATTCCTAAATAGGAATTTAGCCAAGCCTACTCTACCATACTGCGCGGCCTAGCACTTAACTACTACTACACTAACCTTAAAAGCAACCCCCTTGGTGTTCCCTTTAATAAGCTATACAAAGCTACGTATAACTACTTTAAAGGACCGAAATATAAGCGTAATATCCTTACCTAATAGAATGCGACCAAGCTACGGACCGTAATCGACAAGAATACTGAAAAATCGACTATAGAGTGCCTGCAAATTCTTATTAAAGACCTCCGGCACCTATAGTACGGCCTTAACGCTAAGCTTTAAACAGACGACTTCCTATATAATAAACTTATTACAGCCTACTAGGAAGTAGAGCCCTACAAGTACACCTATTACAAGCCTACAGACACCTTAGCTAGCCTTATTAATGACCTACACTCCTTTATTATAACGTACGAAGTCTTAAACCCACTAGGCAGCACTTAAGCCTTTATTACGGATATTCAATATCCATAAATAAACTTAGACGTCTACTTTACGGACCGCCGCTACCGCTAATAGTACCCGCATCGACCAGGTCCTACCCATAACCCCCACAACAACTCCTATACAAAAATATACCCCCGCAGACAAACCAGCCAAAAGTGCTTTATATGCAGTAAGGAAGGATATTAGTCTATAAGGCATACCCAGGAAGAACATAATAAGTCTAGGAAGAGACTTAATAGCCGTATTAATCAGTTCATTTTAGAATACAAAGGAGAGGAAGTAGAAGAGCCCCCTAATAAGTTAATAGAAGCCCTTATAATTAACTTTAACTTAGACACTTAGGAATAAGAGACCTTAGAGACATTCCTAACTACTTTTAGACCTTTTACGGACAGCTAAGCCTTTAATATTACAACCGTATTAGCCGACCGTTCCTTTACACACTTAATTGCGCCCAAAAACTACTCCATAAGTACCCCCGTTACAGACCACGAATAGGACCTATTTGCATATATTATTATAAAACGCTATACCCCTAAGGAATTCTACAGCGTTATAATCGACATAGGTGCCTCTAAGAAGTCTACTATAGGCTACGGACAATACCTTATATATAGGACCACCACAAATAATAATACGGATATTGATATTACGCAAACTGGGGCCGTAAACGTCCAATTCGGCATCAGCTCGACTGTATTAATTAGATTAGTTAAAGTCAAGACTCCAATTAGCCTAGTTAACTTCCACGTAGTAAAAGCGGACACCCCCTTCCTACTCTATTTTACAGATATGGATAGGTTATAGGTATACTATAACAATGTTACGGACACCTTAATTAGCCCCGCAACTGCCCTAGGAAGCAAGTATATTACCCTACTAATTACATAACGATTCGGACACCCGTTCCTTATATGGGGAGAGACTCTACGGACCTACATTTAGGAATCTTTCGACTATAACCTATGCTACCTTACTAGTACAGAAATCTACCACCTGCATTGCCGTTTCGGCTACCCCTTAGCCGAAAAACTATATAGAGTCCTTAAATGCTCTAGATACGACGACGTTAATAGGAAGGCAATTGACCACTTAACCAAATACTGCTCCTACTACTAGAAATACGGACGTTCCCCAGGCCGATTTAAGTTTACCCTTTATAAGGACCTTAACTTTAACCACTTAGTATACGTAGACATTATATATATTAACGGCAGCCTAGTACTATATATAATTAATAAGGTAACCCGTTATTAAGCCGCCTGTTAGTTATAAAATATATCCATAAAACATACCTAGGATATTTTACGGACCTACTAGATTGATATATACGTTAGACCTCCGCAGTATATTACCTACGACGCTAATAGGAACTTCATTAGTAAGGAATTCTAGCAGTATGCTATAGCCATAGCTATATTAACAAAAGCTATTCTAGTTAAGGCGTATTAGTCTGTTAGGCTTATTAAGTAAGCTTATATAGCCTTATAGAGAGCTTACTAGATTATTATAGACGAATATAAGGACATCTAAAAGGAACTGGCTCTATAGATGGCCGTAAAAGCCGTTAACGACACTGCTAGCCTAGACGGACTAGTACCTACCCTTTTAGTCTACGGAGCCTACCTAAGGATAAGCAAACTGGATTCTCCTACCCTATCTATTATAGAACGAGCAGCCGCAATATAGAAGGTAATGGCCGAGATAGTTAAGCTACGGGCCAAACAAACTGTTAATAACGCACTATACTACCGCAACGGACCTAATACAACCTTAGTATACAACCTCCCGCTTAACTCTGAAGTCCTTATATAGCGTAAAAGCGGCAGCTAGAATGGACCCTATTGTCTACTAGCCGTAGAAAACGAGACGTGCTGCGTATAGCTTCCTAGCGGGCTAACTAGCTTTAGAAGCACGTCCGTAAAACCCTACTTTCGGCCTAAAAACACCCATAACGTCAAACTAGACGAACTGGAAGCACCCTTACCTACCCTAGAAGCCCCTTAGAAACCCACTAAACCTACTAAACCTACTATAAAGCGTGGTTAAGGACGCCCCTAAAAGCACCCTATAACTAAGAACACCGTAATAAAAAATCACCTAACCTCCATAGAAATATCCGTAAGGCAATCTCCGCCTATAGATATATTAGTTCTAGTATAGGAAACCCCGTTTATAGATTTATAACGTAAAGAGATTAATGGACTACTTAAAAAGGGTGTCTTTGCGGTTATAATAGAGAGAGATATTCCGCAAGGCGTCCGTATATTTAATTTACGCTTCATCGACGAAATTAAGCACCCTAGTACTAATAAAGCTTTTAAAAAATCAAGGCTTATTATATAAGCCTATAACGACTAAGGGAAAGGCTTAGTCCTTACGCAATTACCTACGATTTAACGAGTTAGCTAACGGATTATACTTGCACTTACGCCCGGACTACAGTAAAGTAAACCCGTAGCCCTTTACCTACGGGACATCTTATAAGCCTATGTACAGTCTAATACCTACTTAAGTAGAGACATCTTTATATAACTACCCTGTAAGCTTAACCTATAACTAGGAATAATTTTATAGGTCGTAAAACCTCTTTACGGAGTACTAGAAGCTAGAAACCACTAGTTTAAGACATACCACCAGCACTACATTAGTAAACTTAAAATGGAACAGTCGACCTACAACCCCTGCCTCCTATACACCCTATTAAACAGCCTTAGTATTGTCGGACTCTAAATAGACAATACCCTATTCCTAGCAAACTAGACCTTTATAGACGCTAAAGAGACTAAACTATAAGAAGCTAAGTTCCTAGCAAAGCCGTAAAAGTAGTTAACTAAGTAGACTCCAATTAAGTTTAACGGAGGCTTAATTATATAAAAGGGCAATTTAATCTAGCTAACTTAGGAACGCTAAGCTTAAAACCTAAAGCCTATTATAGTAAAGCCTACAGACCTCACCAGTTCCTATAGAGAGACCCGTAAGACCGTAAATATAAAGGACTAATACGCTATATAGCGTGCAAAAGGCGCCTATATAGCCACAGTCTACTAACCTAAATCTGCCTATAACTTATTCTTTACGGCCTAGGCAGTAGATCTGCAAGAAGAAAATATTAAGTAGCTTAATAAGCGCATTCAATAGCAAATTAATAACGCGATAAGAGGATTTACTTTTATACCACTAGACCTAAATTCCCTTAGTGTAATAGCATTTATGGACGCCTCTTTTACTAATAATAAAGACCTATTATTATAAATCGGCTTTGTGATTGTACTTATGGACCATAATTAGGACGTAAATATACTGCACTAGTCTTTAATTAAGTGTAAATAAATAACCCGTAGTATACTAGCTTCTAAACTATATGCACTAGCTTATGGCTTTAATATAGCAGCCGCAATCAAATTAACGGTCTAGAAGATTCTATAACTAGAGCAGTTACCCCTAGTTTTATGCACTAATTTAAAGTCCCTTTACGACTACCTAGTTAAACTAGGTACGACATAAGAGAAGAGGCTTATAGTCGACTTAATGTGCTTACGTTAGGCCTATAAACAACATAAGATTATAGAGGTTAAATAGATCAGCAGCGGAGACAACCTAGTAGACGCTATAACTAAGGCAAAGCCGTATTAAGCTCTTAAAACCCTAATTAACATAAATAAGCTTAACCTAAAGGTTATAAAATAGGTAGAGCGAGACTAACGGAGTATTTATAGTTTAGTTACGGCCCGTCGGAAGGCCGTACGGTGCATTTACGGCCCGTTAAAAGGCTGTATAGTTCATTTTACGGACCGTAAGCAGGACTTACGGCTAGCTTAGAGTACCATTTAGAAGGCAACCTAGAAGGCACCTTAGGAGGGATTTCCTATATATTTTCTTATGTGTTTTATGGTTCTATTAAGACAATTATAGAGGCTATATATAAGTGGTTTCATTTTCCAAGTACCGCTAGTGTATAATTACAGCACCTGTTATACTAACCGCGTACTTATACATTTGGTACGCCAAGTACGCGTTTACGCGTTTAGTGCACCAACCACCCGCTTACGCGTCTAGTGCACTTCTAAAGCACTAACTAATTAGGGGGGGGGGCGCATTAGTATATAGACTACGTAGTCTGCTTTATATAATCAACAGTTACTACTATCCTAAAGAGCATACAATACTACACGTATTTCATGCCCCGGGATATAACTTACTTATATTATTAAGTTGATATAAACAGCCGCTCTTAGTAAATATGCATCAATTATAAGGACTAAAGGTATTAAATTTAATATAGTGCGTCTTATTATAAACCTCTAGAATCCTATTATTAGATTTCTAGTCTTTTAAAGATATTGTTGGTATGCTTTAACAACGTGCAGAATACATATATTACAATGATATGTACGATGCGGTGTTGTTAGTGGATAGTTGATTCTTCTAAGATCTACGCGTCGCGGGAGATAAAGCTCGTCGCATGTTCTCCCGTGACTTCTACTAGCCAATCACGATTTTCCATCCCCGGGATAGAAAATCGCCATTGGCTCGCTTACCACTAGCGGCTTGGCCGCCCTTGCGACATATCCATGCTCTAACAATACAATATTCTAGCTACACTGGGAGTACTTTAGAAAACGCAAAGAACTGGTATCCTACGATTATGCAATTCGAAAAATCCATATACGCACTTCTCTTTCTTTCCTCCCTTCTTCCCTTGTTCTGCCCTATGCTTTTAAATTAATGCTTTTATTAGTGGTACGTTCTACCCATTCTACTGTCTTTAACTTAATTCGGTTTGTGTTAATAAGTCGCTTAAGAGCTAATAATGGTTTACTTTTAGTTATAGCGTCTATAGGGTTGCTGTCTCCGTTAATCCACTTAACTTCCGCTATTTCGCGTCTTTTATATAACTGGCGTAGGCATATAACATTAATTATAAGTCTCTTCTCTTATATAGTTCCTAGTTTGATAAGGCATTTATAAATTAACTTAGAATTAGTGCAAAGAATAAGCGGGAGGCTAATGTTAAGTTGCAATTTAATTATAGCTTTAATTACAGCGCCAATATTAAAACCATAGGCCATAGCATATAATTTGGAGGCTAGTACGCTTCTGGTAATTCTCTTACACTTAACTAAGGACCAGTAGACAATATTCGCCTTATTTAATAAGTCTGCTAGTACTAGGATATATCCAATCTATAATAAGAGGTCTTTATTATTTACGAATAAGGAATTAGTAAATATAAGTAGTTAAAGTGTCTTTATATCAAGCTTAACAAAGCTTAAGCCTCTTATTAAGTTCTTAATTTGCCACTAAATTCTCTTATTAAGTAGTTTTACGTCTTTCTTATCAGGGTTAATCACCTAGGCAGCGTAGGATAAATTAAAAGAAGCTTTAGGCTAGCATACGGACGCAATATAAGCTCCTCTTACTCGTTAGGCGATATATTAGTCCTTAGGTGTAAGTACTATATAAATAGTGCCTCTAGAACTGGTTATTATAGTAGCTTCCTTAATATTAATAAGGGTCAAGTTCTGGCATTGGCGCTCTTATATAAGCGTAATTACGTAATCCTATTATTGGACAATACCTCCATTAAACTTAATTAGGTGTTCCAGTGTAAGTTGCTCGCGTTCTTTAGTTAGGAACTTAGCTTTCTTAATCTTCTCCTGTTCTAAAGCTATAAAAACTAAGTTGGCTAGTAAGAGGGTATTATCAGTCTATAAACTAACTATTCCGAAACTTATAGGGTTGTTAAGGTGAAGTAGGCAGGGGTTATAAGTGGATTAGCTTATGTTTAGTTCTTTAATATAGTGGTTATAGTAAGTCTTAAACTAATAATTGCCTACCTTAGGAATGCCGTATAAAGGTCTAACGACCTTTAGAATTGTACCTTATAAGACTCTAAGTGCTATACTAAGTTCAAGAGGTGCTTTAATATAAAAGTCTCGGTTTAGTTTCGTAGTTAATTATACATAGGCCTATAAAATATCTCGTAAGTAGAGATGTATACCATCGTTCTAAGTTATAGCTGTAATGCAAAGAATAAGGCGTTGGCTGACTCGTTAAATTGTAGGTAATTAGGTTAGTACGAGGTCTTTCTCTAAGTCGTTATAGGCCTATACGACTAGTCTTAACTTCTTAAAGGCTTTATTAGTGCCGGGGTTCTTAATCTCGTCAATAAATCTAGAGTTAAATACTCTATTGCCTTATAGTATATCCTTAGGGTTAACTAGTTCGAAAACTCCTTTCTTAAGCAATCCCTTAATCTCCTTCTGGCGTAATACTATAAACTAATTAGGATTTATAAGTTAATCATTATCCTCATCCTATAGATAAATTGAGATATTCGCGGTATTTACTTTAACAGGGTACTTACGTAGTTTACCTCTTCCGCGTTTAACGGGTTAAGGTCCAGGCTTAGTTTAAGGTTAAGGTCCAGGCTTAGTTTAAGGTTAAGGTTCAGGCTTAGTTTAAGGTAAAGGTAGTTTAATATCGTTATCTTCTAGTTACGTGTCTTCTATAATTTCGGGGTCTACTATATATGGTTTCACAACTATACTGCGGAAGTTGGTAGGTCTATAGGGAAGTTATATAGTATAGGTCTTATTTTTAATGCTAAGCAGGTTATACGGACCAGACTAGTAGCCGGGTTGGCCTATAGGTCCTTCTCTCCATACCAATACAGGTGAGTTAAGTGGTAGGTTATAAATCGCGGTTGTCTTAGGTCCGTTGCGCATATTAAGGGCATCTACCACTTAACGCTCAGCTCTAAGCTTCTTAACTTCTTCCATAGCCTTTTTAAGAGCTACTACTCATTTTATAACCGTAGGATTGGGTGCGTCGGATTCCACTATATGTGGGTAAGCTCTAAATACTAACAAGGTAAGTATAAGACTATTAGGGCCTGTGGAGTCGTTAATTGCTTTAAAAGCCATTTGCAAAGCTATGTCTTTATTAATGTCCGGTAGTTCTATAATAATAATATAGTATATACGACGGAGGGGGCTATAGTAACGTTCTACCATTCTAACTAAATTGTGGGCTTTAACAGGTACGCCTTT
>Ga0307515_10010803_pt1 | contig 17423 bp, 4 predicted proteins | sample 17_EM_MG_FD_194513 | JGI IMG/M metagenome (GOLD analysis project Ga0307515, IMG submission 194513) | Populus trichocarpa ectomycorrhiza microbial communities from riparian zone in the Pacific Northwest, United States - 17_EM | ecosystem: Host-associated > Plants > Roots > Unclassified | place...
CAAGTGCTAGCGACCTGATCAATAATTAGCAGGAGCTAGTAAATGACGGCTTTAACAAGCGAGCTAATAGCTAAGCGAGTAGAATCTATATTAAAGGGTGGAGCGGCCGTAAATAGCTAGCAGAAATAGGGCAGACTAGGGAATGGTTTAAAAGAAGTAGTAAAAATAATAAAGTTAGGGTAAGAATGAATAAGAGTTGTAAAAGAAAGCGTTAAGGCAACTAGTGGAGTAAATATAATAAAGGTAATTATATATCCTGGCGTAATAGGGCGAAATTAGCTCTATATATTACTTATCTCTATCCCTTACTCTTAAGATCCAAAGCATTCTTAGGTTTATTAAGGCGTTCTAGCCTTAAATTCTTATAGGACGCATCGCCGTAGCTTATATTATTAGAAAAGTAAATTAATGGGGCTTTACGGCAACAGTCTAATTAACTAGGGAAATGGCTGCATATCCTTACTTTAATTAGCCGTTTAGTTTTCTATTATAGATCTTTAGAGGAGCATAAGTTATAGTAGTAGGGTTTAAACAGTATAGCGTCTTAGGGATAATGAGGCGAAGGGGCTAATATACGCCAAGCCAATATTATAGGGGGTTTATAATTTTTAAGGATTGTAAACCCCCCGCACTATTTCCTGCTTCTTACTCTTATACTTTACTACCTTCTTTTATTAGGGGGCTTATAATATTTATATTTTAACAAAAGGGTAATGAGACGCTTATTAGCGCTACTAGTTAGGTAAAGCCCATATAAGACAGCCCGTTTATTAGAAATATTACAGCACTAATATTATCTTATAAATTAGACCCCCGGTAAACCGTTAGTACGTACACTACGCGTATATACGGGTATACTGCTTCTTATTACTAATGAATTCTTTACTAAGGGTTTAAGAGCTTATAAGCGTTGCTTTAGTAAGAAGTAAATATGGAAAGGAAGCTTTAGAGCAATTAGAGAAATATATATAAAAGCTTAATAAAGCTACCTAGGCTACTACGCCTCCCTTTATAAACTATGCTAATACTTATAGTATAGGCGGAAGTATCTTCTATAGGCTAAGATTTGCTTAACTAAGCTTAAACCTCTAGCCCTATCCGTTATTTATTACTACTTTATTAGAAAAACACTCCTAGATATTACGTAAGGTAAGCGTATTTTCTTACTATATAAAATATATTATTAATAATAGGAGCTATAGTGAATTTCTAATATAGTTTTATAGCGCAATAAATTCCCTATTATAAAAAGTGACTTTAATAGTGGAAACGGAACCTTAGATCGTGAAAACGTAACCCTAACTATGAAAACGGAATTCTAGACTATAGAAACAAAATCCGGATTATAAAAGCGTAATTCTACGTTGTAGTATAATAAGTATAGTATCTGCCTATAATCTTGTTATATAGCGTTAAAATTACCCCTTTTAATACTTTAAAACCTAATGGAAAATATCTAACGTTTATCCTCCCTTCCGCCACTAAACTAAATATTAGCTATAATATTATGTTATTAAAGCTAACTCTATTACTAAAGCGAACTCTATTACTAAAGCGAGTTCTATTACTAAAATTAAAGTTAGCCATTAATAAGATGTTTTTTAAACAAAAGTATACTATTATAAAGAAAGGTGATAAACTAAGGCGGTATTATAGAGTAGATGTCTATATCCTACTTTACCGTAACAGCCAGTTCTATAATTATACGTCTACTAACTAGCCTTCCTAGCCTTTTGTCTAAGAATAGCTTATAAAGGTTTCTTTTAATTATAAATCTACTAAAAGCTAACTACTTCTAAAGGATAAATTCTACCCTCTATTAGTTATAAAGACTTTTATAAATTTCGGCTAAGATATAGAGGATGGGTTCTTAGAGGCGAATCCTTGTGAAACTGCACCTATAAGCTGTTCTTTAAGAGAGACTAGCTTATTAGATACGAAATAGGTAACTAAAAACGGTGCGGTAGTAATATAGCTTAGTGGTGTAAAGGAAAATAACATTATTAGGAGCTATTAAAATTAAAATTATAGAAGATATAAAACGGAAACAGGATTCTTTTTAAAGTAATACTATACAAAATGAATTTATTTATACCACTTTTATATAAATGTAAATTCTTTTCTAGAAACAATAATTTAAGTAATACTACTATTTAATCTCTGCTATAGATGGTATAAATGCACTACGACCCTAATATAATTAATTAATTAGGTCCTAAAATGTCTCCTATTTTGCATTCCTGTTACGCCTATAGTAGGTAGAGCGGACGTTAATTATAAATGACCTATCTATTGCCTCCTAATGGCCTTAATGGCAATGTTATTCTATTTATAAATCTTATATGTAAATAAACGCTAGGAAGCCCGGTACTCTTTATATCTATAAAAAGTACCGTACTTATTATATGCTAGGAGAATAGTTAAGTCACCTTGCTAAATTAAACGCTAGCTGGTTTATCTCTAAAATCGGGTTCTCTATCTATAAATGCCTACCTACTAGCTGATAATTTAGGGATAGTATACTTATAGGTACTTAAGGGCTACGGGGTACTACTTAAGGAGTTATAGTTAATGCTGTTAAGATATAGAATAAGCCTTTAGACCTCTAAGTATTAGCTACTCAGCGCCTTAAATAAAAGATCTCCCCTATTATAAGGTAGATTAATAGGATTTAGTATACCGCCTATATAAGGCGAAGTGCTTATAAAGGGCTTAGCTAGAATACTAATTAAACCACCCTATAGGCACTAATAGCTCCTTTACTATAGATAGTAGATTAATATATAAGATTAACTGGCTAGGGTAAGTCTACTACTTAGACAGTGTTTTGCACTGGGAAGAATAGGCGTTAAAAGTGGATTATAAGATGCTATTCCTACTAAGAAAGGCGTTATTAGGGGTTATTATTAACTTCTAGTTCTAGTTTATAACTTTATACAAACGCCTCTAAACCCTATACTATTGGGGCTATCTAAAAGCTAAGTTGCCTGTTTACCTTATCTTGACCTTAGGCCAGGCTCGTTAGCTATTAATTTATTAAGGCAACAGGAAGTTGCGTTAAGGCGCGTAATAGGGCTTAAGTAAAGCCACGTAACTAGATAGGCATTACTATGCGAAGTAACGCTTAACTGGCTGCCTCTATATCGCCGTCTTGGAATAATTAGAAGAAAGGGGTTAATGCTAGCCCTTGTCGTTTAATATAACCCTCCTGTAGAGGTATAGCAAAGTAGGGTATAGACGGGGAAGGATTATACTCCTATTATGGCCGTATTATAGCGCATTTGTGCTATGCTAGTATCCCTAAGTTAGTAAATCGGCTTAACTTTTAAGGTATAGTTAAAGCGAAGCCTACCGTTAGCTCTCCTATTAGCTAAGCGGTAGAGAGGAGTAGAATATAAAAGGCCTCTATACCCTTTAACTAGACCTATATTAAATATAGCATCCTTTAAGGAAATCTCTCCTTATAAAGACATTTAAACTATTAGCTGCCTTATCTCTTTAATAATAAGCAACTTGGACGTTATAATAGAGGACGACATATTATATTAGATTAAGGTGTGCTCTAAATATTAAATCCTTTACAGGATACCGCTAACCGAGCTAGGATATACCGCTTACTTCTAATCCTAAGGGCTCTAATAAGGCCGTTAATATAATAGGGTAGGTATGCAATAGTTACTTCCCCCTAGTTTTATCTATTTACTAGCTTATTAATATAAGCAGGATATCCAGTTAGCATTAGAATATAAGAATAATTTAGAAAAAAATAAGGCTAATACGGAAGGAACTATAAGGAAATACTCACCCCGCACTAACAAGATAAAGAAGTTATCTTAATATGGTCCGCTTGGTAACTCCTTCTAATAAAGCTTATTAACCCCTAGCTTACTCTATTAGGGGTAATAGAGAGACTAAGTAGCTTAGTTAATTAACTCAGCTATAGGCTTAGCTAACTTAATAGGAAAATTAGTAGCTTTAAAAAAAGCGACTGCTACATTATAGGTTATCTAGGGAAGGTTAACGATCGGATTAACAGCCTAAGAAGTAACTAGGAAGAAATAAGAGGTACTACTAGGCGGTTTTAAAACGAAATCCACACTCTTAAGAGAGGTAGTAATAAAACTTTAGATTACGGAGATAAATAGGTTATAAAGGCTGGAAACAAGATTACGGCATCTAAGAAGAAAATGGCACGCTTAGCCTAAGGATAAAGGGGTCTACAGAATTAAGGAGGAAATTTATTAGCTTAAATGGCACGCTCTTAGTTATTATATCGTTTACTTATTAAAGGAAATTTATATATTAGATTTAAGCTAAAACTAGCTCTGCCTATTATAGCGAGTGTTTACCGTATTTATATGCTTAATTAGTAATAAGTCAGCAAATTACATTTATCTTTTTTTAGTATTTATTGAGAATTAAGGCGTTAATTTAGGATTTCCTTAGCTTGGTATTTTGTTTCTATCTAGTTGCTTCCATATTAAGAATATCTTGTTGTTGTTTACGTATAAAGAAACAAGTTTTTATATATTAGATTAAAGTTAAGAGACTCCCTTATAAGTAAGCTTAATAAGTTCTCCACCTTTATATACTTAGCAGTAGTAAGTTAGCTAGCGATTATTAACTAAAGTTAGATTTACCTTGGTTATCTACTACCCTATTTTAGTTATCTACTTCCCTAGTTCCTATACCTCCCTTATATATATAGAGGCCCTAAAGCTATATTTAATAGATAGAGTCCTTATCCTTATTTCTAGCTTAAGATTTTAGGTTAATATAATCCCTACTAACGTATAATAACTTATTAGATTACGGGATTAAATAGAGCTACCATTTTACCGAAAAAGAGGAGCTTTTAAAAAAAGGGCAAGATCTAATTACTATCAAACAGGTTAATATCTAGGCATTACTATACCACTAGTAGTAACTTCGGAACACTACGGCAATGGAATAACGCTATATTACATTTAATGGCTTATATCCTACGCTCCTAATGGCTAGAGTATGGCGATATTAGGTTCTAATTCGGTAGCATTCTCGCACTATAGTAAAACTAATGTCTTAAGCCTCTATGCTTGTTAATGTCCCTTATTAGCTACTTAAATCCTTTATTATAGTTAATAAGGACAGCCCAGCTTCCGCTATTAAAGGAGAGACTATCTTCTTCCATGCTCTATATTAATCTTTTTAGTATTCGTTTTGCTTAAGTAACTCTATCTAACTAACAAAATTATCTATCCCGTTTGTTCTTAGTGATTCTATCTAATTATCCGTTAACTCTAAGTTCTATAACTCCTAGTAACCATCTAACTGTATCCCATTTTAGGTAAACTGTATAAATACTAAAGAGTTATATGGTTTTAAGGGATCCGGGTAAAAGGCTAATATTTTCTCAGTTTGTAAAATAGTTAGAGTGCAGAATATATGTGTAAAGTAGCTTCTAACCTTAATAAACTTAGGTTTAGCAAATGTTATGGGGAAAATCTCTTTACGTTTACTTTTAAATTTCCACTTCTAGTTGTAATTAATACCTTTTTTTGAAGCTATTTAGTATTCTGCCTTATGTAGAAAGCTAAAGTATAAAAGAGAGCGCAAAAGACCAAGGGAATTTTGGACTAATAAGAATAGGTCGCCCTATTAAGATATAAAATGTAGTAAATAACTAATCCAAATAAACTATAGATAATAAATTAAGGTGTATATCCTCTAATTTAAGGAAATAAGTACTAATTTTTGTTCTCATTATAAGGTATTCCTAACGTTGCTTTTAAGCCTTATGCGCGAATTTACTCCTACTAACGTAGGGCGTATAGGGTAGTTAAATTAAAGTCTTGTATTACTATAGGGCTATAGTCGGCGTACTAGCCTCTATAGCTTAATTCTTTCTTATCTACAAGTATTGGGGATACGGGAAGGTGTATAAAGGTAAAGTTTGCCTAGGGCGAGATTTTTACACTAACTTAAGGCTTTTATTGGTGGCGTCCGGGGACGGTAAGCGGGTTATGCCGGTTAGAACGGTTAGAACGGTTAGAACGGTTAGAATAGTTAGAATAGTTAGGATAGTTAGAATAGTTAGATTAGTTAGAGCAATATAATTGGTCGGGACGGTTAGGTCTTTATCTTACCGTTACATAGGTTCTATTATGCATCTTATATAACCCCGTTTAAGTCACATTATATTACCCTAATTTTCTGTTTTAACGCCACTATATCTTATAAGTCTAGCCTAGACGTATATACCGCTGTAGGATATATAAAGAATAAATAGAGATACTTTCTAGTAAGCTATATATTGTGCATACTGCAAAGTCTTAGTTAATACTAGGCAGCTCTTATTACGTAAGGAAGCTAAGGATCTTACTAAAACCTATAATTCTTAGTTATAGGTTCCTCTACCCATTTAGGAGAAGGTTTAAACTTATATAGCGGACAAGCTATAGGAAGCAAAAATATCCCTAATACGTGATGAGGTTTTTCGGTGGCGTATAGTATAGGCTATTAAGAGCAATTTCCCTAGGATATAATTCTAGGGCACGATTCCATCTGGTTAGTTTTAGTTATAAATAGTTAATACAAATACTTATTTATATAAGTTTTAGCGTAATAAGAGGTAAGTTAGTTAAGCAGTTAACCTAAGACACTGGATAAGCTCTAGGATTCTATAAACTAATTAAGTATTAAACCTAAAACACCATATAAGCTGCCTTAGGATTCTATAAAGAGCGGGAATAAGTAATAAATAGCCGGTATAAGGATGTATAAGGCGGGCGAAGAGCCAATATAAAGCGGGTATTTAGTAGAAGGAGGATTCTATCCTAAAGCGTTAGATTAATACCACTTAATACTAGTTTGCTATATAGCCCTCTTCTATCCACCCTCCCTTAGCGTATATAGAATCTACTATACACGCCTACGCCCTATTAGAGTTGCTACTATCCTAGTCCCTATCTATTAGATAATTTCGCTCTACGTACATTCTTGTCCTACATCTAGGCCCCAATTTAATGTTAGGTTTTAGTGATAATTCTACCTTATTTTTAGTTCTTTAACTATTTGGGGGAAACTAGGTATAAAAGGTCTGGCAGGCTGTTTTGCTTAAAAAATTATAATAGTAAATATATCTTATTCTATAAAACCACAAATTATGCAGCTATTTAAGACTATTAACTATATTTATTCCATCTTTCTGGTTGTTTCTTTCCTTTCCTATACTATGCAATCTATAAGATTATAGTTGTTACTAGTTGTATATAGGAAGCGGCCAACTTATATATTGTAGATGGTGGTAGGAATTGTGGCCAGCTATATAAGTGTCTAAATTCTATAACGACAAGTATATCTAATAATGGCTAGGGTACAGAAGGTATTCTCTAGGCCGTGTATTAGCAAATTACTCTATACGTATGTATATAACGTCCCTATATAGAATTATAGTTCTATACTAACTAGATATTTAGGTCTTTATAGAAAGCTTAATACTTATATAGAGTACTATTTAGATCCTTTTTTAACTCAAATTAATTTACTTAAGGTATTCTTATTTTGGCTCTTACCTAATTACCTATACCCTTAAAGTCGCCCGTTTTATCGTCCTCGCCGTTAGCTAATTAATTAACGTCTATTAAGTTATGCGCCTTATAATACCAATTCTAAGGATATTTCTATTAGTTAGGCTTTCTATTTTATATAGAACACCTTACCTAGCAAGCGAAGTGGAATCGCTACTTAAGTAGCCTTAAGCTAGTGATAATAAAAGCTGGCGGGATTATATAGAGGATCTCTTAGTAGTTATACCGTATCTGTGGCCAAAGGACTTAAAAATATAGTTGTTGCTTTACCTAGTAGGTGTCCTACAAGTTTTAGCTAGGCTACTAGCGATATTGCTATTAATATAAACGGGTGCACTTGTAGATACTGCTATAGATAGATCTGGTCTGTATTCTTGTCCTTTCTAAGTAGTATTAACTAACCGCTAAAGGTTCCATTCCTATTCAAGAATTTATTTTATAGGTAATGGCACTACTTGCCTTCGTTCTAAACCGGTTTAACTTATATATAAAGGGGCACGCTATAGAATGCTTAATGTGTAACCTGAAAGAGCACGCCTTAAGACACGTTATAACACTCTTAATGGATTTCTATAGCAATAACAGCTCTAAGGAAGTCTTAAAGGTTATAGTCTTAGTAGAACGGTATATAAATCTTACAGACAGTCTAATCCTCAATTTAATACCTTCCGCAATTAATATCATTACCTTTATGGTTTATTTCTCGAACTTTATTGATATATATATAGGACTTATTATAATAGACGTAATCGTTATTTATATCTAGACTAAGCTCGTTAAAAACCCTAAGCTTTTTTAAATGCATTAAGACTATAGTATAAATAGGTATAAGGAAAGCTAGATTAAGTACGACATAGTTATATACTAGGATCTGGTAAAAATAGCCAATTATTAAGATTAGGAGTGGCGTGGATATTCCTTTATATTAGTAGATAATAACAAACTAGGATTACAGATAAAGTATTTATAACTTTTTACTAGTTTGTTAGGGGAGGGATTAAAAGTAATCGGCCTAGCAATCTTAGTACTGGTCTTGCTTCTTTGCCTTATATAGGATACCGCAAGTATAGGCGGCTTATTTATTTTAATTAGTTCCTGGCTAAATACATTTATATTTATAGGCTATCTTATATAAACGTACAATATGCTAATAGGTTGCCTTAGTACAGGAGAACGCTTTTCTAAACTTCTTTAAACTAAGCCATCTATTGTTAACAAAGAAGGAGTAATATACCTTAAGGTTACCGCCGGTCACGTTAAATTTGATAATATCTTATTTTTTTACGCTAACGGCGAGCTAATGGTAAAGAAGATTAGTTTTATAGTTAAGGGCGGAAAAACTGTTACGCTTATTAGATTAACCGGAAGCAGTAAGTCTATACTTCTTAATCTCCTAAGGCGGTTTATTAACTCTAGTAAAGGAAGCATTAAAATTAATAGCCAAAATATTAGTAATATTATACTAAGAAGTCTGCGAGAAAATATAGCAGTTATACCCTAAAATCTTAAAGTACCAAACAAGTTAATTAGGGAAATTGTATTGTATAGGCTTTATACTAATAATATTAAAATTACGGAAAGCTATAAAGCCGCTTCTATATATAAACGGATTATATATTATAATGCTAGATATAATATAGTGGTTAGGGAAGGAGGCATTAAACTCTTAGGCGGTAAGCGTTAACGCATTGCTATCGCGAGGGCCTTTCTTAAAAATTTAAAGATTTTGCTTTTTAACGAAGCTATATCTGTTATAGATAATATAACAAAGAAATTAATTCACGAATCGCTTAAAAATTGGGGGAAAGGTCGAACAATTTTAACTATTGCTTATTGTCTTAGTATAGTTAAGGGTGCTAATAAAATTATTTTCTTAGAAAATAGAGAGGTAAAAGAAAGGGGAAGTTATATTAAGTTGCTTAACTAACGTAGATTATACTATAAAATATAGATAGTAATAGATAATATAGACGAAACGGAGGGGGTTGGAAGCTAGTATATACGCCTTATAAATAGTATATACACCTTATAGATAGCATATACGCCTTATAGATAGTATATATACCTTATAGATAGTATAGTACGCCTTATAGATCTCTGCGTTAGTAGCTATAAAATAATATACGGCCTGCTAAATAAGAGCTTATATAATATACCGAGACTTCTGCCTTTTAGGCTGCCCTATATATCTACCTATAAATTCTAAACTTTTGGCCTTTCTGTTCTTAATCCTAGCAAAGAATATCTAGTATAGAAAATCACACGCAACTATTGGAGTAATTTAAAAAGCTTAATCTTGGTACCGTATATAACTAGAAAGAAAGCACACTCGTTAAATCCGACTAGGAAGAAAACACGCTCGTTAAATCCGCCTAAAAAGATTACTCTAAGAGTTATAAATTACACATCGTGAGTTTTACTATTAGATAATTCCATAGGCCCTATAATAACAATTTTAGTCGCCGTAGAAACGTTGGATTTGCGTATATATCCTTCTATAATAATATTAAATGGTCTAATAGAAGGTATAGCACTGTTGTGACAGGTTTAGACTTAGGGCAAAGTGTCCTAATTATAAGCATTTAATGTGCGTATAGTGTAAACCTATATAGGCCTTAACTATTGTCGCTGTTTTAGTAGTGCTAATATAGGCTATATAGGTTTCCCGTAACGGAAGTTACAGAGGCATTAGGAAATTTTTTTTTTAGCTCGTTGTTACGGTTTGCAGCAATTTGCGGCAATTTGCTGCAAACTGTACGGTTGCGGTGGTCATATATGGTCCTGTGCGGTTTGCGGCGGTTTGCAGCAACCCGCGCGAAGCCTATATTTTTTGCGGCAGTTTGTAGCAACCTGCGTAAAGCCTATATTTTTTGCGGCAATCCGCGCAAAGCCTATACGTAGCCTTTACATTTCGCACATTTTGTATATTTTATACGTTTTATACGTTTTACACGTTTTATACGTTTTATACGTTTTATACATTTTACACGTTTTATACGTTTTATATATTTTATATATTTTACATATTTCCTATAAATTGCTATAATATACTTTTAAATATATTTATATTATAACTATATAAAATATAGAGCTATCTACTTAGAGCCTCTAAATTATTAATTGGCCTAGTGCCTACCTGCTTGCCTACCTACCTGCCTGCCTATCTACCTACCTACCTACCTATCTATCTATCTGTCTATCTGTCTATACCCACCTACCTATACCTACCTATTTATACCTACTGTCTGTACTTACCTATCTATACCTACTGTCTGTACCTACCTGTCTATGCCTACTATTTATACCTACCTATCTATGCCTACCGTCTATACCTATTTATCTATACTACCTCTAAACGGTAGTTGTCTGGGGTGCCTCCATAGAAGGGCTTAATTTAATTTGATTCGGTAATAGACTAATAATAATACTCTGGTTTGATTCGACCGATCGAATCGTTTAGTATTTGCTAGCTAGGTCGTTTAAACAGTTGGCGGTCGTCTAGCTCTAGCAATAGTTATCTAGCTCTAGCGACGATCGTCTAGCTCTAACAACGGTTGTCTGGCTCTGGTGACGGTCGTCTAGCTCTAGCAACGGTCGTCTAGCTCTAGCGACGGTCGTCTAGCTCTAGTAACGGTTGTCTAGCTCTAACGACAGTCGTCTAGCTTTGGCGACGATTGTCTAGCTCTGGCAACGGTTGTCTGGCTCTTGCGATAATTGTCTAGCTCTAGTAACGGTCGTCTGGATAATAACGATTGTCTAGCTCTAACGACGGTTATCTAGCTCTGGCGACGGTCGTCTAGCTCTAACAACGGTCGTCTAGCTCTGGCGACGGTTATCTAGCTCTAATAACAATCGTCTAGCTCTAGCGACAATCGTCTAGCTCTAGCGACGGTCGTCTAGCTCTTGCGACGATTGTCTAGCTCTAGTGACGGTCGTTTAGATAACAACGGTCGTCTAGCTCTAGCGACGGTTGTCTAGCTCTTGCGACAGTCGTCTAGCTCTAGCAACGGTCGTCTAGCTCTAGGGACGGTTGTCTAGTTCTAGTAACGGTTATCTAGTTCTAGCAACGGTTGTCTACTAGCTACAGTTCTAGTGCCTCTCTAGGTAGAGAGGATATAAGGAAGAAAGGGTAAAAAATAAGGTGGCTACCTATGTGTAGAGGCTATTAGGAATATAGCGGGGACCTAAAGTAATATATATTATGCGGAGCTTTATATAGAGCCTCCGTATATAGAGCTTCGCGTAAAGCCTTATGCAGAGCCTCTATATATAGAGCTTTATATAAAGCTTTATATAAAGCTTTGCGTAAAGTTTTGTATAGAGCTTTGTATAGAGCTTTGTATAGAGCTTTATATAAAGCTTTATATAGAGTCTTAGTAAAGCTTTATATAGAGCTTCGTGTAGAGCTTTATATAGAGCTTTATATAGGACTTTATATAGAGCTTTGTGTAGAGCTTTATACAGAGCCTTTATACGCAAAGCTTCGTATAAAGCTTTGTGTAGAACTTCGTGCAAAGCTTTATATAGAGCTTTGTGTAGAGCTTTATATAGAGCCTTATATAGAGCTTTATATAGAGCCTCTATATATAGAGCTTCGTATAGAGCTTTATATAGAACTTTATGCAGAACCTCGTGTAGAGCTTTGTGTAGAGCTTTATATAGAGCCTTATGCAGAGCTTTATATAGAGCCTCTATACGTAGAGCTTTATATAGAGCTTTATATAGAACTTCGTATAGAACCTTATATAGAGCTTTGTGTAAAGCTTCGTGCAGAGCCTTATATAGAGCTTTGTGTAGAGCCTTATATAGAGCTTTATGCAGAGCCTTTATATATAGAGCTTTATATAGAGCTTTGTGTAGAACTTTATACAGAGCTTCGTATAGAGCTTTGTGTAAAGCTTCGTGCAGAGCCTTATATAGAGCTTTGTGTAGAGCATTATATAGAGCTTCGTGTAGAGCTTCGTATAGAGCTTCGTATAGAGCTTTATATAGAGCTTTGTATAGAGCTTCGTGTAAAGCTTCGTATAGAGCTTCGTATAGAGCTTTATATGGAGCTTTGTGTAAAGCTTTATATAGAGCTTTGTATAGAGCTTTATATAGAGCTTCATGCGGAGCTTTATGCGGAGCTTCGTGCAGAGCTAGCTTAAGTCATAATTTTAGCAATTTGCGGTAATTTGTAGCAATTCGCATAGGCTACTTATAAGTAGCTGCGTATTTATAGCAGTTTGCGGTAATTTATAGCAATTTGCATAGGCTACTTATAAGTAGCTGCGTGTTTGTAGCAAATTGCTGCGAATTGCCGCAAATCGCGACTTACGCAGGTTTTGCAGACCCGATTTTCGCTTACAACAACATGCCTAAAAAAAATTTCCTAATAGGCTAGCTACTCCTAGCCTTCTATATCTAGCTGTCTAGTCTAGTATTATATAAGTCTAGCCTTTTCAATTGTTAAGCTTATTATAATCGCTACTAGTGTTAATATGGAGATAGTCCGCTAAGGTGTGGAATAATATGTGTGTATAAATATAAAGCCTATAAGGAATATCTAGTAAAAATAGAAAAAGAGTTAGGTATAGAGCCGGATATAATAACTTAGTGCTTTATAAGCATACTAGATAAAGAGTTAGATATGTTGGATATAGAAACTTAGTACTATATAAGTATACCTACTTATATTTATATAGCACTGCTAATAGTAAGAGAGTATTAATGTTAAGCTAGGCATAGACTTATTATAGTTTGCGAATATAGAGCTAGATACGGACCCGTTAAAGTTTGCGAATATATATACCCTTATTGTTCCAGGTACAAATATAAGTTTCGTTAGGGAAAGTAGCTATAACACTAATACCGGGAGCCGTAAATAAGAGGGGTAGCAGCAATAAGGGTCTGGTTATAGTTTATCTTCACGAACGTTTATTTATAGTTAGTGTTATATTATATATATATAAACCATATTAGACAAAATTAGTCTAAGTGCTTTACAATTACTAATATAAGTATTTAATCTACCTTAAACATTTATCTATACTAATTATATACTGCACTTATTCTATAAGCGCAAATCATTTTAATAAGGCTTTGTTAGTATTATAAGGCCAAAGTTATTAGAAGTTCCTAGAGAAAGGAAGCTAGTACTATTCTAATAAGTAATACATGCTGTAGCACTTACTTAATCGACTTAAAATATATTATAATCGCCGCTACCGCTAAATATACTAATTAAAGTATAAGAGGTAGCATATTAGCCAGTATACTGCCTTATTAAGGTAAGTACAGACCTGCATAGAAGAGTTTAAGAAATTATACTATTAAAGAGTAGCTATTCTATTTAGCGCGCTTTAAGGAATCTAGAAGCTCGCAGTTTAATCCCTAAGACAATTATAGGGCCTAATAAATACTAAAAAAGGGAGAAAAGTTAGATCTATAAAGTTTATTATAGCCTTATATAATACGTTTCGTAAATTAAAGATTCTACTAGCACTTTAGCTCTACGTCTTTATTTGCCAATTTTATAAGCATACTAGAAGTCTAGCTTGTCTTTAGCCTTAACTGGCGTAACCAGGTTAACTATATAAGGGAGAGAGTTCTTAAATAATATGGAAATTTGGCCTAGAAAGAGGATCGGGAGAAGGAAGAGAAGAAGATTAATTATATTTATAATTTACTACTATACTTAGTTTCTACGGAGCATAAGATAGGTGTCCTCTTGCTTTAAATATCCATCCTTCCCTTAGTTTATAGCTACTAGAATATATTCCGTTATTCGGATTTAGTAAAAGTTATAGTATATTTTAGGTATTATTTCCAGATCTATAAAACTAAGGTCCTAATTTATAATATTAAAAACATCTATAAAATCCTGTTTCTTATAGAAGGTTTCTATAATACTAAGAGGTAAGGAGTATATATGTTTATTAAGGCCCGTCCGTTATTATTAACAAATATATTATACCCTTAATTAATTAATAGCAGCTATTTAAAGGAGAATTATATTATATTTACTATACTAAACCGTCGTGTTATATGCAAAATTAAGGAAAACGCCGCCTATAATAAGAATATAAGGATAGAAATTGTAGCAAAATCATTATTAAAAAAAGTAGATAACCTACTCTTACTCTTCTCTCATTTTAAGGTCGATAAGTTACTAGTAAAGAGGAATAAGATCCGGGTAAATCTTTATATACCCCCACCTCCGCTATATCCTCTACCTATTCCGATTATTATTATAGGCGAGCCTAACTATATATCTATAGAGTCTACCTTACGGGTCTTATTAACTAATAGATTAATTACAAACGCGAATAACTCCGTAAATAAGAATATGCTAGCGTAATACAAAACAGATTAACCCCTCAATCCTCCCCCTCTATAATCTTAACTTAGACCAATATTGTTTAAATATAAAGACGATGGCTATAATAGTAATAATAACAATAACGGCGACGGCGGTAACGATAAGTAGTTTTTATATAGTTATATATAAAATCTTAAATATCCTTAAATTCCATACCTCTACCGCTATTGCATTTAAGTGCCTTAAAATCGTCTAGTATAGCTTTAAAATAAATTAGTATATACACAAGAGGGAGTAATAGGCACTAACATTTTACGCTTAAAGCGTCTCGTTTAATATTTATAAATAAGCTATACTAAATCCTTAAGATCCGAGTATAGGACCTATATAGTATTCTAAGTTATAGTATAGCGTTAAGATCCTGGCGGTGTATAGTGCGGTAATTTTTTAGGGATTAATTTAAGAGCTATGCCTAGAAGCGGTTGCCTAAGGATATTTTTATAAAGTTGCTAAATATTTAGAAAACTGGGTTCCTATTCCACTAGATATAAGCTTTTATTATTTTCCCGCTAGAAATTAACGAGTTATTTAACCGGCTATTTAAGTAATTTAATTGCCACTTTATTATCTAATATGGTTATAGGGCTATAAGAGGATCATAGGCAAAAGGCTGCCTCTATAGGGATAGTAGTAGTAGGAGTTCCGAAGACTAAAAGATTTTAGGGTAGATAAAGGTAGATAAAGGAGATTAGGGCAGAAGGGGTACTAAGCCTTTAAAGGCTTCCTTATAGAATAGCAGCTAAATATAATAGCCTTTAGGAATTTTTAGGGGGGTTTTAGGGGATGTATAGTGAAAATTAAGAAATTTATAGCAGAATCTGAGAAATAGAATAACAGAAAGTGAGTGCCTAAATACACTAAAACGAGATTTTAGAAGCGTTTGGCGCAGTCTTAGCAAATTACTTCTAGAGGTTAGATCTTTATAACCCTAGAATATAACTAAACCTCGCAATATAACGGAATAAACTCTTTTTTTTAACCATTATTATAGTCTAGATTATTGTAGTCGTCTATTTAATTTTTTGTTTAAATAAAAACCACTTATTATTATTTCTATTTATGGCTACAAAATTCTATAATCTTATATAATTAAGGCTATAAAAACGCCACTAAAGTAACATATAAAATAATATATTAATTCTTTAGCATTATTTAATATTTCTAGAAGAATTATAGTTAAGCTTAGAAGTTTCCTGCTTAACGCAACTGTACTAATAGCTAGTTGGCTTACGGCCGTAGTAGTTATAGGAATTATTAAGACTGCTAAGCTTATAGGACAAAAGGGGCACAAATTAGTAGTAGGAAGCTGCGGTGTTAATGCTTTAAGGGTAAAGTTTCGCGTATTATTAATAAATAGGTTTATATTACCTCCTGGGTTTAAGCTAAATACTATACTAGCATTATAGTAAGACTTACGGACCGTTTAGGCACAGTAAAACTATTAGGGTTCTTCGGTACGTACTTTAAAATCCACTATAAATTTACCACTAATATTTATTGGGTTGAATTGATTAAACCCTATATTAAAGGTCCTATTGCTCTTATAAGGATTATTAAATTAACTTTGCGTTAACGTATAATTAAGACCTAAGAAATTAAAGCGTAGCACCGTCCTAGTTAATATACTAACCGAACTTAGGTTAAAAGTAAGCTATCTAGCAGCCCTAATAAAAATCTGTACTAATTATTATAATATAGGCGTATATACTAGGAATAAGCCGCCTAACGGGTATAGAAACAATTGCGACGCTAAATCGTTCTATGCTACTATATAAGGTATAAAAATGCTCCTTAATATAGCAGTTATAAGGGAGTATATAATAGCTTAGAGGAAGAATATAATTTCTATAAGTCCTTAATAAATACGGGGCGTTAAGCTATTTAAATTAACTTCGTAGTTAAGCATAAAAATAGAAGTTAGATTTTAATCTTCGATTTTAGCATCTAGTGTTTAATAGGGCAATTTTTAAAAATAAAAAAGTCTTAATTTAGATCTATTAGAGCTATTTCTAATTCTCCGTAATAGGAAGTCGGAAACTCCTAAAAAGGAAACCGTTACTAAATACTTTTAAAGTTTAATGGTTATATAAGAACCTCTACCCACCTAAGAAATTATCCTTTATTCACCTTTAAACAATTAATTAAGCAGGCACTTAATATATTAGCTTTAGTTTCTTTAGTTTACTTCACTTCGCCTATACTATTTTAACTTAGATACTTACCTCTTACTATTTATTTTAAAATATAATAGTATTTACTAGTGTATAAAACGCGCTAGGAGTTCCTAAGGCAAATTAACCTTCCGTTAAAAATAAAGATGGGACTTAATATAATCCAACTTCTTAAGGAGTTCCTCTACTAGTATTAATATTTAAAGCGACGCAGTATATAGACCTAAAAAACCTTAGCGGTAACTTTGTCCGTATAGAAGATATAGATATAATACTTAATAATAAAGAATCTGGTTTTAATCCTAAACAGGATAATTAAAATAA
>Ga0307515_10010804_pt1 | contig 17421 bp, 18 predicted proteins | sample 17_EM_MG_FD_194513 | JGI IMG/M metagenome (GOLD analysis project Ga0307515, IMG submission 194513) | Populus trichocarpa ectomycorrhiza microbial communities from riparian zone in the Pacific Northwest, United States - 17_EM | ecosystem: Host-associated > Plants > Roots > Unclassified | place...
TGAAACGAGGACGGGCTGGAACCCATGATGGGTTCCAGCCCGTTTCTGCATGATCCCAAAGCGTCTATCCGCGATCGGGTACGCTCATGCCTGACAATACGCCTGTCACGGCACCAGCGGTGTGACCGCTGTTGCTCGATGTTTGTTGCCCATTGTCTGATAGGCGACAGTGACCCTTTCGCCGACCTTCAGGCCCGGATCCTTGAACCCTCCCGGCAGCAGGAATTTGGTGCCGTTCTTCAGCGTCAGCGTCATCGCCTGCGCGTCGTAGGCGCGGATGGTGCCGGTCGTGGTGCTGGCTGCGAAGGCGGCTGACGAAAGGGAGATTGCGGAGAGAAGGGTCAAAGAGGTCAGAAGAGCACGCATGGGTGTCGTCCTTGCTGGGTCCGTACATCCCGGACCGATCGTCGTAAAACCGTCCGGAGCCCGTCGCGTCGCGGCTGGGGAACCGCCGGCGTCTCCCGGTTTCGATGGTGACGCTAGACCCGGTTTTTTCCGGTTTCAAATTAAAGAAACTTAATTTTGGCAATGGCTTGGGTGGCCCAATTTTGCCACGATGGAGCGCAGCAGTCGTTGCGTTGGAGGGATTTTGCCGCAATCCTTGGATGTTCGCGCATTTTCGGCACGCGGCCGATCCGGAACAAAACACAGCTTTGCCGTTTCGGCCTCACGCGCTAGATAACCGGCAATCACCCAGCAAGGAGAACACCGTGACCCTGCCGACCGAAATGACCTATGTCGATCTTCCGTCCCCTGGCGGCCCGGAAAAGATGGTTTTGGCACGCGGATCGCTGCCGGATCTGAAGCCCGGCGACATCCTGATCCGTGTCGAAGCCGCCGGCGTCAACCGCCCCGACGTGCTGCAGCGGCTCGGCATGTATCCGCCGCCGCCGGGTGCAAGCCCGATCCTCGGCCTTGAGGTTGCCGGTGAAGTTGTTGCCTTGGGCGAGGGGGCCGAAGGCTTCATCGTCGGCGACAAGGTCTGCGGTCTGGCCAACGGCGGCGGCTATGCCGAATTCTGCGCGCTTCCCGCGACGCAGGCCATGCCCTGGCCGAAGGGCTATGACGCGGCGCGCGCAGCCGCCCTGCCGGAAACGTTCTTTACCGTCTGGGCCAATGTCTTCCAGATGGCCGATCTGGTCGAAGGCGAAAAGATCCTCATCCATGGCGGCTCCAGCGGCATCGGCACAACAGCCATCCAGCTTGCCCGTGCCTTCGGCGCCGAGGTCTTCGTCACCGCCGGCAGCAAGGACAAGTGCGATGCCTGCGTTTCGCTCGGCGCCAAGCGGGCGATCAATTACCGCGAAGAGGACTTCAAGTCGGTCATCCTCGAGGAAACCGGCGGTCGCGGCGTCGATGTCATCCTCGACATGGTCGGCGCTCCCTATTTCGACCGCAACATCGCTTCACTTGCCAAGGACGGACGCCTGTCGATCATCGCCTTCCTCGGCGGTGCCACGGTGGAGAAGGCCAATATCGCGCCGATCCTGGGCAAGCGCCTGCACATCATGGGCTCGGCGATGCGGCCGCGCACGGCCGTCGAGAAGGAGTCGATCCGCGACGATCTGGAGGATAATGTCTGGCCGCTGCTGGAGGATGGCGATATCGCGCCGGTCATGCACGCGATCGTGCCGTTTTCCGAAGTTGCCGAAGCGCACCGGCTGATGGAAGCCGGCGATCATATCGGCAAGATCGTCATGACGTTCTAAAGTCCAAGGCAGGCGGCTCTTGCAATCGGCAAGAATCGGACTACCTTCAGATCAGCTTCAACAGAACGAAAGGAAGGTGATCCAGTGTCTAATGAGATTTCGAACCTCGTAACGGGCATGGGAGTTGTGATGGTAGGAACGAGGCAGCCCTCGATCTGAACCACCCTTCCTGCGGGTCGCATCATGGATGCGGTCCGGGCCTTTTACCTGGCCAAAACTCATGGAGGGCCGCCTTGTGCGGCCCTTTTTGTTTGTCTTCCTCTTGGAGGGCGCGGTAGTGCCCGGCGCTTATTTTAGATTGCCGTTATCAGGCAGGTCCGCTGGCGCCAACGGATATCGTTTCGCACTGTAGATTCGCAAAATGAAGATCGTGTCGTTGATGACCGTATAGGGAATGATAAAACCATAACGGGGTTCGACAAGCTCGCGGATATCCTCCCGCACGGTTTTCCGCCCAATGGCTTGATGCTTGGCAAGGGGTCGGATGGTTTTGGAAATCTGGCTTGCGACCGATCTGAAACCGGCGGGATTTTTGAGGCGGAGCCATTCTTTGAGATCATCGAGATCGCGCATGGCCTGAGACGTAAACCGTATCCGCATCGACGGGTTTAAGCCTTTGAGGGCTTTGGTCTGGCCTTCTCCGCGTCGCTATCCCAGCTTCCCAGCCATTCCAGCACTTCGGAACCGTCATAAGACTGGCCCGTTTTCGCATCTCCGACGGCGGAATCCATCTCGGAAAGCCAGCGAAGCTGATTGTTGACATACGTGTCGATGGCGTCATTGACGATCAATGAGCGGGACCGTCCCGTCTTTTCGGCCAGTGACGCGATTTGTGCTTCCAGGCTTTCCGGAAGCTCTACCAATGGTCTTTTGAGCGGCTGCGACATCTTTGTCTCCACGCGAATTCCAAGCCTGATCCTAACATAGTTTTTTCCGCCCGCACCTGAAAGCATCAGGCGTTACACTCCAAACCGCCCCAGCGCCGGTATCTTCACCGCCGGACGCAGCACGTCGAAACCGGCGACCAGCCCCATGAAATGCACCTCCAGTCCGCTGCGCACACCGGCTGAAATGCCGAGCAGCCCGTACAGCGTCGCATGCATGTCCAGCCCGTCGGCATCGACCGAAAACAGCTTGCCCTCCGGCAGGTAGTCGCGGCCGACAGCGTCGGGCGGCAGCACAGCGCCAAGCTCCGGCACCGAGCGCAGCACATGGGCGACGAAGGTGTTGGAGTTCGGCCCCGGCCAGATGCGGTAGCCACCCGGCTTGGAATAGGGGTAGGATCGGATCGCCTGTTCGATCTTTGGGATCAGCCGGGCCGCTTCATCGCCCTTGACGCTGACGACCAGATGCGGCGTGTTCGAATACCAGCGCGCATCGGCCATGTAGGCGTTGCGGCGGATCGGCGAACCCCAGCCGACCTTGTCATAGCGATTGTACGTCGCATCGCCCTTGCCCTTGGTGACGATCCAGGAATGGCTGGCGACCGCCCCCTTCATGCCGCCGGTTGTGGCGGAAAAGATGTAGATCGCCGCGTCCTCGCTCTCCTTCGGCTTGGGCAGGATTTTCGCCGAAGACCAGTCCGCCTCCCGCCAGCTTGCCGGCCTTTCCTTGACATACCACCATCCGGCCGATGCAAGCGCCGGCAGGAGATAGACGAACAGGATGGCGAGAAGCAGCCGGCGGAAAAATTTCATGGGGCGGTCCGGGTTTTGTGTTGCGTTGTCTTGGTCTAAAGACACGGGCAGAAATTGGATAATTGAGGGCAGAAGCATGTCGAACCCGGTACTTGTCGAAGTCACGCGCGGAAATCTGGTCGAAAGCCGTCATCGCGGTCTGGTGATCGCCGTCGATGGCGACGGAAAAACCGTGTTTTCGCTCGGTGATACCGATGCCGGCATCTTCCCGCGCTCGGCCTGCAAGGCCATGCAGGCGCTGCCGCTGATGGAGACCGGCGCTGCCGATGCCTACGGGTTTGGCAACAGGGAACTGGCGCTTGCCTGCTCCTCCCACAATGGCGAGCCGGAACATGTGGCGCTGGCCGCCGCGATGCTGGCCGCGGCGGGCAGAGACGTCTCCACGCTCGAATGCGGCGAACACTGGTCTTTCAGCCAGGACACCATCATCGGCCAGGCCCGCTCGCTCGATCATCCGTCACAGTTGCACAACAATTGTTCCGGAAAACACGCAGGCTTCGTCTGCGCCTGCTGCCACAGTGGGCAGGAGACCGAGGGCTATGTCACCTACGACCACCCGCTGCAGCGCGAAATCCGTGGCGTCATGGAAAGCCTGACGGGCGCGGCGCTGGCGCACGACAATTGCGGCACCGATGGCTGCTCGATCCCCACCTATGCCGTGCCGTTGAAGGGCCTCGCCCAGGGCTTTGCCAGGATGGCGACGGGCGTTGGTCTGGACGCGGTCCGCGCCAGGGCCTCCAGGCGCCTGATCGAAGCCTGCATGGCCGAACCCTTCTATGTCGCCGGCAGCAAGCGCGCCTGCACACGCCTGATGCAGACGGCACCGGGCCGCATCTTTGCCAAGACCGGCGCGGAGGGCGTGTTCTGCGCCGCCATCCCGGAAAAGGGCATCGCCATCGCGCTCAAATGCGAGGACGGCACCACCCGCGCCGCCGAGGCCATGGTCGCCGCCACGCTGGCGCGCTTCTTCACCGATGAGCCGGAATTGCAGGCCAGCCTGATGGCGCAGGCCAACCACTCGATGAGAAACTGGAACGGCATTCATGTCGGCGATGTCCGGGTGACGGACGCCTTTGCCGCCTGAGCCATCACGCCTCGATTATCCGCAAGCCTTTGTCGCGATATGGCGCCGTAACATCCTGTGCCATGCCGGCGGGCACGATCAGGCCCGCCATGTCCTCGACGCCGGCAATATGATGTGGCGAAACGGCATTGAATTTCTCCTCCGTCAGAAGCGTCATCGTTTCGGCTGATCGGGCCGCAATGGCGCGCTTGATGGCTGCTTCCTCGTAATCTCCCGTCGAAAGCCCGTGGGTCGGATGGATCGCGGTTGCGCCGAGAAAGAAGATGTTGGGGCGAAGCGTGCCGATCGCCGCCAGCGCCGCCGCGCCCGTTGCGACCATCGAATGCTTGTAGAGGCTGCCGCCGATCAGGATGACTTCGGCCCGGTGCTTTTCCAACAGGGCTGCGATCGCCGGGCTGTGGGTCGCGATCGTCAGTTTCATCTCGCGGGGCAGGGCGCGAACAATCTCCGCGTTGGTGGTGCCGCCGTCGACGAAGACCAGTTGCCCGGTGCGAACCAGTTCGGCTGCCTTTCGCCCCAGCCGTTTCTTGACGTCGGTGGAGATCGCCTGGCGGGCTTCAAGATCGGGAAGCGGCGGCGTGATCGGCAGCGCCCCGCCGTGCACCCGCTTCAACAGGCCGGCCGCTGCCATGTCGCGCAGGTCACGCCGGATCGTATCCTCCGACAGGTTCAGTTCGTCCGCCAGTTCCCCGGCAACGATCTGGCCATCGCTGGCCAATCGTGCGGAAATCAGGGCGCGGCGCTGCGATGTCAGCATTTCAGTCTCCAAAATCATTCTTGACTCTGCACGATATTGCATGATTTATCGTGAGTAATCCAGATGAATCTGGAATTTTCGTGTAATTTACGGAGGAAATCATGCTGATTTTAATTGCAGGGCCTTATCGATCCGGTACCGGGGATGATCCGGAAAAGATGTCGGCAAACCTGAAGCGCCTGGAGGCGCCGTCGCATGCGCTGTTTGAGGCGGGGCATGTACCCATGATCGGCGAATGGGTGGCCCTGCCGATCTGGCATGCGGCCGGCGGACGGACGGTCGGCGACGATCTCTACGAGCAGATATTTCATCCGGTCGCCGGGCGGCTCCTGCAGCTTTGCGAGGCCGTTCTGCGGCTGCCGGGCGATAGCAAGGGGGCGGACAATGACGTCCGGATTGCCCGGGAGCGCGGCATTCCGGTCTATTTCCGGCTGGAGGACGTGCCGGGCTGTGCCGTAACCACAATGGCGTGATCGACGCGTGGCGGTCTGGCAAACATCCGGCGCGATTGATATCACTTGCGCCGGACGGGCGGGCCTGCTGCCGGCCAAGCGATGGAGAATGAGATGCTGAAGCTTTATTCCACGCCGGGGACTTGCTCGCTGGCATCGCATATCGCGCTTGAGGAATCCGGCGCAGTCTATGCGGTTGAAACTATCGATTTTGCCAGGCAGCAGCAGCGTTCGGCCGATTTCCTTCGTGTCAATCCGAAGGGGCGGGTGCCTGCGCTGGTCACGGATCGCGGCATCATAACGGAATCTCCCGCCATCCTTGCCTATATCGGCCAGAGCTTTCCCGATTCCGCGATCGGCGTGCCGAAAGACCCGTTCGAATTCGCACGGATCCAGTCGTTCAACGCCTATCTCTGCTCGACCGTGCATGTCGCCCACGCGCACAAGCGCCGCGGCAGCCGCTGGGCGGACGATCCGGCGGCGATCGAGGCGATGACGCTGAAGGTCGCCGGCAATATGGGCGATTGTTTCGAGCTTATCGAAAACACCATGTTTTCCGGCCCCTGGGTGATGGGCGAAACCTATTCGATCGCCGATCCCTACCTGTTTACGCTGACCGGATGGCTGGAGGGCGATGGCGTCGATCCCGCGCGCTTCCCGAAAGTGTTCGATCATTTCCAGCGCATGACGGAGCGTCCGGCCGTCAAAAAGGTGCTGGCTGCCGTAGCGGGCTGAGGTGCAGGCCATTTGAAGTCGGGAAGCTGGCGCTCAAACGTTTCGGCGCTTTTTACCGCTGGGCTGCGATTAGCCGTGGCGCCAGGCGTGATCGCTAATGACGTCAAGGCGGATGAGCATAGTCAACCTGTGTGGGGAGTCAGGTTGGACCCAGCTTCATAGTTTTAAATAGGTATAGGGATTCCCTATGTTCGATAACCAGCATAAGAACGTATCGCAAGAAGAGGATTCTTTTATGCAAAATACTTCTCATGCCGTTATGGCTCAGCGACACGAAGCGGCGGACAGTCCTGACGATTTTCCTACGCCACCGTGGGCAACTCGGGCCTTGGTGGAGCATATCCTAGGTGTCGAGCATGTGCATGGTTTGACCTGTTTGGAACCTGCATGCGGACGTGGTTATATGTCTAGGCCGTTGGGGGAGTATTTTGGCGAAGTAGATTCTGCTGACGCATTTCAATATGGCTACGCGCCAGTCCGGGACTTCCTTACATTTCCATACGCCGCCTTATCGCATGATTGGGTTATCACAAATCCTCCTTTTCGCCTGGCAGAAGAGTTTGTTGAGCGAGCAATGGTTGTTGCTCGAAAAGGTGTAGCCGTTTTGGCTCGAACAGTTTTTCTGGAAAGTGTGGGGCGCTATGAGAATATATTCCGCAGCAGCCCCCCCACTATCTTCGCGCAATTCTCAGAGCGAGTTCCAATGGTAAGGGGGCGGGTTGATGCAAAAGCGTCAACGGCAACAGGATATGCTTGGTTCGTATGGGATAAAAACGCATCTAGCGATTCGAGGCTAGCGTGGATACCGCCGTGCAGACGCAAGCTTGAGCGAGTTGGCGATTATTCGTTGATCGCTTCTGCTGCGGCTAGGTAAGTCCGCCCAGTATTGGTGATCAACCATCCATGGTTCGAAGCTTGATGTTGTGCTAGCCCCATCGTTTCGAGCCCACGTTGGGCCCCCCGGTGAGATACCAAATTCCGTACCTTTTGGCTAAATCGCGTATCGTGTCTGCCCATAAGAATTGCTGCGTCCAGCCCTTCAGGTTCAAAATGATGTTCGAGACCCGCAATCAAATCGGTTGTGGAGACGAACCCGTTGGGCGAGGCAGCCAAGATTCGCAACATGGGAATTATTAAATCAGATTCTTTTACGCGATAAGGCATCAGTATTCCTTCGATTATACTAACCAATAACCAAACTTATGAATACATTATGCCTGCAACTCAAGCGTTTATTTGGTCCGCATGAATCTCAGAGTTTAGAAATATTACGCGGCGTTCCGGAAATCCGTTTCATGTTTCCCGCCATCGTCTCGCCTCCTGATCCCAGGAAATTTCGGCCGAAAACGCACCCGGTTCGAGTGTTGGGCGACGCAAACATTAAGCCTGGCAGGCCTCGCCGGAGAGTTTTGACGCCATACGGACGGCTCTGCCCGGAAACGGCAGGTCGCCCAGTTCCCGTGCGTCCATCCGGGCGATGTCCGGGTGGCGCAGCAGGTCGCGGCCCCAGTTTGCATCCGTGTCATCGTCCGCCGCCGGGGCGGGAAGCAGTTGGTTGAGTATGGAGAAAATCTTCAACATGGCATCACCATCTTTCTACGATGAGCCCATAATTAGCCTTGTCGACGCTCTTTTCAATTGAGATTGCCACGGTAGTCATATAGAAAAACTATATGAAAGATCTGAATTCGGTTCACCTCAATGGATTGCGCGCGGTGGAAGCCGTCGGCCGTCTTGGCTCGCTGCAGGCGGCGGCCGAGGAACTGGGCGTCACCATCGGCGCGGTCAGCCAGCAGATCATCAAGACGGAAAAGCAGCTCGGCCGCGTCCTCTTCGAGCGCAGCCCGCGCGGCCTTGTGGCAACGCTGTTCGGCGAAAGCTTCCTGCCGCGCCTGACCGGCGGTTTCGAAACGCTCGATCAGGCGGTGGCGGCGGCCAAAAGGCGGGACGAGACGATCCTGACGATCTCGGTCGCCCCGGTTTTCGCGGCGCGCTGGCTGGTTCACCGGCTGGATCATTTTACCGAGAAACACCCCGATATCCGCCTGCGCATCGATGCGACCACGGCGCTGGTCAATCTGGAAAGCGCCGGCGTCGATGTCGGCATCCGTGTCGGCTCGGGCAACTGGCCGGGCGTCAAGGCCGAATTGCTGCTGGAGCAGGAGGTCTTCCCGGTCTGCTCGCCCGCCATTGCAGAAAAACTGAAGGAGCCGAGGGACATTCTCGGCATTCCCGCGGTTCTCGATGGCCGCTCGATGTTCAGCTGGGAGACGTGGCTGCGCGAGGTGGGCCTCTCGGGCGAACCGATGACGGCGCGGCATGTCTTCAACGATGCCTCGCTCTGCCTCGACGCGGCGATCGCCGGCCAGGGCGTCATGCTCGCCTGGCAGACGCTGGCCGGTTATTCGATCATCGAGGGGCGTCTGGTGGTGCCATATCCCGTCCGGGTAAAGACGGGGTTCGCCCACTATTTCGTCACCCCGCCATCGCGCCGTGAAACCAAGACGGTTTTGGCTTTCAAGCAATGGGTGCGCGAGGAAATCGCCGAGAGCATGCAGCGTCTCGGCTTCGCGTGAGCGAGCGCTCCGTTGCTCAGGCTGCCTCGGCTTCCTTGCGCCGTCCCGCCATCATCGCCTGAAAAGCCGGCCGCGCATGGCAGCGGGCAAGCCAACTTTTGACGCGGGGATGCCGGTCCATCAGGTCCGTCTCGCTCATGGCATAACGCAGCACTTCCGCCAGATTGAGATCGGCGACGGTGAAGCGGTTGCCGACAACGTAATCCGCGGTCTGGAGATGCGCCTCCAGCCGCGCGAGCGGCCTTGCCAATCCCTTGACCGAAGCGTCGATCACCGCTTTGCCGTCCGGCGTGTTTTCCGCTGCATTGTCATAGGTCAGCACGATCTTGACCGTATGAGGCTCGACCTCGGTCGCCGCCCAGAGCGTCCACGCCAGCATCTCGCCCTCTTCGCGTAGGTCAGCGCCAGCAAGCGGCCCGCCATGCTTGCGGGCGAGATAGAGATTGTTGGCCAGCGATTCCGCCAGCACCAGCCCGTCATCCTCGATCGCCGGGATCAGCCCCATCGGGTTGACGGCGAGGAACGAGGGCGACTTCGTATTGAGCCGGGCGTCGGCGGCAAGCGGATCGGCAATCAGCCGCGCCTGGATGACGGGTACGGATGTGAAGGGAATGCCAAGTTCCTCCGCCATCCAGTAGTTGCGCGAGGCGCGCGAGCAGTAAACGCCGTAGATCGTCAGCATGGCAGTTCCCCCTGGCTTGATTTGGCTGCACGCTATGGCAAGCGCGCCGGCGCTTGAAGCCGAGTGCGTTGATATCAGCCATGAAATCTTGTGATGTGACGGTTCTCAGGCGGCGCGGTTGCCGGAAAGCGTGAGATGGGCGAATGCCTCGCTGCCGCTCTTCAGAAGATCGCCCGTGGCCTTCTCGTTCCAGCGATAGCCGAAGATGCTGCCGTCCTTGACGTCCTGGAACAGGTTGTTGGCAATCAGCGCCGTCCCCGCGCCTTCGACCACCGTGACGGCACAGCCGCCGCCGGCGCTGCGCACAAGATTGCCGGTGGCAACGATGTTGCGCATGTAAGGCCCCCAGCCGAGCATCAGCCCCCATTTCGGCGCGTTCTCGATGACGTTTCCGGAGATCACCGTGTCCGCCTCGGCAGCGATGCCGAAGCCGAAACCGGCGCCGTCATGGACATACGGGCCGTCGAGATGCAGGTTGCGGACGATGTTGTCGCTGACGGTCGCAAGCCTGCCGCCCTCGTCGAAATTGACGATCAGGATGCCGTTGGCCGCGCCGTCGATCAGGTTGCCGGATACGATTGCACCCTGGAATCCGAATTCGGAATAGATGGCGGTTTCGCCCGAGCGCAGGCACTGGTTGCTGGAAATCTGCACGTTTGTCGCGCTGTTGGCGCGGATGGCGGAAAAGGCGCAATCGGAGACGTGATTGTCCGTCACCATGACATTCCAGGCGCGAAAGATGTTGATGCCGTTGCCGTTTTCGCCCGTTCCGCGATCTTTGGCATGAATTCGGAACACCCGGTTGCCGCTCACCATCGTGCCGTCCTCCGCCGCTTCCCAGCGGTGCACGAGAATGCCGCCATTGCCGCAGTCGAATACCGTGTTGGCGGTGATGGCCAGCCTCTCGCTTTCCACCGCGTAGATACCGGAAAATGCCGCCTGCGAGATGCTGTTGCCGTCGATCCGGCCGCCGCAACGCTCCGCATTGATGCCGTGCTTCGATGAGCCGGTGATGGTGCAATTCTCGATGGTGAGGTCTGCCACGCCACGCAGATTGACAAGCCCCTCGACCTCATTGCCCAGCGCCTTACCGCCGCCGTCGAGGACGAGATCCGACTGCGTCAGCTTGCCAAGCCCTTCACCGGTGAGAAAACGGCCGCTGCCTGCGTCGATCAGCCGTGTGCGGCCGGGAACGCCGCTCAGCCAGAGATTGTCGGGCAGGGCGATGCCGGAGACCAGATAGTCGCCGGCGGGCAGGAAGACCGGCATGCCCTTTTGCGCGGCATCCTTGAAAAGACGGTCGATCGCTTCGCTTTGGTCTGAGGCGGTACCGGGGTCGACACCGTAACCGGAGATGTCGATCGTGCCGCGCAAGCCGCTTTGCGAGGGCTTGAGCTGTGCTGCGATGGAAGCGCTCGCCGTCGCGCAAAACCCCATCGAAGCGATTGAAGACAGAAGCAGGCGTCGGTTCAGCATGGCAAATCCTTTGCGTCGGCGAAGCATGGATCATGCCATTGCCCGGTGCGCCGAAATGATACGGGTTGCGTTGCCCGATTGCGATCGGGCGTTGAAACAATGCTGGATAGCGGCCTGTAAACGTTCATTTGGGGTGTTGTCTTTAGGGAAGAATAACTTCTGGCTGTTAGAAATCGAGATGGGGAACAGGGAAGAGACGGCTCGGACAGTGCATCCGTCCTTGGAGGCTTGCTTGACGAAAAGTTTAGACCGCCATCGACGGGATAGCGGATCCAGGATAGCCAGCAACGACGACACGCAGCGATTGATCGAGGCAAGCCAGCGGCTTGCGGCGGAAGTCTCGCGCAAGTTCGGTCCGGAAACAGACATCGCCGATCGCCATTATTGGCTCGAGACGATGGTGAACCATATTCCCGACTATATCTATGCCAAGGATCTCGAAGGCCGTTTCCTGATCGCCAACCGCGCCACCGTTGCCGACAACGGTTTTGCGGACATGCAGGATCTCATCGGCAAGACCGACTACGATCTGCACCCGTCTGAGCTTGTCGACCATATGGCGGCGGCGGAACGGCAAGTCATCGAGACGGGCCAGCCGATCTTCGGAATGGAGGAGCGGGCGTTCGTCGGCAAGGGCTACGAGCGCTGGCTGATGACCTCCAAGGTGCCGTTGCGCAACAAGCAGGGTGCGACCATCGGCATCGTCGGCGTCTCGCGCGACATCACCGACCGCAAGAAAGCCGAGCGCCTGCTCGTCGGCCAGGCCCGCTTGCTGGAACTGATCGCCACGAGCACGCCGCTTACCGATTTCTTCAACGAGCTCATCCTGATGATCGAGGCGCACCTGCCCGGGATCATCGGTTCGATCCTGCTTCTGTCACCGGACGGCAAACATCTTCTGACCGGTGCTGCACCCGGGCTCGATGACGCCTATTGTGCGGCGATCCATGGCGTCGCCATCGGCCCAAAAGTTGGATCCTGCGGCACGGCCGCCTGGCGCGGCGAACCGGTCATTGTCGCAGACATCCTGAGTGATCCCCTCTGGGAGGATTATGCCAACCTGATCGAACCGTTGGGCTACCGGTCCTGCTGGTCGACGCCGATCCATTCCTATCAGGGGCAGGTGCTTGGCACCTTCGCTCTCTATTCGTATGAGGTCGGTGTTCCCTCTGCCGAGCAGAACGATCTGATTTCGATGGCGGCGCATCTTGCCGGCATCGCCATCGAGCGGCGTCAGTCGGAAGAGCGCATCCAGTTCATGGCGCATCACGATGCCCTGACCGGCCTGCCGAACCGGGTGTTGTTCGATGAGCGTGTCGCCAACGCCCTGCAGCATGCGCGCGTCACGGGCCAGTGGGTGGCTCTCGCATTCCTCGATCTCGATAATTTCAAGCTGATCAATGACACGCTTGGCCATCATGCCGGCGATGAGCTGCTGCGGGTCGTTGCAGGCCGCATGCTCGCCTGTGTGCGCAAGTCCGACATGATCGTGCGGGTCGGCGGCGACGAATTCATCATTCTCCTGAACGGCCTGCCACCCGATAGCGGCATCGTGCTGTCCCGGCTGGAGGATATTCGCGCGGCCATCGGCGCTCCGCTGGTGCTGGGCGGTCGCAGCCTGCAGGTCAGCTGCTCGATGGGTGTCGTCTGTTATCCCGATCACGGCGAGACCGCGACCGAACTGCTCGCCAATGCCGATTCGGCCATGTACCGGGCCAAGGAAGCCGGCCGCAACAATCTGCAGGTGTTCGACGCCGAAATGGCGGCCAAGGCCCATCAAAAGCTGCTGCACCACGAGGAGTTGCGCGACGCCGTGACCCGCGAAGAGTTTGTGCTGCATTATCAGCCGCAGATGAACCTGAAGACGGGCAGGATTTTTGCCGCCGAATCGCTGCTGCGATGGCAGCATCCGGAGCGCGGAATGATTTCGCCGGGAGACTTCATCCCGCTTGCCGAGGAAACCGGCCTGATCGTGCCGATCGGCGATTGGGTGCTGAACGAAGCCTGCCGCCAGAACAAGGCCTGGCAGGATGCCGGCCTGCCGCCGATCGTCGTCAGCGTCAATGTATCGGCCCGCCAGTTCAAGGAGCGCAACTGGGTGGCCCGCGTCGCCGAAGTTCTTGAGGAAACCGGGCTGGAGCCTCGTTTCCTGGAATTGGAATTGACCGAGAGCCTGATCATGCAGGATGTCGGCACGGCGGTCGCCACCATGCACGAGCTCGAAGCGCTCGGCGTCCACCTTGCCATCGACGATTTCGGTACCGGCTATTCGAGCCTCAGCGCCTTGAAAAGTTTTCCGGTCCGCCGATTGAAGATCGACCGCTCCTTCGTCCAGGATATTCCGGGCGACGCCGACGACATGGCCATTACCGGCGCGATCATCTCGCTGGCGCAGAAACTGCAGATGCAGGTCATCGCCGAAGGCGTGGAGACGCAGGAACAGGTCGATTTCCTGACGGCCAGCGGCTGTGACGACATCCAGGGCTATTTCATCAGCAGGCCGGTTGGAGCGGCGGCGTTTGTCGCCTTGCTGGCCAGGTGAACACCGCCTGATGTCTGTGTTCTTTTTGCATCGCCCGGGCAGCCTCGCGCAGTTGTGAAGACGCTTGTTTGGCGCAAGCCCCGTTCCAGCCGCAATTGCCATACTTGTGGCAGGGACTGGCAAATGCGGCCGGGATATCATTCTGCGTGGCTTTGCGCCGCGTGTTCGCCAATCCGCGTCAACGGAATATATAGAGTTCAATGACCCTCTCGAAATCTCTCTCCCGCCGGCAATTCCTCAATATGTCCGGGTTGGCCGTGGCGTCCGCCGGTCTTGCAGGATGCACGTCTTCGATGAACACGGACCGCTTCCGTGCCGAAACCGCGCCCTATTTTCGCAATCCGGCACTCGAGGGCCGTTTCAGCGATCCGCGCTATGGAGCCGAGCTGGAAGGTCCGGTCAACGGCGGCGTTGAGCCGAGCGGCCTGCCGCCGCAATCGGCCTATTACGCCGAGATGTACGGCCCCAAATCCGACGATGGTTTCAATATCCCGGCGGTGCCCTATCAGCAGATCGATGCGCGCTTCTATCGCCAGCAGGTCGACAACACATTCGGCGAACGTCCCGGCACGATCATCGTCGATACCGGCGAGCGCTTCCTGTACCTCATCCTCTCCAATGGTTCCGCCATGCGCTATGGCGTCGGCATCGGTCGCGAGGGGTTCGCCTGGTCCGGCAGAGGTGTAATTCAGTGGAAGCAGAAATGGCCGCGCTGGAAGCCGCCGAACGAAATGGTCGCCCGCCAGCCGCACCTGGAAAAATACTCGATCGCCAATGGCGGCATGCCTCCTGGCATCGACAATCCGCTCGGCGCGCGCGCAATGTACATCTTCCAGAATGGCGAGGACACACTCTATCGCCTGCATGGATCGCCGGAATGGAAGTCGATCGGCAAGGCCGTGTCGTCTGGATGCGTGCGGCTGATCAACCAGGATGTCATCGATCTCTACGATCGCGTCCGCAACGGAGCGCCTATCCTGGTGATCTGATACGGCGGCGCATCGTTATCGGTGCGCCAGCCCCCACATCCATCGTTCACGTCCTGTGTTTCTCTTTTCCCAGAAGCACCGACATCACCCGAAGGTTTTCCGGCGTCAGCGGCTTTTCGAAATAGCTCTTGACGAAATCATAGCGCAACGCCCTCTCGCGATCGGCGGCGTGGTGCGAACTGGTCAGCATGGCGACCACGGGCGCATGCGTATCGAATTCCTTCTTGTAGTGCTCGAGGAACTCGAAGCCGTTCATGACCGGCATATTGATGTCGAGGATGACGGCATCGGGCGTTGTTCCCCTGAGCAGGTTCAGCGCCTCCAGCCCGTTCATGGCTTTCAGCACCTTGATGTCGGGATCGAACCTGCGGATCGTATAGGTGCAGATGAACTGGTCGTTCTCGTCGTCATCGACGGTCAATATGGAGTGCATCTTCATCTCCTCTTCTCCTCCGGCAATGTCACCGTGAAAATGCTGCCCTTGTCCTGCCGGCGGTAGGCCACCGTGCCGCCCAGGTGCTCGACGCTCTTGCGCAGGATGTAGAGCCCGAGCCCGCTGCCCGGGGCATGCTGCGGATGGAAGCGCTTGAACATCTGGAACAGCTGCGGCTCGTTGCCGGGGGGAATGCCAAGCCCGTTGTCGGCAACCGACAGGACGAAGCGTCCCTTGACGGAAGAGGCTCGGACGAAGATCTCGGGGACCTGCTCTGCCGGGTCGTGATACTTGATCGCATTCGACAGCAGATTGTCGACGATGATCTGGAACCGGCTCGCCTTCCTGCGCACGACCATCGTGTCGGGAATGTCGATGTGGACCGTGGAAAGACGGCCGCCGTCCATGTGGCGCAGCCGCTCGAGCGTTTCCCGCACGGTGTGGGCGACGGGGATCGTGCTTTCCGGCTCGTCCATCATCTTGGTGCGGGTGAGAAGGATGATGTTCTGGATCAGGTGGTCGAGCTTGCGAAAGCTCTGGTCGATCCGCGACAGCACCGGCTGGAGTTCCGGCACCCCGGCTCCCTGGCGGATCATGTCCTGAACGATCGACATCAGCCCGAGCGACGAGGCGATCGGCGAGCGCAGGTCGTGCGATGTCCGGTAGGAAAACTCCTCAAGCTCGGCATTGGCGTCGAGGATGTCACGCTCGTAGGCCTTGCGTTCGGAAATATCGCGCACCACGCTGCTGTAGAGTACCTGATCATCGAGATCGATTCTGGCGACCGAAAGATCGGCGGGGAAGGTGGAGCCGTCCTTGCGCTGCCCTTCCAGTTCATGGACGGCGCCGGCCGCCGCCACCATGCCCGTCCTCTCGGCGCTTGCCGCATACTGCTTATGGTCGTCGTGGTGAGGCATCAGCATCTTGATGTTCTGCCGGACCATCTCGCCGGCTGGGTAGCCGAAGATGGCTTCGCAGGCCGGATTGACCGACAGGATGGTGCCGCGCTGGTCAATGGTGATGAAGCCATCCACTGCGGTATCGATGATGGCCGCCAGCCGCTTCCGGCTCTCGCTGAGTTGCAAGGCCATTTTCCGCGACCGCTCCGAACTTCGAAAGGCGTAGATGATCAGGCAGGCATAGACCGCGCCGGACATGAGGAGAACGGCCAGCAGCGTCGAGCGTGCATTGCCGTGCTCGCTTGCCGGAAGTTCCTGCGTAAACAGGACTTCCTGTCGTAGCAGCTCGACATAGGTGAGGGTCAGGAGAAGAAAATATGTTGCCGCCGCCAGCGTCGCTGCGACCACGGGCGGGTGATAACCGAGCCGTTCGATGCCGGTAAAGATCAGTCCTGTCGAAAGCGCGAAGAAACAAAAGGCCGTCTGGGGCGACATGCGTGCCAGCGGCAGCCAGTTATGGGCGGTCGAGATGCTGAGAAGGTAGCCGAGCAGGGCGCTTGTCGAGATCAGGAAGACCAGCGCCGCCAATACGACGCGGATGTGGGAGGTGCGGCCAAGGAGGCCGCTGAGGATCACCGCGGCGTTGATCAGCACGAAGCAGAGCGCGGCATTGGGCGCCATGCGGCCGGCGGGATTAGCACCGACCGTGACGAAAGGCTGGATGAACAGCCGGTCGATCTTCAGGTCGATCGCGAAAATATGCTCCGCCAGCATCGCCGCGGCAAACAGGGCGGCCAGGCCCGCAAGCAGCATGGACATGCGCCGCGCATCCGCAAGCAACAGGCAGACGGCGGCGCCCGAAACCACGAAGCAGAGCGCTGTGTTGAATTGCATCGCGAAGAGGACCGGGGCCGCCAGCGCAAGATCCATAGGCCGGGCAAGCCACAGTGCCATGATCGCCGTGCCGACGACGATGCTGATCCATCCCGTCAGCATGCCGGACACTATGGCTGGACGCTCCTGGCGCAACAGTATCGCCTCCCAGTGATCAGAAACCGCTGGGAATGAATTAGCGCGCCGGTTGCATATTGGAAGGTTGGAGCGCCGCTTTAGCGCACGAGGCTCTGGTCTTGCGGGTTCTCGTCGAGGTGCCGGTTGAGGTCATGAAGCGCGGAGCGCAGCGCGGCGGCTTCCTCCATGCTGCATCCCGTCGCCTTGCCGATCTCCATCAGGATGCCGAAGGCGTCCGTCTTCAGTCCCACGCCCTTGGGGGTCAGCGTGATGATGACCTGCCGTTCGTCGCTCTTGTCGCGAATGCGGCTGACGAAGCCGGCTGTTTCCAGACGCTTGAGCAGCGGCGAGAGCGTGCCGGAATCCAGTCCCAGTTCCT
>Ga0307515_10010805_pt1 | contig 17421 bp, 23 predicted proteins | sample 17_EM_MG_FD_194513 | JGI IMG/M metagenome (GOLD analysis project Ga0307515, IMG submission 194513) | Populus trichocarpa ectomycorrhiza microbial communities from riparian zone in the Pacific Northwest, United States - 17_EM | ecosystem: Host-associated > Plants > Roots > Unclassified | place...
AACAACCGGAGGGTTGAGGATCGTACACTGCACCCGAAAATCCGACAGAAGGCTAATTAGAGAAGAAAAATCTGCCGTTGCACAGAATCACCTACGCCGTGCTCAACATAGCTTCCTCCGCTGACCGATTCTGCATCTCCTATGGTATACCTTTGTCACCTTCTTCACAGGGGTAGGGTCCGCACTGAGTGGATTTGCCTAAGCCATGATGTGAAAGCACCGTCGCAATACTCGACTGGAGAGGCAGAGGCAGAGACTGGGCATTTGAGTCACGTTGAACCGTGGGTGAAGTGATATCGACTTGTCCAGTCAGCGGAATTTGACGTGGCGGCGTGCCCAGATTTGTTGCAAGGATGGGAGCAGTCGATGGATGAAGGACTTCTGCTATTCTTAATATCAGTATGGAAGAGGATAACGAGATCGATCATGATAAGGTTAAGCCGAGCCCTTCATCTCTCGAGTTGCCAAATCCAGCGTGATGGGTAAGGTGGCCCAAAAGTTGTATCAGGGCTCCGTGCTAATCGGCAGGAGTATTTGGGGGAGTCGCATATGAATGTGAGTTGGATGGTGTGCAACCGTACTTTGGCTCGCGTGGCGAGGGTCAATCAATAGTTGTAATATCAGAGGACGAGATTGGGGAGTGACAAGACGATGTTGATGGTGTTAGCAGGAGACAGGAGATGGGCGATGTCAAGGTGTAAGTCTTGTATGGAGGAAATGTAAAGTCGTAAAACAGTTAGTCACTGTTGGATCGGGCTATGTTTGGCTAGGCCTAGCATAGGTCATTGAGCAGGGAGAGAAACTACTCAAGGTGGTGGTGGTGGTACCGGGTCGAGATTTGCCCGTAAGTGGAATCCCTGTCTGCCATCCCAAATCAGTTACCGGCTAGTCGAGTGTTAGAGGACACAAGCTCCCCACCAGGTTTCGCTCGAGGGAACAGATACGAATGTATGATAGCGATGGTGATACGGCTGGTGACGAATCGCACCCTCGCCCAACCGAACCAGTCGAAAACCGTCCTTGGTGCATTTCCCCGGAGGAGGCAGGCTTTACAACCGAAGATATACACCCCGTTGCTCCTCCTAGGGTCGGGGACGGAAGTTGTCATGGAATGTCAGGTCGAAATTTTGTGGACCCTAAGGCTTTGTAGCCCTCTCGCAAGAACCTCAAATAATGTATATTTATGCTTAAATATACTACATTCTTTCGTTTGACGGACCGGTTTTCTCACCGACTGAGATTTTGGTAACGAAGGCGGTATAGAGTGTTCCACCGTACCCTTCGGTGAGCTTCGGGCCATCTCGGTCGCCGATGCGCGGTCCATTATTTGCGGTTTTGAGGTCTTGATCATGTCATAGTGCAGTGCATTTAGAGATGAGATGATACGGCGGTCGACGTCAGACGTCGATGGGGACGAGAGGCGTTTCTGTGTACTTGGGCGCCTGGTTATAGTTTGGGTTGATCTGTTACGAGTAGGTGGAATTTGAGAGGGTTCTGCTTCGGACTGTCGGGCTTGTACAGTGCCTTTTTCTTCTGCTTCCTCGCCCATTCCTCTTGAGATGATCTGAACAGAGAATCCTCCCTTCAGCAGGTGTATATGCATATTACCAACATTTTGGTGGCATTGTGGCCAGCTCTGATATGGCGAAGCTGATGAGGAAGTATTTTGAGTTGCACAACCGCCAAACTGTGTGCACTGCTTACAACACATGTCAAAGCAGATTACACGCAAAAGAATGTGTTTGGCCTTGTTTGGCCAGATCTACGACAGCTGGCGAAGGGTCCAAGATGCAGTAGTACAAAAGACGCCGCCTCAGGAGCTTGCACACGCCTCCAGCCCTTGGATTCCTCCATCTCCTCTCTATTTCCTGGTCTCTTTTCTACTCCTCTATTATTCGCCAACGATGTCCTGTACGTCCATTCCCCGGGCCCTCGCGCCCTCCATATCCCCATATCCATTGACATCCCCAGACCGCCCTTCCAGACGCCGACCCAGACCGCAGTGGTTACACTGTCACTGAAGAAGAGCGAGCCCTCCGCCGTTTCATGATTGTCCCTCGCGACGCTCTCCAGCAGTCAATCTTCAACCAAATACATTGCATCCCCCCCGAACACCTTTATGCAGAGGCCCGACCAGGTGTCCCGATGCCTCATAGACGAACTATAAAGGGCCATCGCCCTATCATCCTCGTCGGTTACAACGAGAGCCAGTCCGCCGTCGCTTTCGAATTAACCTTTTACCCGCCCATCACGTCTTTGTGCCCAAGGACAGCTGGAATCGTGGTACCGGCGGGCCTGAAAACGTCCGCGCTGCGATTCAAAAGGCGTATCTCTTTGTCAAGCCGACTATGGCATCCTTGAATCTGACGCCTCTGCGTACCCTCCCTCCAACTAGATATGTCCCCTCCTTTCGGCGTCTAACATCGGCGTCCAAGCCATCCCCGTACCCGTCCACCCCCCCCGCTTCCATCTTATCTCATCCCTCCCTGTCTGCCTCATAATGGCCACCCCTCTCTTTGACATCTGAACTATACTGACGTACTATCTCACCTTAATTTCACGTCCTCTTACGACCTCGATTTCCCATCCAATTGAAACTCGCCGCCTCGCCTTTTTTGACACAGACACCACCAGCACCACGCGTCCTTCCATCATGATACTGAGGGCTTAAAACGCCGCAGTTCCTCAATCCCTCGCTCCATAAAGACCAGACCTGGTCCACAAGCTTTATTCAAGGCACGGAATATTTCCGCTACCATGCTGACGACGACAGGCGAGTAGTTGGCGTAGCGGCAAGAGCAGGAATGACCAGTCTCGATGCTGGACTAGATAACTCACCAGTACTGATCAAGATACGGAATGCTCCTCAATGAAGCGGCCCTTCTGTCGCCATCCATCAATAGTTGTTTTGGGATGGGTCACTATATTCGCCGATACCTGCATACTCAGTACTATCCCAAATTTCCTTTTAGTTGTATTTAACTCACGGTTATCTCATAGGAGTGAATCCGCCGCTGGGAAAAATGTAACGTCCACCACCACCACGTTGAGCCACACACCTGACTCACCAGTAATGTATACAGGTTTACTAGGGCCTCTGGTATCATACTCTGACTTCATCCGTATAGTACCCCACCTAGCCTATCCCGTCATTCTTTGTCTACCCAACCCAATGTCGTTTGATGGTAGCAGCAGGTTAACCCTCTCGGGGTCAACCATCGCAACAGAGCGTCAAAGGTGGCTCCCATCTTGACCTCGTCCTGATGCCCCTCCCACAGGATCTCCATTTACCCAGCCAATCGATAACGCTATGTCGGCCGCCCCTTAGAACCGCTCTTTTGGCCACCTCAAGACCAAGCACTTAGACCCTATTATCGTTGATGTGTGTTGTGTGTTCAAGGGACTCAAGAAGGCGTCATAGCGCGTGCAACAACTGCTAGAGCTTCGCACCGGAGACCTCGATAAACACGCCGAAGCATGCAGTGAACGCACAGATCGCACTTCATAGTCTTCTCCCATATAAGACGTACAACTCTTGCCGCGAACTCTGCTATAGGGAGAGTGCAAGGGTTTTTGACTCGTCCCTTCGAAGTCACCATTTCTTCTCCTCGAAAGGCAGCCAGTGGTGAGCCTGTCCTCTAACTTGCCCTAGTCGATAACTGATTTAAGTTAGAGGCCAGAGATTCCAGTCATAGGCGGCTTCCTCTTCAATCATGTCAACAGTTCTCGATGCTCTCTTGCTCCTTTCTTTACTGGCTTATCAGAAGAATATCCCTGGGCCCAACGGGCGCGATCTCGACAGAAAAGCTCGTCGCTACCGCATGCCAGAGTGAATGTATTTTCCGCTGTCCTCCGCTTGCCTATCTTCTTGGTTCCCTTCGTGTTCGCCACTCACCCTTAACCACAGGTCCTTCTCTCCTTCTCGTGTCCTTACCTATTTACCGGCGGATGCGCCCACGTCTTCCTATCAGCCTCGGACTACCGCTCAAAGCCACTCCAGAAAACCTAGTATCGCGTAGGTTAATGTCATACATGAAAAGTCATATGCATATTGAAAGCAAGGTAAAATATCTAGTATCTCGTTAACTACCAGCACTATTCACGCAGACACCCCGCCAATTGACCGGCTACGAAAAGTCCCTCGATGTGTGATACCAATTACACATTTCTGATCACACCGTGCGCGATCTTGACATGCCTCGTTAGCTCTGGATTTGTGAAGGCCTTGTGGTCACTGGTGAACCCCGGTAAGCACGTGATGGTTTAGACACCTTGGACGAGACTCACCAATATGTGCACTCGTAACACAGCCCGAAATGATCTTTGAGAAAATGACGCAAAGCGTCACGGTGGTTTTTATACAGCGCCGCATCATTTCCTGGACAGAGACGACAACGGTTCTTCGTCCCGCCAGCCACCTGAACCTTCTCAAGAAATCTCTGGAACTGCTTCCCGTCTTGAAGGTGAAGTCCTTTGCATTGTTTGCGTGTCAAGCGCTTTTGAAGCGCCTCTTTATTGATGCCGTCTTTGAAGACCTCATCACACAAATTCACAGCTTCCACATCTGCGCCATTCTCCACCAGCTCGTCTTTCAATCTGGTAAGATCACCCTCGGCCTCCGCAGGTAGCCGAGGCCCGAGCCAACGGGCAGTCGTTGGCGACTCGTGACTTGGCTCATTCGCCAAGGCCCCGTTCGTAGCATGTTGGGGACCTCCCTCGTATACTCCCGCGACGGCTCCCCTCTCCATATGGCTCCCATCTTGGGGTATGATGGGCTCCGAGTCACCAAAGGTGAAGCCAGCACCATTCGCCAAAATTGGACCTGACATGGTCGGTATCCCACCCACCGTAGGGTATGTCATGAATGGGTCGTTGGGCGAAGAAGGTGGCACCATAATCGCGCCGCCATTTATCCCTTCGGCATCGGTCGTAGGTCTGCCGATCCCCGCAAGGGTTGTAACTCCAAACAAACCGTTGGTGTGTTTCATTGCTTTGGGGTGGTAGACGAAGGCACTGTTGGTCGAGGGTTGGGTCCAGGGCACTGCCTATGCTCGGTCGGTCGATCACTACACGGTACGGGAGGAAGCAGGGAGAGATTTACCTGCTCTCCATCACTGGCTCTGTCCATAACATATGGATCAGTGGGCATATTTGCTCCTAATCCTAACGTATTCGACATAATTTCGCGGTCGGCCCACGAACCTCCTAGTCCCACGGACCAAGGTGAGTACGATGCAACTCCTCTGCTACCTTGGTTACTCTTTGTGCTCCACTGAAGTGCCGCTCCCAGTTGATTGTTCACCATATCACCGGCAGCACCGCTCAGCGACCCAGGAAATTGGCCAGGAAGTTTCGTCGTCGAGACATTCACGCCGCTGCTGTCTATCTTGGTTATACCTACACGTTCGTGTCACCGTCAGCATACGCCTCCAACGGTTGCCGAGCCACTCATAGCTCGCCAGTAATACGAATGGCCATGCACTCACTCTCTGTGCCTGGTATGGATTCCCATGCGTACTTTTGCTCCTCTGTCGCCTCAAAACCTCCACCGTTCGTTGCCGATTCGCTACGAGGCTCGTCTTGGATAGGAAGTTCCAACCACTTTTCCATATCGTCATAAAAATTGACATTACTGGGTTGGCTATCCATTGGTGTGTCTTCGAAGCGTTCAAGTTTGCACGCTCTCAGAATCTCTGCGGCTTTCGTGGCCTGGTGTGGTGAAGTGTACAAGCACAACTGGGGTTGCTGGAATGTGACAGCAACAAACTACCAAAGTCGGAGTCCATTTATTTTCAGGAATTTAATATTAGGTCTACATTGATCATCTCGAGCAATTCACCTCGAAAATCCAGGTTCTGGAGAGTTTAGGACGCACATATTTCAACCGGGACACCTACCTCAATTAAAAAAACCATAAACCCGGTGGTTTGAATCCTTCAAATCAGAGTCTTTGTTGGAAATTGTTTGGAGCGGTGAGATTTCCAACTGTTAACATCGGGTCTCTATCTTAATCTCCTAATATATAATCAAGGCGATTTTCCCACTTCGCTCGAATAGCAAATCGCCAGTTCTGAAAAGTACCTTTTCCTCGCCTTTTTGCTGGCGCGAGGGTGAGATCTTCCCTCTTCGTTAGGGTTGCTAATACGTCTCACCTTCAACTCAATACTAACACGTCTTAGCCGTGTCAAATTCCGCCGGTGCTGAAGACCTGAACCGTTCTGTCCGCTCGCTGCCCTCGAAGAACCTCATTCACAGTCGTTTTGGAGAAAAACACAAGACAAGCAGAGTATCGCTGCTGATACGTGGCGTCGTGATGTGATGTGTTATAGATGCGATGCGTTCTGCTGTGAATTCCAACTCGGAGACTGCACGCTGGATATTAGCGCTCACGCAGGCTTCACGCAATCTCCATATAGGGCTTCTCTTTCAGTTCTCAATAATCAAACTAGTACAAGGACGGCCATATTTAGCCACATGATCATTGCAATGAGCAGCGCGTTTATAGTAATATATTCGACTGCCCTTGAGCATCATGACACCTTGCAGTAAACCAGAGAAGCCCAAATATTCCAAGAAAGATTAAGGAATGTGAATCACAAACCTTTCACCACACGGGTGATCCTCTCAGCTGTTTTGGCCAGTGCTACTATTGTTCCTTTGATCAGAGTCGTACCGTGACGATTGGGGTCCGACTCCCAAATGATACTTGGTCCATTCTTTGACATACTTATACTGGAACGTTGTACTTGGGGGTACTGGGCGGGTATAGGGCGGTGGACTTCCGGTTTGGGTAGAGCGATCGCCTTGGCACGGTTCAAGGAACCAATAGCATCTATGCGACCAGTGCCGAATACCTTCTCTCCCTCAAACGCCAATAAGCGGTCCGGTATGAGTTAAGAGGGAGAAATTCATACCCTCCCCCGGAAATCGCTTTGGTACACAACTGCAATCACAGGGTAGACGCAGAATCGTTAGTACCGCAAACAATCAGAACCCACCAGCCCTTCTGTATCCCGGCATTCGACCAGAGCATTCACCCTTGCATCAGTGGCGGTGAGAGCAGATGCACGGCACCATGTCAGGTTCACAGCACTCAGCGGTGCGTCAGTCCCTTTCGAGAATTTCCTATCGAGGTTTCCATCGGCTGGCGTGTACTTTAGCCACTACGAAGGAAGCCACTCCCAAACGCCCTGACCGGGTTTGTGACACTCTTATAGTCACCAGACCTAGTAGTGATGGTATTTGGTCTCGTGAGAGAAGGGAGGGGGATTTGCGGAGACTTCAATCCCAGAGGTGAAGGTATACCGTGTGTGAACGGCAAGGATGGAGTTGTTCCGCGACAGGGAAGATGAGAATGCACCGGTGGGTGTCGTTGAAACAACCATCCTCAAAACGGCGGCCAACGGTGATGGCCTTGTTGGAGGTGACCCTGTTGTCAATGAGGTATGTATCGTTTTCGGAAAAGGGGTCAATGTAGGCCTTTGAAGTTGACCAGTGCCTTATCTGAGCAAGGTTGGGGGGCAGCTGTGCCGCGTTCAGCGGCTGGGTTGCGTCAGTGAGAGGTACTTGTGGAATTGCGGACAAACCAGATCGAATGCGCGTCCAAATCAATTACACGCTTTGCTTCCTATGAAGCTCTTTAGCTCAAAGAGCAGCTACATCGTTTCCAGTGTTAATGGTATCACTGCGATCGGGAGTGGTTAGACTCTGATGGGAGGAAGGAGGAACAACGATTCCGAAGGTCGTACCTGAGTTGGCCAATAGCTTAAGATTAGAGGTTCTATTCCACCCATGTTTCATTACCGTGAATCGAGGAAACGAACGGCTGGTCCATCGCGGCAGGTTTACCAATGAAATTCGGTTCGGCGTGTGCGGTCGGCGTGACTTCAATAGACACAAAAGTTGGTCGCGAGTGGGACATGGTGCCAAACGGGGGCGACTTGCAACCAGGCATAGATGTTCGGGCGGCTCTCTTACAGCGTGCCAATGGGCGCGAATGTACCATCCGGTCGGCGCTCCCCAAGAAGGGTTGAACAAGGTGGATGCTCCTGTGAGCACAAGAGTCATTCACACCCTCTTGAATAGAGTCCTCAGCGGCCCAAGTAACCTTTCTCTGCAGTCCACCCATCCTTTGAATTTCATGTTGTTCGTCGAGTGCGGTGAGGCCGTCTTTCGGATACCGTTAGGGTTGCCTCCCGTGAGAGATCCTTTGAATAGCACTGTCCTCCGGCTCTGAGCTGGGAAGCCAGCTAGCAATGTTTTCGAGTTGGACCACAACGCTACGGCGGCGAATCAGTCCTGGTGGCCATAATCGTGCAGTTGGAGAGAGCTACCAACCCGAGATGACGAGTATCCACAGTGCCAATAGATATACGTTCAGGTGGTGAATACGAGGCGGTTTGACTCCCCGCTGCCATTCTGAGGGAGCTAGGATGAACATGGGCGGTTCATAATCGTCGGGACAACTCTCGTTATATGCCAACTTGAAGATCACGAGCTTGCGTTCTGCGAAATAGTTCAGCATAGGTTACTTCTGGCAGACAATATGGACGTACTTAGGAGTGACTCCGACTGCTGGGTGATAGCTATTAGGTTCCTTACGACGTTCAAAAGAGGACAATAGACCACAAGACGTAGTACCCGGACGCTAAGCTTCACTTCACTGAGCTTTGGTGCACGGTTGAAGTAATCGCCTTAACAAGTGGACCTTTGAATTCTCCCTCAGACGTTGGTGGTGGTCCGTTATGGAAAGCATAGAGATTCGGACGGACAAATTGGCGACTTTGTGGTAATGAATCGAAACGTGTACGCTTCGATCATATTATTCGGGTCCTCCCTGTCCTATGGTAACAGTCAAACGAGCACCGAGAGAGGTGGAGATTGAGGGAAGCGAGCGGACGCGTACCAACTACAACACAAGAATGGGCCCCTTCAGGTATTGCTTCGCCAACGCATGGAAGACGCCCTTCTCCAGATAGTCCAGGAGTATGTCGCCTTCAAACAAGAACCCACGACGGACGGCTATAATCTTGAGATTGGAGACACGACCACCGTCGATGGTAGCAGGCAGAGCCTGGAGCGCTCTCAGAATCGCCCACGACAAGACGCGCTAAGAACGCGGCGGTTAAAGGAGGGCACAAATACAATCCGTGAGACAAGGTGTGCCGTTGCAAAAGGTTGTCCTTAGGTAGCAGGCATGCGCCTGTCATCTGCGCCTGTAAAACCGACGCGTCCGACGCGTCAAACACGGGTGACTGACGCGCCGTTTATGCGCTCAAACGTACCTGTTCAGCGCCTTCGAGCATCGGGGGTGGAAAGTCACACCTTATGAAATTAGAGGTTCCCCAACCAACCAAAGACGCCCGAACTGACAGTAAAAATACCACAAACGGTAAATCATTATCGTCAACGATGCTCGGATGAATGTACATATCACAAAGCGACTCATTAATAAATAAAAACGCAACAATAATTGGGACCTTGCCGATCACCGCAAGGAGAACGATTCTTGTATCTTCCTAAGTATAAGGTTCGAAATCTTGAATAAAGACGCCCTAAGGAGGGTGAAGGGAGCGAGTTGAAGGATTGCGGTCGCAGTGGTCGAGTCCAACGTTGAGCGGCTCGTCATGTGTGCTGGCGCGCGGTGCTGGCGTCTGCTGTCATCACAAAAGATTCATTACTTGGTATGTAGACGTGCAGAGAACTAGTTGAACCCTCTCAAACGCCGTCCCAGAGGAGCATCGAAAAAGTCAGTGGCATACGAGCCAGAGCAGAGACCCGGCATCTAGCCGCCTCTAAGTAGTTCTATAAAATACTTGATTATTTTTGAACATCCCAGCGCTATCTATGGGACGAGCAGCAGGGGCCAAGGCAAGCAGCTCACAAAATTTTGCTAAGTCCCTATTTGATCAGACCAAAATGAACGCCCAGGACGCAGGATCTTGATCACCGGTCTCCGCCGAGGATCAGAGTCTTGGGCCTGTGGATACACTCCTGTGGCGGCCGAATTCAACGGATGGTTGCTAAGTATTCACACCATTCCATTCCATGTCAGTCTTAGCCTTCGCTCTGTATAGGGGGGCATGGAGCGCCCTCTGAGCCAGGACCGCACCACCGCGCCATTCAAACTGCAGCCGGTCTTCCGGTCCTACCTACAAGACTGTCCGCCCCCCGCCGCACCTGCTCCGTCCTGCTGGAACCCACCATCTATCCAGAGCCAGAGCCCTGTCGTCCTTCCTCCTCCTTCGACCTGCGTCACACGGCGTCATACTCTCCATTCTACGTCTTCCTCACTCTGGACACCACATATTGGCCCCTTGCTTCTAACCCCAGTACCTCCAACTAACCCACCACGAAACACGACTGAAATTCCAAGGTAACGTACTCTCCTATCAACCATCATTTCCCTCTTCTCATAGTTCATCCTTACCAGCTCCTCACCCATCGATGAGCACACCATGCTTGATTTTAATGTGCCTATTCAACTCCGAGCGCGTGAAGAAGTGGTGCGTGCTGTCCATCTTCAGTAAGCATGAGAGCACGGGTTTCATCAATGCGACTTACCACCGTTTGCATCTGAAGCTTAGTCCAAAGTGATCCTTGAGCAAGTGTCGCAAGGCATCCCGATGTTTCTTATACTTATACTCCTTGCCGGGGGAGCATAGACGACACCGATGTCGTCCAGTCATCTGGCCGTCCGCTCCCACTACCAACTCGAGAAATAGCCTGAATTGCTTTCCATCCCGAACTCCGAGTCTTTCACACTGCTCTCGGGTCATCCGCTCCTCAAGCGCTTCTATCGTGACCCCATTCTTGAAGATGGCGTCACACAGCTCCACAGCCCACTTACTGGCACCTTTCGCAAGCAACCGTGCTTTCAACTTGGCGACGTCGCCCTCGAATTTTGCGGGAAGGACCGGGCCGCGGGATGCCTCGATCACGATCCTGGGTTCGCTATCTTCGTCCGCAATATCAACCATTCGCCCTTCATCCATCTCCACTTCGATATTTCTTTCGGCATTACTCATGTTAGGGCTCGTGTCGGGCAACTCGCCGCTCGAAGCGACGCCCCTCGCATTGAAGGAAGCGTTGATGGGCCAAATGCCTTCATATCCTACCGGAGGAGTCTGAGCGGGTATCCCATTGCGAGGCGGAGTTATATCGGATGGCGGCGCGACGCAAGGAGGCGCCTGGGCTCGTTGTGACCACAGTCAGTTCAAGCATCAAGGGAGAAGGGCAGAAACTTGCCAGTTCGCTATCGCTATCTCTTATCACCTGCATACCCAGGGTGGCTCTCGATCCATCTACATGCGCAACCAATGCACTCGACTCCGACGCAGCTCCTCTCGCCAATTCTGCATTCATCCCCGACGTAGATGCGTAACACGCATCTCCACCATTTTGAGAACCCATTTCCGGTCTACGCACGGCTCTGAGCTGGCCGTCTACGCAAACATCGGCCGGGGTGGGCTGCGGAGTGAAAGAATGCGTCAAATGATTCATAAAGGGTGTCTCTGTGCCGGTCATACTTGTTCCTGTAGAACCTAGGTGCCAGGTGCTTGTCAGTCATCGTCTTCAGCCTTGCGTCGTGCGACCCCCGCTCGCTCGCAGTCCACAATGCCTTACTTACAGTCCATTGACCCGGTATACCAGTGAAATGTATTATCGGAGCCACCCGTCCGCACTCCACTTCTTACAAGCTCTTCACCGTTCGAAGAACTCCCCTGAGGCGACAGGGTCACCCAATAATCCCACGGGACACCATCGTTGCAATTGTTCGGCATGGATCGCACGCCCTATAGTGTGTAGACTTCTTTGAAAGGTCTCAGAGCGCCCTCTCTTGGTGGATACCGTCCAAGTCCGAACATGGGAAGATACGACGAGCCTACAACAGTCGCAGGTCTGTGACCCTTTCTGTCGATCGATACGTATCTTACTGTGTCGTTTTGGAAAAGGTTGCTGAGTGAAGGGAATGGATCTCAAAACCCATTTTTGCTTGGATTTTCCTGTTGCTTCACTTCTATGTGGGCATTCCCCTTCTGAATTTAAAGCTAATCGGTCGCTAAGTTCGGTGATTCGGTCTATTCAATTGACATTCAAATGGGGAGGCTGTGGGGGGCAAATGAGGTATGCACGCTCTACCCTTACGCGGTTAGAGGCTTGTATTTCCTAGATAAATCGATTGGAATAAACAAAACTCAAGTTTTAATCTTGCTTGGCGACTCCTGTTCATCCTTACTTGTTCTATTTACTACTTCCGAATGCCTGGAAGCACAATTCGGCTCCCACGCTCTCGAATTTGCTATTATCGTGTTTTGACGCGTCTCAAGGCTCGTCAAAGCGCGAATATAGAGGAGCAGACCACCTCGATGGACTCATTACCCTCAAGCACCGTTGTTCACTTACATTGGGTCGAGAAAACGCGCAACAAATACCCGACACAACTAGACGCGAACTCCGCATTTGGTTTATAAAGGATTTGAGGAGATTGTGAATGTATTTGGCCCGGGGCAATGCTGACGTGTGGCCCCTGACACATCAAACTTCTTCACACGGCCTTCACACAGCCTTCACACAGGCGTCACACAGGCGTCACACCGGCTTCACGCAGGCTTCATGCAGGCTTCACGCAGGCTTCACGCAGACTTCACGCAGGTTGTGATTAAAATAGAACCGCCGGCTTGATCCTTTGGGGTATGAAAAGAGATATTCATATGCTGTTACGGTACCGGGCGCCACACCTTTTGCCTCAGCAAAATTCAACAATGTTAATTGCAGGCCTGCCTTTGTACACTATAATTAAGCCTCATGTTTGATATGGCTACTATGAATCTATAAATTTACCAGGCCGTGAGGTGGGACTACCGCCCCAGGAATCGTTTGGGGATATTAAGGACCAGTGACCAGAGTGGCGGAACGGAAACTTTCTGGCAGTTTCGCTACCGGCCGCAGGGTCTCGATTTGTATGGTATGATACCTGAAAGGGAACAAAAAGGAAACAGAACTTGGAACAGGAATGGACACGAGTCCAAGGTGAGAATCGGATGACAGGATGTAGACTACTGGGTAGAAACATATACACAAAGTACATGCCCCGAGAACGGAGTCGCGCAGTGATCTGGGCACACCGATCAGTACATGGGAGTCGTTGGAGAGTGAATAAAACCATTTAGGAGGTGGTAAGTAACTGCATTGCGGTCAGGGGGAAGGAGTGCCGGTTGGAGGCTGGAGGGTGATGGACCGTCTGGCACATCGCACGTGACCGCCCCCTCCCCAGCCTCCGGTGGTGGTCCCGAATGTGCGTCAGGTGGGAGTAACGGGCCTGCAGGATAGGGGGGTATAACGAGGTGGCCGGATGCACGGTGTGATAGTTTGAGTTTGAGGGGGCGTCCTTAGCGGGGCGCTGCTTGCGAGAAGGCAGGCCAATAAGCACAGTGAGACGAGTAATTCGCTTTGTAGACACTGTAATTACCGCTTACAATGGGTAAGTCGCGTCGTGGGGCGGCGGGCCGGCGTGTCTCGGGTCGGGAATTGTCCACCAATTGCCGTGCTATGGTGTATGCAGGGAAACCCCGGGGTGGATAGGGGTGGATACGGTATGGGACTCGTGGTGTCTTGATAGCAGCAATAGCGAATACGAGCCAAAAACTCGTGTCTATTGGTGTAGACCTTGAAGATGTGGCGATATGATGTCACCAGGCCTGTCATCCCGTAGCAATCCGAGGGCTGAGACTCGTACACCGCACCTGAAGCTGAAATTCCGATAGTAGGGCTAGATTAGAGAAGATAAACTGCCATGGCACCGAATAACCAACCTCGTGCTCAACACAACTTTCCCCGCTGAGAGGTTCTGCACCTTCTACGGTATATCTCTGTCACCTTCTTCACAGGGGCAGGGTCCGTGCTGAGTGCTTCGCTCAAGCCGTGATGCTAAAGCACGGCCGCAATGTTCTACTGGAGAGTGGGAGGCAGAGACTAGGCACTTGAGTCACGTTGAACCGTGGGTGAAGTGATATCGACTTGTCCAGTCAGCGGAGTTCGACGTGGCGGCGTGCCAGATTTGTTGCAAGGATGGAACAGTCGGTGGGTGAAGAACTTCTGCCATTCTTGATATCAGTATGGAGGAGGATAACAAGATCGGTCATGACAAGGTTGAGCCGAGCCCTTCATCTCTCGAGTTGCCAAATCCGGCGTGATGTTAAGGCGGCGCAACAGTTGTATCAGGGCTCCGTGCTAAACCGGCAGGAGTATTTGGGAGAGTCGCGTATGGATGTTAGTTGGATGGTGTGCAACGGTACTTTGGCTCGCATGGCTAGGGTCAATCAATAGTTGTAATATCAGAGGGGAATGACAAGGCAATGTTGATGGTGCTAGCAGGAAGGCAATGTCAAGGTATAAGTCTTGTATGGAGGAAATGTAAAGTCGTAAAGCGGTTTGTCACTGTCAGATTGGGACTATGGCAGCCGGCGTTCGGTTAGGCCTAACATAGGTCATTGAACAGGGAGAGAGATTACTAAAGGTGGTGGTGGTGGTACCGGGTCGAGATTCCCCCGTAACTGGAGTCTCTGCCTGCCATTCCAAGTCAGTAACCGGCTAGTCGAGTGTAAAAAAAAAAAGCTCTCACCAGGTTTCGTTCGAGGGAAGAGATACGAATGGATGATAGAGATGGTGGTGCCGCTGGTGACGGATCGCATCCTCGCCCGGCCGAAAAGCCCTCCTTGGTGCAGTCCCCCACCGGAGGCAGGCCCTACAACCGGAGCTATACACCCCATTGCTCTTCCTATGGGCCAAGACACGTAGCACGATCTGCCGCGTTCACCGTACGCTGCCGCGAGGTTTGGACAATCTCGGTCACCAATGCGCGGACCATTATTTGCGGGGTTTGAGGTCTTGATCATGGCGAAGTGCATTTAGAGGTTCGATCTGGGACGTCGATGGGGCCGACCGGCGTTGATTCGTTGGCCCCAGGGTTGGACTGATGTGTCAAAACCGCGTTCATGCGTGGTTTTGGGGTCCCGGTGACGGCTGGTCATTACTCCATTGTCGTGACATTCTCCTCACACCCTGACGTTCACGTACATCCCGTTCTAGACACTCACCCAGCCCCCACACTCACCCCCATCCACGACCTCGATGGCTGCCCTCGCCAAGCCAGACCTGGTCCACAGGCTTTATTCAAGGCTCACCTTTGCGGTTGTTGGCCGCTACCGCGCTGACTATAGGCGAGTGGTCGGCGTGGCGGCAAGAGCGAGCATAACCAGTCTCGATGCTGGGCTAGATATCTCACAAGCACTAATCAATATATGGAATGCTCCTCAATCAGGCGACCCTTCTGTCGCCAGCACCTGGCAATCCATCAATAGCTGTTTTGGTAGGTCACCATATTCGCCGATATTGCATAGTCAGTACTATCCCATGTTTTCCTTTTAGTTGTATTTACCTCACGGTTGTGAACCCACGCCCCGCCGGTGGGTGAACCCGTCGTTGGGAAAAGTCTAGTGTCCACCACCGTGTTGAGTTACATACCTGACTCACCAGTAATGTATACAGGTTTACAAAGGCCTCTGGTATCACACTCTGACTTTATTCACTTCTTTTTTTTTCCAGCCTCACCTCCACACGGCGCGCATTTATGAAACTCAAGAGCAATGACAGTGTAGTGGTAAGTGCCACCATTTGTGAACGTAGTGAGCATGGGTAACCTCTTCCAAAGGTTCGCATCCTCGATACGCCTGATTTTACCGATACGCCTGGGTTTACCGATACGCCTGGTTTTACCGATACGCCTGGTTTTACCGATAATAGCTGTATTCCGCAAGATGAGCCCCCAAGGAAGCTATTGCGACTCAGATCAAGGAGAGAACCGACTCTGTCACCGCTGTTCTCGTACTCACCAACGGCTGTCCCGGGCGTCACTAATCGAATCGAATCTGTCACAGCCGTTCTTGTCCTCGCCAATGGGACCGTCCCGGGCGTCACTAATAGAACCGGCTCTACTCTCCACTCTGCTCATGAAAGCATCAGGTTAACCCTCTCGGGGTCAACCATCGCAACGGAGCATCAAAGGTGGCTTCCATCTTAGCCTCATCCTGGTGCCCCTCCCTCAATATCTATACCCAACCGATCGATAACCACATGTCGCCCGCCCTTTAGAACCACAAACCTTGGACCATCGTCGATATGTGCTAAAGGGATTCGAGGAGCCGTCATGGCGCGTGCAAAACCCGCCAGAGTTTCGCATCGGAGACCTCGATAAGCACGTCGAAGCGGGGGTGTTTAGTGGGTAGGACACAGGGCGCACCGTCCAAAATGGTTTTGTGCCCACTGGCGAACCCTGTCTGGAGCCCCACACATGGCGCTTAGGCGTTATGGTGCGTAACTCATTCGCCCCCCTTTCCCACCAAAAAATAAAATAAAATAACTCACCGAAGCTTGCGGTGAACGCACAGATCGCAAGTCATAGTCTTCGCCCATATAGGACGTACGACCCTCGCTGCGGACCCTGCTATTGGGAAGTGGAAGGGTTTTTTGACTCGTTCCCTGCCATTTGTTCGAATGCATTTCGAACACTAGTCTTTTGTATGTTCTCCTCGAAAGGCAGTCAGTGGTGAGCTTGTCCTCTCACCTGCTATAGTCGATAACTGATCCGAGTTAGGGGCCAGAGATTTCAGGCCTCGACAATCATCACACCGCCTTCACTAGTCCTTCCTCATCTTCCATGACGTCAAAGATCCTTGGTGCTCTCTTGCTTCTTCTTTGCTGGCTTATCAGAAGAACCTCCCTGGGCCAAACGGGCGCGACCTCGACTAAAACTGGACATTACTATTTATCTTCCGCTGTCCACCGCTCACCTAGCCCCTCGTGTTCTTTGACGCTCATTATGGCGTCCTTACCTATCTGCCGGCGGATACTTCCTCTCAGTCTCGGACCGCCGCTCAAAGCCACTCCAGAAAACCTCGTACCGCGTAAGCTTATATCGTACATGCTAAGGCATATGCATATTGAAAGTAAAGCAGACTCTCATCCATACAGAAACCACTCAATTGACCTGTCACGAACAATCCCACCATGTACGATTTCCATCACACCTCTCTGACTGCACTATGCAAGATCTTAGTATGCCTTTTCAGCTCTGGCGTGGTGAAGGCCTTGTACCCGCTGGTGAGACCTGGTAAGCAAGCAGCGATCTAGGCGCTTTTGGACCAGACTCACCAATGCATGCATTCGAAAGGTAACCCGAAATGTTCTTTGAGGAAATGACGCAAAGCATCGCGATGGTTCTTGTACATCATTGCATCATTTCTTGGACACAGACGGCAACAGTTTTTCGTCTCGCCCATCACCTCGACCTTCTCAAGGAATACCTGGAACCTCTTCCCATCTCGAACACCAAGTTTCTTACACTGACTGTACGTCAAGCGC
>Ga0307515_10010806_pt1 | contig 17420 bp, 20 predicted proteins | sample 17_EM_MG_FD_194513 | JGI IMG/M metagenome (GOLD analysis project Ga0307515, IMG submission 194513) | Populus trichocarpa ectomycorrhiza microbial communities from riparian zone in the Pacific Northwest, United States - 17_EM | ecosystem: Host-associated > Plants > Roots > Unclassified | place...
GATGACGTGCTCCAGATCTGGAACCGAATTTTGGCCTTTCCCAGTTCCTTCGCCCGGTTCACTGAACCCTGCACCCCGAAAGCCTCGCTCGTTCGTCAGGCGAACAACGTTATGGCGTCGATTCGACATGTGCCGCTCGCGATATCTGAACCACGATCGTCGACGATATACCCCGTCGTGAGCGTCCTGTGCTTTCTGGACACAATGCAGTGGCCGACTGGGTTTAGCGTCGTGCCGGATATCGACCTTGAAGCGGTTTTGGGTGATCTGGTGGCGCCTCGTCTGCCTCCGGATAACAGGTTCCATATGGTTTTGAAGACGTGGACGAGATGGGAGGGATTATCCTACTCCGTGTGTACGAGGGAAGAGCCGATGCCTACCATGCCGAGGTACTTTGTCGGAATGATCGTGTGTTCGGACGACTTCGCCGCAGCGTGCGTTATCGATTGGATCGTGAGTTCACCGCGTCACCTTTCATGTACCTCTCCCGTCCCCTCATGACCACCCATCTGATAGACGCCGTTATCCGGTCAGACCGACATTCTGTACAAACTTCAAATACCAATAGAGGGAGACCCTTGTGGAGAAACCGGTAAGGTCTTGGTTTCGACCCCACTTCCCCCCCCCCCTCCCCCGGTATGAAACTTTAATAAATGAAAACTTTCCCAGCACACCGACTGGAAACCCAACTTCGTCCGGCTTGTTCAAAAAACCAATTCGATCGAGTTCGCGGCGCCCCCTGGCGAGGACTATACTTCTCCGGGATAGAGACGAATAGTGAAGGGTTAATGAGGTGTGTCATGAACCCTACATTTCGTCGACGCTACCCGGATGATGAAGAATTCGGTAAGAAATGGCTTGAAGAGGGTTGGAGGATAGAGTAGCCCGATGAACACAGGCTCTCATTTACACATTCAGACGGATATAACATACACGCATAGGCGATATCATGTATTTCACTTTCTGTACCTAGGCAACTGTAACTAACCTTTTTGTTCACGACTCACAACCGAATAGAGAAAGGGGGTTTCACATAGGAAGTGATGAGATTAATTTGCTCGGGGAGTACTCGGGGTTTCATCCACGCCATCTCCCTCAGATTGGAGCAACTCTTCCACGACGTTGGTGACAATAGCATCCTCGCTGTTCTCTTCGAGGGTCTGACCGTCAGGAATATGAACGCTGACCCTATTTTCGACCTTGGCACCCTCAAATCCCATCTGAAAAGGGGAAACTGAGTCCCCTGGATGAAAAGGGTAGGGAAAAAAACGACGTACGTCAGAAAGCTTGCGAACAACGCGGGCGCGTCGAACCTCGACGGTCGCCGTCTGGTTGGTAGATCCGGAGGCATTACGACCGTGACGAGAACCGCGAATCGTGCCACCACTGACAGTGTTGTGGCGACGTGGAACACTGACCATCTCGAGGGAAGGGAACTGGCCCCTCCCATGGCTGATGATCTGCGCTTCCGCCGGTCCGGCGGCAGGATTCATATCGAAATCCATAGACACAACCCTAGCGGCAGCCCCGGCAATATCACTGGAAGGAGAAAGCTCAGCTGGCGGTTCGTCTGAACATGGAAGATGAAGAAAATTCGCGTACGCATCCGCTGAGTTGGACCTTGGCTTGTCCGTTCGCTTGGCCCGCTTCTCGGCGCGGTACATGGCTTTCTGGGCCTTGTACTCTGCCTTAGCAGCAAGAAGTCTCGCTTTCCTATCCTCGGGTGAAATCTTCTGGCTGACACCATACAGGGAGACATCGGCCTCTGCGTCCTCACCACTCTCGCCAGAACTGTCCGAGTGTGAGTGTGAATCTTCCTGCTCGGTGTGATGGCCGCGGCGGTGGTGATGTCCACGTCCTTCGTGTTCGTGATGACCGGGTCCACGATGTCCGTGATGTCCGTGACGACCATGGTGTCCCCGGTGGGGCGGGCCACCTCGTCCGAAGGGGAAGGGCCATCTACCGTGGAAGGGGAATCCAGCGTGCAGGGGTGGGAACGGAGGGAAAGGTCCGTGGTGGGGGGGAGGTCCGGGAGGGAACGGTCCACGATGAGGAGGCGGAGGCGGAGGTGTAGGGAAAGGTTCGTGATGAGGAGAGCCAGGAGGGAACGGTCCACGGGGTGAAGGGGGAGGGTGGTTCGGCCAACCTCCAGGAAGGTGCTCGTCGTCGTCACCCTCTCGCGGGGACACATTCTGAGTGAACGAACGAGCGATGTTCCCAATAGCCTCGGCAATCTGTTGTGCCGCATGGTTCTCAGTACCGGCCGCAGCACCGTTGATGTGGGCCTGGATGTCGGAAGCTGAACGACGAACTTCCTCCGCAGCACGGCCGAGTTGATCACGATGCGCAGCCCAGTAATTGCCGTTCCCGATGTTCTGCATGATAACCCTCAACGCGGTAGTGAGCTGGGGGTTCTGGGCGAACATGGCGCTGATCATGCCCAGGAATACTGCGACATCACCGGTAAGAGTAGGAGTGGCTTGAGAAGGAGGGTCGAGGTCCACAAGAGGAGGGTCTGGGGCATCGGTGGTGGAAGAGGGGTTGGAAGGAGGGACCTCTTGGATGTTGATAGTTGAATCGGAGGAGGTGGGGATGTCGTGGCCAGAAACTCCGTAGACGTGAATAGGATGTTTCTCTGGGATGTCGTTGGCGAGGACGGAAGCGGTAGACGAGGTGGAATCTGGCTCGCGAGCTTTGCCCTTATTTCCCGCCGTCGGTGTGATAGACCTGGAATGTGTGGCGGGAGAGACCCTGGTCATGCTGGAGCGAAGGCTGGAATCTCCACCGATCGGTGCAAACTGGAGCTCGTTTCCAGATCCAGAACTAATATCACCGCTATAGAAAGGATTGAATCCAGGAATCCTCTGCCAATCATCGTCGACAATGTCCTGGTGGAACGGAACGGTTCCAAAAGTATTGTGGGAGGGAGTGTCGCGGAGCCTGTGAGAGATCGAGGGCGTGTCTGGGAGTGGCTTGTCGGTGTTTCGAATGACGCTGAGATCTACGACGTCGAGACGTCGGAGTAAAGTCTCCGAATCAGCTTTGTAGTAATCTTCAAGTTCCTCCTGGGAGCTGAGAGTAACTTCATCACCGTCGGTGTCGGTATAGGACACAGCGACGTGCTCGACGGGGATACTGTACAGAGACTCGAGCTTCGTCGCCATTTCCTGCCATGACGGGAGCTGGGTGAAGGCGACGCGGCGCGTTATTGCGTCTTTAGTGAACTTGAACTGAGCCGGGGAGGACATGGTTGAGGTTAGATAACGAGGGGGGATCCCAATCCACGCGCGCGGTGGCAATATATATATGTAATCCGAGTGACTGCGGAATCCGCAGAAAGGAGTCTCCACATGGCAAATTTCAATTTCATTCCCCGCAACACTTCGGGCTGCGGGCGGGGGGTTCTGCTATAGTACACGCGTTGCGCAGTGGGAAAAACTTATCGCACGAGGAACTCGGGCAAGAAAAAAATATTGATAGATGGCAGTCGGATCAAGCCCAGATACCAAGACGAGGGTCGATGTCGACAGGGTCGTTTAACTGGGACCCAAAAATCCGTCAGTTGATTTCCACCAAACAAGTAACGCTATTCCTACCCTCAAGCCTAGGTTCAAGTCACTAATACGCTTGACTTCTTCTGCGGTCAGTTGAACGTTCGCAGCCTCCAGGTTCTCGACCAATCGGCTATGGTCCGTACTCTTGGGGATGACTGCGAGATTTCGAGCCAATGCCCAAGCCAGAAGGATTTGTCCTTGAGCTATATCATATTCATCAAAGTGTTCCAGACCCGGTTATTGTGCAGCCTACTCTTCGATTGTGCCTTGGCAATGCTAGCGACCACATCATGCTTGAAGAGACTGGCCGCGCCCCGATCCATTGATAGTTCGATGTAGCTCTATCCGACCATACGTCAATGGCATGCTGCGGGCCGGGGGATATACGTTGACTCACGGCAGGCCCGAAGCTGGAATACGCAGTCACCGCGAGTCCGTGAAGTTGAGCGAGCTTGACCAATGGTTCCTGAGTAAGATACGGGTGAACCTCGATCTGGAGAACTTTGGGTGGGATCCTCGCATAACGGAGAACGTCAAGGAGGAGTGAGCCCTGAACGTTGCTAAGACCGATATCCTTGGCCAAGCCTTCGTCAACGAGTTCCTCCATTGCGCGCCAAGTCTCGTGCAATGGGGTATTTTCTGTCGAATGGGGTTAGAAACGGCAGGCGCCGTTGTCCGAGTGTACTTACGGAGGTGGACCTTGCCATCATCACCAAACCACTCAGGTGGGTAACGGTGGTTGGGATCTACGTATGCAAGAGAGACGGGAAAGTGAATGAGGTAAAGATCGAAGTAGTCAAGACCCCAGTCCTCGAGTTGTTTCTTCGCCACTGCCTTGGCCTACCCCCAAAAATCCCATTTAGTCGGCGTAACCTCGGATTTTTGGAAGGGGCTCACATGGTCATAGGCATGGAATGTGTTCCAGAGCTGAAGATTAATTCGGCTCAGATCAGAGGTTTGGATCAAGAGTATTGGAGCGTGAGTACTTTGGAAGTGATAACTGTACGGGCCGGTGGTATTTGATCAGCCCGCAGTATTCAGAGCCGAGGTATAAAGAAAACCCACAGATATCTTCGCGCTTCACGAGGCCGTCTTTGATGGCACGACGAAGACCCTCGCCGGCCTCCTTCTCGTTACCGTAGTCGCAAGCACCGTCAAGGAGACGGTAGCCAATTTTGATAGCGTTGTAAACCACCTTGAGGCCGATATCAATGAGAGATCGCAATCGATGGTCCCGACTAGACTCACATCGGCGCAAGTGGCCTTGGGGATCTGGAATGGAGATCAGAAAGAGTTCGACAAGCTAATCTGCCTCGGCAGTCACGCACCTTCCATAGACCGAGCCTTCACGCACGCAGATCAACGATTGTAAGACTGATCAGATCCATTTTGAAGAACATACCCAACGGCTGGCATCTTATAGGAACAGGAGTACAAATCAGCGCCGATAGACAAGACTTGCGAAGATCTCCATACCTTTTTGCTCAAGGCGGAAGAGGACATGATGGTGAGAGTTTGAGTACAAGACACGGGTGTTTCGAAGGTAAAATTCGAGTATTCAAGTGTACCGTAGATTTGCCATAAATGGTCACGGCGATACCGAGATCCCAAGTGGAACTCTGGGTGACCTCATTTTTTGAAATCAAATCAAGGTGCATTCATTCGCAGTGGCTTGTCCTCGAAAACACAAATTCACCGCACTCTCCTGAGGACTGCCCTTCCTATGGGAGAGAGGTTTTCGATTTTTTGAGGGAAACGGCCCGGTCATCAGCCACCGGAAGACCACGTGCCATGATGGAAACATCCGCTTCCTTCCTCTTGGTCCGATCCCTCCAGCGAACCCGGCCGCTTTCATATGTCATCCTGGTAAGCTTTCTCCTCACCTCTTACGTGCCATTCGCGACCGCTGAACTCGCCTTTTTCTTTCGTTTTTTCTCTTCGCAGAGGGTCATATACCGTGCTTAGCTGGTTGGATGTCCTACTCCGTGCCACGTTCATTTCCGAGCCTCAGAACAGGACACGTGAGCCTGCTAATCACCCAGTGAACTGTGCGTATGTTATCCCATCTAAACGTGTCGCGTACGTTTTCTAACTCTCTGCCCAGAATCCCGACCCAAACTTCGTCGGATGCGGTTTCACGTCCTGCATTCACCACTTGGGACTCTACTCGCATACCACCTCCGTCGAACTCTCCCTTCAAAACATGCCGTATCGCTCGTTTCCAAACGTAGAGATGTGGTACACGAACAAACTACCCCTAATAGCGTCGTCAGCCTCGAACACTCCGGCGTGGTCATGTCCGTTCGCAACGTCGATTTCGAAACCCCCGATCACAGAAGTCATCCCTCCACCAATAAAATTTCTAGACCCCCCACTGCCGTGGACACCGGGACCACACCTGCAGAAGATGAGAAAGCTATAGAATCCTTAATAGTCACTGTCCCCCCTTCCTATACACGATCTACCCTCCGCCCATTAATTCACCGGCTCTCGCCACAAAGCACTATCGTCCTCATGCAGACAGGCCTCGGAGTCTACGAGCAGCTAGTCACGACCCTATTCACGAACCCGGCTCGCCGACCTCATTTTATTATCGCCAGCCCCCGACACCAGGCGTGGTTGAAGCGACCGAACCATGTGGTCCACGGCCTTCGTGGGTCCATCGACTTCTCCATCGTACCCGATCCCCGCGGTCGCGACTTTGAAGCCATGCTCCGTTCCCCCGATATATCCCCGCTAGATCGGGGGCTACGACTCACCGACATCACGAGCAAAGAGAGCGACCCACAATTCGCGGAATACGCGTCTTTACGGAACACGGTCGCGGTGTTATCAAGGTTGGACGCATTAAGTGTGTCTTGGTTGCCGATGGAAGAGGGGGAGGTCGTGTTTCGACGTGATCTGGTCGTACGGGCGGTGACTGATGCGCTCGCGGTTAATCTTGGGTTGCCGAACGACAAGCTGCTTTCCACGGTCTTCTCGAGGAATCTCGCTGAAGCTCTGATTTTGGAGATGCATTGCGCGTTTCGGAGGCAGTGGGAGGCAGAGCTCCGTTCCCACCTCCCGCCAGGGGATCAACTACGAGAGCTACCACCGCTACCGAGGGGGCTGGGGAGGAGGGCGTTGATGGGGGAGCTTGTGAGACACTTGTCGGCGACGAATGGCCACATCGCGCCCATGCTCAGCGATATCGAGGCAGGAGCTCCAATCCAACTGCGGTACGGGCTGTGGTATCTGATTGAGCTCGGGCGGGCGTATGGGCTTTCGATGCCCACGACAGTATCGCTGTACCGGACGATTAGGGCTCGAGCATCGGCGGGTCGACCTACTACTAGCAGTATGATGTAAAAACCTAATAAAAACCATATGTTCTGGGTGGACCTCTCCGTCGTGAGTAAGAGATTTGTCACGGAGAAGATTTACTTTCCTGGGCGGGGGACAAAGTTTAATGTCTAAACTAAGCTCGGGTGTGTGAAAGAAGTGTGAAAGATGAAGAGCTTGTACTCTTTTTGGGCTGCCGTTGCCGCGCGGTCAATCAGAGGGGGGATTTTACTTACAGGAAAAGGTCTAGATCGATGATGGAGGCTGTCATCGGAGAGCGAACACTTACTCGAACGTTCCGACCGAGCGAAGTCAAGGGGGTTTGCCCGCCTCGATTGACCTAACCATTCCTTGCGGCTGAAACGAGGACTAACGGAAGTTCTATTTGCCAGAAGATTATAGGGAGCGGTTATGTACATGGAAGCATTATGACTGAGATGGTATGGTAGCTGCTAGTGACTAGTGACTAGCGAAGGAGAAGATATGTCCGAGAAGGGAATATGGATGATGAGGATAAGGTATGTAACAACAGAGAACGAAAGAGTGTGAGAAGACGCAAATAAAAAAGGGTTCTCTAGGAAACCAGGGGCGTATATCTAGGGTAGGAATCGGAGAGAGAGAGAGAGAGAGAGAGAGGGTCCGAGATTAGACACAGAATGAGGGTGCTATATACTATTGATACAATGCGTGTCAAGGGTACCCAATAACCACGAGAGGATAGATTAATATGGGAAGGTCGATACAGCAAGATTAATCGAGTGTCAAAGGAATGCAGAGAGAGATTCATGTGCGCTGACGTCCACCTGGGAGGGATTATGTGACATGAGTTGAGACGGGCGGGGATCGGTGCGATGCTTTTATCAGAAGTGTTGGGAGAACGCCTCGGGGTTGAGATACGACGAGATTTGGCACGCGCCCTTTTTCGCAGCGAGCGTGATGTGAGTGTGTATTCCTGAACGAGATTCCAAGTCTCGATGGGGACTGCGGGAGGGGAAATGAAATCAGAGGTCGCTCGAAGTGTTCGCTGGAAGAATACTCACAATAGTGACCGAACATCGTCGCAGTAGCTGCTTCCAACAAACCGTGACATCACCTGAGCGACATGGGCGTCGTTGTCGAGGAAGCGAGCGGCAGGGATGTAGATCTTGGGGATGGGGGAAGAGCTTCCGATGGCCATCTCGTAGTAAAAGAGGAAACCCGTGGGACCAGTGTTTGATTCCTTGTGTTTGACTGGTGTTTCGTCTGAGATGGGGCCAAAGAGCGCGCGCCAGACTTCTCGGAGTTTAGCGAGAGTAGCATCGACGGCCGGACCTTCCAGCTGACCTCCGAGGGTGAGCATATCGCAGAGGGCGGAAAGGTGTGTGGCCTGTGTTCGGACGTAGACCTTGAACCGGTTGTCCACATCACGCACACAGTCGACGGCTGCAATCACGGGCTGGATGTCGAACTCGGCGGGCAGTGTAGAGAAGTACGAAGTCGCTTTCGACCATGGGACACTCATGCCGAGATCGTTGATCGTGGAGGTGAGGATGTCCATGACGGGAATCCCTGTCACCCGTGACCGAACCTGCGGGAGAAAGTAGGCCTTCAAACCCATGCCGGCACGCGCGAGATCGATGCCTGAACATGAATGGATGTCAACGTAAGCGACTGTTAGCGAACAAGTCGGATGAGGTTGCTTACCGATGAAGAATTGAGAATCTCGTTGAAGTTTGCGTGGTACGAAACGTGGTGAGCAAAGTAGTGTTTGGACGCAACGGCGTGACCAGGAGATATCAAAGCCTTGACATTGACCGACGATAGCGAAGTTTTGGAGGATGGCGAGGTTTTGGAGTGGAGAGATGGGGGAACCGTCGATGGAGGAGAGGGCCTCGATGGCGTACTGAACTGAGGTTTCGCCGGTTGGCTTGAACACCCAGCCGATCTCGACAGGAGTGTGATCGTCGCACATGAACGAGACGGCTGACGTCGAGGGGTTTTCTTCGGGGAATGGGCCGAGCAAGGGTGCGACGTGAATTTTGAAGAAATCGTTGTAGCGAATCCTCGTCTCTTCCGAATATGATGATCGGATGAGGAGGGTGGACAGAACGCGACCAATCAGAAGGCACCAGAGCTTGTTCCGTCTTGTGGAATCGAGCGTCTACCGAAAAGAGATTGAGTTTCGGCGAACGGATGGTAGGCAAAATAAGAAAGCGTACCATGCTGGAAGGGGGGCTTTGGTGTTGTTGGGATGGCGGGTGGGTGAGGAGGCAGGCCATTAAGATTATATACTGTTTGAACCACGGCGGACGGTGAGCACGGCGATCAGACGAGTGGGAATGGAGGAAACAACTAACGGTGCGAAGGTAAACAGAGAAAAACGGAAAACGAAAGTTGGGAGGAGGGGGATGAAACCCGGGAGGAGTGAGGGAGGGACGGAGGATGGAGACCGTGCCTGTTTTATATCATCTCGGCCGGTGCTGGTGGGAAGTGAGTTCGGACAGGGAAGAGACGCGGGCGGAAAAAGCTTTGAGAGAGAGGTTGTTGACACCGCCTGTCTGCCGAGTAACGGATGTTGGTTTCCCTGTCCCTCTTGCTTGTCCCTTGATGGACGACGACGGTGGCATTTCATCCGAAATCTCGTCGCCCTTCCGCCCCACCATCAACAAATCAGCATTTCAAACCGTTTCGACGGAACCAATTATTTTCCTTCTCTCCCGCCGCCCGTTTGGGATCCGTCAGACGCCGTCTTCTCGGTTCTCTCCTGACTCGATCGGCCAACTCCGCGCTCACACTGGTGTCACTGTACAGCTGCAGTACTGCGGTTCCCTCACCCTCTCAATCTCGCCCACCACCGCCTCGTTTTAATATACGCAGAATATCGCCCCCTGCTTAATCATCCACGAAATTGCCTCCTACATGCCCGAAACACGAACGCCAATTCCAAATATGGCATCTCTCTTTGTTCCCCAGAAAAACGCTCGCCTTGTTTCTAAATTACAACTTTTGGCAGATGGACAACCTCCATCTCGTTTTCTTCGCTTTCGACCCTTCGCTGCCCCCGCTTCATGTTCCACTCGTCCGTGCGATTGCCTTCTCGCTCAAGCTTCCACCTAACCGCAGCCCGGATCATCCCTTACTCAACCCGGGCGGGCCGAAGACGTTGCATCCGTCGGATGTCTCGATCTAACCGCACTCTCCGTGCTCCCCCCCACCCCACCCCCGGTATAGAATAACTCTTGCACGAGATCAACTCTGTGCATCTTGTGGCTATCAAGTCCAGTCCCCTCAGTCCGCTCTCACACCGCACACGTGCTCTCGCGATTGAAATACTGAATATTGAATATTGACCTTTCGACTATCAACTCCTGTCACACCCCTCTTACGTCCCTTTCTCACCGCTACGGCGACCACTCCCCCGCCTTCCCCTCACAACTCGCTCCAACCTTCTGTACCGTTAGCCGGGCGTGTGGGAACTCTGATATCACTCTTAGCTATCACTCCTAATCTTCGCCTCTCGTCCGAAGATCTGCACGACGCACGACCCTCCTCCCTCTCGCTTAAGCCCCGCGTACCCCCAATCAGCTGAGAGAGCGACTGACCGACCCCATCTTCGGATGCTGTACGGATTCTAATAACGGGTTTGATCCCAGTTATTGCCATCCCTCCCCATCTAGCCGAATGAATGGGATATGAAGAGAAGAGAGACAACGAAATCGTTACAACAATGTTACTCGGTATCTTGATCTTCTGCCTCGTCATATGATTCCATCGATTTCATTGTGACCCGCACGTTTTTGGGGCTCAACGGGGGTGATTACGACCTGTCTCATGAGACAGATCGCACGTTGTGTGCATACCACTTCACAACCCTGCCCAGCCCTCTCTTGAGAGATGCTGTTTGTTTACACCGACGGTTTTCATCCCTGTCGGGGTGACGCGGAGGTACCGTCGGCGTTACTGAAATCTCCCGCCGCTGAGTGAATCGCCGTATGGCCCGGGACAGCGCCCAACGATCGGATGAGGTGTCAACCTGATCGCCGATGCTCCAAGTTTGGGATGGCGATTGCCGCACATTCTATTTCAACGGCTGGCTTTGATCCGCTCCTGTATGTTTTCGGGGCGGATCACACACTCCGATTTGTGTTTTTCTCCCACCGCTCTGCAAGAGTCTACCGTATTGCAAAAGAAGAGGTTGGAAGCGCGCAAATCCTCAAGAACCCAACGTCCTTATTTTCTCCCGCACTTCTATCCGGGTGGGCTCCACACCGGATGCTCCTCAAATGGCTCCACATCGTCTGTTTTGTGGAAACCGGCGCATTCTTGGATCGCCCTTCTCAGGAACGCGCCCCCGTTCCATGGTTTTTGCATTCTCATCCGTGGAGCATACGCGACCACGGTTCGCTGGGTATCCCACGCCTGGGCTGCGATTGGCCCGTACAAGCGTGCTTACTTCCTTTGATCCGCCTGAGTTCCACCGTTTTGATCTCGTGTGACACGGTGCGCCGAATGCTAGGCGTGAGCACAGTTGTTCAGTCTGCCGAGAAGTCCAAACCTCCCCCCCCTCCTCCTCCACTCAAAACCTTCGAGTACTCCAGTGGTCTGTCCGGAACCGTTGACACATGGGCCAAGGGCCCTTCAAGCACAACTCCTCTCTGTGGATCCCAGGGCCAACAAAATTACGGCTATCGAATGATTACCTCAATCATCATCCTCGTTCGTACCAAACCTGCTTCTAATTTCGTGTATCTATCCAACGACAAAATCTGTTGGATGAACTAACATCAGCAAAACGTACGGCCCTCCCACGTACACAGCCACTGCCCGGCCGCCAAGCGCCGAGGGCCAAGTTCCATCTAGCGCCGGCAAGTCAAGGTCGTCTCGCGTACGGCCACTCGACATGGAGAGTTTCCTGATACGGCCGACCACGCGCACGTAGTATAGAATCCAAGACGACAAAACAAAACACGTTTCGTGAGGACCCACGGTATCGCGGTGACCCCCTCGCTTAGATGAAACCGGGCGTATTTCACCGCGTCGTCGACTTCTCGGGGCGGCCACGACGCGGATGTTGCTACCTTGGACAGACAATACGCTCCAAGAGGAATAGGGTTTTCTATCACAAGAAACAGAGCCGAGCTTGGTATTCCCATCGGATGGCCGCCGCCGCGAGTCCTTGTGGTAATGCACAAACGTCTATCGCGTTATCCCTGACATACGATGCCGAGAAGCTTTTCTGGATCTACCAGAAGGATTTACACAGGTTTGTTATGCAATGGCCGGGCCTGGACGCGGGGTACGTTCACCATGATGGGGTTGGAGCCGCAGATGTCGATCAAAACCTTTACTCCGACGGGTTGGGGGGGAGGACTGGGTGGTAACGGTCAGAAGGTAACTAGTAATCTGACCTGCAACGTCTCACATGCCATGTACTGCGGCTCCGCTTCAAAAAAAAATACTATGTAGAGCATGATCCGGGAGGGGGGAGTTGCGTGCGTGAGCCGGGGACAGTGATAAGAGACCTTCTTCGACTTCTTCCACCTTCGCGATCAAGGAGGCGCCCGTGAGAAAATCCCACGGACGGACGCAGTCTCTGTCGCGATGTATGCGCCTATACTGTACGCACCATTGAACCAAGAATTCTCCGAGGGGGAAGATCCTCTATCCGCCGGGTCGCCATGGCGTCACGGCGTTTCTCACTCTCCCTTGAGTCTGCGGGGTCATGAACGGCCCGAATTTCCTTTGCGGACGTAAGAAAGCAAGGGCGTCAGGCAAGTACCGGTGATGGTGAGTTTTTCGTCCTATTTCTCATGAGGGATTGATCCCACTTTCCCCATTGGATCAAACTTTTCCGCACTTTCAACCTCCCTAAGCGAGTCAGCATGGACCGGTTTGAACCCTTCCTCTCACTTCCGGCCTCTTCGGGAGGGGAAGAGCGTCCAGAACCACATCGCAACCTAAGATCTTCCTCGCGTCCGTTTACGTCCCGAGATCTGAGAGTTCAAAGCGGAGTAAGCGCGCATACGTAATCCTCCCCTCCCCTCACTGCCGTGAGCCCGATGGCGACCAAGCACAGGTATACATAACAGCTCTGCAACGTGACGAGAGGGCTTTCGTACTTATGAGCTCGCCGGGCATGCGTCCATTGTTTCACAAGCATGCTGAAGTCGTTATGCTCCGTCCGTGTTCCACGTATGTATGTGCAATTTAGCGTTCTATGAAGACAAACCGTGTATTACAATCACGACATGTGGCTGTTCGTGGTCATGAGATGAAGTATCGGTTTCCTTTGATTCCAAGTGTGCAATGAGTGAGGCTTTCATTCCATCTCGTGGAGCTATTGTTTGTAGTTTCATCTTTATGTATTACATTTGTCGCTATTTTCGCAACCTCGTTCCCTAGGAGCGTTCGAAGACTCGTAGTTATTTTTCCTTGTCGCTCAGCTTGGGCGGTTGCATCTGACTAGGGTTGACCGGCGACCGGCGAACATTGAACACCCTTACTCGTTCCCAGTTCTTGACATATGAGAAGCTTTGAGGCGGTAACGCCAACCTCATTCAGGCATATCCGAAATCGACCCAGCCAAAGTGTCCCTGAACTCTATCATGCTATGCAATTGCACACCTGAACGGCGAACCCAGACACCCGCACCCGTTCAGGTCGCACAATGGCTCTTCCTGGACCACCGATGCAACGTGCACAGTGGCAGATCTTAGCTGTGTCCCGACCGGGATCACTCGAGAAGCGGCCGGCACGGCCCTCCGCGAAAAGAAAAAAACCGAACGCTCGGTGAACCACCGGCCGCTTGATGTTTTGTCGGCTTTTTCGGGCTATGCGATTCTCCTTCCGAAGGTAAGTAACTTAAGATGCAGAACCGAGAAGGACGTGCAGAGAGTCACTAGTCACTGGTCGGTTCGGGTACTATCGGCTTATCATCGATCAAGGGATGACTCGTGGCGCGCGCGCGCACGCTGTGCAATATGACGAGTTGTTTTTTCGCGGTTTCCAAAGCACTTACGGATCCGCTTGTAACCCTTCCCCGGCCCATCCGCTGTCGTTCTTCGGACCGATGGATCCTCCTCGTTTGGGGCGCAGAAGCCTGTGCGGGAAGACATTCATTTTCGTCGAAGAATGGCGGCCTCATTGTGTGACCGACTTCACACAGGATCTATGTCTGTTTTGCACATCGAGAATGACCCCGGCTGCAATTAGTAACATATCAACACCTCCCTGCGGGCTGACATGGGTCGTGTGCCGGAGCGCCGTCTGCCGAGGGTATGATATTTGGTATCCGATAAGCACTCTGCGTGTTGCAACACAACTTCATATTTCTCTCAGGCTGAACATTTAGGGATCGGGCGTTTGTCTAAGGGGTGTATTACAGCATCGAGGACAAACGGAAGCGCGGACCCTGCAAACTGATGGGCACATATCCCAGGCTGCGGACCTTTCCTACCTTTTCCCGTAACCCACATCACAACCTTAAGTTTGGTCAATGTTTCCACTTGTCCAAAATCGCACGACTGCGGGTCCCCTTCTCTATTCTTAGTCATCGTTGTTTGTTGCTCGTCACCCTTCACGCGCACCGCCCCAAGTGACCCGTAACACTCGAGCGAAAGTCGCCGATCAGCGCTGTGGGCAGTTCTGTGGCCGTCCACGATCAAAGAAAGCAAGGAGGAGTGATGGTCCGCCGGTGGATGGGGCCAGGCTCCATACAGTGGTGGTCGCGAATGTCTCATCTCAATCTGCAGGCTGTTTGCGTTTCGGTGGACCGTTTCCTACAGAACACAGCCCCGGTTTGTTGTTTAGTGTTTTTTTGTCGTATTTGGGCCCGGAATCCCGGCACGGAGCCAGGCTCCCTGAGCATAACCCATTCCAAGTAACGCACCTCCGGCATATATCGTGAGTCGCCGATGGCCCTGAGGGATAGATCTGGTCATCAGATCGTATCCGCGGAACGATCGGGACGGACGGGAGGGTACCGTGGAGAATGGAGACGGGGGATGCTCCGTATGCGCCACCGCACGGGCGTAAACATCGGCCGACTGGTGTATGCTCGCGCCGCCCGGGTTAATTTAGAATATTCATACTGACTTCGCTTGACAATCAGACCCGTCGGCCCCGTGCAAGGGCTGAGAATACCAGACTTTCTGCACGAAGAATCAGTGGAAACAGTTGATCGTGACCATGCGGTGGGACGGGTTGTCACCCTAGTTGTAGATTATATCCGACCAATGTTCCTCGAGTGTAAGGCTACGAATAATCGGGACCCCCAGAATTAGTTGGGCGGTTGGGTTGATTTCCTTGAGAGGATCGCGGGTTAGATCCGTGAGTCCTACTACGTCAACGAACAGGGTTAAGGGTGTGCAGGCTGTCCAGCAAAGCCTCATTTACATCACCGAGATGACTGTGGCCACTGGTGCGCGTGATAGTACTGACCCCGGGAATCCGGAAGAAAGTGTCGGCCCCGGTCCAAGTAGGCCAATAGAACGTCGATCTTCCAAGTGACGGCAGGAGGAATTATTACACATGCGCATAACTCAAGAATGGATGCACTGTCAGAGATCATGCTTCGCAGACTTGAGACGTCGAGAAATATTGACCGGCAGGCCCGACTGCATAAAACACGGAGAAATCGTGGCCTCATTCCAAAGAGCAATTTTGGGCTGTAAGGCTGAAAGTATTTGCAGTGAGTGGTGCGGAGCTGGTAAGAACAGCGGGGTGAACGCCCGTTCGTCATAGCCGACGCGTAGAGACCAAAAGGAGCTAACGATCCTTCGTGGAACAAAGGGAAAAACACCGTGGTGTTCATTCCCACCAAGGAACCGGGCAAGGAAGTGTCTTGTGACGAACGGAAGTTACCAGAGTAGTGATCCTCGGTGTACCAGTTTGACACCGTGAAATGATCGAGTCAAAGCCCGAAGAACGTAGCACGCATGCAATACGGGCATCGACGCGTTTCACGTGGTAGCCGTTATTCTACGTCGGATTAGGATATTGGAAGAGGAAGAGAAGGTCTAACGAGGGAAAAGAATTCACACACAGGTGGGACCTGTGCTTGGGTACCACGGAGTTCCAAGGCCTGACCCGCGCACCACGGGTTGTTAGAGCCGTGATCATTGGGGGGAGGGGGGTGTCGGACATCGTGTTGACCCTCGTGGTGGGTGGCGTTTCAGAGCGTGTAGCGAGTGGCACCAAACTGGAACTCACCTCCTCTCTCAATATAATGAGTGAATACGAGGGACGCTGAACTAAGTGGCCAACAACCCCGAGGTAGTTCCGGTGAATTTCTGCCACACAGAGTGATTCAGTCAGGTGTTCCCGAAAGTGACCCGAAAATAGAGTTGCTCTTCTTGAAGCGGGACAATCAGCTCGGAAGAGAAGCGGAGTTGGACAGTGAGGGGTGCGGAAGGAGATAAGAAGAGCGCATGGGCTGCCAGCCTCTCGATCGCATGGTGATCCAATCGAATAATGATGATCACACTCCTAACTACCCTAACTTGAAGCAGTGCAAACTGCATCACCGGGTCTCTCATGACTGCCTGGCCCCAACCCGCCGTGAAGTTCATCCCAAAATACGTTACCCTCTGGTCGAGAGTGTTCCTGGTAAATAGGAGTCTTCTTCTTCCATGCCTGCGCCTGTGGCTGAACCTTCATTGTGGATAGGGACTCGCCCCTGGAGGAACAATACCGGTTGAAGTCATCACCGATGCGTTTTGGATGAATCTTCTCTCTCTTGACGTGGACTATGCTTACTTGTATTCAATCCTCAATAATCTGTCCAGGGACGAGTGCACTGGAAGGGGGAAGGTGCGGACATGTTTCATCGCTCAGCAGAACCCCACAACCTGAACTCTGCTTCTGTTCTGTAGCCCGTCCTGCACCTGATCTTGGAGAAATGTTTAACATGCGCTCGGACATCGGAATCCGACGATCCGCGAAAGGTTCACGCTTTGGAGACGTTTTCAGTGGCTTCGAGATGTATATTGGGGAAGAACCTCGAGGGTTGGGAAGTGATGACGGTCTTTGCAGGTGAGGTTGGGAAGAGCGACAGATTTTTCATGGTGGGCGGAGCGCGGCGGTTTCATCAGGGTCGGACTGACATGACGCCGGCTGAACAGGAACTAATATCGACGGTTGCCGACTGCATATGCGATCAGGTCGCAGCTCCCGGACTCAAACACACCGCGTTGCAGCTCGCGTTGGTTTTGGTGTCTGGGCTGGGACAACTTAGCCCCGGAGCCTATTTCCTTCGTACGGACTTGTTTCCGGCTATCGTCGATGTTCGTCGTATTCTTTTTTATGACGTCATCAACCGACCTGAAAGCGCCATCCCCCCATTGACAGATCATTCTCGGAACAGACACTCAAAGATACACCTTTGAGGCGATAATCCTCTTCGCATTGCTCGCAAACTTCCATAAATCTGACGCGGCGCACCAAAATCCCTACGTTGCACAAATCAAGCAGACAGCGTCGTGGGAGCTTCTACAAGGGGTCGCTTGGGCGGCTAATTTTGCTGTTGAGGCTGTTGTCAAGTAAGGAGAAACGGGCCCCTATAATCCA
>Ga0307515_10010807_pt1 | contig 17420 bp, 9 predicted proteins | sample 17_EM_MG_FD_194513 | JGI IMG/M metagenome (GOLD analysis project Ga0307515, IMG submission 194513) | Populus trichocarpa ectomycorrhiza microbial communities from riparian zone in the Pacific Northwest, United States - 17_EM | ecosystem: Host-associated > Plants > Roots > Unclassified | place...
ATGATTTCACCCTTTCTTTTTTGCGATACGATTTCATCATCTCTGCGACCTTTCTTCTTCTTCTCGAGGAAGATGATAGTCCATTGATTATTTTATGAATTTCTTTTAGCTTCCCGAGATATGGAATTCAATAATTTTTAATATCTTGAAATCTAAGATTTATGCATTCAGATGAGTAGAATACGTAAATCTTGAGGGATTGGCACGATTATTAAAGAAATTTATTGAATTTGTTTTTGGATGCATAGGAAAAAAGTCTAGTTTTGATTGTATCATAGGCTTGAAGATATATATCTATTATCATGAAATAAAAAATTGAATTGATTGTCACGCAAAGCATTAATATATATAAAAAAAACAAGACTGGAATTTCATTATAACTCTCTTCAAAGAACATAAATCTTAGAATAATAATTTATTTTTTTATTTTTTTTAAATTCATCATTTAACATTAGTTTTATTGAAAATTAAATTTTATATTTTTTAAAAATTTACTTTTAATGAGACTATTCCGATCTTATTATTGAACCATGAGTTTGACGAGTGAGCTCAGTTGACTCGAGTTATTTTTTATTTTCCTGTTTGACCTTTTCTTTTTCATATTCATCATTTAATAATGAGTTGGTTGGAAACTAAGCTTTATGATTTGATTCAATCTTTTTTTTATAAGATTATACCTGTCTCGTGATTCAAATTGTTTTCCTGTGTTATTTTTTAATAGATTTTTCTATTTCAATCACATCATTCAACATTATATTTATCGAGGATTAACCATAATAAACTTTTTTCAAATCACTTTTTACAATGTTATTTAGTCTCAAGATCAAAACCACATATTTGACGAAATAACTCGATTGATTTTAGAGTTTTTTTTTTCTAATTGATTTTTTTATATATATAGTCTCATCATTCAAATTAGGTTTCGTGATTTATTTTAGTTTAATTTCTACGAGGTTATTCTTGTCTCGTGATTCGGATCACAGGTTTATGAGTTAACCCGGGTTGACTTTAGTCATTTTTTGTTTGTTTTTAATTGATCTTTTTTATTTTATCTTTTAATGATGGGTTAATTATGAATTAAGCCGTATGATTTGTTTAAATTTATTTTCTACTAGGTTATCTTGATTTCATGATTCGGATCACATGTTTAACATGTTAAATTTGGTTGACTTAGTCATTATTTTTATTATTTTTCTAATTGATTTTGTTTTTAAAATTTAATTATTCAATATTAAATTTACTGAGAATTGAGATTCATGGTTTATTTTGAATTTCTTTCAACGAGGTTACCATGATCTTATGATTTGGAATGTGAATTAACATATTAACTTGAGTTCATCCAAATCAACCCAATATATTACCATCTTGGTATTTATAAAAGAGAATATCATATTGATTATTTATTTTCACCTTCTTCCCCCATGTCCTATTAAGATTCAGACGAGCCCGATGAGCGTATCAATGAAATGATTAAGCTATGTTTTTATCAATTATTTAGGTTGGTTCTAGACTCGTTAGGTTGATCGGATCATATTAGATCAATCCCTGCACAATTTATTTTTTATATTGAAAAAAATTAGGAATGACTGTGTATTTTTTATATCATTTGTTTTACCTAACTCGTAATACAATGTGAACCAATTATCTAGTTAGCTGCTATTACATGTCAGGGCCATAGGATTTTTATTGCCTTGTAATTTAGCTTCTGAATAATGTTGTTTTTAGTTTATGAAATATTATAATTTTTACATGCTTTTTAATTTTATAGTTCCGTAAAATAAATTTTTTTTAAAGGATTGATTTTTCCCAATCGAAAAACGAGAGGAATTATAGTATCATGTATTTCATAAAGAAACCCCATAGTCTGGATCGAAGAATCTGAATATCATGATACAGCCTTCAAAATTCTGGATTAAAAAAAAATCCAATAATTTAGCTTCCGAATACTCCTAATAAAACGTATAACAAATCCAACTATTAAGAAATGACCTTAGAACGTCTGCACGTCATTGTTTTTTTAGATACTTTCTTGCAATCGAAAATGAATCGTTAATTGATTATTAAATTATAAATTCATGGGACTGTCACATATATTTTGATGTAACGAGAGTTTCATATATTAAGATCAAATTAATTTTCATTTAAAAAATAAATTTAAGAAACTTGACTAATCCAGTAAAAAAACACGTGTTGACCCTTTAAGTCATTCAAAACACGGCTTTTAATTCATTGATTTTTTAATTTAATTTAAATGATATAATTTTGATTTTTTTATCTAAAAAAAAACAGAAGGAAAATCGATCCTCAAATCGAAGTTATAAGACTACGCCCGGAACAATTGAGGATCCTTCAAGAGGGACGGTCCTATGTTGGACTAATTATTCATCAAATTCAACGGTCATGATTGACTATCACAAGACATCATGTCCCAGTAATGAACGACTCTGGTCCTAGCTTCATACAGAACGTGCCACACTATATATATACCATCTAGAGGACCAATGGGGTTGACAACCTGACTTAGCCGAGCCGCCGAGTAATCATCGGTTCAAAAACACGAGATCCAGAGAGACGAAACACTGACCGTTGATCAAGTCACGTCTGGGGTCGGCTTTTAATTTAAGCACATAGTGTTTGATGATCAAAGCCGAGGACCTACCAAGCTACTGCTCCAGGAAACACGGCACATGGGAGCCACAAAATTGTTAATTTTTAATATTAATAAAGAAATGAATGAATAAAAATAATTAAACAAGTGTAAATAACTCCCTTGGTTTTTTACCTGCTTTGCACTTTAATCCTCGAATTTTGGAAAACCGCACCCAACACCTTCTTGTTCTCCATCCTATCTTATGCAGAAATCTTGGAGTGTATTTCTGTGAGATGTGATTTCCTTGAAGACTTGGTGTGGTTTTTAGTGTCTCAAATTATGTTTATGGTGAGGTTTAATTTAAAATTATTTATTAAATTTCATATAATAATTTAAATATTTAGATTGAGAAGTATTTTAATATGATATCAAGATTTTAATGACCCTCCAATTATAAGTTTAAAACTTTAAATTTCATAATTTCTATTTTAATTTTAATTAATAAAATAAAACATATAGTAGTAGCGAATTTATACAAGTCTCGAAGTTAAAGAGTTCTCACCTTATCAGATTTATTAGAAAGTAATGTAAATTCGAACTTGATTTGGGCATCAGCAAATATAGATGAATAACTTTTGGACGTTTAGTAAAACAATAAAGATTTGGGCATATTTTGACATTTGACAAGGATTGCATGGCAAGGTTGCAAAGCTCAAAAATAAAAGAATGCTAAGCTAAGCAGTGGTGTCAACATCGCATATGCAGGGTGGGTCCCAGACGCCGACATTGTCTGCCACATCAGCAGGTAGTTTTCAGGGAAGATTTGTAATTAAGCAATTAATGTTTTCTTGATCTCCACTTAAAAGAGAGATGACCATTCAGCAATAATGTGAGGCGAGGCTGGCCTCCTTCTTCACAGCTCATACAATAATGGAATGCCCACTTCAAATTTCCTCTTCAGGAATTTAATGGCCGTTTAAGGAGTAATTAATGTATATAGTCGTGGTGATGATTATGATTATGCTTCCTAAGACCAATCATTATTAGCATTTAATTTTATTGTATTTATGATGTATATATTCAGGATTTTCTATCAAGGGCTATGCTTCCCTTTTAACTATAAAAAACCCCCCATAAAACCTCTAATTTTGATGTGAAATATAGTTATACTTCGAAGATTCTGACTTTGTTTCGGTATTTCTTATAGATAAAATTGGTAATAAATTTGAAAAAAAAAACCTCTTTATATGAAAATAGCTGACAGATTGTAGAATGCAACTTTTTCTCGAAAATAATATAGTATCGATATCATAATTTAATCAAGAAACTAAGAGGAAAAGGGAAGAGCAATGGAAAAAGCAATGTGAAACTTGAAAAGAATGGATATTGACCATGTGCAAAGAATGTGTTCGTAGTGGAGAGTGATGGTGATGATCAAAGCAAATGTCAATGAAAAATTACGTGATTAGGGTAAAAATATAGACAACATCACACAAACAAAAGTATCTTAACTAACATTAACATTATTCTTTGTTTGGAGGTTAAACCTATGCTCTACAAAAGAGAAGAACAGCAAGGGAGATTAACAATGGTTAAGCTGAGAAATATTATATCATCTGTGACATTAAACTCTATTTCTAACCTACATGTGAACTAGGCTACTGTAGGGTGGTTGACTGCTTAGTTGTGAGAAGTCAGTGCCCCTTTCAAGGACAGAAAGAGTGAGAGAGAGCTATAAAGAAATAGAAATTGATAGAGAGAGAGAGAGAGAGAGAGAGAGGTTTTGGTAATCCATATAAAAAACTACAGAGAGAGAGAAGGAAAGAGAAAATAATAAATAAAAAAACAAGAGAGAGAAAGAGAGGTGCAAGAAAGCAAGGCAAGAGCATTGAAGGGAAAGGAGAGGAAAAGAGAGGAATTTTGTCTGGGTAATGTAGGGGGAGAAAGGGGGCAAAGCTTCAACATTTGGTCTGTGAAAAACTTAGCAAAAACTCTCAATCCCATAAAAACCCATTTCTTCCTTTTTACTGCTTTTTTGTCTCTTCACCGTTTCTCCGGCGACCTCGCCGGAATTTATCGCCGGGAAAGTTCACTCACTTTCAAACAAACTACCCCCATATTTTTTTTCCAGTTCAAAATCCACCCTTTATTCCATTTCTTCAAAAGTTTGATTTTTTTCTTGTTTGCTGAGCTGATCTAAGCTAAAACACCTGCTCGACTTTATAATTTCCTTACTGGGTTTCTTTTTAAGCTCACGTTTTGAGCTTGTAAAAGTTTAAACTCATGAGAAAGTGAGGAACTCGTTTTGGATCAAAAAGACTCTTGCTTTGTTGAATTTATATAAGGAAACCATGAAGTCACCGGCCAACGGTGCCGCCGCCGCAGTCACCAACGGTGAAGGTCTGGTCCATCTCTTAATTTATGTTACTACTTTGTGCTTGTTTATTTGTTGTTATTAAAGATTTAAGGGAGATGTGTGTAAAGCATTGAAAAAAGTGTTTAAGAGAGTTATGTGTAAATAACTAACTAATAAGGTTGTTCTGTGCTAGTTTTGTCTCTATTACATTGGTTTGTAAGAGCTGTGTTTGTCTCTATATTTTTGGAATCTGTTTTTCTGTGTATTTATCTATCCATTTGTTTATGTAGTTGTTTCTTCAGTGCTTGAAAACAATAGTCTTGCAAGTTTGTTTCCTTTTCCTTTTCCTTTTCCTTTTCCGGGTTTGATTTTTTTTCCCAGGAAACAAACAAAGGTACAAGGAAGAGGAAAATATATGAGGATTTTGAAGGGGAATTTGTTAACTAATGAGTGTGTGACACGTGGGGATGATGCAGGGGTAGAGAAGAAGAGCATAAACCCTGAGTTATGGCAAGCATGTGCAGGACCACTAGTGAACTTGCCGGCGGGCGGAACTCATGTGGTCTACTTCCCTCAAGGGCATAGTGAACAGGTTAGTCATTTTCTGTTGCTGTTTTGTGTCAATAATGTGAATACTTTTAAGCTACCTCCTCCTTTTATTGGATTTATTGGCTGATTGTTTGTGGTAAATGATGTGTCGGTTTTGATCTAGAGTGGGCTAAGCTTTATGAATTTTACCTAAACTGGTTAGTTGGGTGCAATAAATAGGTAGATTATAAGGAAAGGAAAAGTAGATCAAGGTTTCGGATTTACTTTTGAGGGTACTATTTCAGGTGGCAAGTTGAAGTTACCCTTTTTGCCTTGATTCAGATTATGTGGGACTTGACTTAATTTAGCTAGGGTTATAATAGAAACATTCTCTTGGTATGTATTACCTGGTTGTCATGTGCTCTTTTAAGTACTAAAATGTCATTGTATCAGATCATTTGGCTTGTTTTTATCTAGTCAACTTGTGGTCCGTGGAAGTTTTTTTTCCTAGCAACTGTAATATTAGTTGATCAAATAATAAAAAGAAAAACTTTTATGAAATTTTTTTAGTTTTTGACTTCTGTAGTTTATGTTAACCAACATTTCTTTTACTATTAAAGTTAATTATCAAGAGTCTCACAGGTCACTGTGTGTTTGAATGCCAATTTACTCGTGATGTAATTTTTAACCATGACATTTTTTTTGCTGCTTCTATAAGTACTCCATTTCCACTGAACAAGGTGAAAGAACCAGTAGGTGTAACGTGAAAAAATACTTTGTTATAAATTGGTTTTTAATGGATGTTGTGGATGGAATTTTATATGTCCTTTTGGTTTTCCTCCTTTAGAAGTCAGTCCATGTTGGTACTTGAGAGTAAAATTACTGATTTCAGGTTGCAGCATCTTTGAAGAAGGATGTGAATGCGCAAATTCCAAACTACCCAAATCTTCCCTCGAAGCTGCTATGTCTCCTTCACAATGTCACCTTACATGTATAAAATCTGACCTTCTCTGGCCTTCATCTCTAACATCATAAAATTCTTTATTTGGTGACTCAATTATTTTAGTTCTTGTGTCTGATTTTGTAGGCGGACCCTGAAACAGATGAAGTTTATGTTCAGATGACACTTCAACCTGTTTCTTCTGTAAGGATTTGATTCATAATAACTCAAAAAAGTATACTTGCTTTAGTTGTGTGGACTAATTAAGGAAAGCACCTACAAATGAACTGGCTATAACTGATCCCAATGCAATGCCCAAAAAATCTTAAAATGGCCTTGGCATGTTTTTAGTTGCTAACTCCAACTGAATCTATCAGCAACCTTTTGCAGTTTGACAAGGATGCATTATTGAGGTCAGATCTTGCACTGAAGTCAAATAAACCACAGACAGAGTTTTTCTGTAAAACATTGACAGCAAGTGATACAAGCACTCATGGAGGTTTCTCCGTGCCTCGCCGTGCAGCTGAAAAGACATTCCCGCCTCTTGTAAGCTGTTCTCCTTTAGTTCTACATAGTGTCCATGTTAATCTTTATAGCAATATTTAATCTTTTCCCCTTCCCTTGTATAGGATTTCTCCATGCAACCACCTGCTCAAGAACTTGTAGCTAGGGATTTGCATGATAATGTTTGGACTTTCCGGCATATCTATCGTGGTATGTTAATTTTGCAGCACCCATGAAGTATAATTAGTTGAATTATACCTACAATTGCTTATTCGTTTGTTGTCAAATTTGTTGTTATCTTATGTAAGTTCCTGGTTTCTCTAAACCCAGGACAACCAAAGCGTCACTTGCTTACAACTGGGTGGAGCTTATTTGTCAGTGGGAAGAGGCTTTTTGCCGGTGACTCAGTTTTATTTATGAGGTAAAGATTAATGAATTCAGATTCCTTGAATTATGTGTAAAATGACTTAATTTACTGAAATTTGATTTTTCATATTCAGAGGCATCTTAAATCTTGTAGGAATGCATTTCAAGTTCAGGTCACTTTCTTACAGTAAACATGCCCTCTTAATCAACCTAATGATACTTACTATTTATGGTTAGAGATGAAAAGCAGCAGCTTCTATTGGGCATCAGAAGGGCTAACAGGCAACCTACCAACTTATCATCGTCGGTATTGTCAAGTGATAGCATGCATATTGGGATCCTAGCTGCTGCAGCCCATGCAGCAGCAAACAATAGCCCCTTTACCGTGTACTATAATCCAAGGTAATTATTTTATTTTTCATCGTATCATGCTTATGTTTAACATTTACCGTAATAATATAAAATAGGCTGTGAGTGTATTGGATTAATTGACACCAGATGCATTTTTATGCAGGGCAAGTCCATCAGAATTTGTTATCCCTTTAGCCAAGTATTACAAGGCAGTGTACAGCAACCAAATATCACTTGGCATGCGCTTCCGCATGATGTTTGAAACTGAAGAGTCAGGAACAAGAAGGTGCAATCTTATCTCTTTGCAGTTCTTAAATGTCATTTGTTAACATTATTGATTTCAAGAATTATGAAGTTGAAATGGAATTATTTTGAGGTCCCAGGGCATGTTGTAGTGAATTTAGGATGTGTCTTATGATTAATTTCAATCTAGAAAGAGTTTTAGTTGAGCTGATCGGCACCTGTTCATATTGATCTGTTGCTTGATTCCTAGATTCTTTGCCGGTTGTTCTTAGAAAATGGTAATCTCAATTTTCTCCTTCAATTAGAAAGTTAAAGAAAATGAATCTGTACTACAGGCATATGGGCACCATTACTGGTATCAGTGATCTTGATGCTGTAAGATGGAAAAACTCACAATGGCGTAATTTGCAGGTAAAGATTGTAGCATCTTTTTTATTTATTTATTCTAATCATGCCAAATTTACTTCTGAAGTACATTACAATTTAAACACTCCATGTTCTTTCATAGGTTGGTTGGGATGAGTCAACTGCTGGTGAAAGACGCAATAGAGTCTCGATCTGGGAGATCGAACCAGTGACTGCTCCATTTTTCATATGTCCTCCTCCATTTTTTAGATCTAAGCATCCAAGGCAACCGGGAATGCCAGGTACAATATAAGTTGCGATCAGCTTCTTACAGTATAGGAAATTTTTAGCCTTAATGTTAACTGGCGTACTCTTCTATTCATTTCTGCTTTGTGTTTTTCATATGAGTTCTTCGCTGACCATGTCACCCAGGAATTTTGGTTAGGTTACCTATTGCTAGGCATTTTGATTGAATTACATGTGCTGTTTGCTTTTTCTTTCCATTAATCCATCCTTCCTATGTCTTGTGTGATTGTAAATGGCATCATCTGGTTGATACTATCAAATTGTCAAGAGAGTAATGATGTGGGAGAGGCTTTGATAGGATATGTTCTACTGTTTTATCTTTTCTGCATCGAAGTTTGACTATCAAGGTTTCTGCATGTGATCTGTTGGGACCAAATGTGCTAATATGGTGATTAAAATCTTGAAGGTGCTTCTCACTCTCTTCATGAAATTGAATAATGCCAAAGCACTTTCAAGCTTGACCACGATTTTGGGCTTTCAAATTTTCAGTGTTTCTATTAGAGTAAACCTGACTTGCCTGTCACCTTTACTTTTGCAGATGATGATTCCACTGATTTTGATAGCCTATTCAAGAGGACTATGCCTTGGCTTGGTGATGATATCTACATGAAAGATCCCCAGGTTCTCCCTGGCCTAAGCCTAGCCCAGCGAATGAACATGCAGCAAAACCCTTCACTGGCAAACTCAATGCAGCCCAATTATATGCAATCGTTGTCAGGGTCTGTTCTGCAGAATCTTCCTGGAGGTGATCTTTCCCGCCAGTTAGGCTTGTCATCACCTCAAATGCCTCAGCCAAACAACTTACAGTTCAATGCCCAAAGGCTGCCTCAGCAAGCACAACAGCTTGATCAGCTTCCAAAGCTACAGTCCTTGCTCAACCCACTGGGTTCCATCATACAGTCACAGCAACAGATGGGTGACATCACTCAACAATCGAGGCAAAATATGATGGCTCAAACTCTACCCTCAAGTCAAGTTCAAGCCCAACTTCTGCAGCCTCAAACTCTTGCCCAGACCAATAACATTCTTCAGCAACAGCCATCTATTCAAAGCCATCAGCTTCTTAGAAACCTTCCGCAAACCTTGCACCAGCAGCAGCAGAATCAACAGCAACATATTATGGGTCAGAACCAGCAGCAAAGCCTAATGCAATCTCAGTTGTCTGATCAAGTAAACCAACATATGCAAATGTCTGACAATCAGATTCAGTCTCAACTGATGCAGAAGCTTCAGCAGCAACAGCAATCAGTTTCAGCTCAGCAATCTGCTATGCATCAGGCTGGTCAACTTGGACAGCTTCAAGATTCACAAAGGCAGCTGCTGGATGCATCCCAGAGTTTTTCTAGGTCCATGACACCCAGCCAAATGTTGGAAATCCCTCAAACAACACCCACTTCTCTCCCTCAGCCAAATACTATTCCACAGCAGATGACTAAGAATAACAACCAAACCAATACTCGATTCTCACATCTGCCTCAACAGCTGAAACCTCAACAACAGCATTCTGGCATCATGCTGTTGTCAGAAATGGCTGGTCACATGGGACTTCCGCCGAGCTCAATGGCCAATCAGCTCTCCACAGCTGGTAGCAGTATATTGACTGCAGCAGCTGGACCAGGACAGTCTGGTATCACTGATGATGTTCCTTCCTGTTCTACTTCACCTTCCACAAACAATTGTCCAAACATAGTTCAACCAATGATCAACGGCTGGGCCCACCGAAGCACAGCAATGGGAGAGGACATGGCTCAGTCTGCCGTGACACTCTTTAGCCCTAGTGCATTGGAAACCGTGTCCTCTAATGGTAATTTAGTTAAAGATCTGCTGCAGAAATCTGAGGTTAAGCCATCATTGAACATCTCCAAGAATCAAAACCCAGGATTATTTTCCTCGCAAACATACCTAAATGGGGTAGCTGCCCAGATAGATTATTTGGACACATCATCTTCTACAACTTCTGTTTGCCTATCACAAAATGATGTCCATTTGCAGCAGAATAACAATTCACTGTCATATAATCCCCAATCAGTGTTGTTGAGAGACGCAAGCCATGATGGTGAGCTCCAGGGAGATCCGAGGAATAATATTTTATATGGGACAAACATTGATAGCCAACTTGTGATGCCAATAAATTCTGACCATTTATTAACAAAGGGCATGATGGGGCTGGGGAAGGACTTCTCAAATAATCTCTCTTCAGGAGGCATGCTTACAAATTGTGAAAATTCCAAAGATCCTCAACAGGAGCTTTCATCGGCAATTGTTTCCAAGTCATTTGGAGTTCCAGATATGCCATTCAATTCAATTGACTCAACAATCAATGACAGTAGCTTATTGAATAGAGGTTCTTGGGCTCCTCCACAGCAACAGTTTCAGCGAATGCGAACATATACAAAGGTTTGTTGTTTTCATCCATATAATGCTATTTCTTATATGCACACATTAATGTGCATGCCCACACTTGCTATACTTGCTGTATCTTTGTCTTATACATTCATATCTGTCATCCTGTTATTTCTTCTGCTTGGCCTACTATTTATAAGTTGGTTGATGTTTACTGTAAAGGTGTACAAGCGTGGAGCTGTAGGAAGGTCAATTGACATAACGCGGTATTCAGGTTATGACGAGCTTAAGCAGGATCTGGCTCGTAGGTTTGGTATAGAGGGACAGTTGGAAGATCAACAAAGGATAGGCTGGAAACTTGTTTACACTGATCACGAGAATGATGTCCTGCTAGTGGGGGATGATCCTTGGGAGTAAGCCCTCTAGCCCTCATAACTCTTCTAATTTCTATGATATTTCATTGTATTTTCTTAGTATGCTTTATGCTCTTGGTGGAAATATAGCTAGCCAAGTATGAAAATGTTCTCACAGTACTTACCATAGAGAATGTGCTGGGTAGATTGTACTACACGCAGAACCTCCTATGTCATCACTTCAAAATATTATTTTCTTGCTTTCTGACAGAAGGGCCTTAAATGTGTTTCTTGAAGCTTTTCCTCACCTGATACCCGTCTAGTTTCCCTTTTCCAATCACTGAACCAGACAAACTTAGGGTTTCAAGTATTCCCATTTTCAATTCATTCAGCCTCTTTTCTGCCTTGTGGCTTTGTCTGTCTTGTTTGCTGAAATGATTTTCATCTTGAAGGGTTTCATTTAATCTCTTGGAATGAAAATATAATCTGATACTCGATGGAATTACTTTAGGACTAACTTTCCATGCAGCCACGTATAGGAATTATTACTTTTTTTTTTTTTTCCTTGGAAGACTTTACTACACCAAACAAGAACAATTTCAATGTAGTTAAGTAAATTTCTGGTGAAGTCACCTGTTTCTTTTGTCGAAGATGGCAATTGTTCTTCTCCATTCTGTGTCGAAGGGGATCCTGAGTCATAGATTAAGCGATATGTGAAAGTCTTGTGATCTCTACATCGGGACTAATTTATATTGACTTGCTTTTAAATTTTGAATGTCTCTCTTGTATTCTGGAATGTCTTCAAGCTGCAAACACTATTTATAGTCTCTCCTCCTTACATTCTTTTGTTTGGGTGTTCAGAGAGTTTGTGAACTGTGTCCGCTGCATCAAGATCCTGTCTCCTCAAGAAGTCCAACAGATGAGCTTGGATGGAGATTTTGGCAACTCTGTCCTTCCTAATCAAGCCGGCAGTAGTTCTGATAATGTCAATGCATAAATTAGCCCACGAAGATGCCAACAATTCTTCTTCCACGTGGGGACCTTGTATTACTTGTAGGATTCTGTTAATAGCTTTTCTATGACTACATCGCATCTGGGCTTTTCCATCGCCTGCCTGCTGGATTTTTCCAGGCACCTGCAATGAGCAAGTGAGATTGCAAACCTGTTCTAGGCCAGTTAGAGCTCAATTTTTCCTCTTAGCCTAGTTGTACATTAGAAAACACAGGTCAGAAGCACGAAACTAGAGGTTTCTGCACCCGAACCATCAACCCCTTGGTCCAAAAGTTGATTAGTTCAGCTCGGTGAAGAATCCAGTTTGGTGCATACCCTTTAAGCCTATCTACTTGATGCTGTCTTGATGCCTTTAGTTAACTATGTTTACAATGGTCAAGAATTCTCCCCCTCAAATGTGTTGTAGCGAGCAAAATCATAAATTTGGATGATGAGTTCCGAGTTTAAATGTGTAAAGTTCTTAGTTTTGCAATAGAATAGCCTCTAAATTTGAAGGTTCCAAGGTGCTATGGTAAAAGTCTCTCACTCAAATTACATTCGATCTTATGAAATTACACTGACCATAATGCAAGTAATAATATGAAACGTGTCATCTGCCATTTTTAATGGCCTATGCTTCTTATGAAACGGTCATCCTTGATTAAAGCAAATGGTAGATTCATCAACACAGATACGCGAAATCAGAAAAATAGTAATTACATCGGCGAAAGTACTTTTCTTAGCATGACAACGCACAAGAAAAACATCGCTCACAGCACTCAGTACATGACATCACGAGGCATTTTCTTAAGAGAACAAGTGTCTGGCATCATTTTCTCAAGACATTCGATGCCGAACATCATGCAGCATTCTCTTAAGTGACCATTGGCTCAGGACTCGATGATGACAAAATGTCCAACAAGGAATTCTGTGGCTCCAGCTCCTCGTGCCATCGTGGGAGCTTGTCCTCAGGGTAGTACTTTCTTGACACGCCTTCTGAGTTGATCTGTGTAACGAACATTTGATTGACATAAAATTAGCAGAAACAAATATAAAAGTTTTTCTACGCGTTCCAAACTAATACGAGCTTGTTTTTAAGGTGATTGAATGAGTAAACGGGAAGTGATGGAGAAGTTGTTTTCCAAAATAATTTATCCCAATCATGCCCTACTAATTAAAATACCATGATTGTCTGAACAAATATGACGGTTAGAAGAGGCAAATGGAAAGAGAAGAATGAGAGAAGAATCAACAACATACAGTGACAGTCCGAACAACACCACCACTCGCACCATCACGAGCAATAGCAAGAGAAACTGCTTTCACCACTAATTGCTGCAAGAAATCACAAGCATCACAAACCGCAAGGCAATAAATGGCATAATAAAGACAGCAAATATGCTCAAGAAGGGGAAAAAAAAAGCAGGTCTAGGCACAGTGAAGGCAACAAAAAACGATGTTCAGGGGGGAGAAAAGAAGCCAGAGGCAACTTCTTAGCCATTGCCTAACCATAAGGCTCGGAAAGAATCACTCTAAGACAAGAACATGTTTCTAGCATGCAAAAATTTAGGATGGAAGCAAGCACCAACAGTCTATCCAATAAGGTTCAATATGATTCTCATGAAAAAGAAAAAAAATAAACAAAAGAAAAATTAAAGTTCATGATTCTAGAAAAATCTATCATTAGTATATTAGCCAACAGCAAAACAAGGGCAAATACACTTTAGTGAAACCATGGAGTATTATTGAACAACTACTAAAAAATTTGTTACTATGACAAGACAAAAAAGAAACAGATTTCAATCGAGTCAAGCCACTAGTTTAGACCATAAAAATTTATTATGTTCACATATTTACAAACACACAGGTTAGACTACATACCTCAGCTTCTTCTTGAGTCATCCCATCCTTCCATGCTTGATCAAAGAAACCATACAAGTAAGAAGATCCTGATCCTGCATGCCACATGCAGATAAAAACAATTAATCAACTGATGCAATTTATTAGTCCATTTTCCATAGGATGACGACATAGTAGTCAAAATTTACATAATTGTAACAACTCCAACTACTGCAGACAATGGTGGTTTATTCCCTTATAATATATCAGACAATGGTGGTCTACTCAAGCTTAACGAGTTAACATGTACCACCTTCTGATGACATAAAAGAAGAGTAACCTATCATTCATCCCAAGAACACTAGATTCACGGTACAAGATTAAGTCTCTGCAAGCAGGTGTTTTTCTCATACTAAAGTTTAAAGAGTGAAGACACCATGGCCAGTTCACATTGCTTCTTGTAATGCCACTGGTTAATTAGCATTGTCACTGCCAGCCAAGGAAGTAATAAGGGATTGACAAGTTTCTCAGGGCAGGTTGCATTTTCATCGACAGTTGCAAACAAGGCAGGTATAGGTGAGGCAACATGACGGGCAAGTGGCAACTGACAAGATGGGTGCAAGAGAGGAATCCACCATTGACCCATACCGTTGCCTTAAACAATTATACAAGTACCACAAATAATAGTAACATTCTATTATCGCTGTTGCTGATGAGATATAAATAAACAAGTTCATGTGCAAAAAAGAAACAAATCAACAAGAATCACAGAAAAAACACGAAAGAATTACTAATGGTACGCAAAATGCCAACGAGTTCACTTCACACACCTCCAATTGTAAAAGGCAGCTCCAAAAGTGTCCCTCCAAGAGGTACTCCATAAATTTTACCTCCTTCATACTTATCCCAACCCCCAACAATCATTCCAGTTTGCAAGAAATTCTGCCAAAAAACCAACAAAAAAAATGTATCAAAACCAAACCAACCCTGTTATTGTAAGACACCCAACACCATCATCAGAAACAAATTCACAACAGTACAAGCATCAAAACCGAACCAACCTTGTTATTGTAAGACAACATCCTAACAAGATTAGCAGCAACCTTAACTGTCGCAGGCTGCCCCAATTGTATTCTACACACATAACCCACAAAACCCAAATCAGCTCTTCAACTAATCATCCAAAAAAATCAAGACTTTACACCAAAAAAGAAAAGAAAAAAGAGAAACAGCATTCATCAACACAAAAAAACTCCCTTACGTGTGTTGATGCAGAAAATATCTCACATAATCAGACACAGTTTGAGAATCAGCAGCCTATCAACAAATTACATAAAATCAAACCCAAAATAAACAAAACTAAACAAGGTAAAATAAAATTTACAGAAATAAGAAAAAATAGTAATTTACAGATCCAGAGCGGCATAAGTAGACATTATCAGTAAGCTGAGTGATTTTATCTGATGCTCGATTTGCAACATAAACTCCTACAAAAACCCACAACAAAAACCGTAGAGTCATAAAGTTTTGGTCTTTTTCTTTCAGGTTTTTTGAAGAAGGAGAAAGTTGTGATTTTTACCGGTGCTGGTGCGAGAATCGGCACCGAGGACGACACCGCCGTTGTAGGTGACGCCGATGATGGTTGTCCCCATGGAATGAGGGCCGTTGATCTCATTTTCTTTGTGTGATTCCATTGATTTGAGATAATTCGAATAAGAGGAGGAAGAATAAAAACCCTAGAAATTGAAGAAAAACTGGGGATTTTTTTGCTCTTTAAGAGAAATGCAAATGTTAGCTACTTGTTGGTGAAGTCAGAGAGGAGGTGAAGTATTAATGGGCTGATGGGTTGGGCTCGTGTGTTTGGGTCTATTTGCTTTTCTTTGTGGATTTTGGTTTAAAAAATTAAAATTGGTCAAATAAAAATAAGCAAGTCGAAGGTATGTTTGTTTGCTATCGATGTTCCTTCTGATTGGTACTGGTTCCCTGACTTCCACGTTCTGTTGAATCAATTTTTTTTTTTTTAATTTATGAAGTTGTTTTTTTTTTAATTTTATAGAAGATAAGCTAAAATAAATTATAAATAGTAATTTAAAATTAATTAAATATTAAAAAATAAAATTAATAAAAAAAGCCAAAAAAATTCAATTTAAAGAAAAATAATTGGAAGATGAGATTTTTTTTAAAAAAAACTATTTGGCATTGTTATTAATCTCAACGGGTTAATTATAAAACATTTCGATCTGACTCTTTACTTAGTCCATATTTAAAATTAACTTGCATAAGATAATTCAATTGATTTGATAAATCTAAAAATAATTTGAATGATTGATGAAAACCTAATTTGACTTTAAAAAAAATCAAGATGACATCTTTTTTAGTATAAAAATGATGACATATTGAATCAACTTGGACTTTGCCACTTAACCCGCAAAACCTGCGACCTAGATTATGGACTTAACTGGATTTAAAAACTTTGTTTTTTAAAACTATTTTTTATTTAATGATATGATAATTAAAAATTAATATTTTGCAAAAATTGAGCATCAATTATTTAGAAGGATGTTTCTTTAAAACTACAATAACCTTACATAAAGTATACCAAAACAAATTATGATAATCATTTCAAAATCAATAAAATATCAAAGAATGAGATTGAAATAAAAAAAATTAAAAAATGATTTTCTTAAAAAAGGAAAATACAAAGAGAGAGACTAAGTTGCTATGAACAGTGAATCACCTTAATATTTCCAAGTTCTTTTAGTAGATGATGGTTGTAATTCATGTATGATTGTGTGTGTTAAGAAAATGCAAGGACAAAATTCTTTACAGACATACTAATGCATATTAATCTTAAGTTGGAACTTTGTTTCGAGTCGTATGGTAGCTTGCATGAATCAAGTCTTGCGTGGCATTGTTAGCCTGTTCTAGCCCAGGATTAGGATTAATTATGTCTATCATTTATTAATTAGCAATCTAACATGTTTTTGTTGCTGTTAGTTGTTCATCAAGGAACTAATCTTTTTACATCTCAAAACCTGTTCTCTTTGTATGGTACATGGGATAGCTTCATTCTCGCATGTGTGTTCAAAATCGACAGTTTTTTTGAACCAGATCTTGGTCTGCTGATCTTGTTCTCACCTTCTTTCCAAGTCTAAAAGATGTTGTCGATCTCTTGTCATTCATCATTCTCATTGTGAAGTTTGCATGACTTCAATCATGACTGATAATATTATCAGAAAATTAGTAAATATCAACAAAAACTTCTATAAAAATATTTTTATTAATAATTATTAAGAATAATATAAATCATATCCTGAAATTTCATTTAACCGTTTAAGTTATTGGGTTGAGATAATTTTTTAACAT
>Ga0307515_10010808_pt1 | contig 17419 bp, 4 predicted proteins | sample 17_EM_MG_FD_194513 | JGI IMG/M metagenome (GOLD analysis project Ga0307515, IMG submission 194513) | Populus trichocarpa ectomycorrhiza microbial communities from riparian zone in the Pacific Northwest, United States - 17_EM | ecosystem: Host-associated > Plants > Roots > Unclassified | place...
TTTAATAATCTAAATATTATTTTATAACTTAACTTGCTAAGCCCTAGATTCCTTAAATAATATACTCCTCTTAAAGCCTTAATACTCAGCTTATAGCTTTAGGTCGCCACTATTTATACACCCCCTAAATGATATACGTACACCCCCCAATTAATACGTATACACCCCCTAAATAATATACGTACACCCCCTAATTAATACGTATACACCCCCTACCTCATTTAGTTTAGATACTTCCTCATTAAGTTAGAATATTACGTACGTTTAACTTATTTGCGCCTATATTACAAAAATCAAAGTGCGCGTAATGTAAGTTTTATAGCTACAACATCACGATTAAGTCTTAATTTTAGTTATAGTATAAGTAGTAAAATCTAAATTTAGATCGCGCCTAAGTTAATTAATTAAATTGCGTAGTACTTTATAAGGCGTCACGTAAACTAATTTAGGTGCTACTACCTCTGCTTTGCGCCCACGCCTACACCTACGCCCGCGCCCGCGCCCGCGCCTGCGCCTAGTAGGACCTAAATTAATACCTTTACTTCGCATTTAAGAGCCTATAATTATAAAGCATCGCGGAAGTCGGCTAATTAACTCTATAACTAGCTCTATAATTACTAATCGCGTTAACAGATTAACTTATAGAGAGCCCTTAGCATTTAAGCGAAATACTATAAACTCGCACTTTAATTTTCGTAATATAGGCGCAAATAAGTTAAATATACGTAATATTCTAACTTAATAAGGATGTATCTAACTTAATAAGGATGCATCTAACTTAATAAGGATGTATCTAACTTAATAAGGAAGTATCTAAACTAAATAAGGTAGGGGGTGTATGTGTATTAATTAGGGGGTGTACGTGTATTATTTAGGGGGTGTATAAATAGTGGCGACCTAGCTTTATTATATTCTTATATTATTTCTTTATAAAATTCCTCAACAAATTCTTTTATAATACTCCTTGGTATATACGCTATTTTTTAATTCTTATATTACTTTAAATCTAAATCCTTATTCTATACTTCTTAGATTTTTTAAAACTATATACTCTCTAGTACTTTATAGGTCTATTCCTTATAAATTTATAACAAAACCTTATAGCAGGTACTATAATAGGCTCGTTATTAGGCTAGGTATATAGGTGATGTAAATTAAAGTTAACAACGTAATAATAACTGGTAGAGTGGTTGCCTAATAGATTAACTCCAATTATATTCTAAGAATTATTATAAGGAAAAAACTATCTAGGTAGGGACTAAGGGTCCTTAAATACACAACCGTACTCCTATAAAATCCTTCTTATACGTAATATACGTATACTCTATTTACTTTATTATAGATTATATAGATTATATAGATTATATAGATTACGTTACGCCCCCTTAGTTACTATTCCTCATCACATAGTTCTATTAGCTCTATTCTAGACTATGCCTAAATTAACTAACTAGCTTTTTTTAACTCTTCCCTAAATAATATCGTACTTAAAGTGTCCGTAATACCATCTCCCTCCTTTTTATCTTCGTCCTTAAAGATCCTAAATATCTCTAAGTTATTTACTAGAGGTATAATATCCGTCTAATTAATTTGGTTAATATTATTGCTTATTATTCCTAAAGCAATTTCTTCTTCTTTAACCGTTTGTCGTACTTATACTATCGCTACAATATTATCTCTTAGTGAGATTATACTATCTCCGTATTCTCGCTGCTTAAAAAAGGGGTTAGTTTATATTACGTTGGCGAACCTATCTTTGTAATAACCGTCCTTTTACTTAAAGTATACTAAAGTAAATATTTATTTGTCCTATAACGTTTACTCCGTCTATAATACTAAATATATATAACCTATTACTCTTAATAGTTATCTAGTTCCCTAATTAATTTATCTTAGGGTCTCGTGTTTAATCTATTACTACACAGCTAGATAATAAACTATCTATTACTCTTGCTAAATTGCGCCATTCTTAGGACGCTAAACGGGAGGCTGCTAATGCTTAAAAACGGGCCCTTAAGTCTTATCTAGCGGCGTCTGCTCGGTTAATCCGTCTTAAAAAGGTGCGTAAAAAGGTTTATTTTAAGGAGTGAAAACTTATAAAATAAGGTCTATAGGAACTTAGTAATAAAAAAACGGATTTTCTTTTAACCGAGAAGGAAATAGATCTAAGTAGCTCGGCAACTGCTCTTCTTAGGTCCCCCTTAGGTGACTTATTTTTTAGCGATTTTTTTTTATTAATGCTGCCTAACCTAATCTCTTCCGATACTCCTATACCTTTCCTATAGCGTTCTTTAAATTCTCTAGTAGCTCTTAGGTAGTCTTAGTATAGCCTATCTACTTAACCTTATACTATATTTTATCGTTAATATCCTTATAGTTAATAATCTTTAAAACTTACTATTTGTCTTCTTCTTATCCTCTATACGTATCTGCTTTATAAATTAGTGGCTTAATATTTCTATATACTGGCTCTAGTATTATAATATACTATATCGGGTAGATTTTTATTTTGGCTAGTAGGTTTAACTTAAATATAACTAGTAAAATCCTTTACTTAATTTTAAAAGGTCCTAGTCTAATATAGTCTAACTTCTTACTTAGTCGTTAACTCTTAAAATTTTTATATAGTAGCTATACTTTATCTCCCTCCTTAAGATCTAGTCCCTTAGATCTCTTAGCATTATAGTACTTTTTTATTCTTTACTATATTGTCTTTATTATTTCTATAAGGTTCTTATAAAGATTTATTAACGTCTCTATTCTCTGCTTAGCTATACTACTTATCTTCTTCGCTTAACGTAGAAATAGTAATATTCTCAGCTTATATCCGTAATTCGCCTTAAATAGTGTTATACCTATTCCTTCTTATAGTGTTGTATTATATATAACCTATATAATAGGTAATAATAATACCCAATTATTCTATATATAATTAATATAGTGTCTTAGATACTACTCTAGTGTTTAATTTAGTCTTTCCGTTTAACCGTCTGTCTATAAATAATATATGGTAGAAGTTACTGCTTTAACCCCTTATTCCGCTAAAAATACCTCCTAAAATACTGCTATAAATCTTAGATCCTTATCTAATATAATTTTACTTAGTATTCCATATCTTATAAATACTTCTTTAATATAGATTTTGGCGATATCTTCTACTAATATTTCTTTTATGCATGCTATAAAGTATCCCCACTTTGTAAGCTTATCTATTATTATTAAGATTACGTTATAATCTTATCCGGTAATAGGATCTTTTAACTTTAGTAACTTAATAATAAAGTCCCATAATATAATCTCCTATAGTCTCTTTAGTATTTTAATAGGTTATAGCCCTCTATACAGCTTATTGTTACAGCACTAGCAGAACTTGGCAGAACCACACACCGGCAAGTTGCCACAGATTGCCGCATATTGCGGTCACGTGACGCGAAGATCGTATATAGCTTCGAGCGGCGCTCCCCTTCTTCTCCTTTCCTTTCTTTAGCTTTAGATTCTCGTTTATAGACAATCCAATCGTACAGGCTTGCGCGACCCTTTTGCCGTGCTTATGTCTCGATTAACTAAGTCACTAACATTATCTAAAGCTCACTCTACTCTTTCTTCCTGAGAAGGAACTTAAATATATCTACGAGAACATAGAATAGGACCCTAAGGACATTACTAGGACTATAAAGACAGGACCTAAAAGAAAAGAATAGAACCCTAAGGAAAGGACCTACAAAATACGCATAGACCAGAACCCCTAAATAAATTACCTAGAATTACCCAACACCCCTACCACCATGCCACGAACTACAGCAGCAGGTAAAGCAGCTGTAGGACCCTTAAATACTTCAGATAAAGAAATAATTAACATTTCAACCCCCTAGGCGGAGCTTGCGGCTGCCAATGCCAAAATTAAACGATTGCGAGAGCTGCTTAAAGCTAGAGATACCCCTATATCTAATAATAAGTCATTATTAGACAACTAAAGACTTACTATAGTCCTTTAGGCCCTATCTTAGCGCCTTAGTAGATCTACCGAGGCCTATACCGCACTAAAGCGGTTAGCAAAGGTCGCGGACCCCCTACTACTCACAGACGAAACCGACCCTATATTTAATAATTAGAAGCTTTAATTATAGGATAAGCTTAAAGTTAATGTAGACCACTTCCCTAACGCCCAAGCTAGAATAGCCTACGTCTTTGGCCGTACTGGTGGAGACGCCTAAATGTATTTATGCCCGCAATACACTAAAGACTTAGCAGACCCCTTTATCTCTAAAGAAGAAATAATTAAACACTTATCTTCTATTTATAAAGACCCTTTTAAAGTATAAAACGCCCGCCTTAGCTATAAAAGCCTAAATATAAAAACAACGGAGACCTTTTCAGCCTTCTAAACCCGCTTTTTATACCTAGCCGGATAGGCCCAGATCCCCTAGGAAGACCTACTACTAGACCTCTTTGACAAGCTTACCCTAGACCTATAGCGGGCCGTATTGCTAGCTTATACTACGGCATAAACGTTAAAGGAACTTATAGACTATTGCCTAGCTATTAACTAAGGCCTCTGTTAAATTAAGGCATGCGCCAACCGGCTAAAAACTAAAAACCTTGTAAACTAGGCCGTAAGTACTATAAGTACGGCCTATAGTGCCCTGGCATGATTAGCAACTCCTATAGCTAACCCGGCAGCTAGCCGTGTAGCTACCCTTGCTGCGGGCCTGGTATACACCCGGCCTATATATAGTAACCCCCGTATATAGGCCCTTAGTGATTAAGGAGCTTGCTTCTTATACGGTTAAATAGGCTACCCTATAAGGAACTGCCTAATAAAGGCAAAGATAAATAAGGTCCTATTAATTTAGGAGAATAGTACGGAGCCGGAAAAAGAGGAACTTTAGAGGAAGACTCCTCTCTAGGGTTAAAAGGGATTAATATATTACATATTAATCTAGGTCGGCTAGTTAGTAAAAGAAGCTGCACTATCCCTTGTACTTTATTTTGTAATAAATATTAAGTTTTAACCTCTACGTTGGCTAACTTAGGAGTAAATACTTTTACCTTAATTAATATAAAGTACGCTATAAAACTGGCTAACTTTTTAAATACACCCCTTAAAGAACTGCCCAAACTAATCCCTATTCGCGGTTATAACGGATAAATAGGGCCACCTATTATAACTATCTTACGGATCTACCTCCGCGTTAACAGACGAAGGTAGTATAACGTCCCCTTTCTTATTACGGACTTAGGAAGCTATAATATAATCTTAAGAAGAAAATAGCTAGCCTATTTAGGCTTATAGCTTAAAGTACGGAGTAGACGGCTTATTTAGCCCGAAACTCTACCCCTAACCCCTTCCTTTATAAAAGAAATCAGCATTATAATAGAAAACCTTATACGGCCCTAGATTAATACCATTTACTAGGCTGATGCTATGCGTAGAGACCAGGCCTTTAAGAAGGACGTATAGCTTAACCTATAACGGATCCGTATACTACGCCGCCCTTAGACTACCTATATTACGCCACCCGCACCAGAGACCTAAAGAGTTAGTAATAACCTAGCTAAGTTCCCTATGGAGAACCCTATAAAGCTATAAAGGAAAGCCAGGGATATTAGACGCCACACTAAACTAATAGATAGGAAGGACAACTTATAGAAAATGGAACGTGAGCTAAGAAAGACTATAAACCCTATACCGCAAACCACGGCCTAACGGACGCCAAAGAAACCTACGGACCTCCTACTAGTTAATGTCTGCTGTATTGGCGCTATAGGATTCTACTAGAACCTAGTTCAGCCTAATACCGTTACCTTTACAACTAGCCTATACAAAATTAACTAAATAATTAAGGAAAAGGAAAGCAAGCTTAGCGGATAGGAAAGTGGGCTTACGGATAAAGAACTAGTGGAGCAAAAACTGCCTAATTAACACCAGAAATTTAAGGACGTATTCTCTAAGGCAGCGTCTAATATACTTCCACCCTACTAACTGTATAACCATAAGATTGAGATTAAGTAAGATAAGGGAAGCACCCTTAGCTTTAGCCCTCTCTACCTATAGTCTATTGCCGAATTATAAGCTATAAAGCAGTACCTTATTAATAACCTAAATAAGGGCTTCATTAAGCCTAGCTAAGCCCCTTTTAACTTACCTATTCTCTTTATTAAAAAGCTAAATAATATAACCCGTAAGGACCGCTACCCACTACCCTTACTTAATAAAACTCTTACCCAAATAAGTAGAGCTAAGGTTTTTATAAAGCTTAATATCCGCTAGGCCTTTTACCAAATTAGGATAAACCCTAGGTCTAAGGATTTTACTATATTCCGGACCCGTTACGGGACGTATAAATATAAGGTACTTCCTTTTGGACTAACTAACGGACTAGCTACATACTAGCGGTATATAAACGATATACTCTTTAACTACCTTAACAACTTCTATACGGCCTATTTAGATAATATTATAATCTACTTAGAGAACGAACTGGAACACGAGGAGCACATCTATAAAGTCCTATAACGGCTCCGCGAAGCTGGCCTCCAGGCCGATATTAAGAAGTTAGAATTTAGTGTTAAGCGTATAAAGTACCTAGGTTTTATTATTAGTATAGACGGAATTAAGGCCGACCTAGAGAAAACGACCGTAATTAACTAGTAGACGCCCCCACGGACCGTAAAAGGGGTGCAATTGTTTTTAGGTTTCTATAACTTCTACCAACGCTTTATTAAGAACTATAGCAAGATTACCTAGCCTCTTAACCGCCTTACTAGGAAAGACTAGCCCTTTTACTTTAACGCTATGTATATGCAGGCCTTTAATAAGCTTAAAAAACGGCTAGTGTTGGCCCCCCTACTTACCCACTTTAACCTGGAACGGCCCTTAATGCTAGAAACTGATGCTTTAGACGGCGTAATAGCCGGTGTTTTTTCCCAGAAGCAACCGGACGGAGAATAGCACCCTATTGTATACTATTTAAAGACTATAATAGATGCTAAACTAAACTACTATATCTATAATAAAGAAATGCTGGCTATTATCTCTAGCTTTTAGCACTGGCGTATATAGCTAGAGGGGACCCCTAAACCTTTAAAGTAGTATTAGATTATAAGGCCCTAGAATACTTTATAATAACTAAGGCCCTTATAGCCCGGCAGGCACGCTAGGCGGATATCCTATCTTAGTTTAACTTCTTAATTATGTATAGACTAGGCGCTATAAACCGTGCGGATACTCTTACTAGGCGTGAATAAGACCTAAGTGACTATACGGCTGTGAAGATCTTATTATAAACCCAGACGCTACTATAACCAAAGCACCTTAACCCCTAGATATAGGCAGAACTAAGTATAGACTCCTTAGGCGCCGAGATATATCCTATTAACCCTTTAGGACTTAACTTAATTAATGAATTGCTGCAGACAAACCGTACGGCCCCTTCTCTATAGGAGTACTGTGAAAAGGCAAAGAATGTTACTAGCCCATAGTCCCTTAAAAATGGATTACTTAAGTATTAGAAACGGCTGGTAGTGGTAAAGGAATAGAACTTATGGACTCGGCTTATTACTAAAGCATATACCTAGGTCTCTACGGCCTACCCTAGAAAGAATAAAACCCGCAGGATTATCGGCGACCGCTACTACTAGCCTAAAATAGTTATAGATATCGACCGCTATATATGGAACTGTAACAACTGCTATAGGTCTATAATTCCACGAGATAAGACCCTAGGACTATTAAAACCCCTCTTAATACCTAACCGCCCCTAGTAATATGTCTCTATAGACTTTTATAAGCTACCTCTAGACCGTAATAGATATAATATGGTTATAATCCTAGTTAACCGCTTCGGTAAGCGCCCGTTCTTAATTCCCTATTATAAGAATATTAATGCTAAAGAGGCAGCCTAACTATATATCCACTACGTCTACCGAATTTACGGACTACTAGATACTATTATATCTAACTATAGGCCGCAGTTTATATTAGCCTTTTAGAATAAATTTACCTGGATCCTAGGCATTAAGCTAAAGCTTTCTATAGCATATTACCCCCAGATAGACGGTTAAATGGAAATTGTAAATTAATACTTAGACCAGAGACTCTGGCCTTTTGTTAACTACTTCTAGGATAACTAGGCCAAACTATTGCCCTTAATAGACTACGCCTAAGCGACCCTACCCCACGACTCTACCGGATTTACCCCTATTTAACTAGAAATAGGTTACCTACCCCGCATAAGCTTTAACTAAGAAAAACTAGAAGGGCCCTAGACTGTACGCAAAAAACTATCTTATAAGGAAGCCCAGTAGTATGCTAAGCGCTTAGAAGAAGCCTAGAAAGTAGCCTGTATAAACCTAGAAAAGGCCTAAAAATTAATAAAACAGTAGGTAAATAAGCATAGGCGCGAGCCTAACTTTACTATAGGTAATATAGTCTAGGTTATAATAAAGAACTAAAAGACAGAACGGCCTAGCCATAAGCTAGACTATAAGATGGTAGGACTATATAAGATTCTTAATAAAGTAGGCAACTTGTATAAGGTTAAGCTCCTAAACTTAATTAAAGTCCACCCTATTTTCTTACTAGATAAGCTACGAAAAGCTATAAATAACCCACTGCCCGGACAAAAGAATGAACCTCCCCTACTAATTTAAGTTAACGACGATAATAAATAGGAAATTAAAGAAATACTGGCCTATAAACTTGTAAAGGGAACGTTAAAGTATTATATTAGTTGGAAAGGATATAACCTAGACCCTACTTAGTACCCTATATAGAACTTTATAGGTAGCCCCTATAAGCTTTAGGAGTTCTATAGCCATTACCCTAATAAACCCGGACCACTAAAGTACCTAGATAAGTGGATAGAATGCTAGTATAATAAAGATAATAAGCTACTAAAAGAATATAAGGACAAAAACGCCCCAGAAATTTCTTAGTTACGTGAGGTGCTAAGATGTCTAGGAACTTTAACCGGCGGTTAAAGTTATCTAATTAGTTAGATTCTCTTGCCAAGACTTTTAGCGGCAAAGCCTGAGGGCAGGCTTTTTTGGAGGGGGGGGTAATATTACGGCACTAGCAGAACTTGGTAGAACCACGCACCGGTAAGTTGCTACAGATTGCCGCATATTGCGGTCACGTGACGCGAAGATCGTATATAGCTTCGAGCGGCGCTCCCCTTTTTCTCCTTTCCTTTCTTTAGCTTTAGATTCTCGTTTATAGACAATCCAATCGTATAGGCTTGCGCGACCCTTTTGCCGTGCTTATATCTCGATTAACTAAGTCGCTAACACTTATATCTTATTAGTTTATTCCTTTAGCAATCTAGATATTCTTTTATAACTTTTTACGCTAAGCCCTAGATTCTGTTAATAATATACTTCTTTTAGAGTCTTAATACTAAGCCCGTGGCTTTATTATGTCCTTAAGTTATTCCCGTATAGAAATTTTCTATAAAGTGTTTTACTATACTTTTTAGGATATATATCGCTTTTTAATTCTTATATATATCTATTTATAGATCTTCTAGTTATACTTCTAGAATTCTTTATACCTAAAAGCTTTCTAGTAACTTATAAACTCTATCCTGTTTTTCTTAAGTTATTATAATTTTTAGATAATTATACCTAATTAGTCCGTCTATATTTTTTTATAGTAAAGCCCCTAATGGCTTCTTATTGTTTTATAGTTTAGCTTTTTAACTTAGAGTATCTACTTACGTGTTGTCTATACCCTTAGTATACTAAATCTTAAAATAGTACTCTATAAGCATCTCTGCCTATCTAACCTATCTTTAGTTAAGTTCCTTTATTATTAGGAATCCTATTAGGTTTTTATAATCCGTTTTAATTATAAATGGTTTCTTTATACCTTATAAGAATGCTTTTTATTTCTTTAATACTGTAACTATATTTAATAACTCCTTGTTATAGATGTTATAGTTTAACTTTAGTAGTATTATCTTTCGACTGTAATATGCCATTAGGTGCTATCTATTTTAGTGTTTTTATATAAAGTATACCCCTAGTATATAGTCTAATGCATCCGTTTCTATAACCGTCTTTAGTCCTAGTTAATAGATCTTAAAAACTGGCTCTTAGGTAAATAACTCTTTAACTTTCTTAAAGAGTTCCTACTATTCCTCTCCCTATACCTATAGTTCTTCCTTCTTTATTAATCGCGTAAATGGTTTAATATCTTTTAACTATTGCGCTATAAACCTTCTATAGTAATTATAAAACCCTAGAAATAATCTTAGCTACATAACGTTCTTTAGTTCTTGCTAATTTATTATAGCCTTAATCTTTTTTAGATCTATACTAAGTTGGCCTAGTTTAATAATAAATCTAACAAAATTAGTCTTTCTAGTAAAGAACTTATATTTCTTAATTGCTACTAGCATCTATTCTTCCTATAGTTTCTTTAAAACCCATTTAACATATTCCCCGTATTCTTCCTTAGTTATTAAGTAGATAATAATATTATTAAGGTATACCATAATAAATTTATCTAAGTATTTTCCTAATATATTGTTAATACGTTTTTAAAACGTTGCTAATATATTTATAAGCCCGAATTACATAACTAATAGTTTATATAGTCCTTTCTTTAACCTAAAGGCAGCCTTTTATTTATTGCCTTCCTTAATTCTAATTTAATGGTATGCCTATCTTAGATCTATCTTTGTAAAGATTTATACGTTACTTATCCTATCTTAAATCTCGCTAATTAAGGGTAAAGGATACCTATCCTTTCTAGTAATGCTGTTTAACTATCTATAGTTAATACACAGCCTTAGCTTGCTATTTTTCTTTAGTACAAATAGTACTAGATAACCCGCTAATGACTATAATAGTCTAATATATCCCTTTTGTAAGTTTTCCTGAATAAACTCTTTTAATACTCTACCTTCCTCTTTAGTAAGCTTATAGATTAAAAAGAACTTTAGACTTATTTCTAGTTCTAACTCTATCTTATAGTCCCATATTATATACTTTAATAACTTTTTACTTTTTAGTAACTATAGTTTCTTACTATACTTATGGTATCTTTTTAGTATATAGCTTAACCCTTTTTCTGTTTCTTTATAAGTTGCCCCTACTTAATACTATACTATCTTAGCCTGTTGTTATATCTTACGCCATTAAGTATCCCTAATATTGACTTAACCTATAATCTAATTGATCTTTGGATTATATTCCTATAACTAAGGCATTCCTAATACTGCCTTATTATTCCCTAATGGTAATATATTAAAAGGCGTCTTGGTTTATCTCCCTTTAATAGTTAACTAAATAGGTCCTGTTTTAAGATTAATAATCCCTCCTCTATAGGTTATCAGATCTCCTAAAATTATTACTAATAGGTAAGGGTGCTCCTTTTTCCTATATAGTAATCCTATTCTTTTAACTACCGCTAATAAGATATGGTTCCTTATTACTTCACTATCTATTAATACTTTAAACTGCTAATCCTACTATTTAACTTATAGGTTTAGGTATTATCCCTAAATTCCTTTAAGGGTCTAAGGCTTTACCACTAGTTCCCTCTAGTTTTATAGGCCTTTACTTTTCCTAACTGTTGGCTGCTTAATCCTATTTATACTTAGTCCATTTTTAGCTAATACTTAGTTTGCTTTTTGTCTTTAATATACTATAAATACGTATTCTCTAGGTATTCCCACTACTATTATCTATCTAGGTATTTATCCGTAAGGAATCTTTCTAGCTAAAGTATTAAGTCTCCTAACTCCTAAACTTCTACTAGGTGCCAGCTATATATATACTTAGCATTTCTATATCTTTATTCTTCTACTATCTAATATATTCTTATAGGGTATTTCTAATACTTATCCTTTAGTACTCTATGTATATTATATATATTATCTATATATGCAATCTATGCTAATATATAATATGCCTAGTGTCTTAGGTTAACTCTTAGCTTATTTTCGTCCTTAAGTTTAAACCTTTCTTATATTGATCTAAGTGTTATAACTTTGTTTATAGGTACTAAGATTTGCCTTTCGCTTCTCTAGTCCTCTAATCGCTCCTCTAAATCTTTTAATGTTATAATTAAGGCTCCTTTAATATAATTTATAGCCTTTTCCGTAATTAGGTAGTCTTAGATAACTTTTTTGTCTAACTATATATAGAAATCTTCCCACTTATCGTTATGCCTTTATCTATACCACTTTTAGTATAGCTGCTAGAGTATATACGGCTTATCCGTAAGGAAGTATCTTCTTATTACTATATTATAATAGCCTTTAGTATATTATTCTTTAAACCTAGTTAAAATCCCTAAATCCTCTTCTTATTCCAGTTTAGTAAGCCATTTAGCTCTTAGTATACCTACTCTAGGCCTATTAGTAATTCTTTATACGGGTGCTCTATCCCTTATACGTCCTAGTATACTAGATCTCTTATCTAGTTTCTAATCTTGCTATAAGGTAATTCTTACTCTAAATTTCTCTATAGTTTCTTTCTTTTCGCGTTTTATAAGTAGATTCTTAAAGTCTTCCTACTTCTTAATCTTGTTAATAGTCCTTATTTATATCTTAAAGTTTTAGTTCTATAGGATTCTTAATTCTAAGCTTACTTCTATCTTAAGCTTTACTCCTACCTTAGTCTAACTAGGCTTAGGTATTCTTATCTTATTTTAAGAGTCTTAAATCTTACTTATCTCGTCTTAAGAGTCCTATGCCTATAGGAAACTCTATTCTAAGCTTATTTATATATCTTTAAACTAAGTTATTACCCTACTCCATCGGTTTCTATCTATTGTGGGTCCTTAGGTATACCTCATCTCATCTTAAGAATCTTAGTCGTCTCTTATCTTATCTTAAGAATCTTAAGCCTTTAGCTCCCTACCTTTATTAAGTAATAAAGTAGCACTAGCAGTTGTCTGCTTGCTTGGTCTATATAAGATACTCTTCCTTTTATCTTATAAAGTAATAGATACTATATCCAACGGTATTATAATGCCCGTTACTAAACCTTACTCTATAGTGGTCTTAGTCTCTACTTCTAATATAACTTCTTTAAGGTTTATACGCTCCTAGTAAACTGCCTTTATTTCCTTATTATCTGTAAATATTTTACCTATATTAAACTTATCGTCCTTAATATCTAGTCTGCGTAATAGTCTATTAGTTCCCCTATATTCTAAGGATTCTAGCTCCTATAGCTAGTAGCTTACGCCATACTTAGTATTTTTATAAATTTAGCATGCGTTATTATAACAAAACGCGAAACTCTTAATTAAATATTTTTTTGTTCCTTATAGTATACTATCATCCCTTTATACATATATATCTTCTACTATCTTAGTTCCCTTTATTATATAGTAACTCTAACCATCTTTATAATTCTTTACAAAGTGACCTTATTTCCCGCAATTTATATAAGCTCTATCTTAAACCACTAACTTTGCTATAAAGTCTGCCTAAACGTCTTCTGCTATAGAGATCCCTGGTTTAGCCTCTGCTCCTTAGTCCTATAATTATTAAATCCTTAACCTCTAGATTTTTATAGTTTCTTACTCCATCTCTTATAGGCTTCTTTAGTACTACTTAGGTCTATTAGCTCTACGCCATACTACAGTTTCTAATTTAGCTTTGGTTGTTGCGTACTCTACGCCTTATATAACTATAGAACTCTATCCTAACCTCTCTTAGCCTATTTCCTTTAGTAAATCTAATTATTAATCTTAATCGCCTGATTTATTAGATCCTATAGGGTGTCCATATCTTCTATTAGGATAATTACGTCCTAGACTTTAGCCTTAAGTCCTTATTTATACTATGCTATAAGCGCCTTATTATTCCACCTAACTTATATAGCTAACGTCTGGAATTGCGTTATATACTTAATTGCTAAGGTTCGCTGCGTAATATCTTAGAGTTTTCTTTTTACCGTAGTTACTGCCTCCAGGTCTCCAAATATTTATATAAGTTACTCTATAAACCCTTCCTAACTTAAGAATATAAACCATACCTCCTAATTAGTAGTTATTATTTTATTTACCTATATTTCCATAAGGTAAGTCTTAAACTATTCAAGTGCTCTTTTTAATAGGAATAGTCCCGTATAGGCTATTCGATCTATAAATATTGGTAGCTTTACTCCTTCTTACATAACCTTAAAGTACATTTGCGTAAGAAATCCTTTAAGCTTTAATCTTTCTCCTAAATACCTTTCAATTAATAGTAACTTAATCTTTGCCGCTTTTATCCCATTAACCCTTTCTTCTAGCGCCGCATTATTTGTTATTAGTTAGTTAACTATTTCTTATAGCTGTCCAACCGTTATAGGTTACTGTAAGTTAGTATCTACTATATTGGTATTATCTCGTAACCTTAAAGTAGTTGTCGCCATTAATGGCGTTATAGTGGCTGCTTTTAGTAGCATGTTATTTAACTTTCTATATTTAATACTATAACTAAGTAGTGATTATATAACGGAACCTTATAGTAGGTACTACAATAGGCTTATTATTAGGCTAGGTGTATAGGTAATGCAAATTAAAGTTAACAGCGTAATAATAACTGGTGGAGTAATTGCCTAATAGATTAACTCCAATTATATTCTAAGAATTACTATAAGGAAGGAACTATCTAGGTAGGGACTAAGGGTCCTTAAATACACAACCGTACTCCTATAAAATCCTTCTTATACGTAATATACGTATACTCTATTTGCTTTATTACGGATTATATAGATTATATAGATTATACAAATCACGTTACGTGTTCTTAGTTACTATTCCTCGTTACATAGTTCTATCGGCTCTATTCTAGACCATACCTAAATTAACCAACTAGCTTCTTCTAACTCTTCCCTAAGTAGTCGTAATATTGTACTTAAAGTGTCTGTTATAGTACGTGCGGACTGTCAAGGTACGATATACGAGGTATATATAATTAACAAACGATGTTATGTAAGGAGCTATATAGGAGGTAAGGCGGTATATATACGTGTCGCTTAGGGGTTAGGTCCGTGCTTATGTATACGCGTACACAAGCCATAATAACACGTTAGGTCAGTGCTGTGACAGTACATCCCTCCCTAATAAGGCGAGCTCCTATAAGCCAAGTAACGGCAGTAAAAACACAGAGGTAAAAAAATAGATATATATCCTTATCCTTCTAGTCCTTAAAGGTTCTCGTCCTTCTAGTCCTTAAAGGTCCTCGTCCTTACAGTCCTCAGACCCTCCTACCTATATCCCTACTATATCGCTCTCCGCTAGTGCTTGTCTCAAGCACTAAATAAAGCTAAAGGCAAAGGGGTAAAACGAAGGAGATGAGAAAAATTTTATCTACGGGGTATATGGCGGATATTAACACTTAAAAGGCTTAAAGTTGCAAAGATTGAGGTTAAGGCGTAGACTCAAAAGGCTTAGGGTATAGAGATTAAGATTTAGGCGTAGACTTGAAAGGCTTAGGGGTTATAGAGATTAAGGTTATTACGTGTAGATTCTTATCGCGGTAAACTTAAAGTAGTATCTATATAAATTCGAAGACAGAGAGATAGAGAGACGAGATCGGTAACCTATAGTCTTACACTATAATTAAGACACGAGGAATATAGCCTATAGGGTGTCTCCCTGCAGCCGGCTTAGAAACTTAGAATAGGAGTAGTAGCTAGGAACGGACTTAGAGACGGAGAAGAGATTAGTAACCTATAGTCTTATACTATAATTAAGGCATAAGGAACATAGCCTATAGGGTATCTCCCTACAGCCGGCTTAGAAACTTAGGACGTAAAGTAGTAGCATAGCTAGAAATAGACTTAGAGGACACTATAGTTAAAACACGAGAAACATAGCCCGTAGGGTGTCTCCCTGTAACTGGCTTAGAAACTTAGAATATATAAATATAGAGAGGAGGTCAGCTTGGGTACTTAAATAGATTTAATAGAGATTTTATTAAGTCGCATTAATGTGAAATAAGGGTAAGAATCCCGCCTAGGGTAAGGTTGTAGCTTTAAAACGGTGGAAATAAAGCCCTACTGGGGGCGTATAAGATAACACGACATACTATTACAGTACGTGCGGACTATTAAGGTATAATGTATAAGGTAACTGTATATAATTAACAAACGATGTCGTGTAAGGAGCTATGTAGGAGGTGAGGCGGTATATATACGTGTCGCTTAGGGGTTAGGTCTATGCTCATACATTGTAACGGAACCTTGTAGCAAGTACTACGGTGGGTCCTGTCAATGGGCTAGGTGTGTAGGTAATGCGTAAAGTCAACAACGTAATAATAACTGGTGGAGTGGTTGCCCAACAGATTAACTCTAATTGTATTCTGAGAATTACTACAAGGAAGGAACTATCTAGGTAGGGACTAAGGGTCCTTAAATACACAACCGTACTCCTATGAAATCCTTTTTATACGTAATGTACGTGATATACGTAATGTACGTAACGTTCCTCCTATACTTCGCGTATCTTACGTATTACATTATATAACCTCGGTTACCATTTCTCGTTATATAGTTCTACCGGCTCCATCCTGGACCGTGCCTATATTAACTAACTAGCTTCTTCTAACTCTTCTCTAAGTAGTTGTAACATCGTACTTAAAGCGTCCGTAATACCATCTCCCTCCTCTTTATCTTCGTCCTTAAAGATTCCTAATATCTCTAAGTTGTTCGCTAGAGGTATGATATCCGTCTAATTAATTTAGTTAACATCGTTACTTATAATGCCTCTAAAGGTTTCCAAGCCTCCTTCTTCTTTATAGGTGCAGCGTTGTGCTCGCATTGTTGCTTTAATACTGTCGCTAGGTGAAATAATACCATCTCCGTGTTCTTATTGTGCGAAAGAGGGGTTAGTCTGTATTACGCTGGCGAGTTCTTTATCTCGGCAACCCTCTTCTTGTTTAGAGTGCACTAAAGCGAATATTCGTTCGTCCTGCGACGTTCGCTCTATATCTAACGCTAAGTATACGCGTTCTATAACTCTTAATAGTCGTTAAGTTCCCTAAGTAATTTATTATAGGGTCTCGTGTTTAATCTGCTGCTATAAAACTTAATAGTGAGCTTTTAAGCGCCTTAGATAAACTGCGTTGTTTACAGGAAGCGGAGTAAGAGGCTGCGGCTGCTTAACAGCGTGCCCTTAAAGCTCGTCTCTCTGCTTCTGCCCGTCTTCTTCGTCTTAAGAAGGTTTATAAGAAGGTTCGTTTTAAGGAGTGGAAACTTATAGAATAAGGTCTGTAGGAACTTAGTAATAAAAGAACGGATTCTCTTCCAACAGCGAAGGAAATAACTCTGAGTAGTTCGGCAATCGCTCTTCCTAGGTCCCCCTTAGGTAACTTGTTCTTTGGTAATTCCTTTTTAATATTACCTAACCTATTCTCTTCTAATACTCCTATACCTTTCCTATAGCGTTCTTTAAATTTTCTAGTGGCTCCTA